>Ga0105048_10020312_pt1 | contig 10141 bp, 8 predicted proteins | sample MAT05_FD_78382 | JGI IMG/M metagenome (GOLD analysis project Ga0105048, IMG submission 78382) | Freshwater microbial communities from Lake Fryxell liftoff mats and glacier meltwater in Antarctica - MAT-05 | ecosystem: Environmental > Aquatic > Freshwater > Ice > Liftoff microbial mat | place... | reverse complement strand
CGCCCGCCGTGATCGGCAGCCTCGCGCCACAGCGTGGTGAAGGCGTCCACGAGCTGTTCCACGTAGTCGGCATTGGACAAGTTGAAGTCCAGGATCGACTGGCGGTCGTTGACGTCGAGCGCATAGGGCACGCCATACACTGCACCGGCACTCGTGTGCATGCGCACGGGCAGGTCGTCCTGGTTCCAGTCCAGCGTATAGTCGACTCCCTGTTCACGCAGCAGGTCCAGCGTGTGGTGCGATTCGGACTGCATCGGCGAGAGCCAGCCGCGCACCGGCTGGCCGCTGGCCTGGCGCAGTTGCGCCAGCGCGTCGGTGATCCACTGGCGTTCTTGGTCCTCGGGGGTCTCGCCATGGGCCACACGGGCCATGTCCAGCCCCTGGCCGACCACCTCCCACTGACGCCGCGTGATCTCGCGCAGCAGGAAGGGGTGGCGCAGCGCCAGCTGCGAATTGATGGCCACCGAGGCCGGAATGCCGAGCTCCTCGAGCACCTTGAAGATGCGAAACACGCCGACCCGCGTGCCGTAGTCGCGCGTGGTGTAGTTCCAGTAGTCGGGGAAGGGCCGCTCCATGCCGCCGATGGCCTTCACGGTCATCTGGGCGGGCACCATGTCGAGCGGAAACCACTCCAGCACCGGCACGACCACGAGCGCAATCCGTGCACCGTCAGGCCAGCGCACGGCGGGGCGCTTGAACAGGCTGGTGTAGCCGTAGCGGTCGTGGTCCATGCCGGGTGCGCGGCGCGGGTATTCGAGGTAGGAGGCAGGCAAGCCCATGGTCAGTCCTTTCGGGCGGCGATGGCCCGCGCGACGTTGTCGTAGTGGTGCGAGGCATACCACTGCGCGATCTCGCGCCCGGTGGCCATCCAGACCTTGTCGTGGCGGGTGATGTATTTCAGTGTTGCATCGAACTCGCGCACGCGGTGCGGCAGCCCTATCAGCCACGGGTGCAGCGGGAGGCACATCACCTGCGGGTTGTCGGCACCCTCGGCGTACAACTGGTCGAATTGGTCGCGGATGGCCTCGGTGTAGCGCCGCGGTGTCATGCGCTTGAGCACCAGGCAGGTGTAGTCATTGATTTCCAGCGAGTACGGCAGGCTGATAAACTTCTTTCCGGTACTCACTTTGACCGGCAGGGGCTGGTCGTCGTGCATCAGGTCGGCGGTGTAGAGCACATCGGCTTCGGACAGCAGGTCCATCGTGTCCGGGTTGTTGGAGAGCGCTGGCGATAACCAGCCGGTCAGCGGCTGACCGGAGGCCTTGAAGATCGTGTCCTTGGCGTCCTGAATCAGTGCGCGTTGCTGTGTGGCGTCCATGCCGTACAGGTAACGCGTGTTGTAGACACCATGCGAGAACAACTCCCAGCCGCGTTCGACACAGGCCTCGATGATCTCGGGGTAATGGGCGCAAACACCCACGTTCAGCGATACGCTGCCCTTGACGGCGTAGCGGTCCATCACCTCGATCATGCGCCACACGCCGGCGCGGTTGCCGTAGTCGCGCAGCGTCAGCCAGTTGAGATCGGGTGCCGGCCGCGGCAAGGCGCTGCGCATCGGATTGGCGGGCGGATCGTATTCGTAGTGCTCGATATTGGGCGCCACCCAGACCGCCACGCGCGCGCCGCCGGGCCAGTGGATCTTCGGCCGGTCAATGCTGGGCAGGTAGTCGTAGAGTTGCGGGTCGTTTTGCATGGCTGCTCCGTGGATAAATTCAGGCGATCTCCGGAATATCTTCGGGCCCGGACAGCGTGTCGATGCGCTGCAGGGCGTCGAACAGGCGCCGGGCCTTCACCTCGCTGGCATGAACCCGTTGCGCGCACTCGTGGAACTTCGCCCACAGCTCGGCCGTGGGTAGCGGCAGGTCGGCGTGTCCGGTCGCGCGGCGCACCTTGTCGGTGGCGATTTCGGTGCCGTCGGCCAGGCGCAGGCGCACGAAATCAGCCGGCGCGGCGCCCGGATAGTCAGGGTCGAATTCGGCCGTGGTGTCGATACGCACCCGTCGCATGAGGGCCTGGACCGCGTCGGAGGACACGAAATCATCCTGCAACTCCGCGATGCCGACCTTGCCACGCAGCAGGCAGGCAGCCACGACGAACTCAAGGCTGAACTTGGCCTCCAGGGCCGTGCGCGCCTGGTGAAACGGCATCACTGCGGCGTGCTTCTCACTGACCAGCGCAATCACCTCATGCACCTGGTCGGTATCGATGGCCTGGCGCGCCAGCAGCCCGCGCAGTGCGTCAATGGTGCGCTGCGATGCCCCCACAGTCGGATACTTCTTGATGTTGAGGCCCAGTAGCTCGATCAGGCCCGGCTCACCAACTTGCGGAAATGGCGTGTGCAGGTCGACACGGCCCTCGGGCGAAAGCGCCCGCATCAGGCCCAGTGGGCTCTCCAGTGCGGTGCTGCCGGCTTTGATGCCGGCCAGCGCCATCCCGACCACCTGAATGCCCGACTGGGCCGCACGGCCGGCGTGCAGCGGCTTGGCCATGGTCCCGAAATTGGCCATCACACCGCCGGCGAAAGAGGCGCTCAGCGCCACCGCATGCCGGGTGGTGGTACGGTCCAGCCGCATTAGCACGGCCGCCGCCACCGCAGCGGCCACCGGGCCGAGAACCGCCGTCGGGTGCCAGCCCTTGCTGTGGAGGTGGCCGGGTTCCCTGCGCATCAAGTTGCCCCAGACCTCGTAACCGGCGATGTAGGCCTGGGCCATGCGCAGGCCGGTTGCGCCCGATGCGTCGGCCACCGCAAGGATGGTGGGCACGAGCACCGCGCTGGGGTGGTTGGAATAGGCGTAGTCGTCCCAGTCAATGGCATGTGCCGCCACGGCACCCAGCAGCGCGGCCTGCGCCGGGCTGGCGCGCTCGGCAGTGAAACACAGGCGCGAGCGCGGCTGCCCGGGTTCGGCCCGCACTAGGCGGCGCGTGATACGGGTCACGTCCTCGGACAGTCCGGCCAGCGTGACGGCCGCGGCGTCGGTGAACCCCAGGCGCACGACCGCAAGCGCCTTTTCGGTGGGTCGTGGGCCGACCATGTCGCAGGCGTAGTCGGCGATCTGCCGAGTCAACGCTGCGGGAGTGCCCTGATCGGGCTGGGCGGGCGGTGTTGGCATGTCCGTGTCTCCGGGTCGTTTCGTGTTCTTTGTCGGCTGCAACACTCCGTGCCTGGTTCAGATCATCCGGCCGCCACGAGCTCGGGCAGGCGCAGGCAGGCCACTTGACGATGCTGGTGCGCTTGCAGCACCGGGCGCTGGGCCTGGCAGGCCGGCTGGGCCATGGGGCAGCGGCCGGCAAAGGTGCAGCCGGATGGAAGATCCACCGGGCTGGGGATCTCACCCTGCAGGATCTGGCGCTCGCGGCGCTGCCGCACATCGGTGGACAACTGGGCCGAGAACAAGGCGCGTGTATAGGGGTGGGCTGGCGACTGGAAGATCTCCTCGGTCGGGCCGCTTTCCACCACGGCACCGAGATACAGCACCACGATCCGCTTGGCGATCAGCCGCACGGTCCCGAGGTCATGCGTGATGAACAGGAACGACACCTGGCTCTGCTCGCGCAGGCTGATGAGGAGCTCCAGGATCTCGGCACGCACTGACAGGTCGAGTGAACTCGTCGGTTCGTCGAGCACGACCAGCTTCGGTTTGGTCATGAGCGCGCGGGCCAGCGCTGCCCGTTGCAGTTGCCCGCCCGATAGCTGCGCAGGAAATCGCTCCAGCAGTTGACCCCCCAGCCGGACCTGGTTGGCCATCGCGTGGATCCGTTCCAGTCGCTGGCTGGCGTTGTCGCGGGTGTGCAGCTTGAGCGGTTCCTCCAGGATGGTGCGGATGCGCATGCGCGGATTGAGCGTGGCCCAAGGGTCCTGGAACACCATCTGCATGTGCGGGCGCAGGCTGCGCAATTGGCTTTGCGACAGCACGGTGATGTCCTGCCCGGCAAGCATGATACACCCCGAGGTGGGGCTTTCAAGCCGCAGCGCAAGCCGCCCGAGTGTGGTCTTTCCCGAGCCGGACTCCCCCACCAGAGCGACCGTTTCGCCCGCCTGGACGGTCAACGAGACGTTGTTGACCGCGTGCACCACACTGCCGCGGCGCGGACCTGGAAAGTGCTTGACGATGTCCTGCAATTCGAGGGCGGGAGCCTGGACCATGGTCATGCGGCCTCCGGGAAGTGGCAGCGCACGCCATGGTCTGCATCCTCGGGCAGGTCCATCAGCGGGCCGCGACAGACCTGCTGTACCCGGGCACAGCGGTTCTGGTACGGGCAGCCTGGCGGCAGGTTGTAGAGGTCGGGTGCGGTTCCGGCGCGGTTCTGCGATTGCCCCAGGACGATGCGGTCCGGGGAGCTGTCCAGCAGGTGACGGGTGTACGGGTGGCGTGGCCGCGTGAAGACCTCGGCCACCGGGCCCGCCTCGACCAGCGAGCCAGCAAACATGACGCCGACCTGATCGCAGTATTGCGCCACCACACCCAGGTCGTGCGTGATGAGCAGCGAAGCCATCTGGCGGGTGCGCACGGTATCGCGCAGCAGGTCGAGGATCTGGGCCTGCACGGTCACGTCGAGGCCCGTGGAGGGTTCGTCGGCAATGATGAGTTGGGCATCGTTGACCAGCGCCATGGCGATCAGCACCCGCTGCGCCATGCCACCGGAGAGCTCATGCGGCCAGGCCTGCGCCCGCGACTCGGGGTCCGGGATGCCGACGGCGCGCAGCATCTGCAGGGCCTTTTCGCGCGCTTGTGGTTCGCTCGCCTTGCGGTGCACGCGATGGATGCGGGCGATCTGCTCGCCGACGCGTGTCAGCGGGTCGAGCGAGGTCTTGGGCGACTGCACTACCATCGCGATGCGGTCGCCACGCAAGCGGTTCATGGCGTCTTCGGTCAGCTCGGTGAGATCCTGGTCCTCGAAGCGGATCTCGCCCTTGACCCGGCGCGCCGGCTCGCGCAGCAACTGCATCACGGCATGTGCCGTGAGTGACTTGCCCGCGCCAGTCTCACCGACCAGACCGAAGATCTGCCCGCGGCGGATCTGCAGGCTCACGCCGTTGAGTGCGCGCGCCGTACGGAGATGGTTGAAGCGATCCCGCGCGACGAAATGCACATGCAGGTCATGCACCCGCAACAGCGGCGCCGCGAGGCCCGGCGCGCCGCTCACCGGCTGCCCTTCTGGCGCCGCGGGTCGAGCAGTTCCTCGAGTCCGTCGCCGAACATCGAGAAGCCGATGATCAGCGTCACGAGCGCGACGCCCGGCACGATGGACACCCACCACTCGCCGCTTATCATGTAGTCGGCACCCTGGCGGATCATCGCCCCCCACTCCGGCGTCGGCGCCTGGATTCCCACGCCGATGAAGGCCAGCGTGGCCGAGACCCGCACCGCCCATGCCATGCGGATCGGCATCTGGGCCATGGCGCCACGGATGCAATTGGGCAACAGGTGCACGAACAGGATGCGCCAGGTCGGATTGCCTGCATTCACCGCGGCTTCCACAAACCCGCCCGCGCGCATTGCGAGCACTTCGGCGCGTACCAGGCGGGCGAACACCGGCACATCCAGCATGCCGATCACGAGCACCACATTGGCCAGCGACTGGCCTGTGGCTGACACGATGGCCAGCGCGAGGATGATCGAGGGGAACACGCGGATGGCGTCCATGACGCGCAGCGTGATCTCGTCCACCCATCCGCCACGGTAACCCGCGTACAGACCGATCGGCACGCCGACCACGAGCCCGAAAAGCAACACCGGCACGGCGATGCCGAAGGCATAGCGCGCGCCATAAATGGTGCGTGAAAAAACATCCATGCCATTGCCGTCGGTGCCCACCAGGAACTGCGTGCCTGGACGAGCCAGCACCGAGGTCGGAAATGGCTTCACCGGGTCGAACGGTGCGAGCCATGGCGCAAAGAGTGCCAGCAAGGCGAACAAAGCGATGATGACCAGGCCAATCGACCCCGTCGGGGTTGAGCGGGCGATAGCGGAGATGCGCCGCCAGAGTTGCCCCATGCCAGAGGGCACATCGGGCAGGGCCGGCGCGGAGGGCGAATTCATCGGGCACCCGCAGCCGCGCGCGGCTCCAGTTTGAGGATCAGCAGATCGGTGATGGCAAATATCACGATTGCGATCACCGACATCAGCAGCACATAGCCCTGGACGACTGCAAAGTCTCCTTTTAGGATGGCCGTGAGGCCGAACTGCGAGACGCCGCCCCACGAGAAGATAAGTTCGAGCACCGAGGCCGCACCAAACAGCGCGGTGAGTTCGGTGGCGCCGTAGGTCAGCACCGGTACACTGGCATTGCGCCAGATCATGCGGCGCACCATCGGTTTCGGCAGGCCGGCCGCGCGCGCATAACGCACATAGTCGCTGGCCATGACATCGAGAGCAATCGCCCGTGTCTGCTTGATGAGGGGGGCGGCAAACACGATGGCGACCACTAGGCAGGGCAACACCAGGCGACCAGCGGCCGACAGCGCCGCGGCACGGTCGCCGGCGATCAGCGAGTCAATGAGGTAGCTTCCGGTGACCAGCTTGGGCGAGTTGATCATCAGGTCGATACGGCCCATCGGCGGCGGGGCCCATTGCAGCAAAAAGAAGAAAACGAAGATCAGGGCCAGACCCAGGAAGATGGTCGGCATGCCGAATCCCAGCAGCGACAGAAATCGGCTCCAGTGGTCGAATCGGCGATTGGCATTCAGAGCCGATTGCATGCCGGCCCATACACCGACCAGCCCTCCCACGAGGCTGCCCAACAGTACCAGTTCCAGGGTGGCCGGCAGGCGCATCAGCAGTTCACCGAGCACCGGTTTGCCGGACAACCAGGACATACCGAGGTCGCCCTTGAACACCAGCTTCACATACTCCACGAATTGGACCAGCACGGGTTGGTCGAGCTTGTAGGCAGCGCGGATCGCATCGATTTCCTTGGCGCTGGCCGTGGGCCCAGCCAGCATGCCGACGGGGTCGTTGTTGCCGACGCGCACCAGCATGAAGGTGAACAACAACACCCCCAGCAGGATCGGCAGTGACAACACCGCGCGGCGCAACACCAGAAAGAAGGTCGAGGTCATCCAGAGGGTTGAAATAGCCAGGCGTCGGGTCTGCGTGTGCTTCGGCGAGGGGCTTCAAGGGACCGGGGCACGCAGCCCCGGCCGGACAGGAGTCATCGGGCGGGCGCACAGGCCCGCTTCCTGGGGCGCCTGCCTAGCGCTCGCAGCGCAGGTCAGCGAAACGCGGCCAGTCATCCGGGTACCAGATCCAGCCCTTGACGCAGGTGTTCATGGCCTGGTGGATACCGGGGTAATAGAGCATCACCCACTCGTTGTCATCTGCATGCATTTTCTGGGCGCGCTTGACCAGGTCGAAGCGTTTCGCGTCGTCGGTTTCCAGAAGCGCATCGGTGATGAGTTTGTCGACACCGGCATTTTTGTAGGCGCTCCGGTTGGCGACGCCTTGCGAGAAACCGAAGATCCAGGAGGTAAAAACCGGGTCCAGCACGAAGGTCGCGTCGCCCGCCGGGAACATGGGCATGTCGCGGGTGCGGATCAGGCCGCGGTTCACGAACTCCGGATCGGGAATGCGGCTGAGGTTGAGCCGGATGCCGGCTTCGGCGAGCTGGCTCTTGAGCTGGATCGATACCGGCTCCATCCACCAATAGGTACCGGCGTAGAGGTAGGGCAGGTCGATGCCATTGGGGTAGCCTGCCTCGGCCAAAAGCGCCTTGGCACGTGCAACATCTCGCCGGGGCCGCGTGAACGAGGCCGCGTGCCCGGGCACCGTGGGCGGCACCATCGAGGTGACCGGAATGCCCAGACCCTCGAACACGGAAGACTGGAAAGACTCGAAATCGGTTGCCAAGACGACGGCGTCGCGGATACGCTTGTCATCGAAAGGCTTGATGCCCGTGTTCATGCGCACGGTGGCCGGTTGGGTGCCGGTGACGGACTCGACCTTCACGGAGCGATCTTTCTTGAGGTCGCCTATCTGCTTGAGCGGCGTGTCCTCGAGCCACTGCGCCTGCCCTGTCTTGAGCAGGGCCACCCGGTTGGACAAGGACGGCACCTCGCGGTAGATCACGCGATCGTAGAAGGGCTTGCCTCGGAAGTAGTTCGGGTTGGCCTTGAGCACGACCTGCTCGCCGGGCTTGATCGAATCGATGGAATAGGCGCCGAAACCGACCAGATTCTGATCGATGTACTTGTTGCCGAATGGATCATCCGCGGTGGCATTCTTGAGCACCTGCGTCTTGTCGTGCAGGGTCGGGAAGTACATCGTGAGCATCGGGAGCAGGATCTTGCTCGGGTTCTTGAGGTTGATGGTCACTTCGTAGTCACCGGTCTTCCTGAAGGTGTCGACGCCAATGAGGTTGTACAGGAAGAAGGTGGTGCGCTTGATGCTCCAGGCGCGCTCTAGGCTCCAGACGATGTCGTCGGCCTTCATCTCGTTGCCCCAGGGGCTGAGGACACCGCGGCGCAGCTTGAAGACGTAAGTCTTGCCGTCGGGGGAGACAGTCCAGCTTTCGGCCAGGTTGGGTTCGACGCTGGCGGCGTCCAGCGTGGTGCGGCCGTCTGCGCCGGTCACGCGCTTGAAACGCACCAGGCTTTCGTTGGCCTGTACGATCATCTGGCGCGTGGCGACCTTGGGAATGTCGCCGTCGAAGCCGGTGGGGGTCTGGGGGGCAGCGACCACCAGGGTTTGCTGGGCCGTTGCCGGCGCGACAGCAGCCAGCCCGAGCACGGCGGCTCCGATCAACCCTGCGACCCGGGCATTCGCCAGGCCATTGGAGAATTTAATATGCAGGTCAAAAAAGGACATGTTCAGCGTGCTCCGCAGGTTGAGTTCGACCGTAATATATAGAACTAATTAGTACTGTCAATAGAACAGCTTGTTCGTCAGTTTTCGAAAGCAGACCGTGTGTTCACCTATCTGGAAGCCTTTGCGCTTCCCGCAGGCCCGCCGCGATGCCCGGTTAGCTTCCGGTCTGGCGATCCTTGCTCTACGTTCCTGCAAACGTCGAGAAGTATGTCGACCGGGCCCATACGCGGGGCGCTGACGCGATCCAGCTCGATCTGGAGGACAGCGTTCCCGCCGCCCAAAAGGCCCACGCGACGCGCGTGCGTCGCGGCGGTGCGGACGTCGTGGTGCGCATCAACCAGCCGCTGGCCCTGGCGGTGCGCGACATCGAATATACAGTCTGCCCCGATGTCGATGCCATTGCGGTCACCAAGGCCAGCGGGGTGTCGCACCTGCGACTACTGGATGACTTGGTGAGCGAGGTCGAAATCCGGCGCGGCATGCGGGTGGGTCACACGCGGTTCATCACCATGATCGAGACTGCAGATGCCTTCTTCCGCATCCGGGAGATCACCACCGCGAGTGCGCGCATCGTGGCCTGCAACATCGGGGGCGAGGATTTTTCACTCGACTGCAACATGCTGCCCGGCAGCGGGACCCTGCTGTATCCCAAGCAACACATGGTGATTGCGGCCGCCGCGGCAGGAATCCTGCCACTGGGGTTCATCGACAGCGTGGCGGTATTCGGCGACTGGGAGGCCTTTCGCGCGAAGGTGCGCCGTTCCCGTGACTTCGGTTTTCAGGGTGCGGGTTGCATCCATCCGGGGCAGGTCACCATCGTCAACGAAGAATACAAACCGGGAGACGAGGAGGTGACCCGTGCGCGCAGGCTGATGGCCCTTGATGCTGCGGCGGCGGCGCTTGGCCGCGCGTGATTCGCCTTCGACGGCAAGATGGTGGACATCCCGGTGATCGTGCGTGCACAGCGTCTGTTGCGGCGATTTGATGCCATCGTGGCGCGTGAAGAGCGCACCCGGGCCGCCCTGCGCGGATGAACCGGCGCCGCTGCCGCAGGGCTGCGAGTGGGCGGCTGATGCCGCCCCCGGGCTGTCTCAGGCCAGGTCGTACCGGTCCAGGTTCATCACCTTGCTGCAGGCCGTGACGAAATCATGCGGCTGCCGGCGGTGGCCTGGCGCACGGCACCGTGGGGGAAGGGACATTGGGCTTCAGTGGATATGGGGCTCTCCTTCAGGGATTGTGGATCGTGTGAAGGAAGTCTAGGCATCATTGCATGGCGTGCCCACGTCAATTTCTCGATGGCCGCCATGGCACCGGTGGCGTCAGCGGCCGTGTCACGG
>Ga0105048_10020309_pt1 | contig 10142 bp, 8 predicted proteins | sample MAT05_FD_78382 | JGI IMG/M metagenome (GOLD analysis project Ga0105048, IMG submission 78382) | Freshwater microbial communities from Lake Fryxell liftoff mats and glacier meltwater in Antarctica - MAT-05 | ecosystem: Environmental > Aquatic > Freshwater > Ice > Liftoff microbial mat | place... | reverse complement strand
CCGCCAGTTTTGCCTCCGGCTGAGACTGAGATGCTTACACATGTGGGGGTGGAATGAGAGGAAGGTCTCATGGCTAAGGATTGAGAGCTGCGCGGGAGGACGGCGAAGGCCGCTGCGCAGCAGTCAGAGCGTCCAGAGTAGCGATGAAGCGGGTAACGACCGTGGAGCGAAGGGGAGCAGGAAGGCGAAAGCGAGGAGAGTGCCGCAAGGGCCTCAAACGAGCTGGTGTAGTGCCCGCTGGGCTGATCGCACCAGGGACAAAAGTCCTGCCTGGCCGAGTGCTCCCGAGCTTGCCCGGAGCAAGGAGGGAAACCTCCTTAGTGTTACCGACTCCGCGGATTCTCCCCTCTGTGAAATCTCGCCTCCTTCTCCTCGCCGCGTTCGCCCTGGCATCCCTCGCCTCGGCGGAAACTGCGCGGCGGCCGAATATCATCGTCATCCTCGCCGACGATCTCGGCTATGCGGATGTCGGCTTCAATGGCTGCAAGGACATCCCGACGCCGCACATTGATTCGCTCGCGCAGCATGGCGTGCGCTGCGTGAACGGCTATGTGTCGCATCCGTTCTGCAGCCCGACGCGCGCGGGCCTGCTCACGGGGCGCTATCAGCATCGCTTCGGCCACGAGAACAACCCCGCGTGGCTGCCGGAGGATCCGAAGGTCGGGCTGCCGCTCGATCAGATCACGCTGCCGCAGGTGCTGCAGAAGGCCGGCTATGTAACGGGCGCGATCGGAAAATGGCACCTCGGCGCGGAGCCGCGGTTTCATCCGAATGCGCGCGGCTTCACGGAATACTTCGGCTTTCTCGGCGGCGGACATGTTTACATCCCAGGGATGAAGGGCGGCGTCGAATACACGATCCCGCTGCTGCGCAACAGGGAGCCGGTGGAAGAAAAGGAATACATGACTGACGCGCTCTCACGTGAGGCGGCGGCATTCGTGGCGAAGCACAAGGCGAATCCATTTTTGCTCTACGTGGCCTACAACGCCGTCCACACGCCCCTTCAGGCGCCGGAGAAATATCTCTCTCGCTTTTCCAAGATCACCGACGAGCGCCGCCGCACTTACGCGGCGATGACGAGCGCGATGGACGACGGCATCGGCCAGGTGCTCACCGCGGTGCGCGACGCGGGCATCGAGAGGGACACGATGATCTGGTTCTTCAGCGACAACGGCGGCCCGCCGCCGAACGTCGCGCCGACGGACAACTCGCCTCTGCGCGGGCACAAGGGCACGCTGTATGAGGGCGGCATGCACGTGCCGTTTGTTGTGCAATGGCGCGGGCACATTCCCGAGGGCGGCACGTTCGCCGAGCCGGTGATCTCGCTCGATGTCTTCGCCACCACCGCCGCGCTCGCGGGCGCAGCCGTGCCGGCGGATCGGAAAATGGACAGCGTGAACATCCTCCCGCATCTGCGCGGCGAGGTGAAGACGCCGCCGCACGACTGGCTGCACTGGCGCACCGGTGGCGGTGCGACGTGGGCCGTGCGCGAAGGAAACTACAAACTGGTGATGGCGCTGAAGGGCCAGCCGGAGCTGTTCGACCTGAAGGCCGACATTTCCGAGAGCCACAATCTCGCCGCAGAGAAGTCTGACCTCGTCGAGAAACTCACGAAGGGCCACGATGCGTGGAACGCCGAGATGATCGCGCCCATTTTCGAAAGCCCGCGCCCGGGGCCGAAGAAGGCCGCTCCCGCAGTTCCCTCTCGCCACCAGTGACAATCCCGCTCTCCATCGTTCCATGAAGCCAACTCTCCTCCCGCGCGGCCTTGTGCTGCTTTCCCTTGTCGTTCTCACCTCGGGTGCTTCCGCGGATGTCCGTCTGCCCGCGATTTTTTCTGATCACGCCGTGCTGCTGAGCAACGCGCCGGCGCCGGTTTGGGGCTGGGCGGATGCGGGGGAAAAAGTCGAGGTGTCGTTCGCCGGGCAGACGAAATCCGCGACGCCGGATGCGGGCGGAAAATGGATGGTGAAGCTGGATGCGCTGAAGCCCGGCGGGCCGCATGAGTTGACGGTGAAAGGAAAAAACACGCTCACGGTGAAGGACGTGCTCGTGGGCGAAGTGTGGCTCGGCTCGGGGCAGTCGAACATGGCGTTCCTGGTGCTCGGCTCCAGCACGGCGGAGCAGGCGAAGGCCGCAGCGGACCTGCCGAATATCCGCATGTTCACCGTCACGTCGGCGGCGGCCCCGGCTGCGCAGGAGGATTGCACCGGCGAATGGGTGGTGTGTTCGCCGAACACGGTCGGGCGGTTTTCCGCGACGCTGTACTTTTGCGGACGCGAGATTCACAAGTCCCTCGGCGTGCCCGTCGGCCTCATTCATTCGTCGGTGGGCGGCACGCCGATCGAGTGGTGGATTTCTCCCGAGGCGCAGGACAAGTCGCCGGAGCTGAAGGCATTTTTCGAAGCCGTGCGGACGGACGACGCGCATTTCGACGCCGCCGGTGCGAAGGCGAAATACGACAAGGAACTGGCCGCGTGGAAGGAAGAGGTGAAGAAGGCGCGCGCCGAGAAGAATCCGCTCCCGCGTGCGCCGCGCGATCCGCTGACGGTGAAGGCGCGGAAGTCGGATGTCGGCGGCTTGTTCAATGGCAAGATCGCTCCGCTCATCCCCTACGCGATCCGCGGCGCGCTCTGGTATCAGGGCGAGGCAAACTCCACGGCGACCAAGGCGCCGTTCTACCAGATTCAGCTCCCGCTCCTCGTGAAGGACTGGCGCGCGCGCTGGGGGTATGAGTTTCCGTTCGCGTGGGCGCAGTTGCCAAATTTCGGCGGACCCACCCGCGACTGGCCGACGGTGCGCGAGGGGATGCTGAAGACGCTGGCGCTGCCGAAGACCGGCATGGGCATCAACATTGACATCGGCGAGGAGAAGAACATCCACCCGAAGAACAAGGAGGAGGTGGGCCGCCGGCTTTCGCTGTGGGCGCTCGGCACGGTGTATGGAAAGAGCGTGCCGTCCACCTCCGGCCCGCTGCCAGCGGGTCACGAGATTCGCGGCGGCGAGGTGGTGCTGAAATTTTCGCACACGGACGGCGGGCTCGTCGCGAAGGGCGGGGAACTGAAGGGCTTCGTCGTCGCCGGCGCGGACAGGGAATGGAAACCCGCGCTGGCGCGCATCGAGGGCGGGACTGTGATCGTCTCATCGCCCGACGTGAAGCAGCCCGCCGCCGCGCGCTACGCGTGGGAGAATTTTCCAACGTGCAATCTCTACAACGGCGCTGGTCTGCCTGCGTCGCCCTTCCGCACGGACGATTGGAAGTAGTCTCCAACATCATCAACTCATGAAACCCCAAACCCTGCTCCTCTCTCTCCCGGCAGTCTGCTCCTGCCTTCATTTCGCCAGCGCGGACGTCACGCTGCCGCCCGCGATCTCCGATCACATGGTGCTGCAATCAGAATTCTCCGCGCCCGTGTGGGGCACCGCTTCGCCGGGCGAGGAAGTGAGCGTGGAGATCGCGGGGCAGATGAAATCCGTGAAGGCCGGCGCCGATGGCAAATGGCGCGTGACACTCGATGCGCTGAAGTCCGGTGGTCCTCACGTGCTGACGGTGAAAGGAAAGAACACCGTCACGGTGAATGACGTCCTCATCGGCGAAGTCTGGGTGGGCTCGGGTCAGTCGAACATGGCGGGAGGCGTGCGAAGTTACTCTGTCAATGATCCGGTGCTCGCGGAGGCCGCGAAGCAGACTTACCCGAAACTCCGATTGCTCCGCGCCGGCGGCAAATGGGCCGAGGCCACGCCTGCCGGCAATGATGGATTCTCCGCCATCCTCTTCGCCTTCGGCGTTGCGCTTCAGCGCGATCTCGGCGTTCCCGTCGGACTCTACGTCGGCGCCGTCGGTGGCACGCCATCGGGCTATTGGCTCACCGAGGAAATGTTTCGCGCCGATGCGGCGTGTCAGGCGCAGGTGCAGCAGCTTGCCGCGAAGTACAAGCCCGAGGACGAGGAGAAGAAATACGACGCCGCGCTCGCCAAATGGAAGCTGGCCGAGGAAGCGGCGAAGAAGGATGGCAAGCCCGCGGACCGTCCACCGTTCAGGGTTCTGCCGCCCGGCGCAGTGACCGGCGGCAAGTTCGGCTTTCTGTACGAAGCCCACGTCCGCGCATTTACGGGCTACGGCATTCGCGGTGTGCTGTGGGATCAGGGGGAGAGCGGCACAGCCATCAGTGGCGTGGACCAGTTTCAGGTCATGGGCGCGCTCATCCGCGGCTGGCGCAAGGATTGGGGCCGCGATTTCCCATTTCTCTACGTGCAGAAGCCCAGCGGCATGGGCTGCGCCTGGAAGATGGACGATCCCGTGACGAAGAACGCGGACAAGTTCGCCGCATTGCCCGAGCAGGTTCCCGCGAATGGCGCATTTCGCGAACTGCACATCGCGATCCAGCAACACCCGAATACCGCGATCGTGCCCTGCACCGATCTTGGCGGGATGACTCACCCCACGAACAAATCCGGCTACGGCGAGCGGTCGGCGCGTGTCGCCCTCGGCTTCGTCTATGGCCGGCCCGTTGAAAGCAGCGGCCCGCTTTACGCCTCGCACGTGATCGAAGGGAGCAAGGTCCGCATCAAATTTACCCACGTGGGCAAGGGACTTGCCGCGGCGCAAAGCGACAAGCTGCAAGGCTTCGCCATCGCCGGTGCGGACCAGAAATTTGTGTGGGCCGATGCGGCGATCGACGGCGACAGCATCCTGGTTTCGAGCGCCGCGATTCCAAAGCCCGCCGCCGTCCGCTACGCGTGGTCGCAGACGATCCCGTGGGCGAATCTCTTCAACAAGGACGGCCTGCCAGCGCAGGCATTTCGCACCGATGATTGGAAATGACCCGCGGGATCATGCGAACTGCGAAACGCGACCGCCCGCCTCGATCCGTCTCTGTGCCGGAAGGCCTCCCGCCATTCCGAGTTCCTGCCCGCACGGCCAAGGTATTTGATGCGACTGCCTGCGGGAGTTGCACGCAGTGCCTGGCCCGCGAAAGGAATACCAATTCCCGTTTGAGACTGGCACAGGCGCTTCGTTTCGCCGTAGCCGCGCTTGTGAAAGCGCGGGCTGATCTTCAGATGGCGCAGGGCAAAGTGTGCCCGCGCTCTCACGAGACGCTGCTACGAATGCCACGCGCACCGGTCCACTCTCAATCGCGAATTGGTATAAATGAATCCGGCGCAGCAGCCTTGGTTGCGATCACTTTTCCTTCATCACAAACACGCCATCCCATTCCGGCCCGGGTGGGCTGGCTTCCAATTCGCGGCAGCGGGCGACGTACATCCCGGCGAGCGTGTCGCCGGGGCGGATTGTCAGACAGTTGGTGAATGATTGGACCGCCGAGGAAAATTTCCCCATCTGGTAGCGCTTCACTCCCTCGTGGTAACACACGAGGTATTCATTGATTTCCTGCGCGAGCGGTTCGGCTCCCGCGCCGAGCACTGTGTGGATGCTGATCGGCTTGGTCTTCCCTTTGACCCGCACGATATCGACTAGCTGAAGGTGAAATGCCTCGGTGACCAAATCGGCGGCGCTCTCGCCCAGCAGAAGATCGACGCCGTATTGTTTGGTGAGCCCCTCGATCCGCGAAGCGAGGTTCACTGGATCGCCGATCACCGTCAGTTCCATCTTTTCCGTCGCACCGACGGCGCCGATATTCCCGACGATGACCTCGCCGTAGTTGATCCCGATGCCCATTTCGAAAGTTCGGATGCCGCGCTTTTCCCATTGTCTGTTCAAATCCGCGAGCGCTGCCTGCATCTGCAATGCCGCGGTCACCGCGCGCTCGATATCGTGTGCAGGCCCCTCCGTGTACACCTCGCCCCACACGGCCATGATCGCGTCGCCGATGAACTTATCGAGCGTGCCCCTGCTGTCGAAGATCCGTTTCACCATCTCGGTGAAATACTCATTGAGCTGCGCGACAAGCTGCGCGGAATCGGCTTGCTCGGTGATGGTCGTGAAGTTGCGCAGGTCGCTGAAAAGGATCGCGACAGACTTGCGGATGCCGCCCAGCGTCGTCAGGAGACTGGCCGGGTTGTCGAGGATTTCCTTCACGAGATCCTTGGAAACGTAGCGCTCCAGCGTGCGGCGGGTGCGGGCCGTCTCCATCCGCTCCATCACGTGCTCGCAGACCAGCCAGACGAAGCCCGAACCGGCTGCCGCCATTACGGGTGGCGCAAGAGCGGCGAGAAACGCTCCATTCTTCCAACTCAGGAAAAATGCGGCGACGAGCACATAGACGACGCCCGCAACTATGAGGACAATGAAGCGAAGGAACGGCTGCGTGATGAACGCGCTCAGCGCCCAGGCGGCCAGGCCGGCCATCAGGATGGTAACGAGGATCGCGGCGCGCGACGGCTCGCGGACAAAGTCCTTGTTCAGCGCGGCGTTCAACGCTTGCAGGTGGAGTTCCGGGCCGGGGATTTCGCCAAAAGGCGTGCGCAGGTAGTCCTTGGCCCAGTCGCCTTCGGGCCCGATCAGCACCACTTTGCCACGAAAGAACTCGCCGCCGCTGTATGGGGGAGCCTCCCAAGTCTTTGGAACGAAGATTTCCCAGAGCGAATGCGGCTTGATCCTTTCGGCGAAGCGAAAGCAGCGCTCCTCCCGCGGAATGGAGCCTTGCTGGCCGAGCTTGCGCAAGACACCCGCTGCGAGGGAATCGAACAGCTCGGAGTCCGGCGCTGGTAGCGCGCCATTCACCTCATCCATGGTGACCCGATAGTGCGCGCGGCGCACGATGCCGTCTGCGTCCGGCCAGAAATTTACGAAGCCCGTGCGCGGGTCGAGTGCGTCCGTCGGCGGGATGAGCGATGCTGACGGTCGCGTGAGGGACTTCGTCATGGCGGTCTCGACGAAGTTGGCGCCGATCACCACCTGGTCCCGATGGCGCTCCAGCGAGTTCCGGAATGCTTCATCACCCTGGCGTTCCGTGGGGAACAGCATATCGAGCGCGATCACGCGGGCACCGGCACCGATGAGCCGCTCGATAATCATCGAATAAACTTCGCGAGACCACGGCCAGCCATTCTCCTTCATCACTCGCAAGGCTGGCGATGCCTCGATCTCCTCCGAAAACGCACCATCGAGCGAAACCGAAGCCTGATCGATCGCAAGGAAGACAAGTTCCGGGTGAGTCGGCGATTTTCTCGCGTGCCGGGTGAGAAAATCGCGCGCGGCAAACTCCAGGCGCACCAACGGCTCGAAGCCGAACCACCAGGCGGTCGCCACCAATCCGGTGCAGACGAAGCAAACAGCCGCGAGCAGACTGCGGCGATGACGGTTGAGGACACTCATGAAGTGGCGGTGGTGTAATCGCGAAGCGCCGAGAGATGTGAATCAAAAAATGCAGGAGCACCGTCCCCGCTGTCGTCCCGCTGTCGTCCCGCTTGACTCTGGCGTCGAAGTGATGGTATGGAAAATACATGAAATCGCACAACTTTGCGGCGGGCATTTGTTTAGGGATAGCAGCACTTGCGGCAACTAATGTCGCTGTCATCGCAGCGGTCTCTTTCGATTCCGCCACGGTGACCCGGGTGGAAAACAAGGTGAGCATTGGTGAAATCAAAGGTGGACAGGCCTCTGCACGGCGACCGGCCGCCGTCTCGGAGGTGGTGAAGGCAAATAACTTCATTCAGACAGCAAGCGGCTCGCGTGCGGAGTTGCAGTTCAAGGACAAGAGTCTTGTTCGCGTCGGGCAAAACTCGATATTCTCGTTTGAGGCGAAGTCCCGCACGCTATCCCTCGAACAGGGCGATATGCTTTTCTACGTCGCGCCGGGCAACGGTGGTGGAACTATCAAGACTCCGGCGTTGACTGCTGCGATCACCGGAACGCTATGCAAAGTCGCCCGGGACATGATTGTGGCGCTGCGCGGTTCAGTAACGATCGACGTGGGGGGCAAGCCTGTGAAGATCCCGGCCGGATTCGCGGTCAAGGTCATGGACGGCAGAGCGCATGTTTTCAAGTACGACCCGAGAGAGGCGGTAAAGGGCAAACTCTATGCGATGGGGCCGCTGCCGGAGGATCCGGGAATTCAGGTCAAAAAGCAGGATCACGGAATCCACTTTCAGGATTGGCTCGCGATGGATCCCCGGCAGGTGAATCCAGCTTTCAACCGTCCGCAACAGGTCGTGCAGGTGGTCGCGAGTCGGAATGCGCCCCCCATCCAGCAGCCGATCCAGCAACCGACGATCTCGCAGCAGCCAATCATCGCGCCAATGCCCCCGCCAGTGGTCGAATCGCTGACCACGACCATTTCCTGGCGGGGTCGGGTCTTCGATGTCCCGACCTACTTGGTGACTCGATATGTTACTATCGGCGCGACAATCCCACCGAGGTGACCTGCGAGAACGACGTAACACAGCGGCCCGCCGATGCGAGTCAGAGTTTTTCGAAGCCCTGTGATTGCCCGAAGCTCCGATGGCCGCATTGAGGCGGGCACGATCCTCAATCAACACATCACCGAAGTGGAACGCCATGAGCTTTGTCATATTCGATACCATGTGTCCTACCGCTAAATCTGGTCGTGCGAAGTTGAACCGCTTCCTTACCCGGCTAATCGCAATCGCCATTCTCCCGTTGCAGGTCCACGGAGCCGAAGCCCGCAGGGAGAATGTGACGCAATTGACTCAGACATTCAGGAATATTCCCAGGCAATCGGCAGAGGTCATCGAGGATTTGGGCGACATTCGTCCGCTGGCGGATCGATCGTTCTTCCGCAGGTTACGGTTCACTTCGTCGCTCTACGGCGAATTCGTCTCCAATGCGCTGTCAATCGGCGATCACAGCAGCGGGGATTTCGTGCTGATGCCGTCTGTCAGTGCGGCTTTCGATGAGTCGCTCGGTCACGGGCTGTCAATCGCGGGCACTGCGCGCACCGAAGCGTTCCTCTATTCCAATTTCGATGAACAGAGCTTCTGGGGCTTCAGCGGAGCGGCCATGGCGCGTTATCAACCGACGAAGGAATGGCCGAGGATTTTCGCCGGTATCGAGGCATATAGCTATGCCAGCGTCCGGACTGGCAGCCAAATATCCGATGCGCTCGCGGTGACCGCCGGCATTGAGAAAGAATGGGCGTTCAATCGGGATCAGACGGTCCTGTTCATCGCCTACAGCTTTTCCAATTTCTTCAGCTCACCGCCCGTTGACAACCGGCTGTTGCATCGAGCCACGTTGGGCATCACCCAGCAGATCGTCCCGTCGCTCTACGGCCAACTGTTCTATTCCTACCAGTTCAGCGATTACACGAACTTGGATCGTCAGGATTCACGCAATTTTGTCGGGGCGAACCTTGTCTATCAGTTCAAGGACCACTGGTTTGCAAGGGTCTCCACTTACCTCGTGGACAGCCATTCTTCCCGGTCGGCGTTCTCGTATCAGACTTTTGGAGTGGGATTGGGTGTGGGCTACAACTTTTGAACGCAGGGTTCGATCCGAAACGGGCAGTTTTACGGTTCCCGGAATCGTGTGAATCATGAGTCGGGTCACTCGGCTCCAAGCGTAGGATTCATTTCTCCTGTTTCCCACCGGGTCGAATGCCACCTCGATTCGTCTGCCGTTCCTCATCCCTTCGATCTCGTATTGTGTCCTGCCGAATTCGACGCCTTTCATGACGGTCAGCCCCGTCGTGGCGCCGAAATGTTTTTGCGCCGCTGTCAGGACTGGCGCGGGCAATTGGCGGAAATGAATGGGAAGCTCCGTGCCGAGGATTTTGCCGTCCCTTGCATCAATCAGATATTCCATGTGCCGGCCGCGGACGGTGGAGCATTCGCCCGCCTGCGGAGAGTCAGAACAAGAGGAAGGCATCGCCGATTCTTCCGACAGGCTAACAGGCTTCGGGCGTGATTTGATTCGTGTGCAGAGCGACTTTGTGCAGGTCGCGGCAGGCGCAAGGAGGGGCGATTTGATAGCGCCCTCTGGCAGCGGTCGCTCCGCGCCGCTGCCAGCCCTGACCGTGGCAATTCGAAAAGATCCTCGAACTCCGCAAAGCCCCAGAGTTGCCCACGCCTGTGGCTTGATGCGGCGCGGAGCGACCGCATCGAGAGGGCGCTATCAAAGCGCCCCTCCTTGTTCTCCCACCACGATTTCTTGGGCCTGAAACGAATCACACCCACAGGCTTCTGGAGTGCTTCTTCCCGCGTGCCTTTTTGCAGACAAT
>Ga0105048_10020307_pt1 | contig 10142 bp, 11 predicted proteins | sample MAT05_FD_78382 | JGI IMG/M metagenome (GOLD analysis project Ga0105048, IMG submission 78382) | Freshwater microbial communities from Lake Fryxell liftoff mats and glacier meltwater in Antarctica - MAT-05 | ecosystem: Environmental > Aquatic > Freshwater > Ice > Liftoff microbial mat | place... | reverse complement strand
GCCATCGCCGCCACGCGTGGCGTGTCGACGTCGCACCAGCCGGCGAGCTCGGCCTCGGCGATATCGCGCCAGCCCTCCAGGTGGAAGCGGCTGAAGTAGCCAGCGCCAATGCCGGCGATGCGCAAACGCTTCATCCCAACTCGGCGGCCACGGCCGCGGTGATGGCAGCAGTGCCGTCACTGCCGCCGAACTCGTAGGGCACGATGCGCTTGCTTGCATACACGCGGTCCACGGCGTCTTCGAGCCGTTGACCCGCGGCCGCGAGGGATTCGTTGCCGCTGCGCTGCGCCAGCCAGTCGAGCATCATCGCCGCGGACAGGATGGTGGCGGTCGGATTGGCCTTGCCTTGGCCGGCGATGTCGGGGGCTGAACCGTGGCATGGCTGGAAGAGCCCGTGGTGGTCCCCGATGTCGGCCGATGGCGCCATGCCCATGCCGCCCACCAAAGCCGCGGTCTGGTCGGAAATGATGTCGCCGAACATGTTCTCGGTGACCAGCACATCGAAGTCCCACGGCTTGCGGATGAGATCGAGTGCCGTGGCATCGATGTAGTTATGCCGCGCCTCGATATCGGGAAACTTGGCGGCACGCTCGTCGAAGATCTTGCGGAAGAAGGCCATCGAGCGGAATACGTTGGCCTTGTCCACGCAGGTGACACGGCCCGGACGGCCGCGGCCCTTGCGGCGTTGCGCGAGGCGGAAGGCGAAGTCGTGCACGCGCTCCGAGCCACGGCGCGTGATGACCATGGTGTCGCGTGCTTCGCTGTCGTTCTCGATCACGCCCTTGCCGCGGGAGGCGAAGAGACCCTCGGTGGATTCGCGGATCACCACCAGGTCGATCGTACGCGCGCGCGGATCGGCCAACGGCAGCGGGATGCCCGGCAGCGCACGGGCAGGGCGCACACCGGCATAGAGTTCCAATGCGACGCGCAGGTCGAGCTGCGGCGCGATCTCCGTGCCATCGGGATAGCGGATCTCGGGCCAGCCCAGCGGCCCGAACAGGATGGCATCGGCATCGCGCGATGCCTGCATCGTGGCATCGGGCAGCGCATTGCCTGTCACCTTGTAATGCTGCGCGCCGGCGCGGTGTTCGGAGAAGCGAAAGGCGAATGATGCGTTGTGTTGCACCTTTTGCAGCAGTGGCAGGGTGGCCGCAATGACCTCGACGCCAATGCCGTCGCCGGGAAGTACGCAGATATCGAAGGTGGTGGGTGTGGGCACGCGGGAGTCCGTTGTCAGAGTTGATGCAAGCGGTAACGTTCGAAAATGGCGAGTAGTTCGCGGCTGGCACGCTCGCGGTGTGCACGGTTGACCTCGACCGCACCGGCAGCGTCGCCGCCACGGACGCGCTCGAGCATCGCCATGTGTTCCTGTGTCGAACTGACGGGTTTCGGTCGCAGCCGCAACGTGAACATCCGGGCGCGATGCACGCGATCGCCAAGCCGCGCGACGGCGTCGATCAGCGTACGGTTGCCGGTGAGCTCGACCAGCTTTTGATGAAAGCGCTCGTCGGCGGCCGCCCATCCGTCCAGGTCATTGGCTTTGAGTGCGCGCGCCATGTCGCGGGTGGCGTCAACCAGCGGCTTCAATTCGGCGTCACTGGGCTTGCGTCGCGCCAGCATCTCGGCGGCGGCGGATTCAAGCGCCGTCAGCACTTCGTAGATCTCCCGCATGTCGAGCGGCGACACCGGCAACACGCGCATCCCGTGACGCGGTATCACTTCGACCAACCCTTCGTTGGCCAGCCGGATCAAAGCTTCACGGACGGGGGTACGACTGATGCCCAAGTCATCCGCCAATGCGCTTTCGAGCGCCTGGTGCCCCGGCGGATATACGTTGTCGAGGATGCGCCGGCGAATGGCCTGGTACGCATCATCGGTGCGCGAGGCGCGGCCGGGCAGCGCGATCGGCGCGGCCTGCCTTGCCGGCGGTTGCCGTTTGGGCGCGATGGCTGCAACCGCCTTGCGGCCTGCAGATGGACGCGGCAATGACATCGGTGCGTCAGTAGTTCCAGTGAAACGGCGGGTGGCCGGCGACAGGCGCGCGGAACGACGCGATCGAGTCGCCCAGCAGGCAGCCAAGGTAGGCAGTGCGCAGGTCCGGCCCGCCGAAGGCCAGGCTGGAGATGTTCTTCAGCACGCGGCCGGCGGCGCGATCGAGGTGCGGGCGTCCCAGCTCACCCGCCAGATAGGCCGCTTCGCACCAATCGACATGCGCCGGGTCGGCGTCCTCCAGCACGACGGTGACGGCACCATCCGGCGCCACGCGCAGCACGCGGTTGCTGACAATGCTGGTGATCCACGCGTGTCCCGCTGCATCGAAGGCAAGGCCATCGGGATACGTGCCGTGGCCGAAGGTCGTGATCACGTCCTTGGGGCCGAGCGAGCCATCCGCATGCAGCGCGAATCGTGACATCCGTCGCGAAAACGTCTCGTTGACGTACAGGTGGCGGCCGTCCGGCGAAATCATCGCCTCGTTGGTGTAGCCGATGCCATCCGCGACGATGCGGGCGCCGTGGCGGTCCACCAGCACGATGAAACCGTCGGCGACGTCGGCGCGATAGGCGGACGCGCGCGGCACGTGGTGCGTGCTGACGGTGAGCCACACGCGGTCGCGGTCATCCTCGAACACGAAGTTGCAAGGCGGCAGGTCGATGCCGTCCACGCGCTCGAGCAAAGGCGTCACGGCACCATCGTGCGACAGCGCAAACACGCCGCCCAGCGTTTCGCCGAGGTCGGCCAGCAGGAAGCTGCCATCGCGGCGCAGCGCAATGCCATTGGGGCGTAAAGGCCGCCCGGCCGGCAACGTGCCCTGGACGAGCGTCGAATCGCCGGCAGATGTCGTGCGGGCCACGCCGCCGCGCCAATCGGCGGTGAAGAGTGCGCCGGACTTCGTGGCCAGCACGCATTCGGGGCGCACGAGGCCCGATCCTGCGAATTGCAAGTCGTCGAGGGACACCTGGTGCTCGGCGGACGGCTCTGTGGCGGGCATGGGAGCGATGATGGGCAATCAAAATAACGTGTTCATTAATGTATACGTTGATTTGGCGTTCGGCAAGATGCGGTGCAACATCCGGTTGCTGCCGCGCACCGGCGGCAGGCGCGTCTGCCACAATGCGCCGTCGCGAAGTCGAGAGAGTGCCCATGCAGGGGAGTGAATTGCGTCAGGTTTGCCGCCGTACCGGTCGCGGGGCATCGCGATGAAGTTGATCGCGGCGGCCGACGTGCATGCGGCGCTCGACTATCCATCATTGATCGATGCGTTGCGCACCGCCTTCATCGATGGGGCTGAGGCCCCGGTGCGCAGCAGCCATGCGGTCACGCCGCAGGGCGATCGGCTGTTGCTGATGCCCGCCTGGGACGGTGCGGGGCTGGGCGTGAAGATCGTCACTGTGTTTCCGCGCAATCGCGCGCGCGGATTGGCCAGCGTGGCGGCGCTCTACGTATTGATGGATGGCGCGACCGGACATCCACGTGCGCTCATCGACGGCGAAGCGCTGACGCTGCGGCGTACCGGTGCTGCATCGGCACTGGCCTCGGCGTACCTGTCGCGTCCCGATGCCGCGCGCCTGCTCGTGATTGGTACTGGCGCGCTGGCACCTTATCTCGCCGACGCGCATTGCGCGGTGCGGCCGATCAGCGAGGTGATGGTGTGGGGCCGCAGCCGTGATCACGCAGCGCGCACGGCTGCCCTGCTGGCGGCACCGGGGCGCACGGTCAGCGTGGTCGACGATCTTCCGCGCGCACTCGCGGTGGCCGACATTGTCACCTGTGCCACCACCGCGCGCGAACCCATCGTCTGCGGCGCCGATGTCCGGCCGGGCACGCACGTGGACCTGGTGGGCGCGTTCACACCGGAGATGCGCGAGTCGGATGATGCGTTGATCGTGGGTGCCGAAGTGTTCGTCGACACGTTGGCCGGCGCGATGAAGGAGGCGGGTGACCTGGTGCAACCGTTGGCGGCGGGCGTAGTGGCGCGCGCGCACATCCAGGCAGAGCTCGCCGATCTTGTCACCGGGCGGCATCCGGGGCGACGCTCTGCCGACGCTGTGACCGTCTTCAAGTCCGTGGGCACGGCGCTCGAAGACCTGTGCGCGGCCCAACTGGTGGCAGCGCGGGTGGCGGTCGACTGATCCTTCAGCCCGCGAACAAGCCGACCGGCGTACCGCGCACACCCGGCGCGAACTCGAACAACCCGCCCGACAGCGGGGCTTGCGCCAGCGCATCCGTGGCCAGGCGCAGGCGTGCCGTGGTGATGTAGAGCGTGGCGAGATCGCGGCCGCCGAAGGCGACGCTGGTCGGGCGCGGTACCGGCAGCCGCACGGTCCGCTGCAGGGTGCCCTCCGCTGACCAGCGTTCGATGCGCCAGCCGTCCCAGATTGCGATCCATACGCTGCCCTCGGCATCGACGGCGAGGCCGTCGGGCTTCACGCCATCGGGCCACGATGCAAACGTGCGCCGCCGCGCGACCGTGCCGCGCTTCGGGTCGAGGTCGTACGCGAAAACCGTGCGGCCCGCCGATTCGGTGAAGTAGAGGGTCGCGCGCACGCTCGTCACCAAGCCCGACTACTGGCTCGTCACCGTAGGCCTGCAGTCGTTCGTCGGCGAGTATCTGGTCGAGTGGCCGGCATTGATGGCGGCAGGTGTCGTCTCGCTGATTCCGATGCTGGTGCTGTTCCTGCTCCTCGAACCGTTCCTCGTCAGTGGCATGACGTCCGGCGCGGTCAAACAGTAGGCGAGGCTTCAGCCTCGCAGGTTTGTTGCGTCAAATTTGTTTTGTAGGCGAGGCTTCAGCCTCGCGTTTTTCTGTGTCGGTTTAGTATTCAGCGTCGCTCACGGCCCGCCACTCACCGCGGCGGTGGAGCGCCCGGGCGATAGCCTTCGGCGATCTAAGCCCGCCTGGAGGTCTCTCGCCCCGCGCCGTGCTCCAAGAAACAGTGCACCAGCACCAGAACTAGCGCAATCAGCGATACAACAACTGCACGAGCCCGAGGCTCAACACCGGAAACAGCAACAGCAGCAGCACGCGCAACGCATCCCACGCGAGGAACGGAAACACCCCCTTGTACGTTTCCGCCATCGGCACGTCGCGCGCAATGGTGTTGACGACGTATACGTTCAACCCGACCGGGGGCGCGATCAGGCCGATCCCTACCGTCATCAGCACCAGGATGCCGAACCAGATCGCCTTCGCTTCCGGGGCGAGGCCCCACAGGTCCAGTGCCATCACCGTTGGAAAGATCACCGGGATCGTCAGCAACAGCATCGACAGCTCGTCCATCACGCAGCCCAGCAGCACGTAGAAGACCAGGATGCTGGCCACGATGGTCAGTGGCGGCACGTGCAGGTGGCCCACCCACTCCGCCAGCGCCGCCGGCATCGCCGTCAGCGCCAGCGACGCGTTCATCATGTCCGCGCCGAGGAAGATCATGAACACCATCGCGCTGGTCGACGCCGTCCCGAGAAAGCTGCGCCGGATGCCCTGCAGGTCGAGTTCACGTTGCGCGACACCCACCACAAGGGTAGCCACGGCGCCGACGGCCGCGCCCTCCGTTGGCGAGAACAGCCCGCCGTAGATGCCGCCGAAGACGATCACGAAGACCAGCACAATCGGCCAGATCCGAAGCAATGCCCGCCACCGCTGTGGCCACGGTTGCGCCGTGCTGGGCGGTGCCAGGTGCGGGCGCAGCCGGCACGTGATGGCCACCACCGCGACATAGCCCAGCATCGCCAGGATGCCCGGCACCATCGCGGCGGCAAACAGTTTCGCGATGTTCTGCTCCGTCAGGATCGCGTACACCACGAGTGGCACCGACGGTGGGATCAGGATGCCGAGCGTACCGCCCGCGGCCAGTGCGGCCGTCGACAACCGGCCGTGATAACCATGCGCCTTCATCTCCGGATAGGCCACCTGCGTGATCGTTGCCGATGTGGCTACCGATGAGCCGCACACCGCGCCGAAAGCCCCCGCCGACAGGATCGACGCCATCGCCAGGCCACCCCGGATGTGGCCGACGAACGCTGCGGCCGCGCGGAACAACGCGCGCGAAAGACCGCCTTGCGTGGCGAACTGGCCCATCAGCAGGAACAGCGGGATCACCGAGAGGTCGTACACCGTCAGCCGGGCCACCGCGCTGCCCTTCAGTTGATTGAGCAGGGCCGCGTCATTGGTCAGTGCCCAGTAGCCAACCGCGCCGGGAATGAACATCGCCGCGGCGATCGGCACGCGCAGCGCCATCATCGCCAGCATGCCCGCAAACATGGCCAGGCCGATCAGCGTGGGCGTCACAGCGCGTCGTCCGTGGCAGGCGTGCCTTGCAGCGCGCCAAGCGGCAACCCGCGCAGGTGCAGGCTGGCCTGCATCAGCGCAATCAGCGCGGCCAGGCCGAGCCCCGGCGCCAGCGACGCGTAGACCCACCACATCGGCAGCGAGCGGATCATCGATGTCTCGCCCGCGTCGTACACGGCTACAGCGCCTACACCTGTACGCCACGCCAGCAGCGCCAGCATCACTGCCATCAGCAGCGCGCCGATGCCATCAAGCATCCGGAGTCGCGCCGCGCGCATGCGCTGCGTGAAGAAGTCGACGATGATGTTGGCGCCCTGCAGCTGGCACCACGGCACGCACAGCGAGATGGACAGCGCGATGGCGAACTGCGTCAGCTCGACATCGCCCTGGATCGGCCGTCCTGTCAGTGCCCGCAAGCTGACGCTGGACATCGTCAGCACCGCGGCCACCAGGGCCGCGGCCGCCCCCGCCAACGCAAAGGCAGTAGCAAGCCGGCGCAACAGCGTCGCGAACACCTCGCGACGCGGATGCGCCATGATCACTTCTTGTACTTGACGAGCAGCTCGCGCGCTTCGGCCAGCATGGCCTTGCCGTTGTTGCCGCGCTTGTCCATGTCGGCGACCCAATCGTCATACAGCGGAGCCGAGGCCTTCATCCAGTTGTCGAGCTCACTCCCCGGCACGACGTAGAAATTGTTGCCGCGATCCTGCGCCGCCTTGCGTCCTGCCGCCTGGCTGCCGTCCCACGTGCGACCGATCTGCTGCGACAGTGCCGCGCCCGAATTGTTGTCGATCACTTTCTTCAGATCGGCAGGCAGCGCGTCGTATTTGGCCTGGTTCATCGCAAACACAAACACGGCGCTGTACAGCGCCGGCCGCAACGGATCGGTTTCGCTGTGATACTTGACCATCTCCTGCAGCTTCAACGACGGCATCACCTCCCACGGCAGCAGGAAGCCATCGATCGTGCCCTTGCTGACCGCGTCGGGAATCGCGGGCAGCGGCATGCCAACCGGCGTGGCGCCCAGCGCTGCCAACAGCTTGTTGGTCTGGCGCGTGGGCGCGCGCATCTTCAGGCCCCTGAAATCGGCCAGCACCTTGATCGGGTGCACGTTGTTGTGCACGTAGCCTTCGTCGTGCACCCACGTGGCCAGCAGTTTCGTGCCCGGGAATTCCTTCAGCGAATGCCGGTTGATGAAGTCCCAGCTGGCGCGCGCGCCGCCTTCTGCCGAGTTGGTCATGAACGGCAGCTCGAACACTTCCGTGGTGGGGAAACGTCCGGCCGTGTAGCCGGGCAGCGTGATGACGAGATCGTCCACGCCGTCCTTCACGCGGTCGACCAGTTGCGGCGGCGTGCCGCCCGCACTCATCGCGGGCAGGATCTGGCACTTCATCCGGTTGTTCGATTCGGCCGCGATCTTGTTGCACCAGGGCACGATGACACTCACCGACGCCATGGCCTGCGGATTCCAGATATGGTGGAACTTGAGCGTGACGTCCTGCGCCATGGCCTGCGCCGCGGCCGCCGCAGCCGCCATGACAAATAGCGAACGGGAAATGCATTTCATCGGGTGGTCTCCTTGGGTATTGAGCTGCGCGGCTTCTCGATTCAGTTCCAGACTTCAGCGGCGGTCTCGACCACCAGCCGAAGCTTCGCGCGTTGTGCTTCGATTGCGATGTTGTTGCCATGCACGGTACTTGAAAAGCCGCATTGCGGGCTCAGTGCCAGCTGGTCCAGTGGCGCGTAACGTGCTGCCTCGTCGATCCGGCGTTTCAGCGTGTCCTTGCTTTCCAGCTCGCCGAATTTTGTCGTGACGAGGCCCAGCACCACGACCTTGCCTGGCTTCAGGAAGCGCAGCGGCCGGAAATCACCGGACCGGTCGTCGTCGTATTCCATGAAGTACGCGTCGAGATTCATCTCGGACAGCAGCGCCTCGGCCACGGGTTCGTAGTTGCCCGTAGCGGCCCACGTGCTCTTGAAATTGCCGCGGCACAGATGCATTGCCAAGGTCATGCCTTGGGGCTTGTACGCCACCACCTTGTTGATGAAGCCGGCGTAGCGGTGCGGCAATTCGTCCGGGTCATCGCCGCGCGCCCGAGCCGCATCGCGCATTGTTTCGTCGCAGAGGTAGGCCATGTTGGTGTCGTCCATTTGCACACAGCGGCAGCCGGCGTCGAACAGCGACTGCAGCTCCTCGCCGTAGGCGCGCGCGACGTCGTCGTAGAACGCGGGGTCAAGTTGAGGATAGTGCTGACTGCTGATGCCGGCGCGGCCGCCACGGAAGTGCAGCATCGTCGGGGAGGGAATGGTCACCTTCGGCGTGGCAGCTGGCGCCTCGGCCTTCACCTGCGTTTGCAGGTACTCGAAATCGGCGCGCTGGATGTCCTTCGTGTGACGTACCTTGTCGATCACGCGCATCACGGGCGGCGACAGCTCCTGCGAGCCATCCGGGCGCTGGATCATGACCGGGTCCGTGGTCTTCACGCCGCCCAGCTGCGCGAGGAAGTCGATGTGGAAATAGGTGCGGCGGTATTCGCCGTCCGTGATCGACTGCAGGCCGACATCGCGCTGGAAGCGCACGATCTCGGTGATCGCGCGGTCCTCGACCGCGCGTAGCGCGTCGGCCGTGAGCTCGCCGCGTTCCCGGGCCGCGCGGGCTTCGAGCAGGTAGAGCGGACGCAGGAAGCTGCCGACGTGGTCGGCGCGGAACGGCGGGGTGGTCCGGACGGTCATCGGCGGTTTCCCGGGGAGCGACATGGCGACGGTGCAATGGGAACGCGCAGGTTACCTGCAATCGCACCGGGTTTGAAACATGCACGTCTGTTTTGCACTGCAATACGAACGCGTGGTACGGTCGAAGCCATGCGTTTCGTCGGCGACTTCACCATCGACCCGGCGGTCTGTGACCGCCTGGTCGACCTGCACCGGGTGTGCGACCGCACCGGCTTCGTGAAGCGCGGAAGCATGGGCAAGGCCGGCGCCGTTGTCGTGGACGTCGCGAAAAAGGACTCCTACGACGTGGCGGTCTCGGCTGTCCCGGAGGCCTTGCAGGACGAGTACGGGATGCCGGCCTATTTCAGCGAACTGAAGCGCTGCGTCGACCTGTACATGACGCAGCATCCGATCCTGCAAAGCATCGGACTCTATGGGCTGACCGAATCGCCTGCCATCCAGCATTATCGGCCGGGCGGGGGCTTCAAGATGCCGCACTTCGAGCGCAGTGCGCTCGCCAACAGCACCCGGATGCTGGTGTGGATGACCTACCTCAACGACGTGACGGACGGCGGGGGCACCCACTTCACCTACCAGGACCATACGTTCGAATCGCGCAAGGGACGCACGCTGATCTGGCCGCCGGATTTCACGCACACGCATGCCGGCGTGGTCTCGCCGACGCAGCACAAGTACATCATCACCGGGTGGCTCAACTTCGTGCCGGCGTAGGCGGGCGGGCCGGCCCTTCAAGCAAGCGCGGGCCGGTGCGCTCGGCTGGCAGGGGGTCCGTGGATGTCAGCACGCATGGTGCGGCCAAGGCGGCGAAGCTCACCTTTCGCTGCGGCCGGTGGAGTGTTGACAAGCCCTAGGTCCGCGCCGGCATCGGCTCGTCGTTGGTGTTGGGCTCCGGCGTTTCGGCCGCGCGCATTTCGTCCACCGGGCCGTCTTCCTCCACGGCTTCCGTCTCCTCCGGCACTTCGTGCGGCAGGAAGCCACCCGACTGATGCTTCCACAGCATCGCGTATTGGCCATCACGCCGCAACAGTTCGTCGTGGGAGCCTTCCTCCACGATGCGGCCTTGTTCCAGCACGATCAGCCGGTCCATGCGTGCAATGGTGGACAACCGATGGGCAATCGCGAT
>Ga0105048_10020305_pt1 | contig 10143 bp, 12 predicted proteins | sample MAT05_FD_78382 | JGI IMG/M metagenome (GOLD analysis project Ga0105048, IMG submission 78382) | Freshwater microbial communities from Lake Fryxell liftoff mats and glacier meltwater in Antarctica - MAT-05 | ecosystem: Environmental > Aquatic > Freshwater > Ice > Liftoff microbial mat | place... | reverse complement strand
TGCATGCGCCGAGTTCAGCGTCGGTGCCGTCAGGCCGGCGTCGCGGACCAGCGGCGTCGACGTCGCGTCGGTTGCTGCTGTCGCAGTTCGTGAATGGGTAATTCGTTCACACGGTAATTCGGTGACAGTGCACTCTTTCGTGAGAAAGAGTGCACTGTCACCGAATTACCCCGAATTACTGTCACCGAATGCGGGGCGTCTCGCAGATCGCCCTGGACAAGCCACCGCTCATCGGCCCTCCTTCACGATCCCCTCCTCACCTCCGCCCCTCTGCGAGAACAGAGTGCCCGATCTCCCCCAGCGCCCAACCGGCACTCTCGACCGCCAACGGCACTTCTTGCCGCCGCACCACCACCGCCGCGCGCCGGCCGATATCAGCTAACTCTCGCAAAAACAAGGACTTGGCACTCACCGCCAACTGGTCCCCCCCTTGCACATGGACTGGCAGACACCTGCCCCCCGTCCATGCCACCGATCCTCAAGAACACCGGCCTGACCTCCGCCGCCGCCGCGCTCCACTTCTACGAGCGCCGGCAGCAGTCGATTGCCAATAACCTCGCCAACGTCGACACCACCGGCTTCAAGAAGGAACGCGTCTTCGGCCGGATCGTCGACGACGCCGTCGCCGCCGCCGAGTCGATGACCGATCGCACCCAAGGCGACATCACGCCCACCGGCAATGCGCTGGACGTGGCCGTGCAGAGCGATGCCTTTCTCGTGGTCCAGACCCCCGACGGCGAACGCCTCTCCCGCGGCGGATCTCTCCGCCTCGACGAGCAGCGCCGCCTCGTCACCGTGCAGGGCCACCTCGTCCTCGGACAGGACGGCCCCATCACCCTCCCCGAGGGCGACGTCGGCATCGGACGCGATGGTGTCATCACCGTCCAGCCGCCGCCGGGCGGCGATCGCACCATCACCACCGGTAACCCGACCGCCCGGCGCAATGCCGCCGTGCTCCGGCTCGAGACCGTCGCCGCCAACACCGCGCTGCAGCACGCCGGCGGCGGACTCTTCATCCCCGCCGCCACCCGAACCGCGGCCACGGCCGACAAGCGGCAGGTCATGCAGGGTGCGCTCGAGGCCAGCAACGTCAACGCCATCGAGTCGCTCACCGAGATGATCGACACCGTCCGCGCCTACGCCGACGTGCAGAAGTCCATCTCCGTGATGGATGACATCCGCGGTATCGCCGCCAACCAGATCGGCAAGTCCGTCTGACCCGAACCGGAGCTCACACATGGATCCCGCACTTCGCGCCGCTGCCAGTGGCATGCGCGCCCAGCAGACCCGCCAGGAAGTCATTGCGAACAACCTGGCCAACGTGAACACCACGGGCTACAAGCGCAGCCGCGCCAGCTTCGAGGACCTGCTCTATCAGACCGTGACCGGCCCGCAGGTCATCGGTGGGCCCGCCGCCAACACGCTCCCGGCCGTGCAGATCGGCCGCGGCGTGCGCCTCGCCGCCGTGCAGAAGGACCACGCCCAGGGCTCGGTCGAAATGACGCAGAACCCACTCGATCTCGCCATCGAAGGCGACGGCTTCCTGCAGGTGCAGCTCCCCAGCGGGACCATCGCCTACACGCGCGATGGCAAGCTGCAGCTCTCCGACCAGGGGGTCATCGTCACCTCCGAAGGCAACCCGGTGCTGCCGAACATCCGCGTCCCGGAGGGCGCCTCGAAGTTCAGCGTCGGACCGTCGGGCATCGTCAGCGTGATGCGCCCCGGCAACTCGGTCCCCGAGGAACTGGGCCGCATCGAACTGGCGCGCTTCACCAATCCCGCCGGCCTCATGGCGATGGGCCAGAACATGTACGAGGCCACGCCGGCCAGCGGCGAGCCGATGGTCAGCTTCCCGCAGGACGAAGGCACCGGCCGCCTCCTGCAGGGCGCACTGGAGATGTCGAACGTCGAGGTGGTCACCGAAATGGTGGACATGATCACCACCATGCGCGCCTACGAGCTCACGTCGAAGTCGATCAAGACCAGCGACGACATGCTGCAGATCGCGAACGGTCTGGTGCGATGATCCGCCGGTTCCTGCCGCTCGCGCTGCTCCTCGCGGCGCACGTCGTGGCACGTCCCGCTACGGCCCAGCCGTCGCGCTCCGTGCTCGACTCGCTCGTGACGCGCATCACACACACCTGGGCCGCTGCCCCCTGCACCGACGGCTGCGTCACCTGGACCGTGATGCACGGCGACAGCACCGCGCTGCGCGCCGATGACGCCGAAATCAGCGGCAGCGACCGCACGGGGATGTACACGGTCACCATCCGTCCCGCACGATTCGCCGCACCGACGCTGGTGGGCCGCCTCCGGATCGGCCATCAGCGTGACGGCGTCGTCGCGCTGCGCCCGATCGCGCGCGGCACAATGCTCACCGCCGACGACGTGGCCGTGCACTCGGTGCGCGCATGGGGCGCCCCGCGCAGTGACATCGACACCGCTCCCGACACCGGCACCAGCACCAGCACCCGCACCGGCACCGGCACCCGCACCGGCACCAGCACCCGCACCGGCACCGCGCCGACGGCGTTCCTCGGCACCGAGGCGCGCCGCGTCATCGCCGCCGGTGAGACACTTCGCCCCACCGACGTGACGTCGGCCCCGGTCGTCTTCGCCGGCGACACCGTCACCGCCGAGATCATCCGTGCCGGTGTGCGACTCGCACTCACCGGCACCGCACTCCAGAGCGCGTCGCTCGGCGGACGCGTCGCCATCCGCCTCGACCGGGGCCGGCGCTTCGCCGGCATCGCCACGGGGCGCAACACCGTGAGGCTCGACTGATGACCATCTCGCAGCGCGACATGATGCGCATCACCGCGCTCGTCGGACTCAGCATGGTGCTGGCGCGGCATGCGCACGGTCAGGCCAGGCGCGACAGCGTGGTCGTGAGCCCCGCCGCCCCCGCCGTCGCTGCCGCCGCGTCACGACCTGCCCGGCTCAACTGGACCTCCGACCGCCGGGCCTTCTCGGTCGGTGACCTGATCATCGTCCACATCGACGAATACACGCTGGCCTCGGCCAACCTCACCGACAACGCGACGCAACGCCGCAGGCGCAACGCCGACTTCGCACTCGTCACTCCCGGTGCCGTGCCGGGTGCCGCGCCGGGCGCGAGCTTCAATACCAGCAACAACGGCGAGAGCTCGCAACGCGGCGACCGCTCACGCCAGCTCCGTCTCGACGGTGAAATCACCGCGCGTGTCATGAGCATCGATCCCGTCACCGGCGTGCTCTCGATCAAGGGCAGCAAGACCATCGGCGTCGACAAGGAGCAGCAGCTCATCAGCTTCGCCGGTGCCATACGCCCGCAGGATCTGACCGGCAGCAATGCAATCGCGTCGTCACGCGTCGCCGATGCCACGCTCGACATCACCAACAAGGGCAGCCTCGGCAAGGCCAAACAGGGCCTGCTCGGCAAGATCCTCGGCGCGTTCTGGCCATGACCCGGGAATCACGCCCTCCTGCGCCGCGGCGCTCCACGCAGGTGGCCCTGTTCTGCGTCGTGCTGTCGGTGGCGTGCATGGTCTCGGCTTCGCTGCTGCGTGGGCAGTCGCGTATCCGCGACCTCGTGCTCGCCGATGGCGCCGCACCGCTGCGCGTGGTGGGCTACGGCCTCGTCGCCGGACTCGATGGCACGGGTGATCGTGCCATGGGCGGCTTTCAGGGTGGCCAGACGGTGCAGAGCATCGTGAACCTGCTGCGCCGATTCGACATCACCGTTCCCGCCAACGTGCTTCGCTCGCGCAACGTCGCTGCCGTGCTGGTCACGGCCGAGGTCTCCCCCTACCTGCGTCCCGGCGGTCGCTTCGATGTACAGGTGGCCAGCATCGGTGACGCGCCGTCACTGCGCGGTGGCATGCTCTACATGACGCCACTCATCGCCGAAGTCGGCGGTCCACCGCTCGCCACCGCCCAGGGTGGCGTGGTGCTCTCCGAGGGCAGCAGCGGCGCCGGCGCTCGCGCGTATGGCACCCGTGTCGAGACCAGCGCACGAATCCCTGCCGGTGGCGTGGTCGAGAGCGAGATTCCGCGCGGCACCTACGGCAGCGCCACCACGGCACTCTCGCTCCGTGAACCCGACATCGCCGTCGCCAGCCGCATCGCCGCAGTGATCGACAGTGCCATGGGCGCCGGCACGGCGCGTGTGGACGATCCGGGCTCGGTGACGCTCACGCTCAAGGATTCTGCGGGCTCTGCCCGCAGCCTGGCGCTCTCGAAGCTGCGCGAGCTGCCGATCCGCATCGCCCGCGGCGCCCGTGTCGTGATCGATGGCCGGGACGGCACCGTCGTCGCCGGCGGTGACGTGACGGTGGGTGAGGCCGTCGTCACCCACGGGCCGCTGACCCTTGCCATCGGGGGCGGCGCCGACGGCACTGCCGCACCGGCCGGCGAGGTGCGCCTGCTCGCCGGCGTCTCGGTGCAGCGCATCGCGAGCGCATTGCATGGGATCCGCTCATCGCCGCAGGAGATCGCAGCCATCTTCAGCGCGCTCCGTGAAGTGGGCGCCATCACTGCCGAGGTGGTGATCCGATGACGATCCCTCCGACGACCGGCGCAACCGGCGCCGCGACCAAGCCCGACCCGCGCGAGGCCGCGATGCGCAAGGCGGCCACCGATCTCCAGGGACTCTTCGTGCAGCAGATGTACAAGTCCATGCGCGAGAGCGTCCCCACCGACGGTGGACTCGTCGAGCGCAGCCAGGGCGAGGAGATGTTCGCCGGGCTCATGGACGAACGACTCGCGGCCGATACTGGTACGCGGTGGCATCGTGGTCTGGGCGACGCGATCTACCGAGCGGTCCGGCAGAAGGCAGGACTCGATACCGCTCCGGTAGTGGCGCCTGCCACCCTCCCGGGCGCGGTGCACGCCGACACACAGGCCACGCCAGTTGCACCACCCGCCCGGACCCCCTGAGACACCCATGCTGCCGACTTACGCACCGAACTACACCCCCACCACCATTCGCCGCGAGACTGCGGTCGAGGTGTTGTCGGATGTGCTGGGCACGGAGCGCAAGCTCCTCGAGGAGCTGATGAACGTCATGCGCAAGCAGCGCTCGGCGGTCGAGACGGACGACCTGCAGGCGCTCGACGACAGCGTGTTCGCGACCTATCGCGTCCTCGCCACCCTCGGCGAGGCCCGACGCCGGCGCAAGAGCGTCAACCGCCTGCTCGGCGGCGCCGAAGACATGAACGTCAACGACCTCGAAGACATTCTCGGCGACCGGGCCACGCGTGAAGTGATCGACGCCCGCAACGCGCTGCAGGACGCCGCTGGTCAGTTGAGCCGAGAGGTGGACATCAACAAGCAGGTTCTCCGCCTCGCCATGGACAACGGCAACGACTACGTGCAGAAACTCTTCGGGACTCCGCAGCCTGCCACCACCTACGTCGGCCCCTTTGCGGCCGCCGGTGCCCCTGCTGCAGTGCCGGCACGCCTCACGCCGGCGATGATGCCGACGCAGGCGCGCTTCCTCGATCGCTCCGTCTGAGCCCAATCCCATGTCCTTCGGCGGCCTCCTCAGCATCGCCCGCTCCGGCCTCGCGGCCAGCCAGGCGCATATCGCCGTGACGTCACAGAACGTCACCAACGCCCAGACGCCCGGCTTCTCACGCCAGCGCCTCCAGGTCACGCAGAGCGACCCACTGCGGGTGCCGCAGGGGAACTTCGGCACCGGCGTCTCGATGCGCGGCACGATGCGCGTCCGCGACGAGGTGATGGACGACGGCTATCGGCATGACTCGCAGTACGCCGCGCGCAATGAGGAGCACCGCAATGCCATGACGGCCATCGAGAACGTGCTCGGCGAACCGTCCGAGTCGGGGCTCGCCACCAGTCTCGAACTGTTCTGGAATTCGTGGAGCGACCTGTCGGTCAACCCGGAGTCGGGCGCCGCCCGCAGTGTAGTGCGGCAGCGCGGCGCGCAGGTGGCCACGCAGCTCAATACCTTCGGCAACCAGATCGTCGATGCACAGACGGCGACGCGCACGCGGATGCTCGAGACCGCGGACCGCGTCAATGCCCTGGCCGGACAGGTGGCGGCGATCAATGCGCGCATCGTCGCCGCCGAAGCCGGCGGCAAGGAAGCGCCCGACATGCGCGACCAGCGTGACGTCCACATCGACGAGCTGGCGAGCCTCGTGGGTGCCACCGCCTATCCGCAGGCCAACGGCTCGGTGAACGTCAACATCGGCGGCGACTCGCTGGTGGATGGCGCGAACTTCAAGACGGTCCGCGTGCAGTCCGAAATCTCCGACCCGACGCGTCTCGGCATCGCCCTCGGCGGCCTGTCGGCCACCGGCGGTCCGACCGAGACGATGTATCAGCTTGGCGGCCAGATGGCCGGCTTCGTCACGTCGTACAACGACACCTATCCGGACGCGCTGACGCGACTGGACGGCATCGCCGCGGCACTCGTGACCGAGACGAACGCGGTACACGGCACGGGCTTCGTGGGCAGCACGCCGGCCAACGACTTCTTCAGCGCGGCGCACACCACCGCACGGACGATCCGTCTCGATGCCGCCATCGTCGCCAATGTGAACAACATCGCGGCCTCGGGAATCTCCGGCGAGGCCGGCGACAACACCATCGCCCTCGCACTCTCGCAGCTGCGTGACACGAAGGTGTCCGTGAACGGCGCCACGGCGTCGATCAGCGAGGGCTACCGCACTGTCGTGGCACACATCGCCACCGCCACCAACGCCGCGAACGGGACGGCCACTGCGGCGCGCACCCTCGCCACGCAGAGCAACATGCGACGCGAGAGCATCAAGGGCGTGTCGATCGACGAGGAGATGGTGAACCTCATGAAGTACCAGCAGTCGTACGCCGCGGCCGCACGGTTGATCTCGGTGGTGGACGAGATGTCGCAGACGCTGATCAACATGGCGCGCTGACGGCGTCGCACAGGCAGGGCCGGGTAACGCGGAGTCGTGACCCGGGCAGGACTCACATTTCGCACTGGGGAAGCAAGGATGCTGATCCTGAGCAGGAAGGCCGGTGACGCGATCGTCATCGACGGTGGAATCCGGATCGTGATCGTGCAGTGTGATCGCGGCGGCGTGCGCATCGGCATCGAGGCGCCGGCCGAGACGACGATCCTGCGGGCGGAGCTCGTTGATCAGGTCGCGGCGCAGAACCGCAAGTCGAACGTCGCCAGCGAGGGCGTGACGCCCGCGCTGGTCACGGCTGGGCTGCTCGCGCCGAAGCGGGTTCCGCCGGCGCACTGAGCAGCGGCGGAGCGGCGGTCAGCCAGCCGCTGCCGCGCGCGCGCGTCGTCGCGCCTCCCGCAGACTCGGCAGCGCCCACAACACGCTGCAGCGGCGGCGGCCCAGCATCTGCTCCACCTCCAGCCCGGCCGCCCAGAGCAGCGCGCCCGGCAGGTCGCCGTGTACCAGCGCCCCATCGGTGTCACCATCGGGGGCGTCAGCATCGGGGGCGTCAGCATCCAGTGCGGCACCATCGGGGGCGGCACCATCGAGGGCAGCACCATCGAGGGCGGCACCATCCGGCGCGCCGGATGGACCGCGCCATGCCGCCATGGTGAGCTGCGCTTCCTCCGCCGTGCCGCCATAGGTGACCCGCACCGCGCCACCCGGGCCGGCAACCCGCTTCAGCGACGTCAGCGTCACCAGCATCGCGTGCACGAACAGGGGCTCCACCACCAGCACCGGCGGGGCCTCGTCACTGCCCGTCAGCGTCACCGGCACGTCGCCCAGGCTGGCGTGATGCCGGTGCAGCTCGATGGCCGTGGCCGCGACGTCCTTCAGCAGGACCGGGAGGGGCAGCGCTGCCGCGTGCACCGGCACCGAGCGCAGCGCACGCAGCAGCCCCGTCAGTCGCTGGATCTCGCCAGTCAGCGCCGCCGCCAACTCCGCACCCAGCGGCTGTGCCGCATCCATGGCATCGATCGTCGAGGAGATGGCGAGCGCGCGGTTGTTCAGCGCGTGACCCAGCCCATGGATGATCGCGTCCGTCGTCGCCAGCCATGCCAGCACGTCGGCCCACGCCGGCTGGCGCGATCCCGGCCAGTCCGCAGGCCCCGTCACCTCGCAGCACTCCCTGCCTGGACAGTCCAGCAGGGCGCTGCCCACGCCGATACTCCCTCTCGGAAGGCGACCCACAGTCGTCTGCTGACCCCTAGCCCGGATAGATCCCGCGTGTTCCTGATCATCGGCCTTGTCGTCGTCCTCGGATCCGTCATCGGTGGCTACGTGTTGCACCATGGCAAGGTTGCCGTACTCTGGCAGCCAACCGAATTCATCATCATCCTGGGTGCCGGCATCGGCGCCGCGATCATGGCGAACCCGCCGGCGGTGCTGAAGAATATCGTCATGGGCGTGATTGGTCTGCTGAAGCCCAACCCGTTCGGCAAGAAAGCCTACGGCGAGCTGCTGCAGGTGCTGTTCCAGATCTTCAACAAAGCGCGCAAGGACGGCCTCGTCGGCCTCGAGTCGCACATCGAGGATCCCTCCAAGAGCGACATCTTCTCGAAGTACCCCGGGTTCATGCACCATCCGCATGCGGTGTCGCTGCTGGCCGACACGCTCAAGGTGCTGCTCACCGGCACGATCGAGGACCATAACCTGGCCGAGATCCTGGACATGGACCTGGAGCAGCACCACCACGAGGCCAGCCTGGTGCCCAACGCGATCGCCGTCGTCGGCGATGGCATGCCGGCCTTCGGCATCGTCGCTGCCGTGCTCGGCGTCATCATCACGATGGGTGCGATCGGCGGTCCGCCGGCGGAGATCGGCGCCAAGGTCGCGGCCGCCCTCGTCGGCACGTTCGTCGGCATTCTCCTGTGCTACGGGCTGTTCGGTCCGATTTCCAAGGCCATCGAGATGCGTGTGTCCAGCGAGCATGCGTATCTGATGTGCATCAAGACGGCACTCCTGAGCTTCGCGCGCGGCGACGCCCCGATGACCGCCGTGGAATTCGCGCGCCGCAACATCGAACCCGGTGATCGCCCGACGTTCAGCGAACTCGAAGAACTCGCGAAAGCGGCGAAGGCCGCGTAATGAGCAAGGACGGGAAGAAGATCATCATCGTCAAGAAGAAGAGCGGTGGCCACGGCGGTCATCACGGCGGCGCCTGGAAACTCGCCTACGCCGACTTCGTGACGGCCATGATGGCCTTCTTCATGGTGCTCTGGCTGGTCGGCCTCGACTCGGAGACCAAGAAGGCCGTCGAGGGCTATTTCCAGAACCCCGTCGGCACCCGCAACGCCTACAGCGGCGGCGCGTCACCGATCGCCTCGGGCTCCTCACCGGCCCGCGTCTCGAAGGACGCGCTCAAGATCATCGTGCGGAAGTCGGAGGAGCAGCAGTTCCGCGAGTTCAGGAAGCGGCTCCTCTCGCGCATGGACAGCAACCCCTCACTGGAGTCGCTCAAGAGCTCGATCGAGGTCATCATCACCCGCGACGGCCTGCGCATCGAGCTGGTCGAGAAGGGCAGTGGCGACGACTTCTTTCCGAAGGGGTCCGCCCAGCTCCGCCCACGCGCCGTCGAGGCGATCCGACTCATCTCCGAGGAACTGGCGCTGCTGTCGAATCCGATCATCCTCGAAGGCCACACCGACGGCGCGCCCTTCGGCACCGGCAGTTCCTACACCAACTGGGAGCTGAGCGCCGATCGCGCCAACGCCGCCCGCCGCATCGTCGGCGGGAGCGGCGTGCCGGCCGATCGCCTGCAGCAGGTCCGAGGCCTGGCCGACCGCGACCTCCGCAACCCGAACGATCCGTACGACCCCGTCAACCGGCGCATTTCGCTCTTCCTCCCCTTCCGCGCCTTCGACGACGACGAAGCCGACTCCACGGCCACCACGTCCGGCCCCGGCGCCAGCCCGCCCACGAAGTCCTGACGCTGGTGCGGTCAGAGTGCGGCAACGGCAACGGCATGAGCATCAGTAACGGCAACGGCAACGGCAACGGCAACAGCAGAACGCAAAGGTGTTCAGGGAACAGAAAGGGCACAGAGAGGTCGGTGCGACAGCCAAAGGCCCGTGCTTCGGTGGCATTGATTTTTTGTGAAAGCAACTGCACCTGCTTGACGCCAAGACGCCAAGACGCCAAGACGCCAAGGCGCAGAGGCGCAGAGGCGCAACGCTGTCGGAAACGCGCCCAATTTCGTACCTGA
>Ga0105048_10020304_pt1 | contig 10143 bp, 10 predicted proteins | sample MAT05_FD_78382 | JGI IMG/M metagenome (GOLD analysis project Ga0105048, IMG submission 78382) | Freshwater microbial communities from Lake Fryxell liftoff mats and glacier meltwater in Antarctica - MAT-05 | ecosystem: Environmental > Aquatic > Freshwater > Ice > Liftoff microbial mat | place... | reverse complement strand
TCGGGGGTCGGGAGTCGGGGGGTGCCGCTAATCACCATCGACCTACCACCCACGACCGACGACTCACGTCTTCGGAATATCCCCACCCGAGCCCGCCAGCTTACCGGACGTCACCCGCGCCTATTCCTCCCCTACCCAGCCGATCGTCTCCTTGTTCCGCTCCATCCACAGCGGGATCGGCGTGCGCAGGCCCTGCTTGTCCAGCTCCTGAAACTCCACTACCGCCTCGGCCCGGGTATAGGCGCTCAGGTCGTGCAGTTTGCCCATGTGGATACACTCCGTCGGGCACGGTTCGGTGCAAAGGGCGCAGAACAGGCACTTGCTGTAGTCGATCGCAAACCGCGTGAGCTGGCCGTTCTTCGGATCGCCTTCCTCCACCAGCCCGCTCACCTTGTCGATCCGGCGCGGGCCGGTCTTTTCGATGTAGATGCAATCGACCGGGCACGCTTTGGCGCACAAATCGCACGCGATGCACTTGTTCAACTCAAACTCGTGGATCCCGCGATACCGCGGTGCAAAACTCAGCCGCTGCTCGGGATAGTTGACCGTCACGGGCTTCATAAAAATGTAGCGCAGCGTAATCTTCATCCCGATCGCGATCGTGCGGACGGTGTCGACGATGTCTCGGAAGTATTCGCTGACGGTCATGGTGCTGATCTCACGATAGGGCGTGTCGGAAATCGTGTCCAGTGAAACCGCCCGCGCGACCGATAAGCAGGGTCTATGGCACGACGTACTGACCGCGCGGTGGAAAATGCGTGGCGATGCACCCTCGGACTCCTGATCTTCGCCGCCGCCCTTTGCGGGGTGGTGATGCTGTATCACGCCTTCTTCGCCGGGATCGACGCTCAATGGACGCCGATGACGGTCCAGACCGCGCTCGCACTGGCGCTGGGATGGGGCGTTCTATGGCTCTGTAATAATCACGGCGACCTGACCGGCGAGGTGTAGCCGGATACCTGTGGCGTGATGAGTGAATCGTGAAAGGCGCTCCGAGCCTATTTTCACGTCACACTCATCACGCCACACGTATCGCTGATTACGCCACACTCGTCTGTAGCAACTCCGCGCTCGCCCCTGCCATCAGGATCACATTCACCAGCCCGTTCGCCGCGATCGGGCCGTTGGCCATTTCGATCGCGCCGGGCTCGGTGGAGAGGGTGATGTTCATCACCACGCCGCAGTTTAGCGTGATCTGATCGCCGCTCACGTCCTTCACCCGCCCCTGCAACACCTTCGGCGGTCCCATGATCGGCGAAACAAACAATCCGCCCGACGGAACGGTGTACGACTTACGCGCCTTCCCATGAATCACCAGCTCCACCGCCTCCCCCACCGGCCCGGCATAGCCCGGCGACTTGAGAATCAGCTCATAAGTGCTGTTGGACGGCTTGAAGACGATCGAATCGCCTTCCACACGTATGACTTTTCCTTTGGCAGGGTGAGCGAGCGACATGAGCGGAAGGATAGCGTCGATCGGCGGGGAGAGGAAGTGTGGTGACGACTTCACGAAGCTCAGCGTTAGTCATCAGGTGAACGATATCGGGCGGCCTTCGTCATCGAGCGGACGGAAGTACCCTTTGATGCACGCCGTAGCGCGAACGCAGAGTTGAATGTGGCTCTTGGCGTAGAAACCGGCATTCTCGTAGATCTCTTCACCTTCGGTGTAGACCGCCCTCACCGAGTCGAACGCCTCCTCACGCTGAAAGTCGCGCGCCTGGTGCAGAAACTCGATTACAGCGCAGTCGAGGCGTCGCGAAAGCCGATCCTTACCTCCACTATTTGTCGGGGCCGGCTCTTCCGCCTCCTTCAGTAACGCGACGAGATCGCCGTGCGCTTCGCGGACCATCTCGATTGCCCGGGTATCGAGAAGGTTCAGACAGTTCCCGAGATCGATGACTGCACCGACAACCGCCGGGCGTTTGATTCTCTGGCCGCGATGATGCGGCCGATCGCGCACTTGGCACGCGAAGTCATACGCCCTACGCGCGTTGTGTTCCCAGAAATAGACGCCATTGCCCAGCCAATCATACTCATTCAGGCTTGACTCAAGCTTCTTCTTTCCAGCAAAGACCCTCTCGGCAAGGCTGAGATCGCAGCCGTGATAGCCGAGGACGAAAGATGTCGAGGCGGGATTCACTTGGGAATACGATATGGCCGAGCGAGACGTACTCCATGCTTGGACCTCGAGTGCTTTTCGAGGATGCCAGCCTGGACGAGGAAACCACGAGCCTTGGCAGGTGTGTTGTACTTTCGGCGCACAGCCTTCAAGGCCGACTTTGTCTCCCGAACAGTTTTTTCAACGCTCTGTGTCATCATCCACCATTATCGGTTCGAATCGGTGCTTTGTCTATGGATTTCCACGCAAACGGTCATGCTGATCACGCAAAGACCTTTCCCTCGCGCGAATACCTCGGATGTTGCTCGATCGCTCGCCAATCCGACGCGTTCCACGCCTCCCACACCCCCACCGCCGCCAGGACGGCGTCGAGGGCGTCGCCGCCGGGGTTGCGTTGGATGGTGCGGAGAAAAGCCGGGGCGATGTCGATCCGCTGCGCCAGCGCCGCCAGGATCAGCTTGCGGTTCTTGATCCGCTTTGCCTCCAGCGGCCCGCCGGCGGGCTGCTTGTAGTTGTTGTGCGGGGCATTCCACCGCTTGAGCGTCGATCCCGGGCACGATTCCACCACCGCCCGGTCAAACCGCTTCACCCGATCGAACGGCGGAATAATCGTGCCGGTCGTGCCGACGAGCTTCCCCAGCACATCGCGCATCCCATGAAACGTCTGGCAGATGATCCGGTAGTGGTAGCAGTCGAACGGCGTCTTGGTCTCCAAATCCGTCGTCCTGCGGATGTGCAGCTTGTCCCCTACCTTCTTCGCACGCTCGACACACTCACGACCGAACGCGTAGGCATCGCCTTTGAAACCCTTCGCCCAGCCGAGCTGCTCATTCAATCCCCACCCCGGTTCGACAATCTCGATCGGCAACGCGAACGGGAAATCGATGCCCCAGAGCGCCTGGTTTGATTGCAGTATCTGCCCGACCAGGTGCGCCAGCGCCGGCGCACGTTCCTCTGTTCCCGCCAGATCGCCCAGGCGGTTTAGCGAAACCAGTTGTAGCCGCGACGCCTGCGTCGCCAATTCCACGCGCCCCTGAATGGGCGACGCTGGCGTCGCAGCTACGGCGATCCAGATGTTCAGCCCTGCCAGTTTTGCGCCGGAAAAATCGACGCCGTGGATCGTGTCAATCATCGTGTCACGTCCTCCCCGGCTTCCTCGGCCGATCGCATGAAGCGGTCGAACCAGACGCTTTGTAGTCGCACTTCCTCCAGCGATCCGCTGGTCGTCACCCGGCCGTCTTCCAGGACGTAGATTAGCTGCGCCTGCGCGACCAGGCTCGGCCGATGGCTCGTCAGCACGGTTGTCCGGCCGACCATGAGGCGATCGATCGCGGCGATGATCGCGGCCTCGGAATCGGGTTCGACGCTGCTGGTCGGCTCATCCAGCAGCAGGATGCGCGGATTGGCCAGGAACGCCCGCGCGATGGAAATCCGCTGCTTCTGTCCGCCCGAAAGCCGCACGCCGCGCTCGCCGACGAACGTGTCGTAGCCGTCGGGAAGCCTGGAGATGAACCCGTGCGCGTTGGCGGCTTTGGTCGCGGCGATCACCTGCTCCATCGTCGCCTCGCCATGGCCGTAGCGGATGTTGTCGAGGATCGATTCGTTGAACAGAAACGTCTCCTGCTGCACCAGCGCGACGTGCTTGCGAAAGCTGTCTCGTGCGAGGTGACGCAGATCATGTCCGTCGAGCGTAACGACGCCTGCGACGGGATCGTAAAACCGCAGGAGCAGGCTAAGAATCGTCGTCTTTCCCGACCCGCTAGGTCCGACCAGCGCGACCGTCTTGCCCGGCGGCACGTTGATCGTGACGTTTCTCAACACAGTAGCACGGGCGTCCCGCCCGTGGCTTGCCTTCACGGGCGGGACGCCCGTGCTACTGTAGGCAAAGCTGACGTTGTTCAATGCCATCGCGCCACTGATTGCATCCACCTTCACAGCATCCGCCGCGTCGGGCAACTCATCGGGCGCATCCAGCACTTCGAAAATCCGCCGGCACGAGGCGATCGCGCGTTGGACCATGTCGTTCACGCGCGCCAGCGTCTGCACCGGACCGAACAATCGGTACCAGTACGCACGGAACGCGATCAGCTTGCCCAGTGTGAACGATCCGCCCGACAGGATCGACCACCCGCCGACGCCGATCATCAAAATGTTGCTCAGAAAACCCACCGCCCGCGCGAACGGGAAATAGATCGTGCGGGCGTTGATCGCCTTGACCTGTTGCTGGTAGTTCTCTTCGGTCGCATCACGAAACCGCCCGGCCTCCTGTTTCTCCCGGCCGAAGATCTTGATGACGATCACGCCGCTCAGGTTCTCCTGCAACCGGCCCGACACCTTCCCCGCCGCCTGGCGCGCCGACGCGTAGATCGGCTGCACCTTGGCATTGAAGACGCGCAGCAGCACGTACACCACCAGCAGCGGTGCCAGCGAGACGCTGGCGACGCGCCAGTCCAGCATCATGACGATGACCACGGTCGCGATCCACAGCAGCCCTTCGCCGATGATGACATCGATCCCGCCGGTGATGAACGAGCGGAGTTCATCGACGTCGGAGAGGGCGCGGCTCATCAGGTCGCCGGTTTTCTGGCGGTGCAGGTACGCAAGCGACTGGGTCTGAAGTTTGTGGTACACGCGCTGCCGCAGATCGCGGATGAACCGCTCTGCCACGCGCTGCATGATGTTGCTGCTGATCGTCTCCATCGCCTCGAAGACGACGTAGACGCCCAGCATCCATACCAAGGTCGCCATCAGCAGGTGGTACGGGCCTTCGATCGCACCGCCGAAAGAGACGATCTGGTGCATGACGCGGACGGCGAATGCTTCTTCGGGATTCTGGAGGATGATGCCATCGACGACGTACATCCACGCGAACGCCGGGAACAGCTCGCCGGGCATGGATACGATCAACAGCAACAGCCCCCAACCGATCGACCGCCATTCCGGTCTCAACATGCGGGTCAGACGCTTGAAAACATGGGTTGCGGATTCGTCTGCCATCAGAGTGTGCGATTGTAGCGCGACGGGCCGATAAGAATAGCGTGGATGAATCGAGATCTAGTTCGCGTGGGGCCTGGCTGCTGATCGGCCTGATCGCGTTGGTGGCGGCAGGGAAGGTCGTACTCGCCGACACCATGGACCCGGACGCCTTCTGGCACCTGCGCGTTGCCGATCAAATGACCCGCGACGGCGTAGGCCCGCTGGTCGATACGCTCTCTTTCGCCAGCGACAAAACCCCGTGGACGCCCTACTCCTGGCTCGCCGAGTTGGTCATGAAGTGGACCTGGGACGCCGGCGGCTACCGCGCGACGATCCTGCTGACCGCGCTCTGTAGCGCGACGATCGTCTGCATGACAGCCCTGACATGCCGGGTGCCACGGGTTGGTACACCAAGCCGTGGCTGGCCATCGACGTACAGCGATCCTGAGCCTTCCACGGCTAGGAATACCAAGCCGTGGCATCCGGCGGATCTGACCACCGTCCTCGCCACCGCCATCGCCGCTTATTTCACGCTCGCCTTCATCAGCTTCCGGCCGGTCACGTTCGCGCTGGCGCTATTGAGCATCGTGATCTACCTGCTCTACCGCGATCGCGCGATGCGGCATCGATCCAGGGCCGTGTGGATCGTCCCGGCGCTCGTGGTGTTGATCACCAACCTGCACATCTACTCGGCGTTCGCGCTCTGCCTGACGATGATCGTCGCGATCGGATCGTTCTCCGAAGAACGGCCGCAGTTCAAGCGGATGTTTCTGCTGTCGGTGCTGACTTTTCTCGCCGCGTGCAGCACGCCGATGTTGCCGGGGATGATCGAAACGAGCATGCGCTACAACGCGGTTGACCCGATGGTCGCCGCGACATTCATCCGCGAGATGCGCCCGTTCTACGAAGGTGTCGGCGGGAAGGTGTCGCTGGCGATTGTCGGCCTCATCGTGCTGTTTGCGATCCGCAATCGCCGCCATCTGCGGGCCAGCGACTGGATGCTGCTGATCTTCGGCTTCGTCGTGCTCGCCCGGCTCGGGCGATTCGCGCCGGTCTTTGCGCTGATCGTCATGCCGATCTTCGCCCGCTCGCTGCCGCCAATGAAAGGCACGGCGCTCCGCAAGAAGCCGATTCAGATCGCGATCGCGGCGGTGCTGGTGATCGGGCTGATCAACATCGCGACACAGTTCCCGCGATCGTCGATGACATTCGACGCCTGGCTGAACCGCCACACCCCCGACGTCCCCGGCTACCCCACCGCCGCCGCAGCGTTTGTGCTGGCGTATGTACACGCCGAGCATCACCGCATCTTCAACGAGTTTGACTGGGGCGGCTATCTCGCCTGGCGACTGGGCGCGGACTGGCAGGTTTTCCTCGATGGCCGCACGCAGTTGTACCCGCCGGACTTCTGGCGACGCGCGTTCTTCCAGACGAAGGACGACCAGCGCGCCCTGCTCTCATCCTACGACGCCGACGCCGCGATCATCCCCGCGAAGCGAAGCGCCTTCCGCGACTCCCTCGAATCGCTCGGCTGGGCCGTGGCGTACGAAGATCCGATCGCGGTGGTAATGATCAAGAACGAATGAACGCCAAGGGGCCGAGGAGCCAAGAAGACAGAAGAGATGGGTTACAAGCCATTTTTCTGTCTCCTTGGCGCTCTTGGCTCCTTGGCGTTCATCAACCGTTCAGAACCTAGAACGTCTCCGCAAACTCCGCGATGAACTGCGGCACCGGGTAGTGCTTCATCAGAAACTCGCGAAGCTGGTTCTTCTCCGCGATCACGAAGTAGACGGGTTCGTCGAACTTACGCGTCGCGAAATTCACCGCGCGGACCAGACCCTCTGCGGTTGTCGCGACGCCGAGGTGTTCATTTTCGCGGCGGATCGGTGCCGCGTGGAACTGCCACGCCTGCCTCCGATTGATCAGCCGCAGACACTGCTTATCGGTCTCGACTTCCTGCAAATCAACCACGCCCGCCACGCGGACGTACTGCTCCACCCACGCGTCCTCAACGGCGCAGGCATCCACCTCGTACAACCGTTCCGCCAGATCCCCGAACGGCCGGTTCACCGACCGCTGCACCTGTAGAATGTGACGCACCTGACGCTCGCTCAGAATGCCCTGTTCAATCAAAATCTCGCCGATTCGAATACCTTGCATAGTCAATCTCCTGATTACGACATCGACAGAATCGGCATTCAAATGAGGTCGCTGACCATGAAATCAGATTCATCTGTCGCTGCTTTATCAGCCACTGGCTTTTCCAGCCGGATTAAGCGGATCAGCTTGCCACGAGCCAGCCGTGGGCGATAATTCGGGGCATGATTCGAGTGGGACTTATCGGATGCGGTGCCGTGGCGTCGTACGGCCACCTGCCTGCCATCGTGGCGACGCCCGGCCTCTCCCTCCACGCCGTTCTCGACACCGATCCGGCTCGCCTCATCGAAACACGCGAGCGATTCGACGTGGCGCGGACGTTCACCGTCATCGACCCGTTCTTCCAATCCGGCCTCGACGTCGTGGTCATCACCTCCCCCGCGCCCGCGCATTTCGCGCACGTGATGGCTGCCGCCAAATACCGCAAGCCGGCGCTGTGCGAAAAGCCCCTGGCGATGACCGAAGACGAAGCACAGCAGATGATCACCACCATGCAGCAGGCGAACCTGGCGCTGTACGTCGGTTTCACCTACCGCTTTTCGCCGGTGGCGATGGACATCCATCGTCTGGTCCGGGAACGAGCGATCGGCGATGTCCGCAGCCTGCGGCTGGCGTATGTCTGGGATTGCCACGGCAAGTACAACCATCGCGATCCCGCCCAGGGCCTGTACGAACGTCGTCACGGCCGAATGCTCGAAGGCGGGCCGATGGTCGATTGCGGCGTCCACCAGATTGACCTCGCCCGCTGGTGGACCGGAAGCGAAGTCTCGCGCGTCACCGGACTCGGCGCGTGGGTCGAAACCGAGAACTACGTTCCCCCCGACCATCTCTACCTCCACGCCGACCACGCCGACGGCTGTCACACGCAGGTCGAAATCAGCTTCACCTACGGCCACACCAGCAAGGAGCCCCGCAGCGATTTCTGGTACGAACTCATCGGCACCGAAGGCCTCATCCGCTACAACCGCCAGCAACGCTACTTCGAGTGCGTCAACAAAGCCGGCACCCAGAAACTGACCTGGGCCGAGGAAAAAAACTTCCACGGCATGTACGTCGAACTCGAAAAAGCGATCCGCATGGGCACACCCGGCAACATGCCGACGGCGCAGGACGGGCTGATCGCCACCAAACTCGCCCGCATCGCGACGGAAGAAGCCGTGCAATGGCGAAACGGGATTCAGGCGTGACTGTCGGTAACGTCCAAATCAGCGGCATCGCACATGCGCTAGGCAAAACACGATTTTTCTTGCTTCACGATTCAGAAACTGCATAATCCTTCCCCTGCAAAAGCCACCGGGTCTGCGATGGCGGTCAGACGTGATGTTCACGCGAGACCGTAGCGGCCAACCTGGTGGGTATTTTGTACCCCACGGGCTTTTCGTGAACCGCGAAGACGCGATAACGCGAAGGCAGACGCTAAGAAAAACGACCAAAAAAGAAGTTGCCGATGGATCGTCGTTAGCGCACGCCCAATGATCCAGACGTATTCTTCGCGTTTTCCTTCGCGTCGTCGCGACTTCGCGGTTCACAGATTTTGGAGGTCAGCAATGTCCGAGTTCACCCACAAGACGTTCAAGGCAACCGCCGCCCATGAGGGCAAGGAACAGTACAAGAAGAATGTCGTCCAGCACATCGACATCACCAAGCTGAGCGGAATTGTTCCGCTGGTCGATTCGATGCAGCACATGGCCTTCTCCGGCCGCGACCTGTACCGCGCCGCCGAGATTTACGAACGCAACGTTCGCGACAAGGAATGCGCGATCATCCTCACGCTCGCCGGCTCACTCGTCAGCGCCGGGCTGAAGAAGGTCGTCGTCGATCTGATCAAGAACAACATGGTTGACGCCGTCGTCAGCACGGGTGCGAACCTGGTTGACCAGGATTTCTTTGAAGCCCTGGGTTACCGCCACTGGGTCGCCGAGGACAAGTACAAGTCCGGCATGTTCGACGGCGAACTGCGCGAGCACGCCATCGACCGCATCTACGACACGTTCATCGACGAAGACGAACTCCGCCTGTGTGACGAGACGACCAAGCTCATCTTCGACGAGCTTGAGCCGCGCCCGTACAGCAGCCGCGAAATCTTCAAAGCCATGGGCGAATACCTCGACAAGAACGGCGGCCCGAAGTGTGACGAATCGATCATCTACGAATGCTGGAAGCGCGACGTGCCGATTTTCGCCCCGGCGTTCAACGACTGTTCCGCCGGCTTCGGCCTGGTGACGCACGCCGTCGCCAAAGGCGACCAGCCCCACATGAGCTGGGACGGCGGGAAGGACTTCTACGAACTGACGCAAATCAAGATGAAGAACCCCGAAACCGGCATCTTCATGATCGGCGGCGGCGTGCCGAAGAACTTCACGCAGGACATCGTGGTGTGCGCCGAAACGCTCGGCATGGACGCCCCGATGCACAAGTACGCCGTGCAGGTCACCGTCGCCGACGTGCGCGACGGGGCGCTCAGCAGCTCGACGCTCAAGGAAGCATCGAGCTGGGGCAAGGTCGACCTCGTCTATGAACAGATGGTCTTCTCCGAAGCCACCATCGCGGTCCCGCTCATCGCGGGCTACGCGTACCACAACGGCGCGCACAAGGGCCGCGAAGGCAAGAAGTTTTCGCAGATTTATGATCTGGCTTCGGTGTAAGCCGGTCTTCTGCCACAGTAACGAGAAAGCCCACGCCATGCCTGGCGTGGGCTTTTTCGTCGCCCCGCCGCCGCTCGCTGAACCAAGCCGACGAGGCGGTATTCAAGGGGGCGCTAGTGCGTGAAGCTCGTGTCTTCTTCGCTACTTCGCCTCTTCGCGTTTAATGGAACTGGCAGAAGCTGCATCGCGGTGTCGAAGATCATCGGCGGAGTGACGCGGGTCAGGCAGCGGTGGTCGAGGGGGCAG
>Ga0105048_10020303_pt1 | contig 10144 bp, 9 predicted proteins | sample MAT05_FD_78382 | JGI IMG/M metagenome (GOLD analysis project Ga0105048, IMG submission 78382) | Freshwater microbial communities from Lake Fryxell liftoff mats and glacier meltwater in Antarctica - MAT-05 | ecosystem: Environmental > Aquatic > Freshwater > Ice > Liftoff microbial mat | place... | reverse complement strand
CTTGAAGGCCTCGAACAGGCCCGAGGCCAGGGCCAGGCCCAGGCCGCTGGTGGTCATGCCGAACACCAGGACATAGAAGCCCCAGTGAACGACCGCGGCGCTCCAGCGCAGGACCTTGGCGCCCTCCACCGGAGGCGGGCGGCGGCTGAAGATTCGCATCCCCAGCCGCACCAGCATCAAAACGAGAACGATCAGACCCACCGCAACGTGGGCCCGCAGCGCCCCTAACCGGGCGGGGTCCGCTGGGTCAAGGGACTCCAGAAGCAGCCACCCGGCTCCCAGATTGCCGAAAATAAGAACCGCAAGGAGCCAATGCAGCCCCGCCAGCCAAGGATGGTATCGCGCCGGCGGCGCCGCATTGCTCTTTGCCATGGTCTTGGGTCCTAGAAGCGGTATTGCAGTTCGACGCCATACTCCGCCGGAGCCCCGGGGCCGGCGAAGCTGATGCCGGTTCCTGAGCGGCTGTCCTGGGCGCCGGTGTTGTAGTCCTCCTCGGTGACATTGAGGCCGTAGGCCGCAATGCTGAGCCTGGGATTGTCCATGGTGTAGGTAGCGCGCAGGTTCAGCAGGCCGTAGGCCTTTTGGAGCTCGTCGGCGTCGTTCTCGATCTGGAAGGCGACGTCGTCACGCCAAGCGTAGTCGGCCCGCAGTTCGAGGGAGTTGGCGCCCATCGGGATGGTGTAGGCGACATTGGCCGAATAGGTCAGCTCGGGGGTCAAGGGAGGCTTGCTGTTCAGCGTCAGGCCGACCACGCCAGGGGCGAGGCGGCTGTAGCTGGCGTCCAGCCAACCGGCCGAGAGGGCCACCGACAGGTTGTCGATGGGGCGGGCCTGGATCTCGACCTCGGCGCCGTTGATATCGACGTCGCCGGCGTTGTTGGTCTCAAACAGCCCGGTGCTGGGGTTGAAGACCAGCAGTTGAAGGTCCGTGTATTCGCTGGAGAACGCGGCCGCGTTCAGACGGAGGCGATGATCGAACAGTTCCGTCTTGGCGCCGACCTCCCAGGTTTTGACCTTCTCGGGGGTGTCGGACTCGTTCTGGCAGTTACTCGGCCGGCCGGTGAAGCCGCCGCTCTTGAAGCCTTCGGCATAGGACACATAGAGCAGCACGTCCGGCGTCAGCTTGTAATCAAAGCCGATGCGCGGGGAGGTGGCGTCGAAGGTGTCCTTCACCGCCGACAGCGGCAGGGCGACGCGCGTCTGGCCCGGGCCCGGTATGGCGAAGGTCGGCAGGACGCTGTTCACCCCGTCGTTGCGGAGTAGCGAGAAGAACCGCTGCTTCTTGGTCTCGCGGGTCGAGCGCAGGCCGGCGTAAAGTTCAAGCTTGTCGGTGACCGCAAAGCGCACCTGGCCGAAGGCGGCGATCGAACTGACCTTCAGGCCGATGAAGTTGATGCTGCGCAGACAGACCGGGTCGAAGCGGGGGCGGGTGGTGCCCACGCACAGATCGATCAGGTTCTCAACGTCCTCCCGGTAGGCGTAGACGCCGCCCAGCCAGTTGAGACGGTCGTCGAAACCCTTGCCCGACAGGTGGATTTCCTGGCTCAGCTGGTCCTGCTTGAGGTCCTGGCGGAAGTCGTAGATGGCGTAGCCGGTGCCGTCGAAGTCGTTGAAGACGGTCTCGTCATAGGCCCTGTAGGCGCTGATCGATTTCAGCTCGGCCCACCCAAAGTCCCAGGTCAGGGCCGCGGAGACGCCGCGGTTCTCGTTCTCGTTGATCGGCGGGATCGATACGAAGCTCTTGTTGCGGTCGGTCGAACGGTCATTGGCCAGGTCAGCCGGGAAAGGAACGCCCACGGGCGACACGTTTGGGATGGTGAAGGGCGGGAAAGGAATCGTCAGACCGGAGTTGCGGTTGAAGTTGACCAGAACCTGGTGGCCCGGGGAGCCGTCGCCCTTGATGTAGTCCGCCGCCAAGGTGATCTTGAAGGCGTCGTTGGGCTTGTAGCGTAGCTTCACCCGGCCGCCGATATCCTTGATGTCGCCGAAGGTCTGGCCGGTAAAGACGTTCTCGCCCCAACCGTTCTGGTTCTTGCTGACCAGAGCGGCCTGGAAACCGAAGTCCTCGCCAAGGGGGCCGCCCACCGACAGGGTGAAGTCGCGGCGTTCGCGCGAGCCGAGCTGGAAGCCGACCTTGCCTTCGAACGACGACGGCGGCTCGGCGGTGACGACATTGACCGCGCCGCCGATGGTATTGCGCCCGAACAGGGTGCCTTGCGGGCCGCGCAGGACCTCGATGCGGGCGATGTCGACCAGGCTGATGGAAGAGGCTTGCAGGCGGCCGACATAGACGTCGTCGATATAGACACCGACGCCGGGATCGACGGCGATGGAGTTGTCCACCTGGCCGACGCCGCGGATGAAGATGTTGGCGTCATCCCCGCCGCTGGGCCCCGCCGTGAGGGCGACGTTGGGGATGTAGGCCAGGGCGTCGCCGGCGCGGTCGATCGACATCCGCTCCAGGGTCTCGCCGGAGAAGGCCGAGACGGCGATGGGCACGGTCTGCAGGCTTTCTTCCTGGCGCTGCGCGGTGACCACGATCTCCTCGAGCACCGAGGCGCCTTGGGCGCTGGCGGCCTGCGGCAGGACGACGCCGCCGATCAAGGCGGCGAAGAGGCTTAGTTTCAAAGAATGTTTCATTTTAGCTCCCCTGGGTCTGATTGCCCGTAGTTTTGATTAAGGTTGATTGATGACTGGTTACAACTTTTTAACGAGGCCCGGCGTGTGGACCTTGACCCAACGGGTCGCGGCTTCGCCTTCGAAGCGGTCTCGGTAGTCGCGCACGAAGTCATGGAGGGTCGCCGCCGGGCGGCCGAGCAGTCGCGGCAAGGTGTCCGTCATGGTCGCGTTCTTGCCGACCCGGGTCAGGCCGTAGACGATGGTCATGAACAACATGGTGTCCCAGCTCACCCTCGGACCGACCCTCAGCCAGAAGGCGAGCATGGACGGCCGCGGATAATGCACCGGACGGCCGAGCACGGCGGTGAACGTCGCCGCCACCTGATACAAGTCCAGCGCCTCAGGTCCGGTCAGGACATAGGCCTGGTTCCTATGAAGGGCCGGATCGCGCATGATCTTGACCGCGACTTCGGCGACGTCCCGCGAGTCGATAAACGTCGTCTTGCCGAGGCCGGCCGGGATGAAGACTTCTCCCCGCGCTGCGATGTCCACGGCGTGGGTGGTGATCTCGCGGCACAGGTTCTGCGAAAAATAGGCCGATCGCAGGAAGGTGTAAGGCACCCCGCTGGCCTCGATGGCGCGCTCAACGGCGTAGTGCGGGACGGCCTTCAAGGTGTCGGCGCCGGGCACCGACAAGTAGATGATGTGCTTGCATCCCGCCTGCGCCGCCGCTTTGACGAACGGGATCATCCATTCCTTCGCCGTGCGCGGATGGGGCAGCGGGAACAGCAGGAACAGGGTCGTGACCCCCTCCAGGACGGAGGGCCAGGTGGATTGGTCCTGGAACGAGAAGGGGCGTACAGGCGCGTTCTCGCCGTAAATCTTTCTGATCTTGTCGGGGCTGTGGGCAGCGATGCGGTAAGTCAGCTTGTCCTGGTGCGCGAGTATCCGCACCAGTTCCGTCCCGACATTGCCGTTCGGTCCCGTTACGACGATCAATCCACGGCCTCTAGGTCGGCTGGCGCGACACCCGGAGGCCCCATTCCGGGCGGCCCCATTCCGGGCGGGGGGCCGAGCCGGGTCATCTTCAGAAAGTCGATGATCCCCAGGCGAAGCATGTCCCGCGTGCCATCGCAGGAGTCCCCGACCCAGGCGTCCGCCAACATGCCGGCGGTGCGATATTCGCTCGAGACGCCGTAACCGCCCAGAATGCGGACCGCGCGCTCGGCATTGCGGATCGCCACGTCGACGGCGAAGGTCTTGGCGGCGGGCGCCAGGACGCCGGCCGCCTGGGGATCGCCTTGGTCCGCCGCCCAGGCGGCCTTCCACACCATGAGACGCGCCGCTTCCAGGTCGGCGACCATGTCGGCCAATTTCAGAGCGACGGCCTGATGCTCGAGGATGGGCCGGCCCCAGCTGACGCGCTGCTGGGCGTACTCGAAGGCGTATTCGAAGGCCGCGCGGGCCAAGCCGACATAGGCGGCCGCCAAGCCCGTCGACAGGAAGGGGAGGGTCTCGAAGAAGAACATTCCGGCGTTGGCGCCCTCGGCCCCGATGCGGTTCTCGGCGGGAATCCGCACTTCATCGAACACCACCTCGGCGTGCATGGCGGTACGCCAGCCGAGGAATTCGGTTTTGGAGCCAACCCGGACGCCGGGGGCGTCGGCGGGGACCACGAACATCGAGGTGCTCTCGCGCGCCGGCCGGCCGAGGTCGGTGCGGGCCATGACGAAATAGACGCTGGCGGCTCCTGCGTTGGTCGAGAACCCGGCCTTGGCCGCGTTCAGGACATAGTGGTCGCCGTCCCGCCGAGCGAAGGACTGCAGGCCGATAGCCGGATCGGGATAGGGGCAGAAGGTGTCAGCCCCGGCCACGTTGGGCTCGCTCGACGCGCTGGCCAGGACGAAATCGTCGGACGCTGTCATGGCGCCCAGCCACTTTTGCTTCTGAGCCTCGTCGCCGCCCTTCACGAGCAGCATCGGCGCCGTGGTGGAAACGTTGAAATAGGAGGCGGCGATGCCGAGGTCGGCGGCGCCGAACTCTTCCATCACCAGCACATTATCGAAACAGCGCCCGCCGAGACCGCCGTAGGCCTCCGGTATCAGCAGCCGGGTGAAGCCCAGCTCCGAGCCGTGGCGGAACAGCGGGCGCACAAGGCTCCACGGACTGACGCCGGGCTCGCGGCGACGCACCGCCTCGGCCGTCGGGGCGATCTCGCCGATAGCGAAGGCTCGCGCCGCTTCCTGAAAGGCGCGTTCCTGCTCTGACAGTGAAAAATCGACCATGCGCTCTATCCCTAATCCCTTGCGACGAGACGCCCGGGGGAGGAGGAGCGAAAAAGGCGCACTTCTCCCCGCGAGCGGGGAAGGCGCCATTACCTTCGTATTCCCAAACTAGGGCTTGCCGGCTGCGGCTGCAAGCCCCAGGCCGGGAATGACCGTTCAGCTCAAGGCGGCGATCACCGCCTCGGCCACCTGCTTCAAGGAGACGTTCTGCTTCATGCTGAGCTGTTGCAGGCTGCGATAGGCCTCGCCTTCGCTGAGGCTGTCCTTGTCCATCAGGAGCCCCTTGGCCCGCTCGACCAGCTTTCTTGCGTCCAGCTGACCAGACAGGGCCTGAATTCGTTCGCCCAGCTGCGACTGGCGGATGAAGGTCGATATCACCAGCTCGATCGCAGGTCCGAGGTCCTGCTGGCGGTAGGGCTTGCTGAGATAGGCCAGCACGCCAGCGGCCTGGGCACGCTGGACGAAGTCGCCGGTGGAATGGGTCGTGACCATGATTACCGGATAGTCCGGTGCGATCTCCTGCGCTACTTGCAGTCCGTCCAGTTCGGGCATCACCACGTCCAGCAGAACGATGTCGGGGCGGCAGTCGGCCACCACGTTGAGCGCCTGACGGCCTGACCGCGCCTCGCCGACCACCTCGTGGCCCATCTCCGCCAGCATCTCCCGCAGGTCGCGGCGAGCCACCGGGTCGTCCTCGGCTATGACGATGCGAAAACTCATGCCCCTTTCTAACCCACCCATTCAGTTCTGGAGAGGGGGGGGAACACGATCTGGGCGCGGGCGCCTCCGCCGGATCGGGGCTCGAGGGTGAAGGTTCCCTTCAGCTCTTCGGTAGTCAGCATTTCCACCAGTTCCAGACCGAGGCCAGTTTCGCCGTCCAGGGTAAAGCCAGCCGGCAGGCCGGCCCCGTCGTCTTCGATGATTAAGCTGATAACGCCAGCAGTCCAAGCGATCACGATGTCAATGTGCCCGGCGCGGCGGGTCCCCGCCCCGTGATCAAGGGCGTTCTGCACCAACTCGTTGACGACTAGGGCCAGGACCATGGCCTGGGCTCCGTTCAGCATTACGCGCGGCCCGAGCTGCCGCACCGACAGTCCCGAGAAATCGGCGACTTGGGCGACCAAGGCCTTGGTGATGCGCTCGACAAGCCCGGCAAGGTCCACCAGCCCGCTTTCAGCCCGCGCGAGTTGCTCGTGCACTTCGGCGATGCCGAGAATCCGGTTGATGCTCTCCTGCAGGGCCTGTTCGGCCGTCGTGCGGTCCAGTCGCCGCTGCTGGATGCGCAGCAGGCTGGCGACCGTATTAAGGTTGTTTTTCACCCGGTGATGGATTTCACGGTTGATGGCGGCGCCGGCCTCCAATTCCTTGCGCTCGACGAACACCGCAAGCTGACCGCAGAGCGCCCGCAGGAACTCGTCCGCGACCTCCAGCCTAGGGCCTGCCGCCCGCCAGAAGCCGGGATTTGGATAGAGGTTAAGCACGCCAACAACCGGCGGGCGCCCGGTCATCAGGGGCAGAGAGATGGCCCCGGAAGGCAGCCTCGTTGGAATTGCCAGCCCAGCCGCCTCAGCCGCCCCCGGAGAGGCGATGAACCGATCCGAACGCTGCAGCTGGTGGGACACCAGCCGCTCGTCGAAGGTCCGAACGGCCGCCTCGCCCAGAGTCCCGCTCCACGCCTCCCCCTCCTTGATGGGTTCGCCGCCGGGCCGGTGAATCGTCCAAAGAGTGGCGCCTGACAGGTCAAGGAAGTCGCGCATCGACGTGATGGCGTGGGACCAGCCACCTTTTCCGCGGAAGGCGATGACAAGCTCTTCGCCAATGCGGTTTAGCAGCGCGACATTGTGGTCGAGGTCCCGAACCGGGGCCAAGTCTTCAGTCATGGTCGACCCGACGAGCAGGGGCAGAATTTGCTCTCACGACCCACTCATAGACCGCCTCTATCGCGCCGCCAAAAACAATCGATTGGCTATTCCGCGAGGGGCTCGCTACCTCTTTGTCGCCGGAGAAATCCGAAACAAACTTGGCTTTATGGAGAAGAGACATGCTGGGCGTCGGCGAGAAGCTGCCTGATTTCAAGGTCGTGGGCGTGAAGCCCAAGTTCAACCGTCATGAAGAGAACGGAGAAAGCGCGTTCGAAACCATTACCGGCGCCTCCTTCCCCGGAAAATGGAAGGTCATCTTCTTCTATCCCAAGGACTTCACCTTCGTCTGCCCTACCGAAATCGTTGAGTTCGCGAAACTCAACAAGGATTTTGAGGATCGCGATACTGTTGTCCTCGGCGGCTCCACCGACAACGAGCACTCCAAGCTGGCCTGGCGCCGCGAGCACCCGGATCTCAACAGCCTGCCGATCTGGAGCTTCGCGGACAACTCGGGCAAGTTCGCTCGGGCGCTGGGCGTCCTCAACGACGAAGAAGGGGTGGCCCTGCGCGCCACCTTCGTGGTGGACCCGGACAACGTCATCCAGCACGTCTATGTGACCAACCTCAACGTGGGCCGCAATCCGGCCGATACCCTGCGGGTCCTCGACGCCCTGCAAACCGATGAACTGTGCCCCTGCAACCGTCAGGTCGGCGGCGAAGTCATCGCGGCCTAAGCCTGTGTCCGGGAGCGGGCGCCTCGCGCGCTCCCGGACAGCCTCTGCTTCCCCGGAGATACGCGATGTCGATCGACGCCCTGCGCGACGTGCTGCCCGCCTATGCCAAGGATCTCAGCCTCAACCTCTCGTCTTTGGCCAGCGAGACGGTGCTGACCGAGCAGCAGAAGTGGGGCGCTTTCCTGGCCTCGGCCTATGCGGTCGGCGTGCCGGCGGCGGTCAAGGCCATCGAGGCGGCGGCCTCGACGGCGGGCCTTTCGGCCGAGGCGGCGACGGCCGCCAAGGCGGCGGCGGCGATCATGGGCATGAACAATGTCTACTACCGCGCCCTGCACCTGATGAAGAACAAGGAATACGTCACGCTTCCCGCCAAGCTGCGCATGAACGTGATCGGCGCGCCGGGAGTGGAAAAGGTCGATTTCGAGCTGTGGTGCACGGCGGTGTCCGCCATCAACGGCTGCGGCGCGTGCCTGGAATCCCACGAGGCGGAAGTGCGCAAGCAAGGCCTGACCAATGTCCAGGTCCAGGCGGCGGTCCGCATCGGCGCGGTGGTCAACGCCGTCTCCCGCGTGGTCGCCGCCGAGGCGGCTGCAGCCTAGCGTTAGATCGCCTCGAACCGCAGCGGCTCGCCCCAGAAGGCGGCCACCAGCGCGCTCTGGTCGCCGGGAATGCCGGTGGTGAGGAAGCGGCGCGCCCCGCCTTGCGCCGGGGCGTATTCGGGGTGGGCGACGAGATAGCGTTCCAGGGCGTCCGCGGCGGCGCCGGGCTGGTGGATCAGCGGCGTTCCTGGCGGCAGGGCGCCGGCGAACAAGTCGGCGACGATCTCGTAGTGGGTGCAGCCCAGGATCGCCCGGTCGGGCGGCCGTCCTATGCGGCGCGTCAGGGCGGCGACGTGAGCCTCGATCATCGCCTTCAGCTCGGACCTGTCGGCGCCGGTCTCGATCAGGCGCGCCAGGTCGGGACAGGGCTCGGAGAACACCGCCAGATCGCGGCGGCGCTTGTCGATCTCGATCTCATAGACCCGGCTGGCGGCGGTGCCGGGGGTGGAGAATATGCCCAGAACGTCCAGCTGCTCGACCTTGTCGCTCAGCGGCAGCTCCTCGTCGTCCCAGAGCACGCCAGTGGCCGCCTCGATGGTCGGCACAATGATGCCGAGGATATTGGCGGGGCGGCCCAGGGCCTTGCGATAGCCGGGAAGCCAGGTCTGCTGCAGCCGCCGCAGCGCGGTGGCCGAAGCGGTGTTGCAGGCCAGGATCACCAGGCTGGCGCCCTCGCCGAACAGCCGCTCGCAGCCGGCGCGGGTCAGGGCGACGACCTCCTCGCCGGTGCGCACGCCGTAGGGGACATGGGCCTGGTCGGCCAGGAAGACGAAGTCGGCGGCGGGGAGACGCTGCACCAGGGCGCGGTGGATCGACAGCCCACCCACGCCCGAATCGAACACCCCGATCGCCATGAGGCGTGGCTTTAACCGGCGCCTGCGTCAGCGTCCACTGGCGGCGGCGGCGGCGGCGGCGCCTTGGGCCGACGCGTAAAGTGCGGCAGCCGCTTGCGCAGCAGCCACCAGATCAGGGCCGCGGCCAAGGCCCAGGGCAGGAGCCACGCCGCCGCGCGCACCATCAGCGCCAAGGTGATGACGAGGATGCCGACAAAGTCCTCGGCCGCGCGGGCCAGCGGGCTGGCGACCCCCTCCGGAGCCAGGGCGCCGCTGGACCGGTAGGTGACGGTGAGCGCCGAGGTTTGGACCCGCGTGCGCATCACGGCCAGTTCGGACTGCCTCGCGTCGATCTCTCCTTGGGCGGCCGCCAGGGCCTGCTCGACCTCAAGCAGTTCGGACACCTTGCCCGGGCGGGTTGCGAGGATGGCCTGAAGCCGGTCGCGCAGCGTCGTCTTGGCCCGCAGCGCCGCCTCGTTGTCGACAATCTGGCGGGTGAGGTCCTCGCTCTCGACGGTCGCCCCTGCGACGCGGCCGCCGACTTTGCTCATCTGGTCCGCAAGCCCGCTGCGAAAGCGGGCGATCCACGCCGGGGCCGCGCGAAGGGACAGGGAGGCCCGCACCTGATCGCGGCCTTCGCGGTCGACGGACGAGCCGGTCATCTGGCAGGCCGCCGGGCCCGCCGCCGCACAGGCGGCCTCATGGGAGGCGAGAAGGCCTGGCACTCTGCCGGCTGGGGCCTCGACAGCGTAGCCGTAGGCGTAGGCGAGTAGGGGCGCGCTGATCGCCGGCGGGGGCGTAGGCTCACTCGCCGGCCTCGGCGACTGGACCTGAGCCGCCGTGTCGCGGCTGGCTTCCGTCTGAACAGGGCTGCCCGTAACAGCCTCTTCGCCGGCGGAGGACAGGGCGGCGGGACCGGGCCTCGAGCAGGCCGCAAGGGTCACTAAGCACGCCGTTAGAGCCAGCCGACGCATTGCATCCTCCACGATCACGGGTCCGTGATCACAGCTGGCGCGGCTATTGCGGCGCCTTTTAGGCGGCGGCCCGCAATCGGGCGGCGAGGCGGCCCTGCCAAAGGCAAAGGGCGGGGGTGACGAACAATTCCATCAGCAGCGCCAGGCGCATGCTGATGTCGGGAAGCCCTACTCGGGTCAGACTGTAGAGGCGGGCCAAGCCGCCGCCGACGACGACGAAGGTCAGGAGCCGGAAAATG
>Ga0105048_10020301_pt1 | contig 10144 bp, 4 predicted proteins | sample MAT05_FD_78382 | JGI IMG/M metagenome (GOLD analysis project Ga0105048, IMG submission 78382) | Freshwater microbial communities from Lake Fryxell liftoff mats and glacier meltwater in Antarctica - MAT-05 | ecosystem: Environmental > Aquatic > Freshwater > Ice > Liftoff microbial mat | place... | reverse complement strand
TAAGCGACAATACGATCCCGCCTGTAGCTTCAGAAGAAATTCAAAACCTATCTGCGCCTGCCGATCAAGTGTCTGGGAACCTCAATGTAGAAGAGTTGCATACCCAGATGCTCCCGCCTGCAATGACAACCATGGTGGATGCCTCCCTCCAACTTTCTGAGCAGCTTCATTTAGCCAGCCAGATCAGGCTTGCCAGTGTTGCGCCGAAGAAACCCATGCTGGTTAACCTGGATGAACAGGATTTGAAAGAGGCGGCTCGCTCTCTGAAAATTGTCAGACAGGAAAAGCCTGAGATCTCCATTATTATCCCAGTGTATGATCAACCCCAACTGACACTGGAATGTTTAATTTCAATTGTAGAACAGACGCATGCGATCCGCTATGAAATTGTCATTATTGACGATGGTTCAAGCGCGGATACTGTTGAAATCTTGCAGTCAATTGCCAATATCTCGCTGGTACATCATCCAGAGCGTCTTGGTTTTACGTTGACTTGTAATCACGGAGCCAATGCGGCGCGTGGGAAATATCTTTTGTTTCTAAACAATGATACGCAGGTGACGAATGGCTGGCTTAAAGCCCTGCTCGATATATTCACCCTGTATGATGGGGTTGGCGCTGTTGGCCCTAAAGTATTATTTTCTGATGGGCGCTTGCAACAGGCGGGATGCGTTATTAACAGCAATGGCACGACCAATTTTATTGGAGAAAATGATGACCCCGAACTACCCCGTTACAACTTCGCCCATGAGGTGGATTATTGCTCTGCGGTAAGCCTGCTGATGAAAGCGGATATTTTCCACGACATGGGCGGATTCGATGAGGTGTACTCTCCTGCTTATTATGAAGATGTAGACTTATGTATGAAACTGCACACTCGTGGATTAAAAACATATTATTGCCCAGACTCGGTCATTGTTCATCATTTAAACGCCACCACCGATCAGATCGGAGTCGCCCAGAAAATCGAATGGGCTAGGCGCAACTCTCAAATTTTCACAAAGCGCTGGCAGGAGGCGATTGATGATCTCAATCGCATTAAATTAATCGCTTTTTACCTGCCTCAATATCATCCCATTCCAGAGAATGACCTTTGGTGGGGAAAAGGATTTACAGAATGGACAAATGTAGGCCGCGCTCTCCCAAATTATGAAGGCCATTATCAACCACACTTGCCGGCTGATGTAGGCTATTACGACCTAAGACTTGAAGAGGTCATGGAACAACAAGTTGAGATGGCAAAAAAATATAACATTCACGGCTTCTGCTATTACTATTATTGGTTCAATGGCAAGCGCATGCTCGAAATGCCCCTGGAGCGAATGCTGGAAACCGGAAAACCTGATTTTCCATTTTGCCTGTGCTGGGCAAACGAAAACTGGTCACGGCGTTGGGATGGTTCTGAAAACGAGATACTAATCGCGCAAAACCATTCAGAGCAGGATGATCGAGCGGTCATTCTTGACCTGATTCGGTATTTTCGTCACCCAAGTTATATTCGTGTGGATGGAAAACCGATCCTCATGCTCTATCAGATTGATCTATTCCCGAATATTCAGCGCACCGCACAGATCTGGCGCGAAGTTTGCCGTGAGGAAAACGTGGGAGAAATTCACATCGTCATGGCTGAGTCCTTCGAACATTCTGTAGAGAGTTCTGCCCCCCATAAATTCGGATTGGATGCTTCGGTCGAATTCCCCCCGCATAATATGGGCGATCCGGAATATGTGCCAGATACAACCGTTCATTCGGATTTTTCAGGCATGATCTTTAACTACAACACTGAAGTATTAAAGTATGTTGGCCGGGAATTGCCGAGCCATACGCATTACCATACTGTAATGCCTGCATGGGACAATACTGCCAGAAAACAGAATCGCGCTTATATTTTTGACCAGTCAACTCCTGAGGCATATCAAGCCTGGCTGGAGGCTTCCTTGCAAAAGACACGCGAGCATCTGGGGAGCGCGCAACGGGTCTTATTTATCAACGCCTGGAACGAGTGGGCTGAAGGAGCTCACCTGGAACCTGACCAGCGCTATGGTCATCGTTATCTTGAAGCAACTCGTAATGCGCTCAGTCGCTTTTTACCAAACCCAAACCCTTGAATCTTGGAGAGCGTTTCTTAAAGGCTTTTGGAAGTGTCTAAAAGGATGGGCTAAGAAATCCTTTTACCACTGAGATCACAGAGTCCACAGAGATTTTCAAGAGGTTTTTTCCCTATGATTTCTGTGTGCTCCGTGGTGAAATCTTTTGGTAAGCCCACGGAATTAGGCGCTCTCAGGCTTTTCTCGACTAAATATATTTTCGATGGTATAAAAAGAAACCCTTTACTTTAAGTTTATGAATGATCTGCCCGTCTTTATGCGAGTGGGGGCTTTGCTTTTTGAAAATGACGCTTTGTAAAATTCAATCCGTATAGAATGTGAACCCTATGAAAAATACGTATCATTTTTTTAATGCCAGTCTGGTGCCCGAAGAATTGGAGCAGATCCTCCAAAATATTGAGGCAAATATTTCCGCCAGATCCGCGGTGCATCCATCCGCCATTCCACGCTATACATTGCCTGTTCCTGCGCCTGTGCCTGATTTTGCCGCGGCCATTGCAGCGCTGCGTACTGCGCAAGCGCCCTACTACGTGGCAGACGGAAGTTTGCCGGCAAGAGTCGTAAAAAAAATATTAAACCTTTTCATTAAAATTTTTGGCCGTAAGCAGGCCTATTACAACACGCTCAATCTGGATATGCTTGGCGCATTTGCGGCGCATATGAATACTTTGCAATTGCAAAATAACTCGCAGGTGAATGTGATCAACGACCTGGTGCAAACGGTGGCGCAGTTGGAAAACACATTGGAGGAATTACACACGGCGCAAATACCTGGCCAGAAAATAAATTCCAAAAATACAGCCCAGCGTAAAAAGACTGTTCAGAGAAAACCGTAGTTCAATGCGTATTTGCCTATTAAGCATGTTTTACCCGCCTCACAACACGGAAGGGATTTCCCGTCAGCGCCATATTCTGGCGACCGAGTTGGCTCGTCAGGGGCATGATGTGCATGTGGCCACCAGCGCGGCGTTTTCACGCAGCAGTATCGAGCATGGCGTGCATGTCCATCGTCTGGCGGTGGATGCACTGCCTGTGTATTCAGAGCGATTCCCGAGGTTGAACCCCATGCTGGCACGCAGTCAGGCGCTCTATGACGGGGTGTTGCAAGCCGCCCACGGAATGGATTTTGACATTGTGGATTATCCGCTGTGGAGCGCACAGGGATTTATCACCCAGCAGTTTGGCAATATGCCCACGGTGGTCTGGCTGCAAACCACGCTGGCCCAGCTGCTTAAACTGTATGAGCGCCCGCCCAGCCCTGAAGAAAATATGATCATGGCGCTCGAAAAAATGTGTCTTGAACAGGCGCATGGTATTCTGGCCGATTCGGGCAGTATTCTTGATGAAGTAAAACTGGATTACGGTTTGCAGGGGAGCGCGCTCAACGCTGTGGCATATTTGGGGTTGCCGCGTGTGACACATATGCCCAAAACAAAAAGTGATCATAAACAGGTGCAAGCGTTGGTGGTGGGTCGACTCGAAAAACGTAAAGGGACTCAATTTTTATTTAAGATTCTGCCCAACCTGTTACGACGTCATCCTGAGTTAAGGATTGATTTTGTCGGGCGCGATAACAGTCTGGCAGACGGCTGGCAGGCGGCGCACGGGTTGACCTATTCCCAGTTTTTTCGTCAACAATTTGCGGGGCTGGCAGACCGTGTCCACTTCCATGATTATGTCAGTGAAAAGCAGTTGCAGGAATTTTATCGCGCGGCTGATTTGCAGCTTGTCCCGTCGCTGTATGAATCATTTGGGTTGATCTATTTGGAAGCCATGCGGGTGGGGTTGCCGCTGGTTACATTTGATGTGGGCGCGGCGGCTGAGATATTTCTGCGCGGCGAAGAGGATGGGGCGTTGATCGCGCCTTTGCAGGATGCGGATGCGTTTGAATTTGCTGTGGAGCGATTGGTCGAAGACCACGCCCTGCGGGTCAAGATCGGACAACGCGGCCTGCTGCGCTTCGAGCAGGCTTTTACTGCCGAAGAGATGACCCGCGCCACGCTGCGTTTCTATGCAGAGGTGACGCGTTTGACAACGCGTACAGCGCGGCCTGCTGAGAAAATTTATCAGGTGATGGAAGGCTTGCAGGCCGGGGATGCGGTGAGCACCATTGCAATTCGCAACGCGGACCTACTTGAAACTCTGGGGCAACCGCGCACGATCTTAACCCGCTTCGCGCAGGAAGCGGTGCGTCATTTCACTTCGCCTAGAAATGAAATTTTTACGGACCCGGCCAGCGGATTGATTTTTCATTATTGGGGGTATAACCATTCCACTTGGATGCTCGCGCTCGCGCAGGGCCGCAAGGCTTTGTATTATCACAATATTACGCCGCCTCATTTTTTTTCAAAAAATTCTCTGTATTTTCAAAATACGTCCAAAGGCTATGAGCAACTGGCGCAGATCGTCAACCGCTTTGATTTATTGATCGGCGATTCGCAATTCAACTTGGATGGCCTGGCTGAATTTCTGCATGAACCCAAACCCGCGCTGGTGATTCACCCGATCGTGGATGTGGAGCAGATACTCGCTGCGCCTGTTGACGCGTCCACACTGGCGCAGTTGAATGTGCGCGGTCAGAAAAATATTCTGTTCGTGGGGCGTGTGGCGCGCAATAAACGTCAGGACTTGTTAATGCGGGTCTTCGATTATTATCAGCAGGAGATCGACCCGCAGGCGCATTTATGGCTGGTGGGCAACGATAACGGTGACTTGTTGTATCGCGCCGAGTTGGAAGATTTGCGTCTCTCTTTACAATCAGGCGCGCAGATTCATTTGACAGGCAAAGCCTCGGATGCGGAAGTGAATGCGTATTATCGCTCGGCGCATGTGTTCCTAAGCGCATCGGAACACGAAGGTTTTGGAATGCCATTGATCGAAGCCATGGCGCATGATATTCCGGTAATCGCATACGCTTCGAGCGCCGTACCCGAAACGATGGGGCAGGCTGGAATCCTGATCTATGATTGGAATATAGAACGAGTGGCCGAGTTGATGCAGTTTGTGACACAGGATGCTCCCTTAAGAGCGCGCCTGCTGGCGGGGCAGCGGATTAATTTAAACCGTTTCTCTACAGCACAAGCCTCAAAGCATATGAGAGCGGCAATAGAATGCTTGACTAGAGAAAAAGAAAATACGTTATTACGGAAAATAGAGCCACAGTTTGTAAAATAAAAACTTGAGCAACAATATTTTTAAAGATGAGGCAATTGTTAGATTCATGTATATTGAAATATACATTATGCTTGGTCGGTTATTATTCAATATCCCCCAAGTAGGTCTTCGATATCATGAATTTTTTTTTCATCTACTATATTAGTCAGTCAGGAATTGTGAAGCCGATGAATCATAAAGATCGTAGCAACACCCTCAGTTATCTTATTACAGTTGCAAGGTCACATATTGATCCTTGCAAAATACTTCTACAAAGTTTGCTTCAAAAAACGGATAAGAAAATTGTTCTAGTGGGTAATCTTACAGTTGAGGAGGCATATCTCTTTAAACAGTATCGAGTCACCTACATTGATGAAGACACCATAGATATGCGTGACCGATTACCTATAGTTAACTGGAGTGAGAAATACCGAGGTTTCGGTTGGTATAAGCAGCAATTCATTCGGCTATCCATTGATCGCTTTATGGATACAGACCAGGTAGTTATCTTGGATAGCGAAGTATTTGTTTTTGAAAACTGGGATGAGAGCAGATTGTATGATCCACAGACTGGCGCTCCGTGTTCGTTTTATTGGACCCCAAAGGTAAGAAAGCCCGACTGGGATTATAAGATGTATCGGGGATCGGCATATCTTTTAAGTTTTCTCCCGGAATGTGAAGGCATTATGGAATATGCCAATTCAACAGCGTATAAAAGACATATATCCGGCGTGGGGTTGTTCTCCACAAAAAATATCGCAAATTTATGGGAAAGGCTGCAAAAGAACACCGACCTGCAAAAAAACATGGATTTGCTCTTTAACCATGAGCCGGACCTTTCTTTTTCGGAATATGAGTTTTATGGACAGGCCGTAGAATATAGTCTGTTTAAAGACGTAGTTCCCACAATTATGTTCAATGACCTGTTGGGATGGTATGAAGGACATGATGATGCTAATTTTCATAAATTCAAAAGTAACGCCATGTGGAGCATGTGCCAGCGATATGCTTCATACTCTTCCACGGAATATATAAAGTATATGAAAGATATAGCAGTACAGTTAAATTCAAAACTTTCCTCCCTTCCCTATTGGAATCCGGACGACAGGGCAATCATTGATGAAAAATATGATAGCGAAACAGGGATAGAGTATCTTAATAAATATCGTGTGCAATTGGATGTTACGGAAAGAACAAGATATATTACATTTTTTAAAGCGTTACAAACGCTGCATGAGATGGAAAAAAAGTCGCCTGTTCTGGTTGAGATTGGAACATTGCGCGATTCAACGGTGGGAGGCGGGCATTCGACATACAAATTCGGGGAATATTGCTCGCGGTTTGGTGGGACGTTATATACCATTGATGTATTGGAGGAGGCGATTGCTTTTTCAAAAAACGCCACCCAGGTCTTTTCAGATTGGATCAAATACAAAACGATGGATTCAGAGCAATTCTTTGATGAATTTGATGGGACGATTGACTTTTTATATCTTGACGGTTTTGATTCTTTGCCGGGGCAGGAGCAGCTCGCTTCTGAAAAGCAATTAAGAGAAATTCAGAAGGCATACCCAAAGTTGGCAGAAAACTGCGTCGTCTTGCTCGATGATGCCAGGCTCCCCTTTGGTGGGAAAACAGCCTACTCTTCAGAATACCTTATTTCAAAAGGCTTTAAACTAATCATCAGTTCTTATCAACTATTATATTATCGAGAGAAAATTGTTGAAAGTGCGCAAATGACCGATTTTGACATTTCGTCCATACAGTTAAAATACCTCGTGGCGCAATTGCCCGAGATGTATCAGCCTATTTTTGGACATCCTGAATTGACACAGAAGACTTCGCGCTCTTCAAATGACCGCTGGAAGACTATTAAACAGATACAAACAGTTATCTCAAAGAAATTGGGACGTCCTTTACGGGTGCTTGATCTTGGGTGCTCCCAAGGATTTTTTTCCTTAAACTTAGCGAAAGCCGGTGCAACTGTAACCGGCATTGATTTTCTTGAATCAAATATTGCTGTTTGCAGGGCGCTCGCAAATGAGCATCCAGATTTTAAAGTTCAGTTTGAAGTTACGAAAATTGAAGATTTTCTGTCAGCTGTTCAAACAGACCAATATGACCTTGTTCTCGGGTTAAGCGTTTTTCATCATCTTGTACATGAACACAGCAAAGAGGTTGTTACAGACTGGGTAACAAGCCTGAGTCAAAAGATAATATGCGGCATTTTTGAATTGGCGCTAAAATCTGAACCCCTGTATTGGGCAGATAAGTTACCTGACAAGCCTCAGGAAATTCTCAATGGCTTTGCGTTTGTTCATGAAGTTGACCGCTATAAAACTCACTTGTCTGAAGTCATGCGTCCCCTGTACTTTGCCAGTCACTCGATTTGGTATTTGGATGGGAAGGCCGATTTCTTTAAATCCTGGAAGTATGATTCTCATCACCTTGTTGGCAATAACTTTCAAAATTCTCGTCAGTATTTTATGGGCGAAAAATATATTGCCAAATTGTTTTCGCTCGAAACGGTTCCACATCTTGTAGCTCGCAACAAGGAAGAGATCCACGAGGAGTCGGTTTTTCTACGCATTCCGCCATCTGAATTTCCAGCGCCGCATTTGATTACTGCAGGCGTCAGCGATACCCAAACATGGCTGGTGCGTGAGTTTCTGCCGGGCCAAATTCTGAGTGATCTGATCGTGGAAAAACACGATTATAATACTCAGCAGATTATAGATGATGTGCTTAATCAACTATGCACTCTGGAAGCAAAAAATCTCTTTCATAATGACCTCAGGGTATGGAATATTTTAGTCACTCCTGATGGACATGCTGTTTTGATCGATTATGGCGATATTTCCAGCCAAAAGAGGGATGTGGCTTGGCCTCACAATCTTTTCCTTTCCTTTTGGATCTTCGTCCATGAGCTGACAACCGGCAAATTGGCGTCACCTATTCCTCAGCGGCAGCCGTTTATCAGTCCATTTAATCTGCCTGCGCCTTACCGTCAGTGGGGCATGTCTATTTGGGGTCGACCAGTCAGTGAGTGGAGTTTTAATCGATTACGGGAGGAGTACAAAAAAATGAGGAAGAATAATATAAAAAAAGTAGCAGGGCATAAAATTTTAATGGAAATGCATGAAAGCAGTGCAATGCTTTGGATGTGCGCCATGGAAGAAAATTTTAATTCCCTTAATTATTCTCTGCGCAAGATGGAGTCTGGAAACCAGAAAATGGAAGCTGAATTACAAAAGGTACTCCATCAGAATGCCTTGAATGATCAATCGCGGGAAGTTTTGCAATTGGAATTAAAATTGCGTTCCAGCCAGGAGCGTGCCAGATCGCTGGAAGATCAGATTAGTAAACAGCAGGCTAATATCCGCCAATGGGTTGATCAGGATAATCGACATCAAGTGGAACTTAAGTCGATATATAACAGCACTTCCTGGAAAATATCCAGACCCGTACGTTCCATTGGAACTATGTTACGGCAAATTATTGCGGCCCCAAAACTTCTAGTAAAGAAAATTCTGAGAAGACTTGTTTTATATTTGCGAGACAGGCCAAAAATAAAAGTGAAGTTGGCGAGATTGTTGGCAAAGACACCCTTTGTGGATAAACTCGCACTGCGCCTGTCGCGTATTGTCTTACCGGCCCCTCAAAATGAAGAGGGCGATTTATATTAACCGCGCCCTGTTCTATCGGTTGCGGCGCAGAATATTTACAATCGACTATCTGATACCACTAAGCATAATGATAGTAATAGGTAATTTGTTTTATTCTTTGAATAAGAAAGGGGGGTATGCGTGTTGTTCTTGATCTACAAGCCTGCCAAGCTACGAATAAAAATAGAGGCATTGGCAGGTATTCGCTCCGTTTCGACCTGGATCATTGTCCACCCCAATATAGACTGGATCGTGATCGCAGTTGTTAATCGTTTTCCAGGAGTAAAAAAGCGTCTAAAGAAAATCGTGTATGGGATTGCCAGGTAAAAAATAGCCCGCTGTTGAAGCTGAAGAGTATAAGTTTATACCTACAGCAGAAGCCTCAAAACGATTGCAAGCGGCGGTACAATATTTACAAAGCAAAAAAAAGATACGCTCATATGGCAAGTGGAAAAAACAAGAATCTATCCTGAAAAAAAACGATCCCCCGTGGAGTGCAGACTTCAGCCTGCTTTATGAACCTTCGTTCGATGCGCTGAGCAATAGATCAACACAAGTGTCTGCATTCCGTTATTTAGAAAGTTTGTTGGTCGTGAAAAAGAAACATCCGTACTATGGAGACCCTATGAAATTAGATTTTTACAGAGCATTCGAGGATAAACATCGCGGCTCACGCGAGTTGATCAAAACCCGTTTGCGGGTATATCTTCCATTTCTTACGGCGCTGCAGGAAGTAGATCACAGTTGTAAAGCGCTGGATCTTGGGTGTGGGCGCGGTGAGTGGCTGGAACTGCTCAAGGAAATAGAGATCGACGGGCATGGCGTGGACTTGGATGACGGCATGTTGCAAGCCTGCCGTGACCTGGGACTGTCTGTCGAAACGGGGGAAGCCATTGCTTATCTTAAATCAGTTCCCAGCGAAAGCCTGTCGGTTGTATCTGCCTTTCATGTCGTTGAACACATTCCATTCACTGAGTTACAAATACTGGTTCAGGAAGCGCTGCGTGTGCTCAAGCCGGCCGGGTTATTAATTTTGGAAACCCCCAACCCTGAAAACATCAGGGTTGGTACTGCCAATTTTTATCTTGACCCAACCCATATCCATCCCATTCCGCCGCCCTTGTTGGCCTTTCTGCCGGATTACTATGGCTTTTATCGCACCAAAATAGTACGCCTGCAGGAAGCCGTGGAACTTCGTGAAGACCCCGCGCCCAACCT
>Ga0105048_10020296_pt1 | contig 10144 bp, 12 predicted proteins | sample MAT05_FD_78382 | JGI IMG/M metagenome (GOLD analysis project Ga0105048, IMG submission 78382) | Freshwater microbial communities from Lake Fryxell liftoff mats and glacier meltwater in Antarctica - MAT-05 | ecosystem: Environmental > Aquatic > Freshwater > Ice > Liftoff microbial mat | place... | reverse complement strand
TGCAGTGGTTGTCCTTCTTCAAAAATCACACTAAAAAACGGGATTGAAACTATGCTTAAACGCATGGTACCTGGAGTAACCGAAGTGGTGGCCCAAGATCTATAAATTTTTAAAAAAAACTATTTCCTGATCATGAAATTAGCCACTAAGCTCATTCACGCTGGCCAACATCCTGACCCAAGTACAGGCGCTGTAATGACACCGATTTATCAAACATCAACTTATGCACAGAAATCGCCAGGGGAACATCAAGGATTTGAATATGCTCGAAGCCAAAATCCAACCCGAAGTGCACTAGAAAGCGCATTTGCAGCTATAGAAAACGCACAATTTGGCTTGGCTTTCAGTAGTGGCGTTGCAGCTACCGATGCAGTAATTCGATTGCTAGTGCCAGGCGACGAAGTTATAGCCGCCAACGATATGTATGGTGGAACCTATCGCCTTTTCACCAAAATATTTGAACCCGCTGGTATCGTTTTTAGATTTGTTGATACCACTCAAATTGATCAAGTTGCCCAAGCGGTGAACCCGAAAGTAAAACTCATTTGGATTGAAACACCAACCAATCCATTAATGAACATAACCGATATTGCTGCCGTAGCTGAAATTGCCAAGAAAAATAATATTTTGCTTTGCGTAGACAACACTTTTGCAACACCTTTCCTTCAAAATCCGCTCGATTTAGGGGCCGATATAGCGATGCACAGTGCTACTAAATACTTAGGCGGACACAGCGATGTGATTCAAGGTGCTTTGATGTTGAATGACAAAGATTTGAAAGATCGACTTTACTTTATTCAAAAATCGGCAGGCGCAGTGCCCGGCCCGATGGATTGCTTTTTAGTACTGCGCGGTTTAAAAACACTGCACTTGCGCATGGAACGCCATTGCGAGAACGGACGAAAAATGGCCCATTGGCTTCGTACACATCCATTGGTAGATCAAGTGTATTGGTGTGGATTTGAAGATCATCCAAGCTATGCCATTGCTCAAAAACAAATGCGCGATTTTGGTGGTATGATGAGTTTTACTTTGAAAAACGACAGCGTATCGGTGGCTATGAAGTTGCTGAGCTCTACTCATATCATAACATTGGCCGAAAGTTTGGGCGGTGTGGAATCGCTCATCAATCATCCCGCCAGTATGACCCATGCATCTATTCCGCGCGAAGAACGCATCAAAAACGGATTGAGCGATCATTTAATCCGCATCAGTGTCGGCATTGAAGACAGTGACGATTTAATTGCCGATTTGGAACAAGCCATCGCACAAGCGCATCAATAAAATTAAAACGATGATTGTAAAAAATAATCGCTTTTTAACATTGGTTTTAGCGGGAGCTTTATTTTCCGCATCCTGCAATTGGATAAAAGAAACTTCCAAAGAAGTGATTAATAAAAGTGGGGAAACAGTGGGCAAAGCCACCACAGAATTTGCCGAAGGAGTTACCGAAGGCGTCGACCGCAGTTTAGATTGCGACATTAAAGTTTCAGAAAAACTGTTAGCCAAAGGTGTACAAACTGGGAAATTCTCCGTTCGGAACGATTCGCTGGGCCATACCAACAATGTGTTGAGCATGTATTTCATATTCAACAAAGATTTCGATGGCAATTTGATGGCTAAAGTGTACGATAAAAAAGGCTTAGAAAGTGGTCGAAAATCGATTCAAGTTCAAGCAAAAGCCAACGAAACCCGCTATTTCGACTTTTTGTTTGATGCCAGAACTGAAATTGAAGTACGCAGTAAAATAACGATAGAATAAATGATTCAAGTTTTTATAACAGGTAGCAGCCGCGGCATGGGTAAAGCGTTGGCCGAAAAATTATTGCAATTGGGGCATCATGTTGTTGGCATTGGCCGAACTCATACCATCAATCACCAAAATTACCAAGCCGTGGAAGCCGATTTGAGTGATACGGAAATTTTGAAAAAAGCTGAAAACTGGTTTAAAATCTCTGGTGATTTCGAAAAAGTTGTTTTGGTTAACAATGCTGGTCGATTGGGCAACATTCAGTATGTGGGTCAACAATCTGCCGATGATTTGATTAAAACTTATACATTAAATTTGATTGCTCCCGCTGTGTTAAACGATGCGTTTATAAAGCAATTTCAACATCAAAATAAAACCATCATCAACATCAGCAGCGGCGCAGCTTGGAATGCTTACGATGGCTGGAGCGCCTATTGTGCTACCAAAGCTGGTGTGGCCATGTTGGGACAAGCCATTCAAAAAGAAAACGAATTGGGCAATCAATTAACACGCGTTTACAACATAGCACCAGGCATTGTTGATACTGACATGCAAGCTGATATTCGCCAAGCAGATCATAGTCAGTTTTCGATGTTAGACAAATTCAAATCCTTGCACCAAGAGCAGCAGCTAAAATCAACCGAACAGGTAGCCAACGAAATGTTACCCTACGTTTTAGGAAACATTAAAAGTGAAGAAGTTGATGTGAGGTTGTGAGTTTAATTATTTTTACTTTTGAAAGGTAAAATATGGAACAAGAATTTCAAATCTCAAGAATGTCCAATGAGCAAATCTCATTGCTAATCCCATTATATCAGGCAGCTTTCAAACGAACTTATACTGAAAAGTATTTAGCCAAGAAATTCGATACTTCCATGTTTGGCAAATCCAATTGGGGTTTTGTAGCTAAAAATGAAAACGGAGAAGCCATCGCTTTCTATGCCATTTTTGCCAATGTAATGCACGTTGATGGCAAAAGAATAACTGTGGCGCAGTCAGCAGATACTATGACGCATCCCCAATATCAAGGAAAAGGGCTATTTGTAACTTTAGCAAAAAAAACGTTTGAATTGGCGCTTCAAGATGGTTGCGATTTGATTTTTGGATTTCCAAATGGTAATTCTTTACCCGGTTTTGTGAAAAAGTTAAATTGGATTAACCATGCCAACATGCTTGAATTCACCATTAAAATTAATACCATTCCAGTTTTGCCATTTTTGAGTAAACTGGGATTTGGCACCCAAGTATTTAAAAAAATAGTTAATCAATTTCTAAAACCTATTGCTTTAAACGAACTTTCAAAATCAAATCTCATCATCGATTCTCAATTGAACGGACAGGTAAGAGATGAGCACTTTTTTAAATATAAGAAGTATGGGAAAAACTTTATTACTAGCATCAATAGAAAACAGGTATGGCTTAAATTAGACCACCGCTTAATCATTGGCGATATTGAAAAAGTAAATGAATTGGAACTGCACCAAATACTTTATCATTTAAAAAAACTTTGCTTTGCTGTAGGAATCAACAAAATAATTATACAAACAACGCCCAATATCTACATTAATTCCTACTTGAAAACGTTCCCCAATATTCAAGTCAAAGACACGATTCCATTTTGTTATTTGAATGGCACTTCTGTTGAAGTTAATAAAATAGGTTTTACATCATTGGATTGGGATACTTTTTAAACCCGCATGTTTTTCGATTTAAAAATTAAATTTTGACGATTGCGAAATTTGTCTTTATTTTGAAGACAAGTGTCTAATCATGAAAGCTTCAAAAGCAACAATAGATCAAAAATTAAATCCGGAAATTTCTGCTTTACTTGCGCAGTCTAAAATGAAAAAGTATGGCTTTTCATCTACAAAATCTGTTACATACGATGAATTCCTATCAAACAAAATGTTTATAATTGCTGCAATCAGAAGCGGCATTCCTTATACCCTTTTCGATTTGATTCGGAATTTCACGCCATTTTCTGATAAGGATTGGGCAAATTTTCTTAACATATCAACTAAATCGCTCAATAGATATAAGTCATCGGTCGATTTTTATTTTAAACCCATCCATTCCGAAAAAATAATTGAAATGGCAGAAGTAACCAACATTGGTCTCGATGTTTTTGGCAACATTGAAAAACTAAAACTTTGGATAAACACGCCCAATTTTGCACTCGGTAATTTACAATCCATCGACCTTCTTAAAGATTCTTATGGCAAAGAACTTGTTGTTAGTGAATTAGTTAGGGTGAATCATGAAATATTTATTTAATTGTGCAAGTATTCAGATTAGTAAGAGAAAAATTTGCTGTGCCACTCACAGGTAAAGAAGCCGATAATAAAGGTGCAAGATGGAATTCAATTGGGGTTGAACTTATTTACACTGCTTCAAACAGATCATTAGCGATGGCCGAAGTTGCTGCACATTTTACTTTGGCAACTTTACCCAACGACTTTGTCATGCTTACCATACATATTCCTGATCATATTGAATTCAAAAAGCTTGTTGATACCGATTTGCCTGAAGATTGGAAATACTTTCCACACCCTGTTTCTACACAAAAATTTGGTGATGAATTTGTTTTTGAGAATAAATTTTGCAATTTAATTGCCCCATCAGTGGTTACCCAAGGCGATTATAATATCCTTATCAATCCAAACCACAAAGATTTTGAATCAATTACTATTGAAGATATTCAGAAATTTCCTTTCGATAATAGGATTTTCAAATAACGATTCATCATGTTGGTTAGGAATATCTAACCATGCTTTATATCCCGATTGGCTTGGTAAATTAAAAAGTAAACAGCAACCGAATTATGTTTGCGCCAACATTTGTGCTGTTACTATATGAAAACCGTTTAAATATTGTTTCATCAATGCTGTCGTTTTGAAGTCTAAAATTAACCGCAAACAATTGTTGATAGCCAATTGCTAAACTGCTTTCCTTTACTTTTTGATTATAAGCGCCATCAGGAAAAGCAATTTCATTAACTTTCCTTTCTAACACTTTCTCTAAAATTTCTTTGGAATGCTTTAATTCAAATTGCAAATCGCTTTGGTTTAATAAATCGATATTGTAATGAGTATGCGTATGAGATGAAACGGTAAATAATTCGTTTTGATCTAGAATTTTCCACTGTTTTTCATTCATTAGTTGAATGTATTGAGTGTAAAATTCACTTTTATCAATGGGGAATTGGTCAATTAAACTTTTTTTCCAACGCTCTCTTTTTGATGTGTTTACTTTAAAATACTGGTTCAGATTTTCGCCATTTTTATTTAAATAGACTTGATTTACCTTTTTAAAAACTTCGCCTTCAAAATCCAAATCTTGATGTTGTGTCAATCCAACAAAATCTACCACATCAGCATATTGAACATAGGTTTTGTCTTCGTATGTTTTGGTAAGCACAAAAAAAACTGCTGGTATTGAATGTTTAGTTAGTAATGGCGCCGCAAAATCAAAATTGTTTTGATAACCATCGTCAAATGTAATCAGCACTTTTGGCTTCTTCGAACGCTTTAAGTTCGATAAATCCGGCGTTTCCTTCAAGTTGATGAATTCAACATGTGGTTTCAAAAAAACCAACAATTCTTCAAAATCAGATAATTTCAAATGCCGTTTATTACCCTGGAAGTTCTTAGGCGCTACACCATGCAAACATAAAATATAAAACTTGTTACGAGCAAGTAAACCCATTGGAATAAAACGATAACCAAATCCTGCCAGCTTTTTAAGAAATCCCATTAGTTTTTTTGAGTTAACAATTTCATTGAATTTTATATTGGTGTTTTCAATGATAAAAATGATCTTAAAAAATAATCCCCAATTTACTTTCCTTTTTTCTCAACCGGTTCTTGGTATTTCCCTGTAATTACATCGTCGTAAAGCGCTTTGTTATTTAAAACTTCAAGGGCTTTTTTCACTTCAACATCGAAAACTAATCCATTCTCAATTCTGCCTTTTTGAAAGTAGTAGCGGCTTACAATTTCATCGGCCAACAAGCGAGAAATTTCTTCTTTCGATTTCTCTAAATCCGCATTTTTATCGTGCATCATTTTTTGCTTCAACTGGTTGTATTCTGTTTCTATGGCATTGAAATAATTTTCTTTTTCTGCCGATTCCATCAGATCTTTCAAAGCTTTTTCGCTGGCTGTGGTGTAATCGTATTCTTTGTCGGCAATAAATTTTTTGAAATCGTTAAAAATGGCATCCGTTACTTTAAACGTCGAAGCCGATACAATGCTTGGATTTTTCAAACGGAAATCAGTAGCAAAATCAAACAGTAAACGCTTGCTAGCCAGTGCCCGCGAAATCGGACTATACTCGTCAGGGTTCACAGTAATATCAGGATTCACACCGCCACCGTCGTAAACTTTTCGTCCATTTTTGGTTTTGAATTCTTTAATAAGCGAATCGGGCACATTGCCTACACTACCATCTTCGTTTCGGCTGCTATAATCTTTGGCTTGGATACAACGTCCGCTTGGGATGTAATATTTCGAAGTAGTAATTTTCATTTGTGTGTTGTAACTCAAAGGACGCGTGGTTTGCACCAAGCCTTTACCAAAAGTTCTTTGCCCGATTACCACACCACGATCTAAATCTTGCAATGAACCGCTCACAATTTCTGATGCCGATGCCGAACCTCGACTCACGAGAATGGTCATTGGAATCGTTAAATCAGTTGGCGGATTAAGCGACTTATAGGTTTTTTCCCATTCTTTCACTTTGCCTTTGGTGCTTACGATATCTACGCCCTTATCAACAAAAATATTTACAATATTCACCGATTCTCTGAGCAATCCACCTGGGTTACCACGTAAATCGAACACCAAACTGGTAAACTTTGGATTTTCTTTCAATTTCAACAGCGCATCTTTTACTTCTCTTCCAGCATCTTCGGTAAAACCAGTAAGTTTGATGTAGCCCGTATTTTCATTTATCATTCCATAATAAGGCACATTTTTCACTTTAATTTCTTCGCGAATAATGGTTTTTTCTTCTTTTTCTTTTGTTCCCGCTTTTTGAACTAGCACTTTCACTGGAGTTTGCGGTTGTCCTTTCAGGAACTTCACCACATCGCCTGTTGATTTGCCTTTGGTGGAGCGGCCTTCTACTTCTAAAATGATGTCACCAGCCATCAAACCAGCTTTTTGCGCTGGACAATCTTCATAAGGTTCCGAAATCACAATGTAATCGTCTTGGGTTGAAATTAAAGCTCCGATGCCGCCGTATTGTCCGGTAGTCATAAATCGGGCGTCTTCAATTTCGCTTTAGGGATAAAAATTGGTGTAAGGATCGAGTTTTTCGAGCATGGCATCAATGCCGTCTTTCATTAAATCGCCTGGTTGCACTTCGTCCACGTAATACATATTGATTTCGCGGAACATCGTAGCGAAAATGTCGAGATTTTTAGCAATCTCAAATTGGTCGTCGCGAAAGCTATAAACGCTCAATACTGCAACGGCAATGGATGCAACAATGATGTATTTTTTGAATTTGTTCATGGAAAATGAAATCGTATGGATGTTAAACTAATAATACGCAACAAAGTTGTGAATTAATGACTAAAACGCGAATAGAAACTTTTTATTTCGAAACGTTTTTTTGAACAATCAAAACCAATAATGAAGCCAAACAAATGATTATGGCACCGGATCGTAGCCACTTTTTCCCCAAGGGTGGCACCGCGATAGCCTTTTTATGCCAATCCAGGTTCCTTTAGCGGCACCATATTTCTGAATCGCTTGCAGCATGTAATCGGAGCAAGTTGGCGTATATCTGCATGCAGCGGGCAAAATCGGTGAAATTGCATTCTTGTAAAATTTGATTAAGCCCATGGCTGCTTTAGCCTGCAAACTGCTCATGTTTCGATATCAATTGTTGGAAAACTTGTTGTAGTTTCAATTTCAAATCTACAAAATCGCATTTTTCTTTTCCCATATAAACCAACACCACATTGGCTGCAATTTTTTTTTCGTTCAATTGAACATAAAATGTATCTTTTTGCAAGCGGTAGGCTTCGCGCATTTGTCTTTTTAAACGGTTGCGGGTTACAGCATGTTTAAATTTTCTTTTGGGAACCGAAAATGCGATTTGAATTGGGAATGGTAAATCAGTTTCCGTATTTCGAACATTAAAAAAAAGCCTTAAGTAATTTTGACTAACAAATTGCGCTTGAGCAAAAATTTGGTCAATCGATTTTTGATGACACAATCTTTCTGCTTTGGTAAAAAGGGGCATTATTTTCCTTTATTCACCGTCTTCACATATTGTTCAATGGCCATTGTCATAGAAGGAGCTTGTGGTTGCGGTGCTTGAATATCAAGTGTTAAACCTGCTTCAATTACTGCTTGGGCAGTGGTGTCGCCAAAAGCTGCAATACGCGTTTTTTCTTGCTTAAAATTTGGGAAGTTTTGAAACAATGATTTTATACCCGATGGAGAAAAGAAAACCAATATATCGTATTTAATATCAGCCAAATCGCTTAAATCGCTACACACGGTTTTGTATAACACTGCTTTGGTGTAATTGATTTTGAATTCATCTAAAATCTCCGGGTTTTCATCTTTGTGAATGTCTGATGCCAACAATAAAAACTTTTCGCTGCGGTTTTTCTTAATCACATCCATCAACTCAATAAACTTTTGGTTGCCATGAAAAATTTTACGCTTACGAAACTGTACATATTTTTGCAGATAATATGCTGTGCTTTCGCTGATGCAAAAGTATTTCATAGTTTCAGGCACCACAACTCTCATTTCAGTACAAATGCGAAAAAAATTATCAACCGCATTTCTGCTGGTCAAAATAATGGCCGTGTGATCGAGAATATTAATTTTTTCTTTTCTAAAGTCTTTCGCGGAAATACCTTCCACGTGAATAAATGACCTAAAATCGATTTTGATATTCAGTTTTTTGGCTAAATCAAAGTATGGCGACTTATCTCCCTCAGGTTTGGGCTGAGTAACTAAGATACTTTTAACTCTTAGGTCTTTTCCGTTTGAAAGGTTGTCTAGGTCAGTTTTCAGTTCTTCTTGTACTCCCATACTATATTTTAGAATGTTATCAAAACCACCTTAACCAAAATGGTCAAGGGTAAAATTTCAAGGGTGCAAAAATACAAAAAAAGATGAAACTTAGAGACCCCAATATCAGTTCTGGCTGTTATTAATAATAACAGGCTTTTTAGCGCGTAAAAGGTAAAATAAAGTGCGATTCCGCTCCAGATAAAAATGCTAACCCAGTTAAATCCTGCCAAGTTGATTCCCAAAGCAACGGGAATAAGTAAGAATCCTAAAATGGCGTTGGCGGCAAGCATGTTGTACAAATTCAACTCGGTAAACCACTTGATTTGGAAAACAGCACCAACTAACGATACTACCATCGATTTAAACAACACCAACAAGAGTAGAACACCTACCGTGAACAAATAAAAAACAAAGCCGCTGAGTTCAAAAGTTTTAAAATTCCAATACGAAACCAGTTGGTAAAGAAATATGGGCATGGTGATGATGTATATCGATGATATCAGAATCAATACATTTCTAAAAGCACGCGAATCGTCTTCAATCAATTTTCTAATCCCTTTTCTTTTGAAGGGTGCCGCAATTAAAACCCTAAGTTCTTTACCAAAAAGCTGATTGAATATTGCCAAAAGGATAAAAACAAACAAAATGACCCCAAAAATCCACACATCGCTTATACCGTGTTTGGGTGTGGGAAGCAAATATTTATTGTAAGTGGTGAAAAAGAAATTGGGTAAAGGTGCTACTGGAATTTCTTCCATTGGAGCCACAAATACAGAGTCGATTAACAAGCTATCTCCGCTTTGTTGAGCGAGCAAAGTATCTACTTGTAAACTATCCAATTGAAGATTTGAAGGCATGTTGATGCGCAAAAGTAACGCATATCAATACCATTTTAGCAACTAAAATTGGTCTGCAAAGTCAAAATAAAAAATCCGCTTTTACTTGAATAAAAGCGGATTTTAAGTTTGTTGAACTACAATTATTGTTTTATCATTTTTTGTGTGAATACTCCTTTGTTCGTTATTACTCGGGCAATATAAACTCCTTGATTAAACTTACTAAAATCGATGGTTAGTTGATTAGATGGTATGGTTTCACTCAAAAGCATTTTACCTGAAAGGTCGTAAAGTTGCACTAATTTCAATTGTAAGTCAGCTTCAGCCAATTCAATAAACACGGATTGTTGTGTGGGATTGGGATACATTTTTATTCCTGCAGCAAGCACATTGGCAATAGATACTGTGGTGTTTTCTTGTATGGTAAGCGATGATTTGTACACATTATCGCCATTGTTGTTTCCATTGTTGTTGGCGGCCATGGTAGATGCAAACACAGTTGCAGGTCCGAAACCTGC
>Ga0105048_10020295_pt1 | contig 10144 bp, 9 predicted proteins | sample MAT05_FD_78382 | JGI IMG/M metagenome (GOLD analysis project Ga0105048, IMG submission 78382) | Freshwater microbial communities from Lake Fryxell liftoff mats and glacier meltwater in Antarctica - MAT-05 | ecosystem: Environmental > Aquatic > Freshwater > Ice > Liftoff microbial mat | place... | reverse complement strand
GGTCTCGCACCTCGGCTGGCCCGCGGTCTCGTCGTGGATCAGAGGTGGTCGATCACCGCAGCTGCGAGCTCATCGGTCCTGGCCGTGCCGCCCTGATCGGGGGTCAGCACCTTGCCCTCGGCGTAGACCGCGTCCACCGCGGAGCGGAGGCGTGCAGCGCTCCCGCCGCGTCCGAGGTGCTCGAGCATCATCGCCGCGGACAGCAACTGGGCCGTCGGGTTGATGATCCCGAGGCCGACGAGATCGGGGGCGGTGCCGTGGGGTGGCTCGAAGTAGGCGAGGCCGTCGCCGTAGCAGCCACTCGGCATGAGCCCGAGACCCCCGATCACACCGGCGGCGAGGTCGGAGAGGATGTCGCCATAGAGGTTCGGCACGAGGACGACATCGAGGTCGTGGGGTTCTGCCACGAGTCGGCGAGCCAGGTTGTCGATGTGGTTCTCCTCGTGCTCGATGCCGGCTTCGGTCAGCACCTCGCGACAGATGTCCACGAAGAGCCCGTCGCTCGAGAGGATGTTGTGCTTCGCACCGATGGTCACCAGTCCGCGATGGCCTGCCGCGAGACGGCGCGCGGCGGTGGCCGCCGCGAACGTGGCGATGCGGCGGCAGCCATCTTCGGTGACGATCTTCAACGAGTAGCGCCCTGCCCGCTCGTGGACCGACCCTCCGAGCGGGTGGTGGTGGCCGAGCGGCGCCAGGTCCGACAGCGACCCCTCGAGTCCGGCATACAGCCCTTCGAGGTTCTCGCGAACGATGACGAAGTCGACGCCCTCGGGTTCGGCGAGCGGGGACCGGCCGCCCGGCATCCACCGTGCCGGGCGGACGTTCGCATACGTCTCGTGGCCGAAGCGCAAGTAGAAGAGCGCGATGCCCGACGGACCTGATGTGGCGCCGAACAGCGTGGCGTCGGCCTCGTCGATCATCCGCCGGGCCTCCTCGGGGAACACCGACCCGAACGCCTGCTCGGCCGACTCCCCCACCGGCGGAAACGCGAACACCAGCCCGTCATCGAGCTCCTCGAGCACCCGGAGGCACGCGGCGACCGCTTCGGGAGCAGCGCCCTCGCCCGGCACCACCGCCACCACCGCGGTGCCGCCACTGGTCAGTTCGGCCGGATCAGGCTGTCCTGCGTTTCGCATGGAACGGAGTCTGACGCAGCGACGGCCGCCGCTCCACCGAGCGCGGGCGAGGCGCCGCTGTCCCCGCCCCCGAACCCGGGCTCGGCCCCGGCCCACCTCGGGTCTCCCCGGTGCGTCGATCGCAGCGAGGAGGTCAGCCGGAGCGCCACAGATCAGCGAGCGGACCGGTCGGGCCTTCGCCGCGGTTCACCGCATCCCCATTTGTCACGGTATTTACCGTAACGGTATTTGCCGCTACTGTCTAGGTCGTGGCAGCTGCCGAGCAGATCGACGACGAACCGGCGGGCATGGCGGTCGAGGAGCTGTCGGCCCGCACCGGCGCTCCCGTGCGCACCATCCGCGAGTACCAGACGTGGCAGATCCTGCCCCCGCCGACCCGCACCGGGCGGCGGGGGTTCTACGACGAGTCCCACGTTCGTCGCCTCGAGGGCATCGCCCGGCTCCAGGAGCGGGGCTACTCGATCGCCGCGATCCGGGACCTGTTCGACGCGTGGGAGCAGGGCGCCGGGTTGCGCGAGGTGCTCGGGGTCGACGACGCCATCGGGCTACCGGCCGACGAGGCCCCGATCGCGATCACCCGGGAGCAGTTGGTCGAGCTGTTGCCGACCATCGCCGGGTCCGAGCGACTCCTGGCTCGGGCCGGCAAGCTCCGAGTGATCCAGGCGGACGGCGCCGGATACGTGGCTCGCAGCCCCGCACTGGTCCAGCTCGTCGCCGACGCCATCGCCGCAGGCGTGTCGGCGACCGCGGCGCTCGACCTGGCTGCGTCGGTGACCCAGACTGCCGACACCACCGGACGAGCCGCCGCCGACGTGGTCGTTGCCAGTCTCGACGGCGGCGAGGACGTCGAGCCCCTCCTACGCCGCGGACGGGTGCTCCTGGCCCGGGCGATGGCCACCCACACCATCGACCGGGTCGGCCACCACCTCCTCGAGCAGACCGAAACCCATCCAGGGCTCGCCGATCTGGTCGCGGGCATTCGGATCGGCAGCGAACCCCGACCAACCACCACTCCGATCCGCTCGGGTCCTTAGCCGGGTATCGGGCAGCCGGCCAACGATGAGCCGCTGGCCGCAGGACGTCGCTTTGTTGTGAGGCTCGCTCCCGGATCGCCGGCGCCGATCGTGCACGGGGAGGCCGTGTCCTCCCTGGCCACGTAGATCGTCATGAAGTCCAGGATCTGACCACGACGCCCGCGACGGTGCAGCTCGTCGAGATGCGGTACCAGTGGTCGTTGTCACCGGAGAAACCGGCCGGCGGTTGCGGGCCTGATGCCACCGGCAGCCAACAGCGATGAGAACGAGGACAACGACCATCGCCATCGTCGGAGCTCGCGTCATCGAACGCACGGGCATGACCGTAAAACCTCCGCGTTGCGCTTCTCAGGTCGAACGCGACCGGAACCGAGCCCGGAAGCTTCCGGTCGGACGACCTCGATGGCCCGGGCGAGCCGTGTACGGACCAGGATCAGTTGCCTGGTTCTTCTCCGCTCACGTTCGGCGGGTCGACACCGCCACGGCGCTCAGGACGCGGCCACGCGGTCTCGACCCACCACCGCTTCGCGGTGGTCGGGGATCGGGTCGAGCTGGAGGTGGACCCGCCGCAGGAGTTGTGCGTTGAGGGCGACGACGATGGTCGAGAGGCTCATCAGGATCGCCCCGACCGCCGGTGAGAGGTCGATGCCGGCCCACGCGAGCGCTCCGGCTGCGAGTGGGATGGCGACGACGTTGTAACCGGCTGCCCAGGCAAGGTTCTGTCTCATCTTCCGGTAGCTCGCCTGCGACAGACGGATCACGCCGGTGACCGAGCGCGGGTCGCTCGAGGCGAGCACCACACCAGCGGACTCGATGGCCACGTCGGTGCCGGCACCGATGGCAAGGCCGACGTCGGCGCGAGCCAACGCTGGTGCGTCGTTGACACCGTCGCCGACCATCGCCACGGTCAGGCCCTGCGCCTGCAGTTCGGCAACCGCACGGTCCTTGTCCTCCGGCAGCACCTCAGCCATGACTCGGTCGAGGCCCAGCTCGGCGCCGACGGCGTCGGCGACCTGCTGTGCGTCGCCGGTGATCATCACGACCTGGATGCCCATGTCCTTGAGGTCGTCGACCGCCTGTCGTGCTTCGGGGCGGATCTCGTCCTCGAGGGCGAACGCACCGATGATCTCGTCGCCGCGGAACAGGTACAACACCGCCGCGCCCCGCTCGGCCCACGGCTCGGCCTGCGCCTCGATCTCGGCGGGGACGTCGGCGCCGATCTCGCGCAGGAGCGCCGGGCCGCCCATCGAGTAACCGACGCCGTCCACGGTCGCCTCGACACCGCGACCGCTGCGTGAGCGGAACTCGGTCACCTCACGGGGTTCGCCCGACTCCGTCGCGCGTGTGGTGATGGCCCGGGCGAGCGGGTGCTCGCTGTCGCTCTCGACGGCGCCGGCGATGCCGACCATCTCGTCGGCATCGATCCCCGTCGCCGCGACCACGCCGGTGACGACGTGGGCGCCCTTGGTGAGGGTGCCGGTCTTGTCGAACAGGACCGCGTCGATGGTGCGCATGCGTTCCAGCGCGAGGCGGTCCTTCACGAGGATGCCGGCCTGGGCTGATACTGCGGTCGAGATGGCGATCACCAGCGGGATGGCGAGGCCGAGCGCGTGAGGGCACGCGATCACCAGCACCGTGACCGTCTTGACCACGGCGGAATCGACGTCGCCGAGCAAGGTCCAGATCAGCATCGTGAGCGCTGCGGCACCGGTGGCAACGTAGAACAACAGGGCCGCGAAACGATCCGCGAGCACCTGGGCTCGGCTGCCGGACGCCTGCGCGTCGGCGACCATGCGTTGGATACCGGCGAGCGCGGTGTCGTCACCGACGGCGGCGACCCGAATGCGCAGCGACGAGTCGGCCGAGACGGTGCCGGCCACGACGGTGTCGCCTCCGCGCTTCGATACCGGTCGGGACTCGCCGGTGATCATCGACTCGTCGAGCTCGGCTTCACCCTCGACGATCTCACCGTCGGCCGGGACCCTGCCGCCGGCACGGACGAGCACGATGTCGCCCACCGTCAGCGAGGCGATCGGCACGGCCTCGACGACACCGTCCTCGCCAACGACTTCGGCGTCGTCGGGGATCAGTTCGGCCAACGCAGCGAGCGCGCCGCGCGCCTGACCGATCGCCTTCATCTCCTGCCAGTGGCCCAGCAGCATGATCGTGACCAGCGCCGCCAGCTCCCACCAGAAGTCCAGGTCGAACCAACCGAGACTCGTCGCCATCGACGCGGTGTAGGCGACGACGATCGCCATCGAGATGAGCAACATCATCCCGGGCTGGCGGTCACGAACCTCACCCACGCCGCCCTGGAGGAACGGCCAGCCTCCCCACACGAACACGATCGAGCCGAGCACCGGCCCGACCCACGCGATGCCGGGGAAGTCCAGCGAGTAGCCGAACCAGTCCATGACCATGTGACTGGTCACGACCAGCGGAACAGTCAAGACCAGCGACACCCAGAACCGCCGCCGAAACATCTCAGGGTCATGGCCGGCATGCTTGTCATGGCCGACGTGTCCGCCGTCGGCAGCGTGGCCGTCACCGCGGCCGCTCGCGTCGTGGTGGGCGTTCGCGTCCGCCGAGTCCGCAGCGAGGCTCGCGTCGACCTGATGACCGGTTCGCTTCACCGCGTCCTTGCGGTCGGCGTTGGCGATCCGAGCCGCCTTCTCCCTGCCCATTCGCTCGTCGCGCAGGGCTTCGTACTGCTCGTCGTCCGCGACGCTGGGTCCTGGGCTCTTCTCGCCGGGCATGTTCTCCTCCTCGTGGACGGCCGGGTCGCTCGAGAGCGACCTACCCGCCACTCGACGGATCCAGCCCGATCCCACGAATCGACGGCTCAGGCGGCGAGCGTGCCGCTGAACACCTGCCACGCGAGCGCGGTCTTCGCCACGAGGCTCAACACGATGTAGCCGCCCTCTCCCCACACGTACGAGCGCCAGCGTCCGATCTTGCGGTACTGGAGGAACTGGTTGATGGCGAAGGTGTTGAACAAGACGAAGAGGGAGACGAAGATCGCGATCACGAAGGTCGGCACGTCACCGTTGCCCGTCAGTGCGCCCCCGAACGCGAGTGCGATCGCGAGCCAGGGCACGATGCCAGCGAAGCAACCGAACAGGAACGGCATCCAGTCGACGTGGTCGCGGTCGGGGTTGGCTCGCTCCATCAGGTGTCCGAACAGGATCATCGACGCGTTGGCACCGATGATCCCGATCAATGCGTACGCATCGGAGATGCCGAACAGCATCGAGATGAGCACGACCATCAACGACGCGCTGATGGAGTACTCGGCCCAACGGGCGGGGTTGCGGCCCAGCTCGAGCTTGTGCCGGTACCAACCGGACACGCGGGGAGCGGCCATGAGCAGATGGTCCAGCGCCGCCAGTCCCAAGAACGCGGCCACGGCCCAACCGAACCTCACGTCGAACAACGTGGTGGGCCCGGGCAGCGCGGAGCCCGGGGGTCCTTCGAGGTACGTCGCCGTCACCGGAATCGCGAAGTCGTTCGAGAGGGCGACGATGAGGACCGCCTGCGCGACGAGCACCAGGCCGACGACCAGGTTGGCGTTACGCAGCCGTCGGTGGGTGGAGGCGTCGACGGAGGTTTCCGTGACCTGCGTCCTCGAACTCGACTGGGACCGGTCGGTTGTGACGGACATGTTGCCCACCTACCCCCACCGATCCGCTCGCTAGAACTGCGATCGAGCCTGCTGGGTCAGCAGCCGATGTCGACGGCCGCCCGGCCAGGCCGACCGCTTCGCGTGGCTCGACCCGACTCGCATGAACGTGTTCATCGCGTTCCCTCGTGGGTGGCGGTGCCCTGAAGGCGATCGTTCGTTCCGCTGCGACGAACAGGGCCAGGCGACGATTGCGAGCGAAGCGCGTCATGCCGGGAGGCTCCGCAGCGCGTCTTCGATGCCCTTGTGGAAGGTGGGGTAGGCGTAGATCATCTGGCGCAGCGTGGGGATCGGGATCTCGGCGTGGACGGCGAGGGTGAGCAGGCCGAGCACCTCGCCACCGTTGGGGCCCATGGCGGTGGCGCCGACCAGGACGTTGCGGTCCGTGTCGGCCACCAGCTTGATGAAGCCGTCGTTGCCGGCCTTGTGGATCCAGCCACGGGCCGTGTGCGGGACCTTCGTGGATCCGACGGCGACCGCGATGCCTGCCTCGCGGGCCTGGTCTTCGGTCTGGCCGACCGAGCCGATCTCGGGATCCGTGAAGGTGGCACGCGGCAGCGCGTGGTATCGGGCGGGCGGGTGCTCCTCGCCGAGGATGTCGGCTGCGGCGATGGCCGCCTGGTACATGGCCACGTGCGTGAAGGCCCCCTTCCCGGTGATGTCGCCGACCGCCCAGATGCCGTCGGCGACGCGCTGGTGGTCATCGACGGGCACCCAGCGCTGCGAGTCGTCGATGCCGGCGGCGCCGAGCCCCACGGCGGCGAGGTCGGCACGGCGGCCGGTGGCGACGAGCAGATGTGCTGCTTCGACCGTGGCACCGTCACCGAGCTCGATCCGGACGCCGTTGGGCGCGGCCGAGACCCCGGCGACGGTCGTGCCGACACGGACGTCGATCCCCTCCCCGGCGAAGACCTCCGCCAGCAGCTCGCCGGCTTCGGGCTCCTCCATCGGCACCAGACGGTCGAGGGCCTCGACGATGGTGAGCGTGGTGCCGAAGCGGGCGAAGGACTGGGCGAGCTCGACGCCGATGGCGCCTCCACCCAGCACGACGAGCGATGCAGGCAGCTCCTTCGCCTCGATCGCCTCGCGGTTGGTCCAGAAGTCGACGTCGGCGAGACCGTCGATGGGCGGGATGGAGGCGCTGGTACCGGTGGCGACGACGATGCCTCGCTGAGCGGTGATCACGTGGTCCCCGACGGTGACCTCACCGGGGCCGGTGATGCGGCCGACCCCACGGATGAAGCGGCCGCCCTTGCCCTCGAAGCGCTCGACAGCCACCGTGTCGTCCCAGTCGTCGGTGGCCTCGTCACGGATGCGCTGCGCGACCGGACCCCAGTCCGGTGTGACGGTGGCCGTGCCGGCCATGCCGGGGATGCGGCGCGCCTCGGCGAGCAGGTGCGCGGCGCGGATCATCATCTTCGACGGGATGCAGCCCCAGTAGGGGCACTCGCCGCCCACGAGCTCACGATCGATGCCGACGACGTCGAGCCCGGCCTCGGCGAGCCGGCCGGCCACGTCCTCGCCACCGGGGCCCATGCCGATGACGACCACGTCTGCTGTCTGGTTGCTCATGGTGTGGGGAACCCGGGAAGCGCCATCGTTGTTCCCCGCCCCCGGGGCCGCTTGGTCGCGTCGTCAGGGCGACCGGACCACCGACCTCGCCAACGGGGCTCGACGCCCCGCCCTCCCACGGGTTCGAGGACGACGGCGTCCTCGACTCCTCCTTTCCCCATCCCGCGTGCTCCCATGGGTACGGAACAATCACCCGTGCCGCCGGCGTAGACGCCCTGACCGATGCCGTCGTCGAGCTCGCCGCGGCCCGCCTCGAGCAGCCGGTGTGGGCCCGCCGCCTGGGACGTCTGGGGTTCGCGCACGGCACGACCGGGCTCGGTCACGTGCTGCGCCGGGCAGGTGAGGCGCTGGGTCATGGCGACGCGGCCGCGCTCGCGGACGAGCTCGTCGCCACCGAGGAGAGTCGGGTGGCCGAGCGGGGCGGGCTACCCGGCTGGCGGTCGTCGCCCCGGTCGGTTCCCGAGCGCAGTTGGTGCTGGGGCGCCGCGGGCTACGCCGCCTCCCGGACCTCCGGGGTCTTCGAGGGCCACCCCGGCCGGTCGAACGCTCACCTGCGCGCCGCGGTCGACGTGATCGGCGTCGCCGAGCGCGATCGCGTGCACCTCTGCTGCGGTGAGGCCGGCCAGCTCGTCGTGCTCGATGCGGTGGCCTCATGCCTGGGCGACGAGCGGGCCCGGCTGGCGGCCGATCGTTTGGCGGGCGCCCTCGCCGCCGATGCCCTGAGCGGCGAGCGGTGGTCGTTCTTCGAGTCGTGCTCGTTCGACGCCCCGAGCCTGTTCTGGGGGCGCGCCGGCGTGCTCTGGGCGCTGTGCCGGATCACCCGACCCGATGTCGTCCCGAACCTGCTCGTCGTTGAGTGAGCAGCGGCGACGTCGCCGGCCCGCACCGACCCCGCGGCCCGACTGCAACCGGCGACGCATCGGTACGTCATGATCTGCACCATGGGTGAGAGCGCCGCATCGTGAGGCTGTCGGTGGTCGACGTCGGCTGGCCGGGCGATGTCCCCGTCCTCGTACCCGAGCTCGATCGGCTCGGCTACCACCGGTACTGGGTGACCGAGCACCACGCGCCGGGGCAGTCGGCGGCGCCGACCGTGCTCGCCGCAGCGGCGGCCGGCGCCACTCCGGGCGGGCGCATCCGCATCGGGACGGCCGGCGTGCTCCTCAACTTCCGCAGCCCGGCGGCCGTGGTCTCGGACTTCGCGGTGCTCGAACTGCTCCACCCGGGACGGATCGATCTCGGCGTCGCCGCGTCGACCGCGGGCGACGGCGCCGTCGCCGAGGCGCTGCTCGACGGACGCCCGGCGCCGACACGGACGCGCTACGACGAGAAGGTCGCGGAGCTGGCCCGACTCGTCGCCGACACCGAGGGGGACGACCCCGTCGCCTCCGAGCTGGGTCCCACGACCGCTGGTCGCCCCGACGTGTGGGTGTGCGGGACCAGCACGTCGAGCGCCGAGCTGGCGGGTCGACTGGGACTCGCCTACGCGTTCCACGACCACCTCAAGGACGTCGGCACCGACGGCCCCGGGGTGGTGGACCGCTACCTCGAAGCCTTCGACGGCTCCGACGCCCGCCGGCGCGGCGTCGACCCGACGTTCGTCGTCGCCGCCTACGGCCTGTGCGCCGACTCGGAGAAGCGGTCGATCCGCCTGCTCGGAGAGGCGCAGCCCGCCTACCGCGGGCGTCCCGAGCAGTGCCACGAGCAGCTGTGCGAGTTGGCCGACCGCTACGGCACGACCGAGGTGGCCACCTACGCCCTCAGCCGCGACAGCCGCGATCGACTGCACTCCTACCGCTTGCTCGCCAGCGCGTTCGACCTCCCCGCCGCCGTCGAGGGACTCGACCCAGCGCACTGACGGCGGCGCCTGTGATGGCGACCCCGGGACGTGGACTACGAGGTGACGACGGCCCCACCCGTAGCCGCCGGTCACTCGGCCTGCGGTGCGGACGGCGACGAGTGCTGCTGTTGCGACAGCCGAACGGGCGGCTGCTACAGACCCAGGACGCCCCGAAGACCATCGTCGATGTCAGCGAGCAACACCTCAGGCAGGCGACCCGACTGCTCGGCCAGCAGTGAGCGGTCGATCAGTTCGAGCCCGAGCGGCACCGCAACCGAATCCTTGGGAAGACCGGTCACGGCCGAGCGGAGCAACACGTTCCCGGCGATACCCGCTCGCTCGACAGTGGACGTGAGCGGTACGACATGGGTCTGCCACACCGCGACCCCGAGGACCTCGTCGGAGGAAACAACGACGCACGGTCGCCGCTTGTCCAGATCGATCCAATACACCTCCCCACGCGCTACCACGGCGCAGATCGCTCCATCCGTTCTGTCGCGGCCCGGGACGCCGCCTCGGACGGGGGTTCGGCGCCGGCAAGCGCCGCGTCGGCGAGCAGCTGTTGCCCGAGGCTCAGCCCAGTCTGTGTTGCCGCGTGGCGACGGAGCTGGCCTGCAACCCAGGTCGAGAACGGAACGCCGAGATCGTCGATGATGGCGACGACGTCGTCCGGAAGGCTGATCGTCTTGTTCGGCATGTACGTAGCCTACATACGTATTCTGTCCCGGCAAGGATGGCGTCGATGGTCTCGCACCTCGGCTGGCCCGCGGTCTCGTCGTGGATCAGAGGTGGTCGATCACCGCAGCTGCGAGCTCATCGGTCCTGGCCGTGCCGCCCTGATCGGGGGTCAGCACCTTGCCATCGGCGTAGACCGCGTCTACCG
>Ga0105048_10020285_pt1 | contig 10147 bp, 5 predicted proteins | sample MAT05_FD_78382 | JGI IMG/M metagenome (GOLD analysis project Ga0105048, IMG submission 78382) | Freshwater microbial communities from Lake Fryxell liftoff mats and glacier meltwater in Antarctica - MAT-05 | ecosystem: Environmental > Aquatic > Freshwater > Ice > Liftoff microbial mat | place... | reverse complement strand
GCCGCAGCTGATGCACCGCCGTGCCGCACGCTGGTTTGCGCAGACGGGCTTGCTGCCCGAGGCACTGCGTGCCGCTGCCGCTGCCCGTGACGCCGCGCTTCTGGCCGCGTTGCTGGACCAGGCCGGCGGCTGGCGCCTGGTGGTGGACGGTCGCATCGGCCTGTTGCGGGCCCACCTGGGCGACGTCGATGACGACACCCTGCTGCGGTACCCGCGGCTGGCCCTGGCGCGGCCGTTGCTGCTGGCCAAGTCGTCGGCACGCATGCAGGCGGGCACCTGGCTGGAGCGGGTGCGCCAGGCCAGCGCGGGCTTCACACAGGCCCTGGACAGCGCAGGGCCAGGCTTTGACGATGCGCAACTGGCGCTGGAGGCCAAGGCGATTCCGGTCGTCGTCGGCTGGTACCTGGACGAGGCGCCGCCCGGCGGGTTCGCGGCGGACATCCAGTCCATGGTGGCGCGTGTCGATCCGGCGTCCGACCCATTGCTGGCCGCCACGGTGGGCAATCTGCTGTGCTACGAGCTGCAGTGCCTGCGCCGTCACCGGGCGGCCTGGGATGCCGCGACGCAGGCGCTGGCAACCATCCAGGGCGGTGGCTTCGGCGATGAGGAGCTGTACTTGCGCTTCATCCAGGCCGGCATCTTGATCGAGCAGGCCAGGCTGCCCGAGGCACATGCACTGTTGCGCCTGGCCCAGGCGCAGGCCGAGCGGGAGGCCGGCCCGGGCTGTGACCTGGCCGCCGTGGCCGACATGCTGCTGGCGCGCGTGCTGGCATTGCAGGGCGACGCCGCCGGTGCGCTGGAGTTGCTGGACAGGTCGATGGTCCAGGTTCAGGAGCAGGATGCCTGGTTCGAGATCGCCTGGGCCGGCGTGGCGGCGGCCAGCGGCGCTGCACTGCTCGGCGGTGACGACGCCAGCGCCCGGGCGGCGGTGGAACGTGGCCTGGCACTGGCCGAGCGACGGCGCCTGCGCCGACTGAGCGCCCGGCTGCAGCTGCAGCGCATCGACACACTGCTGGCACAGGGCGACCGGGCGCATGCCCTCGACCTGGCTGACGCGCTGGATCTGACCGCCCTGCAAGCCCGCTTCGAAGCCGTTGACCGCCGCGTCAGTGACGCGGCCTGGCTGACCCAACGGCGCGCGCTGCTGGCGCGCGACGACGACGTTCTCACCGCTGCCGTTGTGGCGGCCGAGGTGGAAAGCGCTGTCGACCGCTGGGCAGGCGAAGGCTCGGCCTTGCAGGCGGTCGAGGCGCTGCTGCTGCTGGCCGACGTCGAGCAGCGGCGCCGCCGGGCAGCGGCAACAGCGCGCGCCATCGACCGCGCGCTGGCACTGGCAGTGCCTGTCCAGTTGCTGCTGCCCTTCATCGCACAGGGAGCCGGGCTGGCCGAGGCCTTTGAGCTCGCGCTGTCACGCAGCGGCGGCCGCGGCGCACCCAACCTGCGGGCACGCTTTCTGGCCACGGTGCAGGACAGCCTGCGTCGCCAGGCCCAGGGCGTCAACGCACGCCATCCCCAGGGCCTGAGCCCGCGCGAGGCGCAGATCGCCGCGCTGCTGGCCCAGGGCTACAGCAACAAGCTGATCGGCCGCGAGATGGGTCTGTCCGAAGGCACGGTGAAGTTCCACCTGCGCAACCTGTACGGCAAGCTCGGCGCCCACAGCCGTGACGAGGCGACGCGCCGGCTCAAGGCCTGAAACGACACGCGGGTCAACCCGGATGGCCGGCTGCCCTTGCCGCTCTTGCCGCCCTTGCCGCCGTTGCTGCCCTTGCAGCCCTTGCAGCCCTTCGGTCCAAGGTGTCGGCGGATCGCGGCGCCGTTGCGCCCTGTCCGCGTTGAGCCGCCACCCTGTCCGTCGGCCAGCTTGCGGCCCGGGTGGTCCGCTGCCTAGAGTCGGCCCATCCAGAAATCAGCAAGGCGGCAGGCACGATGTTGCGAGTGGGCGTGGACGTGGGAGGCACCAACACCGATGCGGCGGTGATGGACGGGCCGGCATTGCTGGGGTCATGCAAGTCGCCGACCACGCCGGATGTCACCAGCGGCATCGTCGCCGCAGTTTCTGCGGCGCTGGCCGCAGCGCGGCTGCCGGCATCGGCACTGCGTGCAGTGATGATCGGCACCACGCACTTCACCAATGCCCTGGTCGAGCGCCAGCGCCTGGCCCCGGTGGCCGTAGTCCGCCTGGCTCTGCCGGCCACCACCGGTGTGCTGCCGTACGCGGACTGGCCGGCCGACCTGCGCGCCGTGATGGGCGAGCGCGTCTACCTGGTGGGCGGCGGGCATGAATACGACGGCCGCGTGCTGACGCCGCTGGACGAGGCCGAACTCGTCAAGGTGGCGCACGACATGAAGGCGCGCGGCCTGACCCAGGCGGCCTTGGTGGGTGTGTTCGCGCCAGTCAACCCGGCAGGCGAATTGCGCGCCGCAGAGATTCTGCGCCAGGAGCACCCCGACGTGCAGTTGTCGCTGTCGCACCGGCTGGGCGGCATCGGGCTGCTGGAGCGCGAGAACGCAGCCATCCTGAACGCTGCGCTGATGCCCGAGGCCACACGCGTGACCGCAGCGCTGGACGATGCGATGCACCGGCTGGGCCTGGCGGTGCCGCTGTTCATCAGCCAGAACGACGGCACCCTGATGGCGCCGCGCCAGATCGGCCAGTACCCGGTGCTCACCTTCGCCAGCGGCCCCACCAACAGCATGCGCGGCGCGGCCTTCCTGTCCGGGCTGCAAGACGCGCTGGTGATCGACATCGGCGGCACCACCAGCGACGTGGGCGTGCTGGCCAGGGGCTTCCCGCGCCAGGCCGGCATGGCGGTGCGCATGGCCGGCGTGCGCACCAACTTCCGCATGCCAGACCTGCTGGCCATCGGCCTGGGCGGAGGCAGCCGGGTGCGCCCGCAAGCAGATGGCTCGGTGCAGATCGGCCCCGATTCGGTCGGCTACAAGCTGACCGAGGACGCGCTGGTGTTCGGCGGCAACACGCTCACCACCACCGACATCGCGGTGGCCGCCGGCATGGCCGACATCGGCGACCGGGCAAAGGTGGCGCACCTGGATGCCGGCCTGGTCACGCGCAGCCTCCAACGCATCCGCAGCATGCTCGAGGCTGCCATCGACCGCGTGAAGACCAGTGCCGACCCGGTGCCGGTGGTGCTGGTCGGCGGCGGCGTGGTCCTGGTCGGCGACACATTGGCAGGCGCCTCGCAAGTCATCCGCCCGGAACAGGCCGGCTGCGCCAATGCCATTGGCGCGTCCATCGCCCAGGTCAGCGGCGAGTTCGACTCCATCCTCACCTACACCGAAGGTGGCCGCATCAAGGCGCTGGACGAGGCCCGGGCTGCGGCCACCCAGCGCGCCGTGGCCGCCGGCGCGGCGCCCGCGAGTGTGACGATCTACAGCATCGAGGAAGTGCCGATGGCGTACCTGCCGGGCGGCGGCACACGCGTGCAGGTCAAGGCCATCGGCGACCTGGCGCTGGAGCGCACGCGATGAGCCGCCTGATCAACATCGACGACATCGACGACATTGCAGCCGGCGCTGCCGTGCTGGGCTGCGGTGGCGGTGGCGACCCCTACGTGGGCGCGCTGATGACGCAGCAATCCATGCGGGGCGGCCAGCCGGTGACAGTGGTCAGCCCCGCCGACGTGCCTGACGACGCACTGGTGGTGGTCATCGCCGGCATCGGTGCGCCGCCGGTGCTGATCGAGAAGATCGCCAACGGCAGCGAAAGCGAACTGGCGCTGCGCCACCTGGAGAAGCACCTGGGCCGGCGGGCCGACTACCTGATGGCCGCCGAGGTGGGTGGGCTGAACTCGCTCTTTCCGCTGCAGGTGGCAGCCAAGACGGGGCTGCCGGTGGTCGATGCCGACGGCATGGGCCGCGCGTTCCCCAAGCTGGAGATGACCAGCTTCCACATCTTCGGCATTCCAGTCACGCCCATGGCCCTGGTCAATGAGCGCGGGGACCTGATGCTGATGCAGACCACCAGCGACTTGCAGGCAGAGCACTTCGTCAAGCACATGGCGGTGGCCATGGGCGGCATCATGAGCTCGGCCGGCTTCTCGCAGTCGGGCGCCGACGTCAAGCGCGCAGCCGTGCCGGGAACGCTGTCGATCTGCCAGGACATCGGCCGCGCGCTGCGCCTGGCGCGCGTGCAGCGGCAAGACCCGTTCGAGGCCCTGCTGGCCGCGCTGCGCAGCACCACCTATTACCAGCACGCGCACCTGATCTTCGAGGGCAAGGTCACCGATGTATCGCGCCAGATCACCGGGCGGTGGAGCATGGGCCAGGCCCGCATCGAAGGCGCAGCGGGTGTGCTGGAACTGGCGATCCAGAACGAGCACCTGGTCGCCCGCATCAACGGCCGCACCGCTGCCATCGTGCCTGATCTGCTGGCCGTGCTGGACGAGGACACCGCCCACGCCATCACCGCCGAGAGCCTGCGCTACGGCCAGCGGGTGCGGGTGCTGGCCACCAGCGTGCCGCCCATCATGCGCAGCGAGGCCGCACTGCAGGTGTGGGGCCCTGCGGCCTTCGGCATCGACGAACCGTTCGTGCCCATCGAAACGCTGGTGGCGCGCCACAGCGGCTGACCGGCCCGCCACCCCGCCACCCCATCGCACCACAACCACACGGAGACCACCCCCTATGAACCGCAGTTTCAGACCGACTCCGCTCACGCTGGCCGTGGGCGCCCTATTGGCCGCTGCAGGCAACGCCCAGGCGCAATCTGTGCCCGCGATCGAACGGGTGGAGGTGACGGCCCAGCGTCGCATCGAGCCGCTGCAGGATGTGCCGGCAGCGGTCAACGCGCTGACCGCGCGCCAGCTCGAAGCACGCGGTGTGACGACGACGCAGGACTTCGTCGCAGCCATTCCCAACATGAGCTTCGACCAGTCGTTCACCCACCTGAACAGCTTTGTCGTGCTGCGCGGCGTCACGCAGATCAACAACGCCGATTCGCCGGTGGCCATCGTCGTCGACGGCGTGCCGCAGAACAGCCAGAAGCAGTTCCGCATGAACCTGTTCGACATCCAGCGCATCGAGGTGCTGAAGGGCCCGCAGGGCGCGCTGTACGGACGCAACGCGCTGGGCGGCGCGGTGAACATCGTCACCAAGGCACCCAGCGACCGGTTCGAAGGCTTCGGCGGCCTGACCCTGGCCAATGGCAGTGACAAGACGCTGAATGCCGGCCTGAGCGGACCGATCGGTGCGGGCTCTGCGTTCCGCCTGGTGGCGCAGCAGCGCGCGTCGAACGGCTTGATCCGCAACGACTTCCTGAACCGCAAGGTCGACGGCATCGACCATGACGCGGTGGTGCGGGGCAAGCTGTCGTTCGCGCCGGGCAAGGACCTGGCGGTGGACGTGCAGGCCGGCTGGAACGACTTCAAGGCCGGCGCCAACCACGACTCTGTGCTGCCCGGTGGCAACGCTGCCAAGGTCGTCAACCCGGTGACGAATCTGTTCGGCAAGACATTCGGATCGATCGGCGACGCCAGCGTCAAAGTGGACTGGACGACGGGCATCGGCACGCTGACCTCGATCACCGCCTACACCGACCTGAAGGAGAACTACCGGGGCGACCTGGATTTCAGCAACCCGACGGCGCTGCCTGGCGGCTTTCTGGGCTTCGGCTTCCAGGCCGGGCAGGGCCAGGACCTGAAGATGCGCATGACCAGCCAGGAACTGCGCCTGACGTCACCCGACAACCAGCCCATCCGCAGCATCGTGGGCCTGTATGCGCTGCGCACCGAGCGCAGCCTGGATACACGCGTCTTCATCGACGCCACCGGCAGCCTGGACCAGATCGACACGGGCACGGTGATCGTCAACCTGTCGGAGAAGAACCGCAACATGGCCACGGCGGTGTTCGGCCAGGTCGATATCGACTTCGACAAGCAGACCACGCTGTCGCTGGCGCTGCGCCATGACCGCGACGAGCGCAAGCAGACGGATCTGATCGGTGGCGGCGAGCGCACTGTCAGCTTCAGCAAGACCCAGCCCAAGCTGACGGTCACGCGCAAGTGGAGCAAGGACGCCCTGATGTATGCCACCGCCAGCACCGGGTTTCGCTCGGGTGGCCTCAATGCCCCCGGACTGCCCGACTTCCGCGCCGAGACACTGACCAACTACGAGGTCGGCAGCAAGAACACGCTGCTGGGTGGTGCGGCGACGGTGAACCTGGCGCTGTTCGAGGCCCGGTCCAGGGACTTCCAGTACTTCTACGTCGACGTGGTCAGAGCCTCGCAGCTGATCGGCAACATCGACCGCGTGCGCATGCGCGGCCTGGACTTCGACGCGCGCTGGCGACTCAGCCGCGACTTCGAGATGGACGCCGGGCTCGGCATCACCAACAGCATCATCCAGGCCAACACCGCCCTGCCCGACACGGTGGGCAAGCACACCCCGAAGAACACGCCGCTGAAGGCCACGCTGGGGGCGCAGTACGAATGGGCCGTGGCCGGCGGCAAGCTGATGGCACGCGCCGACATCGAACACCGCTCCAAACGCTACTGGCAGGCCGACAACCTCGACATCCAGCCGGCGCTGGACTTGCTGAACATGCGCTTGAGCTACAGCGGTTCTGGTGACCGGTTCAGCGTGGCGCTGTGGGGCAAGAACCTCACCGACGAAGCCTACTACACCGACGTGAATGCACCGCGCTTCTCGGGGCTTCCCTACACCATTGGCTGGCGCGCACAGGGCCGCACCTTCGGCATCGACGCAAAACTGCGATTCTGATGGCGGCCGCAGCCGACACCCGCATCGGCTGGTTCGGACTGGCCACCATCTGGTTCGGTGGTGTGATCAGCGTGCCGGCGCTGCTGGTGGGCGCCACACTGATCGGCGGGCTGGGCTTCGGACCGGCGCTGTTGTGGAGCGGCCTGGGGTTCCTGGTCGTCGGCATCTCGATGGCCCTGCTGGGGGCGCGCGCGGCGCAGCAAGGCGCAGACACGCGGGCCCTGGCCACCCGCGCCTTCGGCAGCACCGGCGCGCGCGTGGTGCTGGGCATCGTCGTCGGTGTGCCCTTGATGGGCTGGTTCGGTGTGCAGACGGCCATCGCGGCGGGCTCGCTGGTGCGCATCATGGACATGTCGTTCGGCGTCCGCTGGTCTTTGCCCTTGGTTGCGGTGTTGCTGGGCGCCACGATGACCGCCACTGCGGTGGCCGGCTTCGGCACGCTGAAATGGCTGAACTACCTGGCCGTGCCGGCCAAGGTGGCACTGGTGACCTATGGCGTGGTGATGGCCCTGCGCAGCCAGGGCCTGGGGCCGGTGCTCGACTGGCAGCCAGACCCGTCCAAGGCCATCGACCCGTTCACCGCCATCGGCATGGCCGTGGGTTTCGTCGCCGTGGCCGCCGTGATTGCGCCCGACTACGCGAGACAGGCGCGCAGCGGGCGCGACGCTGTGCTGGGCTGCCTGCTGGGACTGGTGCCGGCAGCCATCCTGCTGGCCGCCAGCGGTGCCCTGTTGGCGATTTCGCAGCGCACCCATGACATCGTGGAGATCTATGCCCGCCTGGGCTTGCCGCTGCTGGCGTTGACGGTGTTGATCGTCGCCACCTGGACCACCAATGTGATGAATGTGTATTCCGCCGGGCTGGCCCTCGGCGGCCTGTTCGGCTGGGCCGCCAACCGGCGCTGGCTGGCAACCGCCATCGCCGGTGCGCTGGGCTCGGTGTTGGCAGCGGCCGGCATCCTGGACCGTCTGACGGGCTTCCTGTCGTTGCTGACGCTGACCGTGATGCCGATCGCCGGCGTGATGATCGCCGCCTGGTGGCTGGTTCCAGGCCCGGTCACGCCGCCCCGTGCCTGGCACGCCACGGGCCTGATGGCCTGGGCCGTCGGGGTGGCGCTCGTGCTGTGGATGGACCACCCACTGCGCAATCTGCTGGGGCCGGTCATCGCGGCTGCGGCCTACATGCTGGCCTGCCGATGGGGCAAGCAGCGCGCTTGAATCGCCGGGCTGGCTGGCCGCTTGTTCTGCAAGTCGGCTTCTTCAAGTCCGTTTCTTCAAGTCCTGTACTTCAAGTCCTGTACTTCAAGTCCTGTTCGTCAAGATCCGGGTGGCCGCATACACGGTGGCCGCTGGATGGACGGCATCGCCAAGCCGGTCGATGATGCTGTCGCCCCAGCGCCCCAGCGCCGTCAGCACGTGCAGCCGATCAACTTGTCGGCACCAGTCGACGCCGCGCTGCGGCCGCTCTGTCCACCGATTTGACCGCCCGTTGTCCGCTTGTTCGGCCGACCTGCCTGCCACCGGCGCTGTCCAATCCGGTCATGCCCTCCTGGTTGATCGCACTGGACCGGTTCTTCCCGATCCGCTACCTCACGCTGGCCACGGCCGCGCTGCTGCTGGTCGGCGCTCTGGCGCTGTGGCTGCAGCAGCCGGCTGCCGGCTGGCCGCTGGCCCTGGCGGGGGCCGGCGCTGCGGGCCTGGCGATCGGCATCAGTGACCTGCGCCAGACCCGCCATGCGCTGCTGCGCAACTACCCGGTGATCGGCCACCTGCGCTTCCTGTTCGAATGGATTCGGCCCGAGATCCGCCAGTACTTCCTGGAGAGCGACCGCGAGGCCGTGCCCTTCAGCCGCGCGCAGCGCAGCCTGGTCTACCAGCGCAGCAAGAACGACAGCGACAAGCGGCCCTTCGGTACCCAGCTGGACGTGCATGGCGTGGGTTATGAGTGGATCAACCATTCGCTGCAACCCACCAGCGTGGCGAGCCACGACTTCCGCACCGCCATCGGCGGGGCGCGCTGCACCAGGCCCTACTCGGCCAGCCTGTTCAACATCTCGGCGATGAGCTTCGGCGCGCTGTCGGCCAACGCCATCATGGCGCTGAACGGTGGCGCCAAGGCCGGCGGCTTCGCCCATGACACCGGCGAGGGTTCGATCAGCCAGCACCACCGGTTGCATGGCGGCGACCTGATCTGGGAGATCGGCTCGGGCTACTTCGGCTGCCGCAACGGTGACGGCAGCTTCAACGCCGACAAGTTCAGCGCCAACGCACGTGACCCGCAGGTGCGCATGATCGAGCTGAAGCTGAGCCAGGGCGCCAAGCCCGGCCACGGCGGCATGCTGCCCGGCCCCAAGGTGACGGCCGAGATCGCCGCAGCACGCGGCGTGCCCGAGGGGCAGGACTGCGTCTCGCCGGCCGCGCACAGCGCGTTCTCGACGCCCGTCGAGATGCTGCGATTCATCGACCGGCTGCGCAGCCTGTCGGGCGGCAAGCCGGTCGGCTTCAAGCTGTGCATCGGCCACCCCTGGGAATGGTTCGCCATCGTCAAGGCCATGGCGGCCACCGACCTGCTGCCCGACTTCATCGTCGTCGACGGTGCCGAAGGCGGCACCGGCGCCGCGCCGCTGGAGTTTGCCGACCATGTGGGCGCGCCGATGCAGGAGGGCCTGCGCCTGGTGCACAACACCCTGGTCGGCATGAACCTGCGCGCGCGCATCAAGATCGGCTGCGCCGGCAAGATCGTCAGCGCCTTCGACATCGCCCGCGCCATGGCGCTGGGCGCCGACTGGTGCAACTCGGCGCGTGGCTTCATGTTCTCGCTGGGCTGCATCCAGGCCCAGCACTGCCATACCGGCACCTGCCCCACCGGCGTGGCCACGCAGGACGCGGTGCGCCAGCAGGCGCTGGTGGTGCCCGACAAGATGACCCGGGTGGCCAACTTCCACCGCAACACGCTGGACGCCCTGCGTGAACTGGTGCAGGCCGCCGGCCTGCAGCACCCGCGGCAGATCAGCGCCAGCCACATCGTGCGCCGCACCGGCGACCACGAGGTGCGCCTGCTCAGCAGCCTGTTGACGACGGTGGCGCCCGGTGCGCTGCTGGCGGCCGAGCGTGGCGAGGTCGACTGGCCGCACCCGGTGTTCAGCATGTACTGGCCGCTGGCCAGGCCCGACAGTTTTGCGCCGGCCGAGCCGCGCATCGGCGACGCAGCGCGGCGCGCGCCGGTGACGGCCTGAGAGTCCCACCGCGCCGGTCAGGCAGCTGACCACGGCGCTGATCAAGGCGCCGCTCAGGGCGCCGATCAGGGCGGCGGTGCGCTGTCGATGAAGCTGGGCCGCGTGGCGAGCTTGTCGGCCAGCTTGGTCAGGTTGGGGTGGTCGCCGCGCCAGTCGATGTGGGCGAAGCGGAAG
>Ga0105048_10020283_pt1 | contig 10148 bp, 7 predicted proteins | sample MAT05_FD_78382 | JGI IMG/M metagenome (GOLD analysis project Ga0105048, IMG submission 78382) | Freshwater microbial communities from Lake Fryxell liftoff mats and glacier meltwater in Antarctica - MAT-05 | ecosystem: Environmental > Aquatic > Freshwater > Ice > Liftoff microbial mat | place... | reverse complement strand
TAGGGATTGAGATGACATAATGATTAAATTGGGTTATAAACAATCTTGATTAAAAATTTCTACAGGCTCGATCGACTCCGGGAGCTCAAAGTCAAAAATCTGACTGTAAAAGTATAGTTCGCCTTCTAAGGTGCGTTTAATATTTTCTGCCTTGCGGAAGCCATGTTGTTCTTCGGGATAGGTCACGTAGGCAACGGGTAAACCTTTTTGTTGTAATGCTTGGACCATCATCTCCGCTTGGTTGGGGGGAACAACTTTATCTTCTAAGCCTTGGAAAAAGATCACAGGACAGGCGAGGCGGGCAATGGCGTGGATGGGCGATCGATCCACGTAGAGTTGCTTTTGCTCTGGGTAGGCGCCGATCAGTCGATCGAGATAGCGAGCTTCAAACTTGTGGGTATCGGTAGCTAGAGCCTCAAGGTCACTGACCCCGTAGTAACTAGCCCCGGCTCGGAAAGTATCCCGGAAAGTCAAGGCAGCTAAGGTGGTGAATCCCCCGGCACTGCCCCCAGCGATCGCTAGTTTGGCTGGATCAACTAAACCCTGAGCTACCAGATACTTGGCTCCGTTGGTACAGTCATCCACATCGACAATTCCCCACTGACCATCCAAGCGCAGGCGGTAATCTCTGCCATAGCCCGTGCTGCCGCCATAGTTGACATCCAACACTGCAAAACCACGAGAAGTCCAGTATTGAATCCGCAGACTAAAACTACTGGAAGTTGCTGCCGTGGGCCCACCATGACTTTTGACAATCAGGGGCGGTTTTTCACCATCGGGGGCGGTGTAGTCGGGATTGTGGGGCGGATAATAGAATCCGTAGGCGATTAAGTTCTGTTCCGTGGGGAAGGCGATCGCCTCTGGGACTGAGAAATAACTACTAGCGACCTCTACCCGACTAGATTCCCGAATTATCCTAGTTTCCAAGGCTGGCAAGCTCAAAGCAACAAGGGCAGTGGGAGTAGTGGCGGAACCACCGAGGAATACCGCTTGGGAAGTTGTCACCCGTAAGCCAGAAATATCCGTATAGGGAGTCTCAATGGGGGTTAAGGCTTGGGTTTGGACATTAATTTTGCCTAAACTCCATAAACCCTGTTGATTGTAGGTGCAGAGAATTTCTAACTCAGAAATAAAGCCGTAGGTTTTCATGCCAAAGACCCACTGGGGTAGCCCAAATTCTGCCTCCATCGGATAAATAGGGGTTGCTTCTCCCTGCTGCCAACGGTAAAGATTCCACCAATTAGATCGATCGCTCACGAAGTACAAACTGCCATCAAGTCCCCATTCGGGCTGAAACACCGATTCATCCATACCTCCAGCGACTACCTGCGCCTGAGATAAATTTCCCTCTAGGTTGATCGCCGCTACCCATAACTGAGTGTTGTACCAAGGCAAATCCGGGTGTTGCCAAGCTAACCAAGCTAAAGATTTACCATCAGAACTCAAAGCTGGAGAAGCATAAAAATCCTGTCCCGCCGCTAAAATCTGCTGCCCATCCTCCCCAAAATCCTGTCGAATCTGTCGGTTCTGTAGGGGCGCAAGGCTTTGCGCCCTTAGACTTTGTACCCCCGAACTAATATCTGGATTGGGATTTTTGATATCGATCGACACCAAGGTATTAATGGGTTCCCCGTCAGCATGATGATCTTCTCGAACAGCAATTAGGCACTGGCGGTGTCGATCGACCAAGAGATCTGCGTAGCGATAATTTCCGGCGGCGGTTAAGGGTAGAGGTTCTGGCTGGCGACCCGATGATGATAAATCTACAGATAATTGATAAATTCTTTGATCGGCAAAATTCACAAAATAAACCACGCCCTGATCCACGGTGAAGGCCCCGCCACCATACTCATGGACTCTCGTGCGGACATTAAAAGGCGCAGGTAAGATATCTACTATTTCTCCTCGGCTGGTTTGACAGACTAGAGCATTTCTGCCCCCTTCACTGGGTCTGCCTTCTGTCCAGTAGATTGTCTCTGCGTCCACTTCTACTTGCCCCAAGCCAATACTGCCCCCCACGATCAGGGCTGCGGTAATGGGCGATCGCCAAGAGCCATAACTAGCAATTTCTCTATCTATTTTATCCATTACAAAATTCTCATCCAATTCCCATCTAAATTCACATCCAAACTAAAATCAATGTAGGCTGATTCTCTAACCTAAAGCAAGTCTAGGGGTCAATTTTTTAACTGGTCTAGGGATCGATCGCAAAATCCAACATTTAGAAGATGTCTGAAAAGTCGATGATAGGGGCGCAAAGCCTTCATTGGCTTCAACTTGAGGCTAGGAACCTTGATAGCTATCGGTTTTAGCCAAGTCTCGATCCCTCTAAATCCCCATTGCTAAGGGCAGCAAAAGTCTTTAATCCTAAGTCAATCCCAATACTTTGGTTTTTGGCAGGATCGTTATAAACCACTCGCACACATCCAAAGAGTCTGGCTAAGGCTCTCTGGTGTTGGTCGTTAGGATAAATTCGATACTGGTAGCGGCTTTTCATGATATTGGTAATGTACACTGTTTATCCGTACACAGTAATGAAAAAAAGACTAGATTTTAGACTTGAAGAATTTGAGGTGGAGATACTTGAAGATTATTGTCGGGCGGTAGGTAGGACTAAAACTGATGTTTTGAGGGAGTTGATTCGGAGTCTGAAATTGAGGAAAAAGCCGTCCTAAAAGCGATGCACTGAGCCTGTTGAAGCGGACGGGGCTTCAGACCCAGTTTTCTGGTGATCTAGTCGTGAGATGTCAACCCAAAAATATTTTGTAGGCGAGATTCTGGCTTTCATCCCAGTATTGATAGCCGAGGGTATCGAGGAAGGCTTGCCATTCGGACATTTCTGCTGGGGGAACTTGCGTACCAACGACGATTCTGCCGTAGTCTGCGCCGTGATTGCGGTAGTGAAACAGGCTGATATTCCAGTGGGGACTCATGGAACTGACAAAAGACCTCAAGGCTCCCGGACGTTCAGGAAATTCAAACCTGTAGAGGAGTTCATTCTGAGCTAGGAGCGATCGCCCCCCGACCATGTGGCGTAGATGGAGCTTTGTTAGTTCATTATCGGTGAGGTCAATGGTTTTAAAGCCGCAGGATTCAAAAGTTTCCACGATCTGTCCAGCATCAGCCCGGTTTTTGATTTGTAAGCCGACAAAAATATGCGCTTCTTGGGAATCGGCAATCCGGTAACTAAATTCCGTGAGGTTGCGATCGCCCAGACATTCACAAAATCGACGGAGACTCCCCGGTGTTTCAGGAATATTCACCGCAAAAATTGCTTCCCTTCTTTCCCCCAGTTCTGCCCGCTCGGCGACAAATCTCAGGCGATCAAAGTTCATATTTGCCCCACAAGCAATGGTAACTAGAGTCTGTCCAGTAATTTGCTCCCGCTCTACGTAGGCTTTAGCTCCGGCGATCGCCAAGGCTCCGGCGGGTTCAAGGATCGATCGAGTATCTTCAAATACATCTTTAATAGCTGCACAGGTGGCATCGGTATCCACCAAGATAATCTCATCTACATATTCCTGACACAGACGAAAGGTTTCAACCCCCACTTCTCGCACCGCTACCCCATCGGCAAATAAGCCCACTTGGGGCAAGCGTACCCGTTTTCCTACTCGCAGAGATTCATACATCGCCGCCGCATCCACTGGTTCTACCCCAATAATTTTAATTTCTGGGTGGAGTCTCTTGATATAGGCAGCAATTCCAGAGATTAAACCGCCGCCGCCGATCGCCACAAATACTGCATGAATGGGCTGCTGACACTGGCGGAGAATTTCCATGCCGATCGTCCCCTGCCCCGCAATCACATCAGGATCATCAAAGGGATGAATAAAAATCAAATCTTTTTCCTGTTCCAATTGTCGGGCATGGGTATAGGCATCGTCGTAGGTATTCCCATAGAGGACAACTTCCGCCCCCCTGGCTTTAACAGCATTCACTTTTACCTCTGGGGTAGTTACGGGCATGACAATGATTGATCGAGTCCCCAAACGGCTGGCTGCTAGGGCGACACCTTGGGCATGGTTCCCCGCCGAAGCGGCAATTACCCCTTGGGCAAGTAAATCTGGGGGGAGTTGAGCCATTTTGTTATAAGCTCCCCGCAATTTGAAGGAAAACACCGACTGCATATCCTCCCGCTTCAGAAGAATCTTGTTATCCAAACGATGGGAAAGATTGGGGGCAAATTCCAACGGAGTTTCTTGGGCCACGTCATAGACACGAGCCTTGAGGATGCGTTCGAGGTAGTCGCAATGCATAGTTATATAGAAGTCAAAATTATAGATAGTTAGCCAGTAGGTAAAGAATTCAACAAATTTTACGGTTAAAAACTAGGGTGAACTCATCTTAGCTCTAAACCTATCCTGAAGTTTGACTTCTTACCTTTGGCTGTGTTAGGAACTTGCTGTTAATAAACTACAAGCTTGCTCTTGGATATCTAAGTAATTTCAACTAGAAAAGTATCAGGAAATAATTCACCTCTCTAATAATATTTTTGTATTTCCTTAGATATACGTACAAATTAAGAACCTTGTTATGGAGATTTTGGTATCGCAAACTACAAAAAAGTAGAGAACCTAAGACTAATATCAACGGATTGAATTATGTCACAAGAAACGAGGTTAGAGATACTATGTCAAAGCGCATTAACAGACGGAAATTTTTACTTTACGGTGGAGCCACTGTAGGAACAAGTATTCTCTTAAAAGCCTGTGGTAGCTCTCAACCCACAGCTACTAATAGTCCTGCCGGTGGTTCTCCTGCTTCTCCAGCAGCGTCTGGTGGCGGTGACACAATCAAAGTTGGTATTCTCCACTCCCTGAGCGGAACCATGGCAATCAGTGAAAAGAGCGTAGTTGATGCTGAACAGTTGGCAATCAAAGAAATTAACGCTGCTGGTGGTGTCCTTGGTAAGCAAATTGAAGCGATCGTCGAAGATGGAGCTTCTGACTGGCCGACCTTTGCCGAAAAATCGAAAAAATTAATCGAGCAAGATAACGTAGTCGCCGTATTTGGTTGCTGGACTTCTGCCAGCCGGAAAGCGGTATTACCTGTCTTTGAGGAGAAGAAGCATATGCTTTGGTATCCCGTGCAGTATGAAGGTCAAGAATGCTCTCAAAATATCTTCTACACCGGAGCGGCTCCTAACCAACAAATTGAGCCTTCTGTAGATTGGCTACTAGAAAATAAAGGTAAAGAATTTTTCCTAGTTGGCTCTGATTATGTCTTCCCAAGAACTGCGAACACTGTTATCAAAGCCCAGTTGGCAGCTAAGGGTGGCACCACGGTAGGAGAAGATTACCTCCCTCTCGGTAACACCGAAGTTACAGCCATTATCACCAAAATTAAAGCAGCGCTTCCTAATGGTGGTGTCATCTACAACACCCTGAATGGTGATAGCAACGTCGCTTTCTTTAAGCAACTCCAAGGTGCAGGGATTACTGCTGATAAATATCCAGTCATGTCTGTCAGTATTGCTGAAGAAGAAGTAAAAGCGATCGGTGTAGAATTCCTCAAGGATCAGTATGCAGCGTGGAACTATTTCATGACTGTGGATAGCCCTGCGAACAAGAAATTTGTTGAAGCCTTTAAGAAAGAATACGGCGGCGAAAGAGTCACCAACGACCCTATGGAAGCTGCTTATATTGCGGTCTATCTCTGGAAGGCTGCTGTGGAAAAAGCTGGTACTGCTGATGACCTCGAAAAAGTCCGGGCTGCTGCCTACGGTGCGACCTTTGATGCTCCCGGCGGTATGGTGACAATGAATGCTAACCACCACATTTCCAAGATTGTCCGCATTGGTCAGGTTCGTGAAGATGGTCTATTTGAAATCGTTCAAGCTACTCCTCAACCAGTAGTTCCCATTCCTTGGAATCAATATGTAGCAGAAACCAAGGGCTTTGCTTGTGATTGGTCTGATCCTGCTAAGGGTGGGAAGTTTAAGGCGTAGGTAGAGAAGATATAGAGAACAAAGTAGGGGCGTAAAGCTTTACGCCCTAGATACTATCAGGAGAAAGACTGTGCTTATTGTTCAAGGATTGTTAGAAGGTTTATTTAATGGTATTAGTATTGGTGCTGTATTGTTGATAGCTGCCCTGGGGTTGGCGATCGTCTTTGGGTTGATGGGCGTGATTAATATGGCTCATGGCGAGTTTATGATGCTGGGAGCATACACGACTTTCATCGTTCAAAATGTATTTAAAACCTTTGGCAGTCCTTGGTCAGAAACCTATATTATTTTTGCGTTGCCTGTGGCTTTCTTACTGACGGCTAGTTTTGGGATTCTCCTAGAGCGAGGGGTAATTCGCTATCTGTATGGTCGACCTCTGGAAACATTGTTAGCAACGTGGGGTGTGAGCCTAATTTTGCAGCAGTTTGTGCGGAGTGTGAATTGGGTAATTATCGCTGGGATTGTGATATTTTCGGCTCTCTTCTTTGGGGGATTGTGGTTTATTTCTAAACGGGCGGATTACGATCGCATCAAAACCCTTGTGTGGACGATCATGCTACCTGTATCTGCGGCGATTAGTGGAGTAACTGGATTTATTCTTGCCCAAACTTTCAAACTTGCTGTAACTAAGCCTTGGTTTGGGGCGCAAAACGTCGATGTAACGGCTCCAGCTTGGCTCCGGGGTGGTGTACGCGTATTTGGTACTTTTCAAATTCCTTACGCTCGCCTATTTATTATTGTGTTGACGGCTGCTTGTGTGGCGGGGATTTACCTATTTCTCCAAAAGTCCAATTGGGGTTTAAGAATCCGCTCTGTTACTCAAAATCGCACCATGAGTTCCTGTCTGGGGATTCCGACTCAGCAGGTAGATTCTCTGACCTTTGCCCTTGGTTCTGGGTTAGCAGGGATCGCCGGGTGTGCCATTAGTCTTTTGGGTTCTGTAGGACCAAACACTGGACAAAACTATGTGGTAGATACCTTTATGGTGGTGGTAGTTGGTGGAGTCGGCAAACTAGCTGGGAGTGTGGTGGCAGCCCTAGCGATCGGCACACTTAACTACTTTATTGGTTCCGGAGCGATCGCTCTCCTCGTTCAGCCCATCAAACCTCTAGCGGACTTTTTCACCTTTTTTGCGACAGCTAGTATGGCAAAGGTCATGGTCTTTTTCCTAATTATTAGTTTCCTGCAATTCCGTCCGGGGGGAATCTTCCCGCAGAAGGGTCGGACTGTGGATGCTTAATACAATGAACAGTTATCAGCGAACAGTGGGCAGTAAACAGTGAGAAATCCTGATTAGTATTTCATAACTGAATAAATAGCTACCTAACTATCCGCAAAAAAATGATAACTGATAACTGGTAACTGATAACTGATTATGAGGAGATGTCATGGTAATCAATTTGGGGAATCGGCTGAAGGTAAAGTCTAAAAATAATTTGCTCATTGAGGTGGGGATTGTGATCGGGATTGCTTTGGTGCTGATCTTGATCGTCCCTTTGCTAGTCCAAGGTTTTCGGCTGAATATGCTGGGTAGATTTCTGGCTTTGGCGATCGCCGCCCTTGCTATTGACTTGATCTGGGGTTATACCGGGTTACTGAGCTTGGGACATGGGGTATTTTTTGCCTTGGGGGGCTATGCGATCGCTATGCATCTGCAACTAGCACCCCTAGCACCGAGAGCCTTGCCAGAATTTATGGATCTCTATGGGGTAACGGAATTACCATTCTTTTGGCAGCCCTTTGCCAGTTTTGGCTTTAGTGCGATCGCTGTCTTAGTAATTCCCCTCTTATTGGGAGCCGCCCTTGGTTATTTGGTATTTCGGAACCGCATCCGGGGGGTATATTTTTCGATTTTAACCCAAGCCGCCACGATCGTCTTTTTCAACTTCTTCAACGGTCAGCAAAAGCTATTTAACGGCACTAACGGTTTAACTAACTTCAAAACTATCCTCGGAGCTAGCTTTAGTGAGCCTCAAACCCAGTTTGCGTTTTATACCCTGACAATTGTTCTCCTTGCGGCTACCTATGCCCTGTGTCGCTGGTTAACTAGCGGCAGATTTGGTAAATTATTAGTGGCGATTCGGGATGATGAAAGTCGGGTCAGGTTTTCTGGATACAATCCTACGGGTTTCAAGGTTCTAGTCTTCGGGATTTCCGCCGCCCTAGCAGGACTATCGGGAGCCATGTTTACCATTCAAACTGGCTTAATTTCTCCTAAAGCCATGGATATTGCTTTCTCGATCGAGATGGTGATCTGGGTAGCTGTAGGGGGTAGAGCGAGCTTAGTAGGAGCAATCCTCGGAGCTTTGGTAGTTAATTTTGGTAAGAGTTTATTGAGCGAACAATTCCCAGATATTTGGCTATTTTTCCAAGGCGCATTATTCCTAATTGTGGTGACAGTCCTGCCCGATGGCTTGATCGGTTGGCTCCGCACCGAAGGCATGACCCTCCTCGATAAAATCTTTGGTGGGGGAAAGCGCATTGCTACCTATCCCAGCCTAGAGGAAGACCCGGAAGTGCAAAGAGAGCGAGAAACTATAGGTAAATAAACTTAGGTGATCAGGTCCTAAGTCAACAACTTTCCACAAATTTAGATTATTAAACTTAAGGAACCTTGAAGGAAATTTAGGGAATTTAGGTAATTAGTGCAGACAAATATCTCTGGTCAAACCTATGGCAGGCAAAATTCTCGAAATTGATAATCTGACTGTGAGCTTTGATGGTTTTAAGGCTTTGAATAACTTAAATTTCAGTATGGAACCGGGAGAACTCCGAGTGATTATTGGGCCGAATGGAGCCGGAAAAACTACTTTTTTAGATGTGATTACCGGGAAAACTAAACCCACGATCGGCAAGGTATCTTTTAAGGGACAAGACCTAAAAAAATTCTCTGAACATCAGGTGGCTTTGTTAGGAATTGGGCGCAAGTTTCAAACTCCTAGAATTTATCTCAATCTCACCACTAGAGAAAATTTTGAGATTGCTTGTAACCGCAACAAAAATATTTTTTCTACCTTATTTGGAAAAGTTCCTAGCCAAGAAAAACAAACCATTGCTGGGTTACTAGAAACCGTTGGTCTGACTGCTAAGGTAGATATGAAAGCAGCATTACTCTCCCACGGAGAAAAACAGCGCTTAGAAATTGGGATGTTAGTTGCCCAATCTCCTGATTTGTTACTAGTTGATGAACCAGTGGCGGGACTCACGGATGAAGAAACCGAAAATGTAGGAAGTTTGTTATTAGCTCTTGCTGAAAATCACTCGATCGTGGTGATTGAACATGATATGGAATTTGTCCGCCAAATTGCCAAGAAGGTGACGGTACTTCATGAGGGTACGGTTCTCTGTGAAGGTAACTTTGAAGAAGTCCAAAATGATCCAAAGGTCATCGAAGTTTATTTGGGAAGTCAAGAAGATCACTAGTAACTAAAAGTCTATAATCTATGCTGCAAATATCTGATCTTAATGTTTATTATGGTGAAAGTCACATTCTTCGGGATGTAGATATGCACGTTCCTGAAGGAAAAATGATCTGTTTAATTGGTCGGAATGGGGTAGGCAAAACCACTCTGCTGAAGACGATTATGGGATTGATCAAACCCCGTAGAGGTAGTGTTGATTTTCTCGATCGACCCATTAACCATCTGCCGACCGACCTAAGAGCAAGGATGGGAATTGGCTATGTACCCCAAGGACGGGAAGTGATTCCCCGGTTAACAGTAAAGGAAAATCTAATTATTGGCTTAGAAGCTCTAAATAATCCGCCAAAAAATCAAGAAATCCCCGAAGAAATCTTTGAGTTATTCCCAGTGCTGAAAACCATGCTCTGGCGGATGGGGGGGGATTTGAGCGGTGGACAACAACAACAACTGGCGATCGCCCGCGCCCTGATGGGAAAACCAGAGTTATTAGTCCTCGATGAACCTACGGAGGGCATTCAAACTTCAGTAATTTTAGACATTGAAGCGGCGATTAAAAAAGTGGTCAAAGTCACAGGTATTTCTGTATTGCTAGTAGAGCAGCATTTACATTTCGTCCGTCAAGCTGATTGGTACTACGCTATGCAAAAAGGAGGCATCGTTGCCTCTGGAGCCACTAGCGAACTCAGCCAAGATGTCATCCAACAATTCTTAGCCGTGTAAAATTAATCTCAAAAATAACGCAAGATTGCAGGTTGACACTCTCAGGTCTAAAGACG
>Ga0105048_10020282_pt1 | contig 10148 bp, 10 predicted proteins | sample MAT05_FD_78382 | JGI IMG/M metagenome (GOLD analysis project Ga0105048, IMG submission 78382) | Freshwater microbial communities from Lake Fryxell liftoff mats and glacier meltwater in Antarctica - MAT-05 | ecosystem: Environmental > Aquatic > Freshwater > Ice > Liftoff microbial mat | place... | reverse complement strand
TTATCACACATTCTCTGTTCATTGCACCGCGTACATCAAAACAATTATCGGTTTAACTCAACGTTAAAATTATTTTTATTCCCTTATTAAATTTCTGCCCCGCTTCTATACTCTGTTTTTTTACGCTTCCGAAACCCACAAGTTTTACATGCATACCACAGTTCTCCAATAAATAAAGCGCGTCTTTGGCCGACAGTCCTTGCAAATTCGGCATCAGCCCTTTTTTTAATAAATTTTCGATATTAACTTCATTCAACTTTATTTTGGTCGAGTCTTGCGTATTGCGGGTTACATACTTTTCGGAATAGTTAGCATTTGCTGGAATAGAAAATGCTCTTGTTATTGTTGCAAGTTCATTTGATTTTGTGGTAATGTTTGAAGGAATTTTGGTGATAAGGCTGCGTTTGTTATTTATAGGTGCAATACAGTTTAAGCTGCTCGAGTAAACTTTTTCAGCGATTTCTTTAAAAACCGGACCAGCAACAGCGGCGCCATAATAAACGCCATTACTAGGAGAGTTAATCACCACAATACATGTGTAAAGCGGATTATCAGCAGGAAAGTATCCAACGAAAGACGCTTGATAAATTCTATCGCCTACATCGCCATAGGCTGTTCTTCCACTTCCTTTTCTTGCGCCAGATTTAGCAATTACTGCAGTGCCTGTTTTTCCGCCTACTTTAAAAGCAGTAATGTTTAAAGATTTACCCGAACCATTTTCAACCACACCTTGCAGCATCTTTTTTGCTTTTAAAATGGTTTCTTTTTTTACAATCTGTTCGGACATCACCACAGTTTCAAATTTTTTCACCACTAATCCATTCCGCCTAATTTCTCTTTCGAATCTTGGCTTAACCATTTTGCCGTCATTCGCTACAGCGTTGTATAAGGTTAGAATTTGTAAAGGTGTGATTAAAGTTTCGTAACCATAACTCATCTGCGGCAAAGTAACGCCCGACCATCCAGGACCATTCGTGTGCTTTACCAAAGGAATACCTTCGCCGGGAATTGACAAGCCCAATGGTTTTCCTAGATTGAAGGAATTTATTTTACTCACAAACTTTTGAGGATTCTTTGCGTAATATTTTGTGATTATCTTGCTCACTCCAACGTTCGAGGAGGTTTCAAAAACCCTTTGTAGAGTGAGAATAGGGGTTTCAGGCGGATGCGCATCCCTTACTGTGTTATCGAAGTAGGTACATTCACCCTTCCCAACATTTATTTTTTCATTAAGACTTACATTGTAATCATCCATTACGGCGAGTAACGATGCTAGTTTAAACGTTGATCCCGGCTCAGTAGCGTAACCAACAGCATAGTTAAAACTCTCGGTATAGTCTGAGGAGTCTTTGCGCGAAAGATTCGCGATGGCTTTAATTTCACCTGTCTTTACTTCCATCAATACAGCACAACCATAGGAAGCGCCATTCTTAATAAGTGTTTTTAATAAAGCATGGGTGGCAACATCCTGTAAATTGATGTCTATGGTCGTATAAAGATCGCTGCCATCTTTTGGTTCAAGCTCGTTTTCTTCATTAATGGGACGCCAAACATTGCCTGCGATTTTCTGCATCAAACGTTTTCCGCTTACACCTTTTAAAGTGCTGTCGAACGCGCCTTCTAAACCAACGGGTTTAATCCCTGGTCGCGACATTCCAATTGTTCTGCCGGCAAGCATTTGAAATGGTCTTTCGCGTCTGTTTGTTTGAAGAGTGATCAAACCACCCCTTCTGCCTCGTCTAAAAAATGGAAACGTTTTAAGCGTTTGCAGGTCTTTGTAAGAAACATTTCTTTTTAAAAGCACGTACTGATCTTTTGACTTACGCGCCTTATGGATAATTTTTAAATAATCTTTCGGAGTTTTATCTTTAAAAAGCTGGCTCAATAAAAGTGCGAGCGAATCGCGGTTGCTTTTGTAATATTTTTCAGAAATGCCTCTCGCATTTATGTCAACAGCAACCTCGTAATATGGCAAAGAAGTGGCAAGAAGCGCGCCGTTTGCGTCAAAAATATTCCCGCGGTTGGCCTCCATGTCTTCGAGTGTCGTCGTCAGCGCTGCTGCTCTTTCGCGCCATTTGTCCCCCTCGGCGAACTGAATAACGCAAATGCGGTAAAGAATACCAAACGCGAAAAGGCACATGCTTACATACACCAAGTAGGTACGTGATAATATGTCTTTCTTGTTTTCCAATTAATGTTTTTGGTCTGTATATAATTGTGAACTATCTACTTCGATTTTCATTGGCGGCACAACCGGTTCTTTTAGTCCAAGAGCTTCGGCAGATTTTGCAACCTCACTTTGTTTGCTGGCAAACATCAGGTCGCTTTTTACTGAAATATATTCTGACCTCAATTCTTTTAATTCATTGGTTGTGCGATTTTCTTCTCGAATCTTGTCATCGGCATAATAACCATTGGCGATATAAAAAATAGCCATCAAGCCGAGAAATAAAATGTATGGCAGATGTTTTACATTTCTTTCGTTGGTTAAAAAAGTACCGCTGAAAACCGATGATAAACCTTTAGCTAGAACGCCCTTTTTACGGGGTTTCTGTACCTTCTGAATCTTTGATTCAATTTCTTCTGCCGTTCTTGTTTCTTCGATCGGCTCTTCTTTAAGCGGTTTATCCCTGAATTTGTTCGCCAATTTTTTTTAGTTGGAGTTTTTGTTTTAAATTTTTATCGCGGCTCTGAGCTTTGCGCTTCTTGCCCTTGTGTTATTTTTTATTTCTTCTTCATCCGGTAAAACAGGTTTCGATGTAAGGCTTTTAAATATTTTCTTTCCTGTTCCATAGATCACATCTTTCTCTTCGATCCCTTCAACATTGCCTGCCTTGATCAGATTCTTTACTAGTCTGTCTTCTAGGCTGTGGTAAGATATCATCACCAATCTTCCTCCACTATTTAATATCTCCACACATTGCGTTAAACATTCTTTCAAAGCGTCCATCTCTTGGTTCACTTCTATGCGTAGCGCCTGAAAAACTTTAGCGAGATACTTGTGCTCTTCAAATTTTGGCACACAACTTTTAATTGCCTCCTTTAGATCGGAAGTCGTTACAACTTCTTTCTCGGCTCTATAACCAACTAATGAGAAAACGAGCTTTGGCGCGTTAACGATATCAGCGTAATTTCTAAACATCTCTATTAACTTTTTATCGGGGTAGTTATTCACCACCTCTTTCGCTGATAACGGATTTTGTTGATTCATCCGCATGTCTAGTTCAGAATCAAAACGAATCGAAAATCCTCTCGACGCTTCGTCAAACTGGTGCGACGACACGCCTAAATCCCCGAGAATGCCATCTACCTTTAATACACCGTTGATACGTAGGTAATTTTTTAAGTATCTGAAATTTTGCGGAATCAAAGTAAAGCGCGGATCTTTCAAAGAGTTTTTATGGGCGTCTTCATCCTGGTCGAACGCAAAAAGTTTTCCTTTTTCGCCAAGTGTTTTTAAAATGTGAGCCGAATGCCCGCCACCGCCAAAAGTAAGATCTACGTAAATACCGTCGGGTTTAACGTCCAAATAATCAATACAGGCTTGCAAAAGAACGGAAGTGTGATAAGGGTTATTCATCGCCAACATCATTAAAATTTATACCCCCCAAAACATCTTCAGCCAGTTTTTCAATATTAATGTCTTGGTTAAGAAAATCTTCATACATTTTTTTATCCCACAACTCGATTACGTTGTTGCTACCAAGAACTTTTAAATCGGTTGAAATGTCTGCGTAGTCGGTTAGTGATTTAGGCAATAATAACCGACCCGAGTTATCTGCATCTACGCTAGTTGCTCCACCAGCAAATTTTCTAACAAACACATCATTAGCTTTAATCAGGCGGTTTAGTTTACTGAGTTTTTTGTTAAGCCTCTCCCACTCCACGAGGGGGTACAAGACCAAACATTTTTGGTGAAGATTCCGGTTGATCACAAAGCCTTTTTCGAATAGGTCTTCAAGCTGCTTCCTGAGATCAACAGGAAACATAAAACGCCCTTTTGCGTCCACTTTGCAATCGTATTCTCCGATGAGGCTTGTCATGAATGAAAAAGAAGATTTTAACAAAAATATGGATATTTTTACCACTTTTTACCACTTTCCCCCATTTATTACCACTTATGTTGAAAACAACTTGGTTATCAACAGTGTTCATTACTAAAAAAAAATGAACAATAATTTAAGTTATTATTCAAAATCGACGATATAGCAAGGGTATCAGGAATTTCCCGTTGTTGAAAAGCTGTTGGGATTGCTACATTTAATAGCAAGGAATGTTAACAATTTGTTATATCTGATTCTAATTTTCTTTTGCAAATAATAAAAAAGCAGATTTCGTTAAAATTATGGATTTGCAACAAATATTTTGCTTGTGACCGCAAACAGACAGGTAAATTTTTACCAAAGGTCAAAATCGGCTTTTGTATTTGAAAAAATGCTCGCTTTTCCGTGCTTCAAAATAGTATAAACTATTCTTACAATCCCCAAAACTACGCTTCCCTAATCCCTTGTGCCTTTTGCCTTCCGTTACGAAAACAGCTGGCTGTTTGCGGTTTAATGGTTGGTAATAGACAGCTCTCAAAACATAGAAAATAGGCTCGTTGGAGCTTTTGATTTTAATTCAATCCAAGCGCAAATAGATTTTAGGCCAATTTTTTGAAATAATTTGCCAATTTTAGTTTTTAAGCGTAGCGAAAGTCAGAATCGCTTTATTAGGTAACGCAAAGTCTAAAAATAAAATTAAAGTATTAGATAAACTCTTCTTTTTTAAAATAGTCGATAATCGAATCGATGATCAATTTATTTTGTTGTTTGGCATCCAAAAAAGGAAGATTTTCCTTTAACTGCCAGTGTGGCCAGCCGTCATCGTCCTTTCCCATATATTCATAAAAGCCAAAAGGTTCGAGCAAAGTACAGATGGCCACATGCATCACTTCGAGCTTTTCGTCTTTTTTATATTTTTTGTAAGGTTTTGCCAATTCTTGCAAGCCTATTACGAATAAAATAGAATCGTAATCCATCTCACCTTCGAAACGCTCTTTTAACTTAATCCTTAGTCTTTCCCAATCGCTTACCATATTTGCTAGAAATCCATTGTCTATTCATTACCTTCTTCGTCGTCTTCCTCATCTGCCGGGTCATCCTGTATCACCCGATTGCTCTTGTGTTCTTTGATCTGAAATTCGATAAAATCCAGAATCTCGTCCTTACCCGCCCCTTTCTCAGCAGATGAAATAAAACTATTCGGCAACTCTTCCCATGTGTTTAATATTTCTTTTTCAATATTTTTTATATTCTTTGCCAGTTCTGCTTTCGAGTTTTTGTCAGTTTTGGTGTAAATGATGCTGAACGGAATCCCCGTTTCGCCGCACCAGCCCATAAATTCCATGTCAATTTTTTGCAGAGGCAAACGACTATCGACCAGCACGAACAGACATACAAGTGTTTCACGTTTCTTGCAATAATCAAAAATAATCGTCTCAAATTTTGTACGCGCAGTTTTACTCGTCTTTGCAAATCCGTAACCCGGTAAATCAATGAGATACCAGGCCTCGTTGATAAGAAAAAAATTGATAAGTTGCGTTTTGCCCGGTGTTGCCGATGTTTTTGCAAGTTTGTTGTTATTGCAAAGCATATTGATAAGGGAAGACTTACCTACATTGCTCCGCCCAATAAACGCATACTCTTGCAAGGTTGGTTTCGGGCAGTTATAAAGGTTGGAGGCGCTTTGTTTAAATATAGCTTTTCTTACGATCATTATTTTGCAATTTGTGCTTTTTCTGCTAAGTAAGAATTAAAATGTCTTTCTTTTTTACTTTTATACACATCACTGATAGTAACAAGAATACCAGTTTCTTCAACACCGCCAAATTCAGGATTTAAAGCCGTTCCGAAAGACTTCATGGTAGCGCTTAAGTTCATATAAGCATTCACCAATGGCGGAATGTGTTCGTTTAAAGCCCTAACAGCTTTATTTAAAACCGCATATCCTTCCTTGTATTCGAGCGCTTGCAACTGTTTCAGAAAATCGTGCACATCGGTTTTCATCTCAACTTTAAAAATAGGGCTCACGAGCTTATCTCTATCAGGAAAATAAAAATTCATAAAAGATAAAATATAGTCACGCGCGACGATATTAAAATCGGTGTACATCGTTACCTTTCCAAAAAAGTGTTTTTGTGCAGGATTGTCAATCACAATGGCTCCCAGTCCATCCCATAAATTATCAAGACTAAATAAACCCTTCCTAAACTGCTCACCTGGTTGATAGTCCGGTTGTATAAAAGATCTCCCCAACTCAATGGTTTCAGGTAAGTATTCTTTATAAAATTTTTCACTAAAATCAAACAGCTCTGTAGTGGCAAGCTGTACTTTTCCATTAATGTACTCCGCGTCTTTGCACATAATAAACCGGTAAGCGCCAACAATCTCCTTATCTTCGGGATGCCACACCAACAATTGCTGATAAGGGTGTGCGCTGGTGTCAAATGCGTCGATATCGATTGCTTTGCCAGTCCCTCCACCCGCGTGCCTAAAGGTAAGTTCTCGCAATCTACCAATTTCGCGCATAACATTGGGTGAATTATGGTGATTGATGATATAAATTTCGTTATGGCCGTTATTTGTTTTACGAACATAACGATCTTGTGTGAGCTCATTTAACAGTGCCTGCCTGCTAACTTTGTCAATTATGTTTTCCATGGTTAAATGCTAAATATACAATTAAAATAAAAAATATTTGTCTTTTAATTCGCGACTACTATCACCTTCTTTTTATTGCTTTTAAAATAATTGTTCCTGATTAATTAAAACGACCCAATTGTCCCAATACGCTTTCGCCAAAAGAGAAGGTGGCCTAAGCCCGCTTTACAAGTTTGTTTCATCAAAATTAAAATACCCCGAGCGAGCATCGGAATACGCGATTCAGTGCACTGTATTTGTAAAATTTGTAATTGACGAACAAGGAAAAGTTGACAGCTTATCGCCGCTAAACAATTTGGGCTGCGGATTGTATAGTGACGGCCAGCGTGTTGTTGCCTTAATTCCCAATTTCAAAAAACCAGCAAAGGTAAATGGCAAAGACGTGAAGGTTTATTAGCAGCTTCCAATAAAATTTAAATATAAATAATACTAAAAATAAAAAAGCTGTGCCATCCTAGCACGGTTATTTTTATCCCTTATTATTTTTTCTACCCTAATAGTTGTTTCACCAGCGAAGAAACTATTTTATTGTCTGCTTTTCCCGCAAACGTTTTCGACGCTGCCCCCATCACTTTACCCATATCTCCAGCGCCTGAAGCGCCAAGATCTGCGATTATTTTGACTAGCTCTGCTTTGATGTCCTCGTTGCTCATTTGTTTAGGGAGATAAGCTTCAATAATCCCCGCTTGGAACATTTCTTCAGATTCGAGGTCCGCTCTATTTTGTGTTTTATAAATGTCTGCTGATTCTTTTCTTTTTTTTACTTCCTTTTGAAGTGCCTTGTTGATGCTTTCTTCCGTCAACCCTTCAGCGGAGGTTTTTAATAATAAAACAACTGCTTTGATACCACGTAGAGCCTCTAGTTTTTTAGCGTCTTTGGCCAACATGGCGGTTTTTATTTCGGCATTCACTTGTTCTTCGATATTCATAATTGATAGACTTTTAAATTATTCTGATAAAATCAAAAAAAGCCACTCGTGCTGAATGGCTTTTTAATACACATAAACAAATTATTTGTTAATGATTAACTGTTACTTTGCCTGTTTTAAGGATAACACCTTTTTCATTTAAAATGTTGTACACATACAAACCGTTATTATAATCGCTAACATCTAATTTAATTTTACCATTGTAAAAGCTCTGTGTTGCGATAAACTTGCCGGTAATATCATACAGTGAAAGCTGTTTGGCTGTTTGGTTTTCAGTCACAAAACTTAAAGCTACACTTGAAGGATTCGGGAATATCGAAATCTCAAAAGATGTGTTTCTGGCTTCGCCAATTGATGTAGCGGTATTAGTTGGGGGAGTAAGGTAATTTTTATTGATAGTTACCAGCGTCTGAGTAGACGCAGTGCCTAGAGCAACAACCGTTTCATTGGTAATCGTTAAGATCGGAGCTTTAACGCCAAAAGCATAATAATTAAACATCTTTATGTTTATTACACCGGTCAAGAATCCAGCCGTGTAATTAAGTGTTTGCGTAGACACAACTCTTAAAACGTTAGAAAATGTTCCTGTAGCACCAGGTAATACCAAAGTTCCGGAACCATCAGCCACCACAAAACTATTTCCAGTAAAGTTTCCTGATGGAATTGCGGGTGGTGCAGTGATGTTAATAGATCCGCTTATCGGGCTCGAAGAACTTGTATTCAAACTCATCGGATAAGCCGCATAAACTGCCGGCGCGCCATAAATAAATGAAGCTTCAACGATACCTGCTTTAAAATTACCTCCGTGGTATTTTAATGAACTTGCATTAGATGTTGTATAGGCAAGGTCGTTAACCGACGAGCCTGTAACCTGCCCGTTTGAAGGATAGCCTGCAGCCGCCACCGCCGAAGTGGTGTAATTAGAAACAACGCTAGTGCGTATACTGAGGTTAGGAAAACTCCACAATGCATTGGCGCCCGTAGGCCCGGGATTGATTAATGAATCGCATTGCATTGTGCTGTAGGTGTCGCCGATTACCGGGGCGTGGTTCACTTGGGTAAGTGTTTGCGCATTAACAGCAACACCAGCCGTTAACGTCATGAGAGAAAAGTAGATTTTTTTCATTGGTTTTCGTTTGTTTGTTCATTCAAAAATATAAAAAAAATCGCTTGTTTTACAAGTTTTTTTTAAAATGATTTTATTTAAATAAAAGTGAACTGTCTCCATAACTTAAAAATCTAAAATTATTCTTTAGCGCGTAATCATAAATGTCTTTCCACGAATTGCCCACAACAGCGCTAATCAATAACAGCAGCGTGCTTTGCGGCTGGTGAAAATTAGTAATTATACCGTCTGCAATTTTTAACTTGTAGGGAGGCGCTATTAAGATTTTTGTTTTACAAAGAATTTTTTGAAAATTATGTTTATCCATCCAGGTTAATAATGCGGAAAGACTTTCCCTAGTGGTCATTAAACTTTTATCGAGGTCATAAGCGTCCCACTGACCAACTTCCAATTCCGCCAAATTAGACCCGGGGGCAAGTGAGGCTTTCACCCCCATCCAGTAAAGGCTTTCGAGCGTTCTTAGTGATGTAGTTCCAACAGCAATTATTTTTCGTGCACTCGCTGAAATAATTTGTTTAATCGTTGCCGCGCTAACTTCTATCCATTCAGCGTGCATCTCGTGGTGCTTCATGGTTTCACTTTTAACAGGCAAAAAGGTGCCAGCACCTACATGCAACGTTACTTCCGCGGTAGCAATTGGTTTTCTTTTTAGTGTTTCAAAAACATCTTGAGTAAAATGCAGTCCTGCAGTAGGCGCTGCCACAGACCCTTCTTGTTTGGCATAAACAGTTTGATACCTTGTTTTATCAGCTTCTTCGCTTTTGCGGTTAAGGTAAGGAGGAATTGGCATTGCGCCCATGGTTTCCAGTACTTCGGTAAAAGTTAAGTCGGCGGGGTCCCAAGAAAAATCTACCACTACGTTTTGCTGCCGGCGGTCAACAATTCTAACCGAAAGCGCCAAATTATCTTTTGTTTGCGAAAGAATATCCTGTTTCCATTGTTTTGAGTTTCCAACTAAACAATTCCAGCGGGCACTATGCCGCGCAGTCATTGCCATCGAAGCGTCGGCAGAACCAACAGGTTCGAGACAAAATATTTCTATGGGTTTATTTGTGTCAGTTAAAAAATTTAGCCTTGCCGGAATCACGCGCGTATTATTAAAAACTAATAACGAATCTGCTTCGATAAACGTACTTATGTTTTTAAACTGAGATTCAACAAAATCTTCCCCCGATTTGTAAACCAGAAGTTTTGATTCATCTCTTTTTTCAAGGGGATAGTGCGCTATTTTATCTTGCGGAAGCTCGTAGGTAAAGTCTTTAATACAAATAAGTGAAGGGTGTTTCATTGCAGCTATTTTCTTACAAATTAAAAAGGCGTAATGCGCGTTCAAGATCTTCAGCGGTATCTATGCAGTGGCTGTCAAAATCTGTTTCCACGCATTTTATGGTA
>Ga0105048_10020281_pt1 | contig 10148 bp, 7 predicted proteins | sample MAT05_FD_78382 | JGI IMG/M metagenome (GOLD analysis project Ga0105048, IMG submission 78382) | Freshwater microbial communities from Lake Fryxell liftoff mats and glacier meltwater in Antarctica - MAT-05 | ecosystem: Environmental > Aquatic > Freshwater > Ice > Liftoff microbial mat | place... | reverse complement strand
TCTGGACGGCGTCTGCGCTGCGACGCTTAGGCATGGAAGAGCCATTGCCTGCGCGCCGCGCCTTGCAGTCGTCCGGCCTCACAACGCATCTCACGCGCAAAGCCCGACAGGCTGCTAGCGATCCGACTCTCGCGGACCATCACCATCGCGGCACTGGTAGAGGAAAAAACGTCGTCGTCGAAATGGCTTATTAAGATTGCCGTCGGAAACTGCGCACTTGAACCCAGTTTCGGGCTGAACGGGACGCTCACAACGAGGACTTAACGATCCGCATTAACAATGCGCGGGTCCCATCTGAATTTGTTCGTACTCAGCGTGTGGATGCGGCAAAATTTCACCAGCGTTGTGGGCAGATACGCTTGTTCCGCGGCGGCGCAAGGGCCAGACTCGGAACGAGCGCACAGGGGGGTACGCAGATGGATACCGAAGAACTGATCCTGGTTAGACACGCCCACGCCGAGCGGGAATCGGCGAGCAATCGTGATATTGATCGACCTTTATCCACGCTGGGATTCTCCCAGGCCGAAGCGATTGCGATTTGGCTGTTGGAACGCGAGTTACGGCCGGCACTGATGCTGTGTTCACCCGCGCAACGTGCGCGGCAAACCTTAGGCGCCTTTCGCGCCCGGTTGCCGGATGTGACGATCGTCGAGGAGGCTGGCATCTATGAAGCCACACCGGGCGAGCTACTGACCTTGATTGATCGCCATCGCCCGGCATCGCCGCTGTTGGTGGTTGGACATAATCCGGGTTTGGAAACCTTGGTGACCTTACTTGCGGATGGTCGCAGCACGGATGGTCGGGGCATGCCCACTGGCGCGGTGGCCCGATTGCGTTTGCGCAGTGGCACACCATTGGAGCCAGGCAGCGCAGAATTGGTAGAGTTCTGGTGGCCTTGATTAGGTGCAAGTTACATCTTTACGACTCCTAAGCTGGGTCAGCGCTGGTTGGGCGCTGTACTCTTAGCGGCGAGCGGATCGGGCTGGGCGGCATTGCCTGCACATTCAGAGGGCGGCATGCCAGAGCAAACGCTGAGCATTGATTCGGCTAACACCACGGTGAACTTTGAAATCGTCGCGCTGTGGTTTTTGAAACGGCGCGGCGAGTTCACTGGAATTGATGGCACTCTGAAAATCTTAGACGGCGGCAAACGCGCGCAGATTGACGTGCGTATTGAGGTCGCCAGCGTGCACATGAAGGATCCTGAACATGTCGAGCTGCTGTTGTCGCCGGCTTTTTTTGACGCAGTCGGCCATCCGCTGATTGAGTTCAGCTCGAAACCGTTCAAATTGACGTCAAACACGGCGGTCGCGCTGCCGGGTTATCTCACCGTACGTGGGGTGCGCCGCAAAGTGCGTTTTGAGATCGACGCCAGCAACTGCCAGCCCGAGCAGCGCTGCTCTGTCCTGGTCAACGGCGTATTGAGCCGCTCAAAATTCGGCATGACCGAATATCGGCGCACCTTGGCTGATGAAGTACACCTGCGTATTGACGCCTCGGTGTTGATGAGTGAGGGCTAGTTGTCGGTGGTTGGAGGCGAGCCCCGGCGGTGCCGCTTTTCGTGGGTTTGGACTTGTCCAAACGCTCCTGCTTCGGCTTTTCGCTCCAGTTTTGTACAAGCAACCGCAGAAGCGTTCGGACAAGTCCTAGCCCAGCGCGCTGTCGCTGATCAATGACTTACTGCATGTTTGGTGAGAGTCCCGGTCCCTGTCGGTGCGCTTATTCGCGCATCAAACTGAGTGGGACTAAAAAAGTCTTAGGTCACGTTGCCCGCAGGGCTACGTGACAGTGCTCCGATGTCACGTAGGCCTGCGGCCAACGTGACCTACGCATCAACGCTGAAAAAATGCATTAAAATCATTTGCTTGCGGTATGTTTGGTGAGAGTCCCGGTCGCCCCGGCGCGCTTATTCGCGCATCAAACTAAGTGGCGCCTGTAAATTGACGAATTTTTCGCACCAACCATCCCCGCCCTACTCAAAGCCATTCGCAAACACCAATTGGCTGCCGGCGCGGGCGATGTGCACGCCGGTGCCCCAATCGATGGTGGTATTGGCGGCGGGTGTTAGCCTTGGCGAAAAGGCGATGTCGCCGTTGCTATTGATCGCCACGCCACCAGAAAATACCGGTGCGCCGGCATCCACATCGTTGATTTGCGCGGCGCCCAAATCGCTGCTGATCGCATCACCGCGGCCAATGACGCGGCGCAGCGTGGTGTCGTCGCCCACATAAATGGCTGGCTTGCCGGTGTTGTCGACGCCGCGAAACGCGACCAAACCATCGTCATTCACCGCGGGCGGAAAAATATCAATGGTGCCGAGGCCCTGCAGCCCAGTGCGGGCGATTTGCACAATCAAACCGGGCGCGTCAACGCGGTACACCCCGCGCGCGCCGCCGTTCAAATCGGCGATGAAAGCGACCCGACCGCTGGTTGGCGAAAGCGCAATGGCGTCGTCGAAAGCCAGATATGGCGATTGAATGTCTTCGGCCCTGCTGCGCGCCAACACCACCGGTGCGCGCGAACTGTCAAAGCTCAAAATCTGATCGAAACCACCGGCAAACAGCGTCACCTTACCCACCAATTGCAGATTTTCGGCGAAACTCGGGACGAATAAGGTGCTGTACGGACTTTGCAGGTTTACCCCGCGGTCGGCGGCGAGTGTGACTAGATTGCCAGCGCTGAACGATACCCAAGCCACACCGCTGGCTGCTTCGACGCGATAACCCACGTTCCCTGCTGAGACGCCGCGTGGTGCGGTGTAAAAACTCGTGCCGTTCGGTAGGCCGGTAATGCGTACCGTCGTCAGATTGCCGGGATCGTAACGGTAGACGCCGGCCAGCGGTCCGCTGCCGTCCAGATTGGCGGTGAACCACACCTTGCCACTGGCGTCGACGCGTGGATCGCTGATCGTCGAAGTGGTCGGCCCTTCGCTGACGGTGAACCCGGCGCCATTGGAACCGACAAAAACGTGGCGAGTGAAATTATCACCCGGCATGCCCGTTGGCACGCGCACGCGCAGCGTAACCTGACCGGCATCGTTCAAATCGACGCTGGCGTTATTGATGCTGGCGCCCGCTGGCAAGTTGAAATTGTTGACTGGGCCACTGCGTGCTTGCAGCTGGAAACTCAAATATTCCGGCAGCGCCGCCGGTGCGCTTGTGGCGATGGTGGACAAAATGCAAAACACAGCGCGCGAAGACAAACCAGAGTGCATGGCAGAACCGCCAAAGACTATTCGGACGCGCACAATCGCCCCACCGCGCGTCGCGCGCAAGTGCATCGCGACAACCGGTGGCAGGTGAAGCTTCGAGTTTGCTCGGCTGGGTTTCGGGCTAATAACTTGCGGCCCTGAATCTCCACTAACCCCAAACGCTCGGCGATGCGCGTTTGCGCCGGGCGCTCGCGCATCATCCGCGCATGAGTTATTGCGCCCAAACTGATTTTGTTATTGAACTGGCTCGCCGTCTGCACGAGGCTGGCTCCACCGCGCCGCGCTTGGAAGACGTGATTAATGCGGTTAGCCGCAAGCTGGCGCTGGATACGCATATCTGGTCCAGCCCGACGGCGATCATCGCGACCATTCGTCCCTTGGGTGCGCTGGGTGAGCAAAACACCCTCACGCGGGTGATTCGGCTGGAACCCGGGCAGATCCATCTGCGCCGTTTGTGGCGGGTGGACGATATTGCCGAGCGTGTGGCGCGCGGGGAATTGAGCCCCGAGCAAGGCATGATCGCGCTGGATTTTGCCGACAAAGCCGACTCGCCGCGCCGCCAGTGGTTGGAAACCGTATTCGGCTTTTTGCTGGCCTCGGCGGGTGTCGCCGGGTTGTTGAAAGGCAACCCGGCGGAAATCGCCAGCGCGGCTGCATTGGGTTTGATGCTGGGTGTATTGGCGCAACTGGCGATGGACCGGCCGCGTTTGGCCGCGACCTTCGAGGCCCTGGCGGCCTTTCTGGTTGCGTTTTTGACCGCCTGGATCGCTCACGCCTGGGCGCCGATTTCGCCGCTGGTGCTGACCGCCGGATTGATCGTGTTGTTACCCGGTTTGATGTTGACCACCGCGGCGGCAGAAGTGGCCAGCCAACATTTGGTTTCAGGAACCGCGCGTTTTGCCGGCGCCATTGCGGTATTGCTGAAACTGGCTTTCGGCGCCTTGGTCGGGTCCAGACTGGCCAGCGCGCTGGGTTGGGATCCATTGCCGGCGTTTAGTTATGTGCAGCCTGTGTGGTTGTCCGGTGTTTCGTTGGCGGTTGCGGCGGCGGCGTTTGCACTGCTGTTCAAAGCGCGTATCCGCGACTGGTGGGTGGTTTTCCTGGCAGCGTTCATCAGCTACGCGTGCTCGCAGGTGGCGATTCCCGCGCTGGGTGCGGAACTGGGTTTGTTCGTCGCCGCGTTCATCGTCACCGTTTTGAGCAACGTCTATGCGCGCCTCGCCAATCGACCCGGCGCGAGCTTTCGCCTGCCCGGATTAATTTTGTTGGTGCCCGGATCGGTAGGCTTCAAGAGCCTGACCTTTGTATTCGAAAAAGACGTATTTCTAGGTTTGGACACCGCGTTTAGCGTGGTGACCTTGGTCGCTGCCCTCGTCGCTGGATTGCTGCTGGGCAATAGTGTGATGCCACCGCGCCAAGGAATGTGAGTTTGGGTCATGAAGGACGGGTTACGGGTAGGTGCGCAACCTTAGGCGGCCGAGGTTGGCAAGTACGCCCAGCGTGTGCTGGGCGACTTGCCAAAACCCCGATTGCGGCTACGACCGACTCGGTTTTGCCGGGATCAATATGGATGCCACCATAGATCCGGTCACCAACACGAATACGGTGCCCAGCGCGATGACAATCGGGATCTTATAGAAATCCATGATCAGCATCTTGATGCCGATAAAGCACAATACCGCCGCCAAACCGTAATTGAGAAAATGGAAACGATCCGCCATATCGGCCAGCATAAAATACATTGCGCGCAGGCCAAGGATTGCAAATACGTTGCTGGTCAAAACAATGAACGGGTCGGTGGTAATGGCAAAAATCGCCGGAATGGAATCGACGGCGAAAATCACGTCAGTCACGCCAATCATTATAATCACCAATAATAACGGCGTCGCGTAACGTACGCCATCCCTAATCGTCGTGAGCTTTTCGCCATCAAATTCGCTGGTGATCTTCATGTGTTTGCGCACCCAGCGGATCACCGGATTTTGTTCCAGGTCAGGCTTTACGTCGGCGAATATCGCCATTTTGATGCCGGTTATCAGCAAAAACGCGCCGAACACGTAAAAAATCCAATGGAACTTGGCGATCAAGAATGCGCCCAACAAAATCATCACCGCGCGCAATACGATGGCCCCAATAACGCCAAATATTAGCGCGCGTTTCTGGTATTCGAGTGGCACCGCAAAGAAGGTAAATATCATCAAAAACACGAAGATGTTATCGACCGCGAGGGATTTTTCGACCAGATAACCAGTCAGGAATTCTAGCGCCTTGGTATTGGCGATTTCGCGGCCAAAGCCGTCGTCCAAGTACCACCAAAGCAAGCCATTAAAAACAAATGCCAACGCGATCCACATCAGCGACCAGCGCAGTGCCTCCGGGAACGACACTTTGTGCGCGCCTTGCTGGCGCATCATCACCAGATCGACGATCAGCGCGATCACCACGAAGACGGCAAAACCCGTCCACAGCCACCATGTACCAATTGTTTCCATAGTCCCCATTTCCCGGATAAGCGCGCACCCGGACGAGGACCCCCCTCGACCTGCAACGACGCAGCGGCCGCGCCAGAAGGCCCAGCCAATCACGCACCTGGTGCGGTCGAGGTCTTGCTTGTGGATAGGTGATCCACCGGAATCGCCGGCGCGCATGTCTGCGCACGTGATGACGACGATGCCGCGAAAAGCTACTCCCCCTCTACACCACAAGTCTGGGGGCGCGAGGACATGGATGCAAGGCGCGTGACCGACAGTTGCAAAAATGACTCTGCTGATCTCCGCTGCAATCAGCGTCCGCGCGGATGCTGTGCGCCTCTTTATTGGCGACACTCACTGTCACTTCGCGGCGCCCGCTGTCGTATCCACACGGGAGTACGTGAATTGTTTAACTCGCGCTGGTATTCGATCGGCGATCAGGCGCGCAAATTGAAAACTGAGGACGGTGAATGAGCAGATTGATTGGCTTACCGGTGCATCTCGGCCGCATCTTCACTTGCGCGGCCGCCGTGCTGATGATGGGCCCGGCGGTCGCGGCCACCCCTGATCGCTTGCCTGCGCCGATGTTCCACGACGGCATGGAAGACCTTGCCGCTGGTCCTTTCAGCGATGAGGATGCCGCGCGCTTTCTGGCTCAGGCGAGCTTTGGCCCTACCGATGCTGACATCGCCCGTTTGCGACAGTTGCGCTACAGCGCTTGGCTCAACGAGCAGTTCACCGCAGCGCCCACTTCGCACCTGGGTTACTACAACTGGGTGCGGAACATCTTGAACGAGGGCGTAGGCAGTACGACGACGCGCGAAGCTTGGTTTCTCGGCGCCCTGGGCGGACCGGATCCGCAGAACAACCTGATCCTGCACACCGACCAACTGCGTCAAAGGGTGGCTTTTGCGCTGAGCGAGATCTTTGTGGTCTCCGACCAGAACACGCTGATCAATCAGTTTCCAAACGGCTCGGCCTACTATTACGACATTCTGGTCAATAACGCTTTCGGCAATTTCCGCACATTGCTGGAGCAGGTGACCTTGAGCCCAACGATGGGCGTGTACTTGAACATGCAGGCCAATCGACGCGCCAATTTGACGCAAAACATTCATCCGGATGAGAATTACGCGCGTGAAATCAATCAGTTATTCAGTGTTGGTCTGGTCAAGCTCAATGCGGATGGTACGCCGCAGTTGTCCGGCGGGCAGCCGATACCGACCTATGGGCAACTTGAAATCACCAACTTCGCGCACGTATTCACCGGCTGGAACTGGTTCGATTGTGCGCCGAGCAATTTCTCCGGCTGCGGGCCGAACTTCACCACCGGCACCAACTTTCAGACGCCGATGGCGCCGTTTGCGGCCTTTCACGATAACGGCAGCGATCCGCTCAATGACATCTCCAACAAACAACTGCTGAGCTATCCAGGGGCCGTGAACGGTGGCGTACTCGCCAACGGCGGCACGCCGCAAACCGATCTGGCGTTCGCGCTCGACAACATTTTCCGCCACCCGAATGTCGGGCCCTTTATTGGCAAGCAGCTGATCCAGCGACTAGTCACCAGCAATCCCTCGCCGCAATACGTGCAACGTGTTGCCACGGTGTTCAACAACGACGGCACGCCTGCGCAGGTGCGCGGGAACCTCAAGGCGGTGGTCCAGGCCATCTTGCTCGATCCGGAAGCGCGTTATGGTCAGTGGCGGCAGCCGAACAGTTTCGGCAAGCTGCGCGAACCTTTGCTGCGACTGACGCATTTCTGGCGCGCCATGGGTGCACGCCATCAGTGCGGCAATGACTACGTGGCCGGCACCACGACCTTCCACTACGCAAATCAGCCCTATCGATACGCCGGTTATGTCACAGCATGGGGCACCGCTGACAAGATCTACGGCAGCGGCGTGGGCCAGGCGCCTTTAAATGCCGATACCGTATTCAACTTCTTCAAACCAAGCTTCCTGCCGCCCGGCGAAATGACCGCTGCCGGATTGTTTGGACCCGAGTTTCAGATCAACACCGACACGCTGATCGTCAATTCGACTAACAGCACGGCCGGCAAATCCTGGGGCTTCGACCTCAGCAGCGCCTGCGATCCGAACGACGACACCGGCGAGGTCAAGATCAATCGCACGCAGGACGCGGCGTTGGCGGGTAGCGCCAATGGTGGACCTTCCGATCCGGCCGATCGACTAGTCGATGCCTACAATTTGCGCTTCATGTCCGGGCAGATGTCGCCCTTCATGCGGCAGACGCTGTTGTCGGTATTGAACCCAATCGGCATCGCCGACGGGCCGGACTGGAAGCCACAACGTATCAGCCGCGCGCTGCTGCTGATCCAGACCTCCGCCGAATACATGATCCAGAAATAGGACCGGCCATGAGACCCGACCGACGTAAATTTATTCGTCAGACCCTGGCCACTGCCCTCGGTGGCGCCAGTTTGTATTCGGCGCTGGGTGGTCTGCAGGTGTTGCAGGCCGCCTCGCTGCAGCCAAACTATGTATTCGCCGATTACAAAGCGCTGGTGTGCGTGTTTCTGTACGGCGGCAACGACGGCTTCAACACCGTGGTGCCGTACACGCAGAGCAACTTTAATAGCTTCTTTGGCCCCGGTGGCGTGCGCCCAGCCTTGGCACTGAATCGCGCCCAGCTGCATCCGCTGACCGACCTGACCGGCTCCTCGGCGGACGGCATTCAGTACGCCATGCATGCGCAGATGCCAGAGCTGGCGGCGCTGTTCAATCAGGCCAGCAGTCCGCTGGCCATCATGGCCAATGTCGGCACGCTGGTCGGGCCGGTCACTCAGGCTCAGTATCTGAATAGCAATCCGCCACTGCCGCCGCAGCTGTACTCGCATGCCGATCAAGCTGCCTACTGGCAGTCTTCGCCCCCGACTAATTCGCCGGTCACCGGTTGGGGCGGGCGTGTCTGTGATCTGGTCGCCAGCGCCAATCCGCCGAACATCCCGATTCTGACCTCGCTGAGTGGCGAAGACGCCTTCATTCGCGGCGACAACGTCAACGGCTACATCATGAATGCCAGCCAGGCGCTGACGGTCGATCTGCCGTATGACGATCACGGGCAGCTGCGCCCGGCTTTCAATGCGCTACAGGCCGAGGGCGCCCAAAGCCATATTCTGGAGCGCACTTACGCCTCGACACTGAACCATGCAGTGTCTACCGCTGTCGTCATGCGAATGGCACTGAATGCCGTCGGCGCGCCGAGTTTCGCCAGTTTCTTCCCCAATTCCGATGGCTACAATTTCGACGCGCAGTTGCAAACGACAGCGCGACTGATTTGGGCCGCCTATAACAATGTGCCCGGCTACAGCGGTTTGAAGCGCCAGGTGTTCTTCGTCAATACCGGTGGCTATGACACGCACTCGGATCAGCTCAATCAGCAGGCTGGCCTGCTGCCGGGGCTGTCACGGACCCTCGCCGGTTTCTACAACGCGCTCAATTCCATCGTTATCCCTGGCGGTACGCTGGCCAACGTCGCCACCGCGTTTACCGCCTCGGATTTTGGGCGCTCGATGACCGCCAACAATGGCGGCAGCGACCACGGCTGGGGCTCACACCACTTCGTGCTCGGCGGCGCCGTGCAGGGCGGCAGATTCTATGGCAACGGCTGCGGTTTCAGCGGGGCGGCTGCCAACTATGGTCTGGTGATGCCCAGCCTGCTCAGCCCCACCGCTTCGGCCTTCGGCGTGCCTTCGCCCAATCGCAATGACCCCGGTGACGGGAATGGCCGATTGATACCCACCACGTCAGTCGATCAATATTCGGCCACTCTGGCCCAATGGTTTGGGCTGAACAGCAGCGATATCTCGCTGGTATTCCCCAATCTCAGTCAGTTCTCTGCCTCATCGCAGTACAACCCGGCGGCCGGTTATATGCAGTTTATGGGTTGAGGGTAACTCTCAGGCTTGGTTACTGCGGCGGCGGGCCCAATGCAGTTAAACCTAGCAGCCTGTCGGACTTTCATCGCGAGTGCGCCGGAAGCGCTTTTGGCGCAGAGCTGTGACGAATATTCCGGTGGTTTTATTGCAGTTTATTCGTCTTTCTGCTGCGCAGTGCGCCAAAAGCGCTTCCGGCCCTTCGGGTTGAGCGTCGCAACGGCGTCTGCGGCGTTGCGACCCTTGCCAATGGAAGCGCCATTGGCTGCGCGCCGCGCCTTGCAGCCGTCCAGCCACACAACGCATCTCACGCGCAAAGTCCGACAGGCTGCTAGAAACCTCAGTTGACCGCTTCTAGTCGCCCATAGCACCCTGATTCTTTTGGCTTTTCAGCAATTTCGCTCGTTCACCCATTGGGTGAGTACGCCTCGGGGCAGATTGCACGGTTCTGGCTGCGCATGGTTGCGTTGCAACTCGTTGGAATGGAACAACCATTCCCCCGGTCTGGCGGCGTAGCCGCCAGCCGTTCAAGCCGGCGCGCGGCATGCCGCGCAAGCTTGCCGGCTTT
>Ga0105048_10020277_pt1 | contig 10149 bp, 7 predicted proteins | sample MAT05_FD_78382 | JGI IMG/M metagenome (GOLD analysis project Ga0105048, IMG submission 78382) | Freshwater microbial communities from Lake Fryxell liftoff mats and glacier meltwater in Antarctica - MAT-05 | ecosystem: Environmental > Aquatic > Freshwater > Ice > Liftoff microbial mat | place... | reverse complement strand
TGGTACGTATGTCCACCGTGGTGATGCCGAGCGGCTCCGTCGCCGGTTTCGTCGGTGGATCATTGCCGGGGGAGTGGTCGTGACTGCCTTGGCGGCCGGGCGTCGCCCGGTCGTGCTGGACGCCCGGGCCGAGTCGGCCAGAGCATCCACCGAGAGATCAGGAGCGCGCGTCGCGACGATCGCGGATCGGTTGCGTGCGGCTGACACCGCTCGGATCGCCACGGCACGGCTGCAGCGCTGGAACCGCATCTACACGTTTTCGCGGCGCTGGATGGTGGACACTGAGCTGGCACGCGCCATTCACGATGCCGCCCTCGACGCTGGCATCGATCCGGAGCTCGGGTTCCGGCTGGTGAACGTCGAAAGCGAGTTCAAGGAGCGGGCGACGAGCGGCGTCGGTGCCGCCGGACTGATGCAGGTCATGCTCCCGACGGCGCGTTATTACGAGCCATCGATCACGAAGGAAAAGCTCTACAACCGCGAAACGAACCTGCGGATCGGCTTCAAGTACCTGCGTGACCTGATCGATGAACGTCGCGGCAACGTCAAGCTGGCGCTGCTGACGTACAATCGCGGATCGCTCGCGGTGCAGAACGAGCTGTCGCTCGGGCTGGATCCCTCGAACGGCTACGACCAGAAAGTGATGCGCGGGTACAGCGGGACCGCGCGGGTGAAGACAGTGGCCAGCCGCGCTCGCGCCGACTGATTGCTGTTCAGCGGCTGGCGGGTGTCCTGGTCGCCGATCCCTTGCTCGCCGATGCCTTGGTCGCCGATGCCTTGCTCGCTGCGGCGGCGGCGCGGCGGCGCTTTGGGGTGACCGTGGCCGACGCGGTCGAGCGCCGCTTGCGGGCAGCCGCCGTCGCACTCGTGGCTGAGGAGCGGCGGGGTCGGGAGCTCGAGGCGCTCACGGCGGCGGCGCGGCGGCCGGCCGTCCGGGTGCTGGCGGCGCGCGCGCTGCGTGGAGCCGCCGCACAGGTCGACACGGTCTGACGCTTGCCCTTGACCCGCACGACGCGGCTCGTGCACGTCGAGGAATTGCTTGCCGAGCTGCGGCGGGCCGCCGAGCGTCGAGCCGCATTGAGAGTCGAGCGCGACGGGCGCCGCACCACCAGCATCTGCCCAGCCCGCACCCGTGAACCGCTGATGCCGTTCATGGCCCGCAGCGACTTCACCGACACGCCGGCACGACGCGCGACGCTCGCCAGCGATTCACCCGAGCGCACTCGCAGGCGCTTGGACACGAGGGCGCCCGATGCGCTGCCGTACCGCGCGATCGACGGGTCCGGCACGTCACGAGCGCCTGCCAGAGTCAGCTCGGTCGGGATGCGCAGCGTCGTGCCGGCACGCACACGACCGCGACTGTCGAGCGACAGCCTGGGGTTCAGCCAGCGGAGTGATTTCGCGGGCACACCGGCCTCCTCGGCAATTGCGCTCGCACTCCGGGCCGTCGCAATCCGCGCGTCGCGCCAGCCGGCACGATCGGCCTCTGGCAGCGCGGAGAACGCGGCAGTGAAACTCTCCGCACGACCCACCGGGATTCGAACCTCGGAGATCTCGTCCGGTGGGGTGACGCCGCGCAGAATGTGTGGATTGAGATCGCTGATCTGCTCCAGCGTCACGCCGGCCGCCATCGCCACCGCACCCAGCGGCACGCCGCCGGCCACATTGACCGAGTCGTACACGTAGACCGGGAGCGTATCCACGTGCAGACCGTAGCGCGTGGGCTCCTTCGCGATCATCGCCGCAGCGATCAGCTTCGGCACGTACGCCTTGGTCTCGCTCGGCAAGTACGACTGCTCGGCGAGCGCGAAAAAGCGATCCTCGCCCTCGGAGCCGTCCATCGCGCCGGAAAAGCGCGTCAGCCCGCGCGAGACGCGGCCCGGGCCACCATTGTAGGCCGCAGCCGCCAGGTACCAGCTGCCGTACGCATCATGAAGGTCGGTCAGGAACGCGATTGCACCTTCGGTCGCACGGATCGGGTCACGTCGCTCATCCACCCACCAGTCCACGCGCATGCCGATGCCGCGTGCCGTCGGCGCCATGAACTGCCACATGCCGACCGCCGCAGCACGCGAGTACGCGTGGGGCATGTAGCTGCTCTCGATCAGCGCGAGATACGTCATGTCTTCAGGCAGGCCCTTCTCCCTGAACATCCGTCGCAGCATCGCATCGAAACGCGTTCCGAGGCTGATGCTGCGCTCCATGTACGTGCGCGCGCGTCCGGTGAAGATGCCCATGTACTGCGCCACGGCGTCATGCGTCTCGTAGGAGCGGACGTCGATGTCCCATGTCGCGCGCGCGTCGGGTGGCCTCGGCCCGCTCCCCACGGCCATGAGAGCGCTCGGCACGCCGCCGAAGATCGCGGCAGCCCGCGTTGCGACTTCGGAGTCCGTGACCGGACCACGACCGAGGGAATCGCGGGCGGCCTGGCCGAACCCGCGTCCCGTCGCTGCTGCACTGGACGCGGCCGGCACCGACGCCGCCGCACGACGGGAGGAATGCGATGCACACCCCGTGACGAGCAGCACGGCGGCGATCATCGGGAGTGGACGCATGACGGCGGCGTTGAAAGACGTGGAGACGGCAGAGGTCGACCTTTCGAGTCTAGCAGTCGTGCCTCGCGCGCGAAACCGACCTGTGCCTCTCCGCGCCCACGTTCCTGACCGGATGATCGCTGGGAACGCAACAGATTTCGCATGAGGGCAGATTGCGACCGACCCTGACCGCATCTCGAATGAGTCAACTCATGAATTTCCGCTCACGCGCCACGCTGGGTACGGCCGCGATTCTCACTGTGGCTGCCGCCTGCGCCACACAGACGCCGGGGGCCGCATCGCCCGCAACCGGGCTGCGTCCGGCAGATCCGGCCGCGGCGATCGCGGCGCGAGCATCGCAAACCGCTGGGGCCGTCGTGCGCGTTGCCGCCTGGCGACTGGATGGCGGCGGCGCACGGATCGTGATCAATGGCGATTCGCTGGTGCACGCCGCCAGCACCATGAAGGTGCCAGTGCTGATGGAACTCGCCCGTGAAGCGGACCGCGGCACACTCGACCTCGACGCAGCGGTCGTGCTGGTCAATCGATTCCGCTCCATCGTCGACGGCTCGACCTATGCGCTGAACCGCGCCGAGGATTCGGACGACAGTGTTCACGCGCGCGTCGGCGCGCCGGTGCCGATCCGCTGGCTGGCATCGCGCATGATCACCCATTCCAGCAATCTCGCCACCAACATGCTGCTCACGGTGGTGAACGCCGACACGGTCACGGCGCTCACGCGCAGGCTGGGCGCGAGCCGCATGCTGGTTCGGCGCGGTGTGGAAGACGGACCGGCCTTTCGTGCAGGCCTGAACAACGTGACGACGGCGCGCGATCTCGCCACCCTGATGGCCGCGATCGGCACCGATCGCGCCGCCTCGCCAGCGAGCTGCGCCTGGATGCGCGACGTGCTCTTCGCGCAGGCCTGGAACGACGCCATCCCGGCCGGGTTGCCAGCCGGTACGCGCATTGCGCACAAGACGGGAAACATCACCGCCGTGGAGCATGATGCGGCGCTCGTCTATCCGCCGCGCAGCCCACCGTACGTGCTCGTCGTGCTCACGAGCGGTATCGCGTCACAGGCAGAGGCAACGAGGCTGATCGCGGATGTCGCGCGCATCGTGCATGCATCCCTCGCACCGTGATGGGCGGTCCTGCGGGGCAGTGCGCCGAGGGCACTCGCCAGCGCGGCCACACGCGACGTGCGCTGACTACCAGAGCCGCAGCAACCCCGCTGTGAGCAGCGCAATCGCCTGCCCTGCCACGACGTCGAGTGGATAGTGCACACCGAGGGCGACCCGGCTGTAGCCGACCAGCACCGCGATCGGCAGGAGCCAGATACCCAGCGACGGAAAGGTCAGCGCGTACATCGCAGCCACCGCCATCGCTGCGGCGGAATGCCCGCTGGGGAAACTGAACCGGTCGGGCGCGTCGATCATGGTGGTGCCGCGCAACGTGTCTTCCGGTCTCGCGCGGCTCACACTCCGCTTGATGATCTGCGAGACCAGGAACGCCACCAGCAGCGCCACCGAGGTGTGCGCGGCGGCAAACCGCGTGCGGGGGATGAGCAGACCGCCGAGGCAGAGTGCGATCGTGACCCGCCCACCGCCCAGATGCGTGACCATCATCCAGAACTGCCGCCAGAACAGCGGGATGTCCGGGCTGAGGCGGAGGCGATAATACCAGAACAGATCGCGACGGAGCAGGCGCGTCATCAGTGAGCCATTCATGCGCAGAAGAATAACCCCCTCGGGATGGACCCAGGTCACGGGCGCGTACCGCTGTGTTCGCAGATTGCCTACGGCGCCTGCATGCCGCTGGTTACAGGACAGTGCAGGAATCGGGCGAGGATCTGTGCCGGCATTGGATCAGCCCGCCGTTGTCGCCAGGGTGCATGCGCTCCCGCGCCCGCACGCAGATCAGCGCCGCCCTCGCCCTGACGCGCCATGATCTCCCCTCGTGGGGACGCGCACGCGAACGCGGACGCGTCACGCGTCCGATGCGCTCGCCTGACGCCCCTCGACATGCGACATGTGCACCCGCAGCATCACATTGCGTGCGGGCGTCGGATCACCGACCGCGAACGCTGCGGGAACAAGGCGCCGGAAGGTGGCGACCGCATGGTCCCAGCGTGCCTGACCATCGGGCCCGTCCGCGGGATCCAGCAGCTGCACGCTGCCGTGCACGACGACGCTGCGCCAGTCGAACAGGCCATGCACTTCGTCGACTTCGAGCGCCACCCAGGGCTGGTGCACCAGCATGGCGAGCTTGGTGCCATGCGCCGTGCGCAGGTACAGCCACTCGCCGTCGGCCACGAAGTGCAGCGGCTCGATGTCCACGCGCTGCTTATAGGCGTACGCGAGGCGACCCACCTGCTGCGACGCCAGAAGCGCCTGACACTCGTCGGCGCTGAGGGCACGAAACGAAATCGACATGTGGCAATGGGCGGCAGGAGAGTGACGGCCGGCGACGTGCGGAATCTACGGTCGCCTCTCGTCGGGCGCGCGCGAACCCGCAAACACGACCGTGGCTCAGCGCGATTCCATCAGGCGCAACTTCAACACCAGTCGCACATAATCCGAGCGATGATGCAGGCCCAGTTTCTCCTGAATCCGCTGCTTGTAGGTATCCACGGTCTTCGCACTGATGCTCAGGCGGCTGCCGATCTCGGGTGCCGTGAAACCGTGCGCCGTGCCGATGAGCACGTCGCGTTCACGCTCGGTCAGTCGCTCGAACTGCCGACGCTCGGCATCGGCGACCGGAATGCGTGACGTGTCCGATGGACGAGCCGCAGCCGCCGGACAGCGATACTGCGCGCCCCTCGCAACCGTGCGGACCGCCTCGATCAGGTCGTGCTCGCCGGCAGTCCGGGTGAGATACCCGCGCGCACCAGTCATCAGCAGCGACTCGAGCGAGGCGGGCGACATGACGGCGGTGAGCACCAGCAGGTTGGTGTGGATCATCGCGCTGGCGACCAGCTCCACGACCGCCCGTCCATCCTCATCGCCAAGCGGACGATTGGTGAGCAGCACCTGCGCCTGCGTCTGCCGGACGAGGGCGACACCCTCGCTCGCATCGGCCGCGTCGCCGACGACATTCACCTCCGGCGCCTTGACCAGCAACGCGCGCAGGCCGGCCCGGACCAGCGCGTGCTCATCGACGACGACGACCCGGATCTGCTCTGCGGAATTCATGCAACCCCCGGGTGTGCACGGTACGATGACTGCAGCGCCACGAAGCCCTTCACCGGGCTCGGGAACGGAACAGGCCTGCTGTCGGCTTCTCCCTCACAAGTAATGTGCCGTCGCACATGAATACACCTCCGTGTCCACGTCGTGTCCGAACCTGAAGGCCTGCTCCCGCCGCACCTTGCCGAGCGGGTCGAGCGTGGCGCCATTGCGCCGATTGCCGGTCACGGCGAGTTCGTGCTCTACTGGGCGCGCACCGCCGTCCGCGCCCACGAGAACCCGGCGCTCGACGTCGCGCTGGCCGCCGCCGCCGCACTCGGCCTGCCGGTCTTCGTGTACCATGCCGTGTCGGAGCGGTACCCGTACGCCAGTGACCGGCATCACATGTTCATCCTCGAGGCCGCACGTGACTTTGCGGCCGCGCTGGGCGAACGCGACATCGGGACGGCCTTTCACCTGGAGCGCGACGGGCACCGCGGACCGCATCTGGTCACGCTCGCGACGCGGGCCGCACTGGTGGTGACGGAACTGATGCCGGTCGCCCCGCTCCGCGCCTGGACGGCAACCCTGCGCGCGTCCATCACGGCGCCGGTCTGGCAGGTCGACACCGCCTGTGTGGTGCCGGTGACGCTCACGACGAAAGCCTGGGACCGCGCCTTCGCCTACCGCGACGCGACGGCGGCACTCCGTCGCGCGCGGGTCGGCGCACGCTGGCCGGAGATGACGCACGATGGCCCGCCGTTCGTACCGACCCTGCCGTTCGTGCCTGTCGATCTGCCGACCGCCGATCTCGCGTCGCTCATCGCCACCTGCCGGATCGATCACGCGGTCGGGCCGGTGGGCGACACGCGCGGCGGGTCGGTGGCGGGCTATGCGCGCTGGACGAACTTCGTGCAGTCCGGCCGCATCGACCGCTACGATCGCACCCGCAACGATCCCACCCGTGGCGATGGCGTGGGCCGCATGTCGGCCTACCTGCACTACGGCATGGTCTCGCCGATGCGGCTCGCCCGCGATGCGGCGGCACTACCCGGCGACGGTGCGGCCAAGTGGCTCGACGAGCTGCTGGTCTGGCGCGAACTCGCCTACACGTTCTGTCATCACCGCCCAGACCACGCCACGGTCGAAGCGCTCCCCGCCTGGGCGCGCGCCACGCTCCGGGAGCACGAAGGTGACACGCGTGCGCTGTACGACTGGGAGCGTCTCGCACGCGGCCGCACGGGCGATGCATTCTGGAACGCGATGCAGCATTCGCTGCTGGCACATGGCGAGATCCACAACAACGTGCGCATGACGTGGGGCAAGGCGTTCCCCGGCTACACCGCTGACGCCGCGCAGGCGCTCGCGATGTCGATCGACCTCAATCACCGCTACGCACTCGACGGACGTGATCCCGCGTCCTACGGTGGCCTGCTCTGGTGCCTGGGCCAGTTCGACCGGCCGTTCACGCCGCCGAACGCCGTGCTGGGCAGTGTGCGCGGTCGCGCCGTGGCCGAACAGGCCGCGCGCATCAACGTGGAGAAGTACACCCGACACGTGACTCGCACTGCCTACCCGCGACCGCGCACGGTGGCGGTGGTCGGCGCCGGACTCGCCGGCCTCACCTGCGCACGCACGCTCGCGGATCATGACATCGATGTCACGGTGTTCGAGAAGTCGCGCGGGTACGGCGGCCGCTGCGCGACGCGGCGTGATGGTGTCTGGCGCTTCGATCATGGTGCGCAGTATTTCACCATCCGCGACCCTCGCCTGCACCCCTTGGTGCAGGCGTGGCAGCAGCAGGGGCTCGTCGCCGCATGGCAGGGAAAGTTGGCGGTGCGAGAAAACGGAGAATGGACGCCGGCGAAGACGGGCGTCCGTCGGCTCGTCGGCGTGCCCGGCATGGACGCGATTGGTGGACACCTCGCCGCCGATCTGCACGTGCAGCTCGAGACGCAGGTCTCGCACATCCAGCGCGAGGGTCGCCAATGGCGGCTGGTGGCCGATACCGGCGCTGACCTCGGTGTGTTCGACACGGTGCTCACGTGCGTGCCGTCGCCGCAGGCAGCGGCCTTGCTCGAACCGGTCGCACCGGCGCTGGCGTCGGTGGCCGGCACCGCCGTGATGCACGCGACCGCAGCCACGATGCTGGTCTTCGCCGAACGTCCGGAGTTCGCCCATGATGGCGCCTTCATCAACGACGATCCCGTGCTTGGCTGGATCAGTCGCGATGCCAGCAAGCCGGGACGCGGTGCGGACGAGGCGTGGGTGCTGCATGCGACCCGCGCGTGGAGCATGGCGCATCGCGATGCCGATGGCGCGCTGATTACCGCAGCGATGACCCGGGCCTTCCACGGCGTCATCGGCAGCACGCCGGCGCCGGTGCACGCCGTGGCGCACCGCTGGCTCTACGCGCTGCCTGATCCCGTCACCGCCGAGACGGCGCTCTACGATGCGGCGCTTGGCCTCGGTGCCGGTGGCGACTGGTGCGGCGGCCCCCGCATCGAGGGTGCGCTGCTCAGTGGGATCGCACTCGCCGGTCGCGTGCTCACGGCCGCGCACGTCGCCTCGGTGTAAGCTGCGCCTTCCCTTTCTCACGACGACATCCCGCACATGACGTACGCACGCCAGCGACTCTGGCTTGGTATCACCGGCGTCGGCGGCACGGTGCTGCTCTGCACCGCCGCCGTGACGTTCGACCTGCCGCATCGGCTCATGCACCCGCTCGCGGACCAGACATACGGTTCGGCGCTGTCCTTCATCGCGCTCACCTGGATGCTGCATGCCGCGCTCCTGCTGCCTGTGGACCTCGTGGGCGGGCTGGTGGTCGTGCGCGAGAAGCCCGGTGTGCTGCGCTGGATCGCGTCGTGGCTGCGCGGCGTCACGGTGCAATGGCTCTGGTTCACGCTGGCCGCGGCGCTGTTGCTGCGCGCGGCACAGCAGTTCGGCGTGACCGCTGCAATCGTCGTGTTCATTCTGCTGCAGGTGATCCTGCTCAGCCGTCAGGGGCTGATCGCGTGGCTGGTTGGTGGGGTGCACATCGAGGCGACGTCGGCCGCGCTGGCCGCGGCGGCCGACGCGGCGGGCATTGCGCCGTCTGCCGTGCGTCAGGTCCGTGGTGACGACCAGTCGTTCGTCGGCGGGTGGACGGGCCTCGATGCGGCGCGTCTCTGGGTGCCCGAACGCTGGATCGAGAGGCTGTCGCCCCAGCAGCTGGCGGTGGCGCTGACGCGGCGTGGCGCTGTGCGCATGGGTGGCCTGCGCCGTCGCGGCGTGCTGGTCGCGCTGGCATGGAACACGGTCGGTTTCGTGCTCGCATCGTCTGCACCGCACGCCGACCTCGTGACCGCAGCCGGCTTCGTGGCGATGATGGCGTGGTTCACGCTCTGGTCGTTTCTCGGCGTGCTGGTGCTGCCGTCACTCTCGCGGCCGGCGGTGCTGGCAGCCGATGCCTTCGCATCCCGCACGCACGATCCCGCGCTCGTCGGCGAGACCATCTCCATGCTCGATCAGTGGCAGGATGATGAGCCCGAGCGCGATGCGCGTGTCGAGACGGTGTTTCATCCGGTGCCATCGCGTGGGGCGCGACTGCGTGCGCTCGCGGTCTCCTCCACATCCGCGAGTTCGCCGGCGGCATGGCACGCGACGCGGATGATGCTCTACCTGAGCTGGGCCGGACTGGGCGGCCTCGCGCGCGCGGTGCATTGCAACGTCGGGCGTCCCCCCGTGTGGGTGATGCTGCCAGGCGACTGACACGCGCGGTCGAGCGACCGGGGCGGCATAGATTGGGCGCATGATTTCCACCACGAAGATGACGCAGTACGCGCAGGCGCCGGTGCAGGGCGCGGTGATCGGCCTGCTGATCCTCGCCACGTCCTGGCTCCTCGGCCTGCCATCTGCGCTGGGCTTCTCGCGCCCACTGTCGATCCCGGTCGCCTTCGTGATCGGCGCACTGCTGGGGCGCTGGCTGCTCAAGCCGATGTGTGCGCTCGCCGTCGTGATGATGGTCGTTGCGGCAATCGGCATCTGGTCGCCAATCGTGCCCTGGCTGGCGGGGCCGTTCGTCCGCAACGACCGTGTCGATCTCGATCGCGTGGACGCGGTGTACGTCTTCTCCGGTGCCGTCAATGCGCACGGCCTGCTCAGTGGTGAAGTCATCGATCGCCTGCTCACCGGCATCGCGCTGCGCGCACGTCGCCCGGTGCTCCCGCTGATCGTCAGCATCGTGCGATTCGATCAGCGTGCCGGCAGTCCCTCCTCGGTCACCGACCAGCAGGCGTTGATCGCCATGATGCCGGCCAGCGGGCCGGTGGAATGGATCGACTCCGTGTATTCCACGCGTGACGAAGCGGTTGCGCTCACCCGTCGCGCATTCGGACAACGCTGGAAGCGCGTCGTCGTCGTGACCTCGCCGATGCATTCGCGCCGGGCGTGTGCGACGGTCGAGG
>Ga0105048_10020276_pt1 | contig 10150 bp, 9 predicted proteins | sample MAT05_FD_78382 | JGI IMG/M metagenome (GOLD analysis project Ga0105048, IMG submission 78382) | Freshwater microbial communities from Lake Fryxell liftoff mats and glacier meltwater in Antarctica - MAT-05 | ecosystem: Environmental > Aquatic > Freshwater > Ice > Liftoff microbial mat | place... | reverse complement strand
TAAGGACCGTCGTCGACACCGCACGCCTCGTACCCGGCACCAACCCCTTCAAGACTATCCTCAGCGCCGTCGGCGCCTGAAATCTCACGCGAAAATGGGCCGTGGGTAATTACACCTTGTCCAGCTCATCGAACCGCGCAGCCCAGAGCAGGCGGTGCTTCTCGATCCACGCCGCCTCCTCATCCAGCCGCCGCGCGCCGAGCCTGCATGTCCGCACCCGCCCGATCTTCTCCGTGGCGACGAGCCCTGCGTCCTCAAGGATGCCGACATGCTTCTTCATGCCCGTCAGCGTCATGTGAAACTTGCTCGCGAGCTCAGTGATCGAAGCCTCCGACCGCCCAAGCCGCTCCAACACCCCCCGCCGCGTAACATCGGAAAGCGCCGCAAACGTTGAATCGAGCCGTGTATACTGAACCATGTAGTTCAGTATGCACGCGGCATCAGCGGATGTAAGAGGGTGGCGTGCGGGTGTCTATCTAAGCTGCAACGTGGGTGTAAAAGTGTTCTGGCCGACGACGGAAAATCGCCGCAGGCGAATGCGCATGCCCGTCAATCGCTCAGCCGGTTTTGCCGCTTCAATCCCAAGTGACTCGGTGCTTTTGGTGCTATTTCTTGTCGAATAGATAGCTCATTAGGCTCGGCCGCGTGGGGCGCGGCAGGCCCCATAAATCATGCGCTTCGTCTTCGGCCATGCGCGCGATGTCGGCCGGAAAACTGCTGCGGTCCGCCATGAACGCGACCTTGTCGACGATGTCAGCAAGTGAATCTGTCAGCCAGCGCAAGTCTTTGGATGACAACTCCGTTACGTCTGCGCTTGGGGGAAGACTCTTCAGTCGCCCCGGCTGTGCAAGGCGGTGCGCTACGAAGCGATGGCGGTAAATCTCGGTCTTCCCAAATTGGTCAGACGTGCGGATGTTCTCAAAGAGCTCAGCACTTCGTCCCGAAGTCGCTTCAGTTCTGGCAGGGACTTGCGGCCGTCATGATCGAACGTCGGCATCATCGCCGACAGCAAACCGTCGTCGCTCAATTGAGTTATCATCGCGGGGAAGTGGTTCCCCCCGGAAATGTTCTCGATGAGACGATAGAGGCGCGAAACGATCTCATGACCGACCGCGCGCCGTATCAGGTTGAAGCTGCGCCCGCCCGGTTCCGGCTCCCGCTTCACGGCCTCACGGCAGATGACGTAGTAGTTCTCCGAGTGCTGGATCAGCACATCGACGTGACGCCATAGGTCAGCGCGCAGGCTGTTGAATTCGGCAAGGGTAGTCATGTTTGATCCGAGCATGTGCGGGGATATCCGTTCCGTGTTCGAATTTCCAGCGTGGGGTACAGCGTAAAGGAAGGTTGACGGGGCCAGCATCTAACGATCCCCTGCTGCTCCGCGTCAGAGGGCATGAACTGCTATGCGCTACCTTCTCGATACCAACGTGTTTAACCGTCTCGCCGCCGATCCTTCTCTTATGGTGCGGCTAACGGGGAACGATCTTTTCGTCATCCATACACAGCGCGATGAGCTGAATGACACGCCGGGCCATATTCAGCGGGCAGTCTTGATCAAGACGCTTGAAGTTGTCGAACCTGCGCAACGCGCATCGGCGTCAGCGGTCTGGGACGTGTCCGCCTGGGATGAGTCGTGCTGGAGCGACGACGACGGCAGCACATACGAGAAGCTACTCGCCGAAATTAAAGCCAGGGACAAACGCTCGAAAAGGCACATTGGCCAAGTACGTGACTCGCTCACTGCCGAGACGGCTATCAAGGAAGGGCTTACGCTCGTCACCGGTGATGGAGTGTTGCGCGAAGTGACCATAGCTCATGGCGGGCGAGCGATCACGCTCGACGAGCTTTAGCGCGGCCACCATACTGCCGGACATTTCGCCAAGCTCGACCATATGCCAGCGGCAAGTGGCCGAAATGGCCGACACTCGCAACTTAGCCCCTACCTCAACGCCCCCGACCCCAGATCAAGCTCATCAATCCCGATCCGTTCCATGCCCGTGCGCTTGTCCTTCACCGCGTCCCAGAACTTCGCCGCGTCTCCCACGATCACCAGCGTCGCATTCGCCGGGTCGTAGTATTTCCGCGCCGCTGCCCCCGCGCGTTCCGCCGTCACGCCGCTGATCTCGGCCGAGTAGCTCTGCAGCCGCGACAGCGGCAGCCCGAACTGCGCCAGCGCCGAATACTGGCTAGCCAGCCCCGCCGTCGTCTCCACCGAGCGGCCGAAGCTGCCGATGATATACGCCTTGCGCGCCGCCAGCTCCGTCTCAGCGATCAGCTCGTTCCCAAGCCGCGAGAATTCCGAGCCGAGCAGGTCGACTACCTGCGCCACCGCATCGTTGCGCGTCTGCGCGCTGCCGGTGATCGGCGCAGGCTGCTTGCGCGCAGCAAGGCTTGATCCCGCGCCATAGGACAAGCCCCGCTTGATCCGGATCTCCGAATTCAGGCGCGAGGAATACCCCACGCCCAGCACAGCATTCGCCACCAGCGTATCGACATAATCCGGCGACAGCCGCGACGGTCCGACACGGCCAAGCAGCACAGCCGCCTGGCCGATCTCCGGGATATCGACCGTGATCGCACGCGGCGCAGGCAGGGCAGGCGCTGCGTCCGGCAAACCAGCGCCACCCGCAGCGGAGCTCGTCCAGCTTCCAAACGCCTTCTCCGCCAACGCAAATCCCTCCGCCGGCGTGACGTCCCCCGCAATCACCAGCACCGCCCCCTTCGGCGCCCACTGTCCAGCGTGAAAGCCCGTGAGGTCTGACGCCGCAATCGCCTCGACCGAGTCAGGCGTCATCACACCGCCATAGGCCGTGTCGCCAAACAACGCCCGCGTCATCGTCATGGAGCCAACGCTGCTCGGCTGGCGCAGCGACAGCATCAGGTTGTCCAGCGTCTCCTGCCGCGCGCGCTCCAGCTCTTCATCCGCAAACGCGGGGTTCATCACCACATCCGCCATGATGGCGAACGCTTCGCCCGCGCGGCTCGACAGCGTGGAGATCGAAACATCCGTCGCGTCCTGTCCCGCGCCCGCGCCGATCGCGGCGCCCAGGCTTTCGATCTGGCTCGCAATCTCGCTCGCAGACCGGCTCTTGGTTCCGCGCGTCACAAGATCAGCCGTCATCGAGGCCAGCCCCGCCTTGTCCTTCGGATCAAGCGCTGCCCCCGCCGGAATGCGCAGGCTGGCCGAAACCAGCGGCAGGCCCGGCTTGGCCGCCACCACAACGCGCAGCCCATTGGCCAGCGTCTTCTCGACCGCCGCGGGCACACGCGCCGCCACCGCAGGCCCGGCCTCCGGCGGCATCACGCGCGTCGCCTCAGGCGCCAGCGCATAAACCGGAATGTCCGACGCCGGGATATCGATGGTCGCCGTCTGGATCGTCGGCGCATCCGCAAACGTATGCTCCGGCGCGCCGTTCTGCGTTTCCTCGGGCAGGTATTTGATCGTCACCGAGCGGCTATCGTTGAGGATCGAGCGCGCAACGCGCTGGATATCCGCCGGCGTCACCGCCATCAGCTCCGCAATCTGCCGGTCAGATGCCTGCGGGTCCTTGTACAGGATCACCGACCGCGCCAGCTCATCGGCGCGCCCCTCGGATGTCTCGCGCGCATCGATCACGCTGGTGATCAGCTCGTTGCGCGCCTCGTCAATCTCGGCAGCGCTCACCTGCGTGTCCCGCACGCGCGCAATCTCCGCGTTCAGCGACGCCAGACCCTCGTCGGCGGATTTCTCGCCCGACAGGATCACATACATCGTATAGATCCCGGCATCCGCCGTGATGTCGAGGCTCGATCCCGCCTCCGCGGCGATCTGCTGCTCATACACCAGCGACTGGTAAAGCCGCGAAGACTGGCCCGATGTCAGGATCGTATCCAGCATCACCAGCGCCGCATTGTCCGCGCTGGCCGCCGGCGGCGAGGGCCACGATACGGCCACCGCCGGCAGCGGCGTGTTGGGCTCATACACCGTGAAGCTGCGCGGCTCGCGGCGCTCCGGCTCAACAGCAGTCACGCGCGGAATGGGCCGCGCCGGCGTCTTGATGCCCGCAAAATACTTCTGCACATAACCGTCCAGCTGTACTTTGTCGAAATTCCCCGACACGACCATCACCGCATTGTCCGGTCGATAGTACGCAGCATGAAACGCGCGCACGTCTTCCGTCGTCGCCGCATCAAGATCCTCGATCGAGCCGATGCCCGGCCGGCCATATGGATGCACATCGAACATCGACTGCGGCAGGTAGAATCCAAACAGCTTGCCATACGGCGCGCCCAGCACGCGCTGGCGCAGCTCCTCCTTCACCACCTCGCGCTCGGAGGCAAAGCTCGCGTCATCGATCACCAGCGTGCCCATGCGCTCTGCCTCGCCCCACAGCACACGCTCAAGATGGTTGGCCGGCACGGTTTCGTAATAGTTGGTGAAGTCGTTCCAGGTCGACGCGTTGTTGAACCCGCCCGCATCTTCCGTCAGCCGATCAAAGCCCTCCGCCGGCAGGTTCACCGACGACTTGAACATCAGATGCTCGAACAGGTGCGCAAAGCCCGAGCGCCCCTTGGGATCATCCTTCGATCCCACATCATACCAGACCGCGACGGAGACAGACGCCGTGTCCTTGTCCGGCATCGCATAGACGCGCAGGCCGTTCGCCAATTGCTTGCAGGTGAACTGCAGCGGCGTGATCGCAATGCCGCCCGTAGGCTCCGCCGCCGCTGCCGACTTCCCACAGTCAGTGAAGCCTGCAGACGCCACGCCCGGCGCCGGTCCTTCGTTCGATACACACCCCGAAAGAGCAGCCCCCGCGAGAAGGACAGCGGCCAATGTGCGGCCCAGTGTGCGGCGAAGAGGAAGCATGGAGGCCTCGCAAGTGAAGCGATGAGATGGATCGCATCCGGCATAGCAACCCAGGCAGGCCGAGGCGAGGGGCTTTATCGAATATCGTGATGCCTGCGCATGCCGTATTCGTACGAACTGCGCCGCGCGGATTCGAAAAAAGCCAAGCCGCTTCAATCGCCTCGCGCATCGCCACTGTAGGAAACAGGTAATCACATCCACGCCCCTGGTGTGCGGGCGTATCCTGCGAACATGCAGATCCGCTTTCGCCCCGACCTCGTCCTCCAGCGCTATCGCCCGGATGGCCCATCGCTCTGGCGCAGTGCGCGCGAGCGCATCAGGAGCCTCATCGCCTTCCTCGGCTCGCCCGCGCAGTTCGCCCGCATCGCCCGCCTGTCACGCATGGAGCGCCGCGATGTCGGCCGCATGATCGCCCCGCTCGAACATCTCGTGCGCGCCTTGCTGATGGCCGACGCCATCGCCTGGCTGGTCGGCACGGAGGAGGGCGCCGCCCTGATGCGCGAAGCCGCCACAACCCGCGACGCCCCGGACACCCACGAACAACCCACGCCGTCCCGGCCCCGGCCAGTGCACGCCGCAAGCAAGGCAGAACACGCCAGCCCGGCCGACAGATCAGCCGCGACCTCAGATGCTTCGCCTGACGAGATCATCGCCAGAGCCCTCGACCCGGAACGTCTCGCCTTCCGCCTCGCCGACCCGCTGCCACAGCCGAAGCAGACCACAGCGTCCACACGCCATCACGCGCACGTCGAACGCGCCAAGCCTGACGCACCATCCGCCACCCGCTCCAATGATGGCCTCCGCGCCGCGTGCCGTCTCGAAGCCCTGGCGCTTGTCATCGCGAACCCCATGCCGATGATCCTCGTCCTCGCGCGTCATCTGGCCCAGCGCATCCTGCCGCCGCTCGAGATCGCAAGCCCGCACAAGCCCATGCCCCTGCACATCGCCCGCGATGGTCGCGATCTCATCCTCGCCCGCGCGCTCGGCTTTGCGCGCTCGCTTTTCTTCCACGAACACCGCCGCCGCATCTTCACCTACGCCCTGCCTGCGCCCGACCCCGGATAGCTCGCGCCACATCTGTCGGCGTTCAATCGCCTCGCAGCTCCCCGCCGCGAGGTCGCGGGGCTATGCCTCGCGGCGAAGCGCAGTATCCTGTCCGCCATGACGCTCGACCAGCTCAACGCCTTCTGCAGCAAGCTCACGGCAACCTCCCACGGCGTGCAATGGGGCGGCTCCGACGTATGGAAAGTCGGCCAGTGGGAAGGCGGCAAGGTTTTCGCCATCGCCCACGACAACGCCACAAGCTTCAAAGTCTCCGATATCGGCTGGGAAGTCCTGCGCGACGCAAAGGGCTGTCGCCCCGCGCCCTATCTCGCCTCGCGCGGCATGCAGTGGATCCAGGCCGATCTCACCGGCGGCCTCAAGGCTGCGGAAATCCGCAACTACCTGAAGGACTCGCATAAGCTCGTGGCTGCTGGCCTCTCGCAGAAGAAACGCCGCGAACTCGGCCTCGCCTGATTTTCAATACCGGAGACGCGCAGATGAAAGACTTTCCCGAGATCCGCGCGCTCACCTTCGACGTGTTCGGCACCGTCGTCGACTGGCGCGGCGGTATCGCCCGCGAGGCCGAGGCAATGCTCGCGCCAAAAGGCCACGCTCTCGACTGGGGCGCCTTCGCGGTCGCCTGGCGCGAACAGTACAAGCCGGCCATGGCCCAGGTCCGCGAAGGTCGCCGCGGCTATGTCGTGATGGATCTGCTCCACCGCGAAATGCTTGAGGCGGCCCTCGCGAAATTTGGCGTCACTACGCTCGATGAAACCGAGAAACACCGCCTCACCATGGGTTGGCGCCGCCTCGATCCCTGGCCCGATGTCATCGAAGGCATGACGCGCCTGAAAGCGAACTTCGCGCTCGCCGCCCTGTCCAACGGCAACATCGCGCTCGTCCTCGCCATGGCGAAACGCGCCGGAATCCCATGGGATGCGATCCTCGGCTCCCAACTCGTCGGCACATACAAACCCGACCCCGCCATCTACGACAGCGCCCCGCGCTTCCTCGATCTCGCACCCCGAGAAATCATGATGGTCGCCTGCCACCCCTGGGACCTTGATGCAGCGAAGGCGCGCGGCCTCCGCACCGCCTACATCCACCGCCCGACAGAGTGGGGCGAAGGCACGGAACGACCACTACCGAACGAAGGCGAGTACGACGTCATCGCCCACAGCTTCACCGAACTGGCGGAGACGCTCGGGGTGTAGCGTCGGTGATGCCGTCGAAGGGCGAGGCGCGGCGCGCACGAAGTTTGGAGCGCCAGAAAACAAAACGCCCGCTCGGTGAGGAGCGGGCCTTTCGATTGTCATTTGATGACGTCTCAGCCCAACCGCTGCGTCAGACCCTTGTGTTGGTCCCACAGCGCTTTCGGCAGGCGGTCGCCAAACTTCTCGAAGAACTCAGGGATCTTCGAGGCTTCGTCGCGCCAGATCTCGTGGTTCACGCCAAGCAGCTCGTCGAGCTGTTCGTCAGTGAGCGAGAGACCCGAAACGTCGAGCGAGGATTTCGCGGGCACGCGGCCGATGGCGGTGTCGTTCGCGGCGGCTTTGCCTTCGAGACGTTCCACGATCCACTTCAGCACGCGGGTGTTCTCGCCGAAGCCCGGCCAGATGAACTTGCCGTTCTTGTCCTTGCGGAACCAGTTCACGAAGAAAATCTTCGGCAGCTTCGCGCCCGGCTTCTGGCCGATCTTCAGCCAGTGACCGAAATAGTCAGCCATGTTGTAGCCGCAGAAGGGCAGCATCGCGAACGGATCGCGGCGAAGCTCGCCGACCTTGTTCTCGGCGGCGGCGGTGCCTTCGGAGGCGACCGTCGAGCCCATGAACACGCCGTGCTCCCAGTCGAACGCTTCGGTGACGAGCGGAACAGCCGACGCGCGCCGGCCGCCGAACAGGATGGCGGAGATCGGAACGCCGGCGGGGTTCTCCCACTCGGGCGCAATCACCGGGCACTGGCCAGCGGGGCAGGCGAAGCGCGCGTTCGGGTGAGCGGCAGGCTCGCCCATCGCGGGCGACCATGCGCGGCCGCGCCAATCAGTGAGGCCTTCGGGCGGCGTCTTGGTCATGCCTTCCCACCAGACATCGTTGTCCGAGGTGAGCGCGACGTTCGTGAAGACGGTGTTGCGCGCGCAGCTTTCCAGCGCGTTCTTGTTGGTCTCGGCCGAAGTGCCCGGCGCGACGCCGAAGAAGCCGGCTTCGGGGTTGATGGCGTAAAGCTGGCCATCGTCGCCAAAGCGCATCCAGGCGATGTCGTCGCCAATCGTCTCGGCTTTCCAGCCGGCAAGCGTCGGCTCGAGCATGGCGAGGTTGGTCTTGCCGCAGGCCGACGGGAAGGCCGCAGCGACATACTTCACGACGCTTTCGGGGCTCGTGAGCTTGAGGATGAGCATGTGCTCGGCCAGCCAGCCTTCATCGCGCGCCATGACGGAGGCGATGCGCAATGCATAGCACTTCTTCCCAAGCAGGGCGTTGCCGCCGTAGCCCGATCCGTACGACCAGATCTCGCGGGTCTCGGGATAGTGGACGATGTACTTGTCGTCGTTGCAGGGCCACGGAACGTCCTTCTGGCCCTCGGCCAAGGGCGCGCCCAGCGTGTGGACGGCAGGAACGAAGAAACCGTCATCGCCCAGTTGCTCAAGAGCTTCGCGGCCCATGCGGGTCATCACGCGCATCGAGATGGCGACATAGCCCGAGTCCGTGATCTCGACGCCGAGCGCGGAAATCTTGGAGCCGAGCGGGCCCATGCAGAACGGCACGACATACATCGTGCGGCCGCGCATGCAGCCATCGAACAGGCCAGCCAGCTTGGCGCGCATTTCGGAAGGGTCGGCCCAGTTGTTGAGCGGGCCGGCGTCGGCCTGCTTTTCCGAGCAGATGAAGGTGCGCGTCTCGACGCGGGCGACGTCCTTCGGATCGGAGGCGGCGTAATACGAATTCGGGCGCTTGACCGGGTTGAGGCGCTTGAGCGTGCCCAGCGCGATCAACTCGGACGTGATCTGGTCGAACTCGGCATCCGAGCCATCGCACCAGTGAACGCGATCCGGTTTGGTGAGGGCGGCGATCTCGCGGACCCATTCGACCAGCTTCGCATGGCGCGTCGGCGCCGAGTCGAGACCCGGGATCGACGCGGTTTGGTCGGCGGCCTGCTTGGACTTTACCAGAGCTTCGCTCGTCTTCATTTCAAACAGTTCCCACTTCAACCCACCCAACCGGACCCGCACGCGGATTGCACCGCGTCTTGAATCCCGAAAAGGCGACGCGATGCGCCGCCCAGCTAAGTCTCAAACAAAAAGCAGGACTTGTGCCACACGGACCTTCGCCTCTCAGGCGCGCTGTAAAGCGCGGACGCTCCTGGATCCAGATAGCAACGAGTCTGCTTTCTCCGCCGACATTTGAGAGGCGGGCTGCGGACAGTTCGCAGCTTGCCCAATTACCCGGCCGAGGGGCTTCTGGTCGAGTGAAATCTTGGCGCCGTGCGTCGCCGCGTCGCAGCAAATTCAGATGCTTAATCGCGTGTTTGCTGGAGTGGCGCTGCGCTTTAGCGCGCCTAATTGCGCGGCTATGTCGAGCTATTGCGTCATCCACGAACAAAGCGTGCGCTGCTGCGTCGCAACACGAGAGACGATACCGGTCGGGCCGCCCGGGACACTTTAAGCATGCGGGCGGAGGCAGTCCGCGGCTGACACCGGTTACCTATGCGCCACACTGAAATGCGAGTCGTGATGCGTAGCCTTCGGTGGTGAGGAAGTGGGCGGGGGGCTACAGCCCGCAGCTCGCCGCTTTCTCACGGAACGGCGCGAGCTGGCGGGCCACCTTGTCGGTAATGTCGGTGCCCACGAGGGTGAGGCCGCCGGCGATCAGGTCGGTGTACTCGCTGCCGTTATCGTCTTCCCAATAGCGGGTATCGAGTGAGGAAGCGCGGGGGCCCAGCGTGCCGAAATCCGATTCCACGTCGCGGGCCGCCAGCGCCTTCCAGAGTTCCGGATTGGGCGCGGTCGTCTCGGTCCACGCGACAAGGCGATCGGCATGAACGCCGCGCGCCAGCAGCCCCTCGAACTGCTCGACCGTGCGGATCGTCGCGCCGATCACGAGGTCTGACGCGACGGTGTGAACCTCCTGCGCCTGGTCGTCGGTGTAGGTAATGACGATGACGTTGTTTTCGGCCTTGGCGGCGCGGATGGCGGCGATGATCGGCTCGTAGGGCGTCTCGCGCTTTTTATCGATCTTGAGGATGGCCCCGGATTTCTTCGCC
>Ga0105048_10020275_pt1 | contig 10150 bp, 9 predicted proteins | sample MAT05_FD_78382 | JGI IMG/M metagenome (GOLD analysis project Ga0105048, IMG submission 78382) | Freshwater microbial communities from Lake Fryxell liftoff mats and glacier meltwater in Antarctica - MAT-05 | ecosystem: Environmental > Aquatic > Freshwater > Ice > Liftoff microbial mat | place... | reverse complement strand
GTCCTCCGATTTGCGGGTGTTGTTATTTGATATATTCGAGGTTTTGGAGCAATAGTACGTGCGCGAAGACCAAGTTACCAAGATCAAGCAAGTTATCGTCATGCGTCATGACTTGAAAATGCGTCGTGGCAAGCAGATCGCCCAAGGAGCGCATGCGTCAATGTCGTTTCTCTGCCGACGACTGCAAGCCCAAGGCTCCATTTCGCTTGATGACTTCTCGCCCAATGAACGCGCTTGGCTCACCGGTTCATTTGCCAAAGTATGTTGCCGAGTCAATAGCGAAGACGAGCTGATGGCGATTTACGATAAAGCCGTCGAGCTAGGACTTGGGGTTCACTTGATCACCGACAGTGGTAGAACGGAATTTCATGGACAGCCAACTCGAACCTGCTTCGCAATCGGGCCGGATGAAGCGGGCAAGATTGATCCAGTCACCGGTCACCTAGAGTTGCTCTAAGCCCATGTGCAGAAGTTTTTCAGGACAATAAGGCGTTTAGGCGTTAGCCCTGGTTCTTCCAAGCACCTAGTAGTCAACGCAAACCGCGGCTAGCGCCATGCGGATGATTAATGTTGGATTCGGAAACGGACTGCACACCGTGTACAATGAAAGGGCGTTTGCAGAGTTGAGACAATTTACCAACGGTCTGATCTCATGTTCGTTCGGATTTTTTTGATTGCAGCCTTCGTAGGTGTTCTAAGCCAAAGCGGCGTGGCAATGGCCCAGCGTCCGGATCTTGCCATCGGCTTGAACTGGCCGAATGGAGCGTGGGCGACGTCCGTTGGCGGTGGTAACGGCGATCGAACAACGCTTTGGGATGCGTCAGGCCGATCGCTAGGTACGGCGGTTCAACAAGGGAACCGAACCCAATTCCGCGATAGTTCAGGCCGATCTATTGGCGCTGCACAATCTTCCGGAAGTCGCATCACATTTCGCGATGCCAGCGGACGAATTGTGCAGTCAGCGACAAACTCAAATAGTGGGACCACGTTTCGCTCCTCGAATGGAGCTACCTCGGGATCTTCGAGTGTAAGTGGCAATCGCACTCAGTTCCGGGACTCGTCGGGTAAATCGATTGGCTCCGAAGTTAGCAACAACGGTCTATCGACCTTTCGAGACAGCAGCGGACGATCGATCGGCTCTGCAAACAGGAATCGGAAATAGAATCATGGGATGGCGTTTACGGACCAATTGACCTCTATATACCGTAACCGCTGCCATCGCTCATCGCTATATTGCAGGTCAATAGCACACAGCGAATTTCGTTTGGCTTAGCACTAACTCAGACAGAATTGAAGGCAGCATGCGAATCGGTACTTGGAATGTTGAAAATTGGCTCATGACAGATGCGCATCGTGACCTATTGCTTCGCGAAGATGTCGACATCTGGTTGCTAACCGAGGTGAATCGAAAGTGGGCCAATGTTGCAGGAACGAAGGTTTTACACTTCAATTCTCATCTTTCAAAAGAGGTAATGGGACCCAAATCAACATTGGGCGGCCGTCCTAAGCATTTTGCCACTGGACGGTCTCGACGACCCGCATGTAGCAAGTGCGGCGGCAGTCGTTAACGGTGTTACCTACTGTTCGACAATACTTCCATGGCGGGGAATCAAATCCGATTCAGCTCCCTGGCATGGTTCCAATCATTCAGAAATGACGAAAGACGTAATTGAGATTCTTTTACGCAAATTGCCGACGAGCGATTTGGTTTGGGGAGGGGACTGGAATCATTCACTGATTGGCAAGGAACACGCTGGTAGCATGGGTGGACGCAATCATCTCCTCGAAGCAATCCAGAAACTCGGGCTTAACGTACCAACGACTGGCCTATCACATCGTGGCAACTACTGCCATGCGATTGACCATATTGGCGTTCCACTGTAGTGGAAGGTCGAAAGTGCGAAAAGAATCGACGCCGAAGGGCTGTCAGACCACGATGCGTACGTCGTTGAAACCTAGAAGCACAAGAAAAGGCCCCCCTATTCGTGCTATTGGTGCAAATTGTTGAGGTAGGCCAGCACGTCCCGAGAACTCCGCCGATGATGGTCCACGCTGCGCACGCGACTTTAATGGCGTAATTGCGAAAGCACATTGCAGGCATGGCATCTTCACAACATCGGTAGAGTTTGGTAGAGTTGAGTCATACCAATTTCGAAAGCGGGGAGATCATGGCATGTTGACACTTGGTGAGTATCTAAAGATAGCTTCGGCAGCCAAATTGCTCGGGATTTCGCAGAATACGCTCAGGTCTTGGGCTGATTCCGGGAGAATAACCGTTCACAAGAATCCAATTAACGGCTACCGCCTTTTCCTCAAAAAGGATTTGGAAGAGTTTTTGCAGTCAGTCGAATGTCCCGCTAGTTCAGTAAAGCCGCGGTGAAAATTGCGTAATCATCCATTCAAGAAAGTAGATGCGTTCTGCGTGCCGCATTTAATTCGTGACATCGAGCAGTTTAGTGGGCGCAATACGTCGATGGGGGCACTCGTAGAGGAATCGACACGCGTCTTCAATGCCATTGCGGCCGGAGAATCACTTGCCCAGGTAAAACAACGGTGCATTGCTGGAGACTTGCTCTCCCAGCGAACGGAAAAAAGTCGTCGTCGGATTTGGGCTTCCTTGACCCATCGGTATTTCGAACACGAAGTGCAATGGGCCATCCACGAAATTGTAGATTCGGTGCTTACTGATCAAGCCGCGTTCATCGACTTGCTATACCTACACTACGCCCTGCGTGACCGAATAGTTTTTGAACTGGTTACCGGAGTTTTGTACCCGCGTCGAAAGACCGCCGGAGCAGAAGTGACCAAGCCCGACATTCGCAATCTGCTAGACCTTGCATCGACAGATCAACCTCAAATTGCAAAATGGACAGAGGCAACTCGAGCAAAGTTAGCAAACAGCACGCTCACGGCCCTTCGAGATTTCGGAATACTAAATGGAAAAGTTCGCAAGTTCCTCGCTCCTCGCCAAGTATCCGACAAGGCGGTTGAGCACTTGCTTCACATTTTGGTTGCAGAAGGGCAAAAAGGCAAAAACATAATTACTGATGTGTCCTGGCGTTTGTTCTTTCTGACTGAGCACGATGTCGCTGCCAAATTAGCCATCCTCGCGCAGCAAGGTAAGATCCGATTCGAAAAAGCTGGCAGCACAGTCGTCCTGGAAACTCCATCGGAGTGGGAGGCTGCAGCGTGAGTTCAGATTGGAAATGGAAAGTCAATGAGGCGGTTGAAAGAATTCGTACACGATACTACTTTATAGGCCGCAAAACTGGAGCACCATTCCTGTCCATTATTTATCCGATGGAATTGGAATTGGTGGTAACGAAAGAATGGCAGACTCAGTGCGCAACACTATTGCCGGAATTCGGAGTTCGTTCAGTCGATGTTCTGAAAATTACCCAGGCGGTAATCAATGACTTCGGTGTCGAAAACGTTGTCTCCTCACTGTCGCACCCAATGCCGGGGTCTGACGCACAGTCCGAGCTAGCTGAACTATGGATCACCGCGGTTTGTAGAGAAGTCAAAGCGAAGCTCGCGGAGCCATGCCGTGGTAAGCCTGTAGCCAGCCTAGAACGACTTGCAGCACTTTACCCTGCTGCCGGTCCTCGAGATATCATGCAAAGGCTTTGGGACAGCGTTCAAAGTGAACTGAATGGTCCCGTCATTGTTTTGATCCCTGGGCATCGGGTGGATGCGAGAACATATTCCTTTCTGTCTCGCCAAGACGAATTCATGTACCGCGGTGATCCGCTCTAAATATCGTACCCCTAGTCATGTTAAGAACTCTGGATTCTCAGATGAAAATTCGCGACCTTTTTGCTACGCCGGTTTCCGACAAGATCGAGCCGGTTATCAAAGTGGGAGAGAGGCAAGACGAACGTAAGTTGGCCAGCGAGGTCAGTAGTTACGTCGTCACGCCTACGATCGAGCGTTACCTCGACGACATGCTTGAGCACTGGACTGACACACTCCGCAATAAAACGACTGAAATTGGAATTTGGATTTCAGGATACTTTGGATCCGGTAAATCACACTTTGCCAAAATCTTTTCCCTACTCGTTAGCAACCCGTCGCTCGACGGAGTCTCGACCGCGAAACGATTTGAAGCTCGTTTGCCCGCGAATGCGCCCCATCGCGATTCCATATTGCGTAGTCTCACACGCGTGAATGAATGCGAGACGACCGTCCTTGCGTTTAACTTAAACACGTTAGCAGACAGCAAGAAACGTCCACTACCGATGATTCTTTTGTCGCAATATTACCTTTCGCGAGGTTACAGCTCTAATGTGATTTACGCACGCGTCATTGAAAGCGAGATCGACAAGCTCGGAAAACTTTCAGAGTTGCACAACCGTGTTGAACAAAGCACAAAGAAGACATGGGAAGAGGTGCAAAACAATCCGACTTTTTATCGAAAAGCATTGTACGATGCCGCCTGTGAGGTTGCACCTGAACATTTTCGCACGCATGACGAAGTTGATCGAGCCCTTACAGAAGCACAGAGGGGCGAGCTCTACAATGTAAACTTCTTGATTCGTACCGTACTGGACGATCTCCAAGAGCGCGAGGCAAGAACTAAGAGAGAGCAGCGATTGCTTTTCGTACTCGATGAGTCAGGACAATGGATTGAGGATGATTCTGGCAAGCTCTCCCAACTACAGGCACTTGTCGAGGAAGCTGCCGTCGCTGGACAAGGGAAAGTTTGGCTAATCGTCACGACGCACGGGGACATGGGCTCCATTTTCAAGGAGGCGCGTGCACTAGAAGGTGATATGAAGAAGATCGAAGGACGTTTCCGTTTCAAGCCGGCGCTAACCACAGAGAATATCGAACTCGTACTCGAAGATAGGCTGTTTAGAAAGACTGCCGAAGGGAAAGCAACAATTGAGCGGGAATACGAATCCCGTGGAAGTGGCATGGTTCGGGGATTAGGCGAGCTGGCCAATGTTACCAGTCGTTCGCTGCCAGTCTGCACCCCGGAAAAATTCTCCACCTACTATCCGTTCTTTCCCTATCAGATTCACCTAATTCCAGAGATCGTCAAATCGCTTCGTTCTAAAGGCGGCCGCGGCGAACAGATGTCAGGATCAACGCGAACTCTGCTGGCGATCACACAAGACATTCTCCGCAGCGGAAGACGGCCGTACCTTGATGATTCGTTAGGGGCGCTCGTGAGCTATGACGAGCTCTACCACAACTTGGCGGGTGAAGGTGAAGTGTCTCCGGATGTCAGAACGGACATCTCACGCATAACGGGAACGGTTCCTGACGCTACTGATTTAACCCGACGTGTTGCTGAGGTTCTCTTTCTCATTCGAGAATTACCATTCATTCCTAGAACACTCGACAACATTGCTAGGCTTCTCGTCGAAGGAACGGACGAAGATCTTGCCGGAGTTGTGTCTCGCATACGACCAGAATTGGAACGACTGCGTGGCTCCGGACTTGTTGGTCAAACAGGCGACGAATTCGAATTCCTTACAGGCGAACGACGCAGCTTTGAGGAGGATGTTGCAAGGATCGAAATAGACTTCAGGCAACAGGATCGCGAGCGTGGACTTTTGGAGGAGTTTATCTATTCCGAAGGCAAAGCGAAGTACCGCGATTGGATCGACTCAAATTCTGTCGTATTTCACAACTGCGAGTTTCCATTCAAAATTTCGGTGGATGAGCATGAAATTGTCGGACTTAGAGGCGACGTACGTCTAAAGCTCTACACTCCTCTCTCGAATGGTCGAGTGAACATTCAGGACTTGGAGAACAAAAGTCTTCTCCAAGACATGCAAGAGACGGTGTTCTTCATGAGTGGTCGGGTGAACGGCTTTGACCGCGATCTCCAAAGGTATATGGCGATGCTAGACACTATCCGCAATTGGGTTAGCGATCCACAGAAGTCGGAAGATGCCCGCATGCTCGCTGACGAACGCAGTAGAGATGATGTTCCAAAACTGCGACGTCGGGTAATCGAGGGATTGAAGGAGGGAATTCGGTCTGGTTATCTGATATTTCGTGGTTCGAGCCGTCAGTTGACTCTTAAGCCAGGTACAACTCCCAGCCAGGCGATTCGTTATGACATGGCCAGCTACTGGCCACGACTCTATCCAAAATTTGACCGAGTGCCAGTTCGCATCACTAGCGACCAGCGAGCGATTAAGGACGTGCTTTCGGGAGACCTGTCGTCAGCTACACAAGACGTGCGCAGCTTGCGACTATTCGACAAGGCAGGAAAGATTGACTTACACAGCCCGTTGCTTGACGGCATCAAGATGATGCTGAGTTCTGAGCAACGTCAGCAAAGCCGAATTCTGGGCGGTGATCTCATTGGTAAGCTAAGCGGGATTGGATATGGGTGGGACCCGAATGCCGTACGTGTTGGTGTTGCAGCCTTGGTCCGAGCGGGCGTCGTAACCCTTGTGATTGGACAAAAAAACTACACCAACGCTGGAGATCCTGAGGTTGCTAAAGCCTTGCTAAACAATCGGGACTTCGCCAAGGTCGAATTAATTCTGGAAGACACGGATGTGGACCCAGATATTCTCACAGAAGTGCGTAAGCTGATTATCAAGCTAGCGAGCAAACGCAAGATAGACGAAACTCCGTCAGCGGTTTCCGAGGAAGCAGAGGGACTAGGACGTAACATGCTCGACCAGGCAGAAAGCGTTGTAAACTGGGCTTCCGGATCGGGGTTGCCTTTGCCAATTCCATTCACCAGAGGCGTCACTGCTTGGCAAGAGATTCTGCAACTCAAGAACCCTATTCATCGTATCAATTCGATTCACAGCGATCGAGAAGCTCTTGAGTCGGGATTCAATTCGGTCCTGGAGTACCGGAAATTTCATAAGGAGCAGTCCGTCGTTTTTAAGCAGATGTCAGATGAAGTTGCAAGCTACGCCGCAATCGAATACCGTCAAGAATGTGATCCGGAAATTCGTGATTTCCTCAGAGAGTATAGGGTTGCAAAAGAACAAGCATCATTTGCTAACGCAGATACTTGGTCAAGCTTGCAGTCCGCTCGCAACCAGGCGGCATTGGCAATCAAGCCACTACTGGAGCGTTGGAGATCAAACGCCCAGACTACCATCGAAAACGCGATTGGACGTTTAGCGGTCGACCTCCGTGAACACGTATTGCCCGAAAGCCTTGCCGTCGATTTAACGAAACCGCTTAGTGATTTCATTCATCAGATTCCTTCAGTAACATCCCCCGCTCAAGTCGCGGCACTTGATAGCCGGGCTCAGGAATGGGTGAAGTCCATGGGTCAGCGAATTGTTGACGAAGCCCGGCTCGCAAAAAAGGAACCCGATTCCGTTGTTCCGATGGCGGATCAAAATTCGAAGCACGCTCGCGCAGTGAAACCGCTACGTGCGACCGATGTATCAACCGTAACACGTGTGACCGATGTCGATCAGTGGGAAGCGTATGTGGCAAGACTCGATAAGCGGGTAAGGCAACTCTTGGCCGATGGCTACGATGTGGAGCTAGGATAAATGAGCAATATCATCAATCGATTCGAAATCAAAGCATTTCGCAAGCATGAAGGCTTATCTTTTGATCGTCTTGGACGCGTGAATCTACTTGTAGGAGAAAACAACTCAGGAAAGACAAGTGTACTAGAAGCAATACAATATTTTTGCAGTCCGATGGATCCGAGCGAGCTAATTGGAATCGCGCACAGTCGCGAAGCCGAACGAGAACTCGACACCCCAACGGCTCTTCGGTGGCTGTTTCCGAAAGAAAAATTTATCCGTGACCCAGAACACCTGGAACTTGCAATTGACATCTGTGCGCATCTACGTGAATCAACACGTACTGTTCACTGCGATTTCGAATTAACGAAAACCGCAATCGTTTCGTCCCATTTTGCAACAGACCTTACTGACGAAGAGAGAGCAAATCTAAAGCGGCAGGACTGGCGTCGTACCGTTGTCAAACTAAAGTACAACTACAGTGACCAAGTAGATGAGCAGATTAGTGCCTTCGCTACGGGCGCTGTCATGCTAATCGAGGGACAGGATCATTTCACGATTTCGGAGAATGTCCACCTTGGTAAGATTCCATGCGTTGTTCTTTCCCCAGTATCGCATCGAATAGGAAGTAGCCAGCGAGTTCTACTTTCTAAAGCGACCATAGATTTTTTGAAGAGAGACGTCGTCGGTGTGCTTCAGCTTATCGACGAAGATATTCGAGGAATCGAAATTCTCGAACCTTTCGGTCGTCCTGTCATCTATGTTGAAGTTGCCGCCCTTGGATTCGTTCCGGTTTCAACTCTTGGGGACGGAATTCGGCGTGTACTTAGTTATGCAATCAGTCTAAGCGAAGCACAGGGTGGGATTTTGGTGATCGACGAAATCGAAACAGCTATTTACAAGGACGTTTTAGCCAAGGTCTTTAGCTGGCTTATTTCATCATCCAAAAATCTCGACGTTCAGTTGGTTGCAACAACACACAGTTTGGAGGCAATCGATGCAATACTTGGGGCATCACTCTCATCCATTGAGGACTTGGTTGTCTTTCAACTGCCTGATCGCGAAAAGACGGGGCTGAAGCGATTCTCTGGCGAGCAATTGGAGAACCTTCGGTTTGAACAAGGATGGGACGTTAGATGACAATACACCACAGTTTGCTATTGGTGGAAGGACGTCAAGACGCGCTCTTTCTTTCCAAGATTTTTCAACTGCATGGATTTCGTTACATTAATAATATCGATGAGGCTCCGGACCGATGGTCGATCTTTATAAATCAACAGCGCAAGAAGGAGCATCTAGCAAAACTCAATGCTAATCGACCAGGATTGCAGTTGCATGAACTTTTTGAAGGCGTATGTCTCATCGACCAAGGCCGAAGTATCGTAATTCAAGCTGTAGGTGGAAAACGCAATAAGTTTAGAGACAAGTTGGATGCAATTAACGTCCAATTAGAAGACGGTCTTGCATCTCTGAATGCGATTGGGCTATTGCCAGATGCCGACAACAATCGCGATGGAGCAATTCAAAGTTCGCGACAGTACTTGCAAGCGTATGGATTTAATGAATCAGTTGTTCAGGATAGCACTCATGGGACACCGACGATTGGAATTTTCTCGCTGCCCAACGGCCAGAGCCAGGGAGGATTAGAGGAACTGCTGCATGAATGTGCGTCAGTAGTCTATCCGAATCTGCTCAACGGAGCGAAACAATACGTAAATGCAATTGTGACTCAGCAAGATCGTTACGAAGCGGAAGACATCCATGAGTTGAGAACGCCACAGGGCCCAGCTAAGGCCGTCGTGGGTTGCATTGCCAGTGTTTTGGCACCCGGTGCTACGATTCAAGTATCGCTCGCCAATCATCGCTGGGTTTGTGAAACGTCGATCGCTGCTATAAACGCGCCAAGCGTAAATGCTCTCACAACTTTCCTCCGACAACTTTGCGGATTAGTCTGATGGATGCAGATCTAAAGAAAATCCTGAAGGCTGTTGTTCTCGCGATTCGTCATTCGCTCGAGGGCAAATACAACGACACGGGCATTTGGCAACCGGGCGATTTGGAGAATCGGCTTGCCGAGATCGGTGTTCGCCAGGATCGTGAATCAGTTCCTGCTCAAGAAATGCCAAACTTGAAGCTGGAAGATCAGCAGGCGCGGCGTGTTGTCGATGGCTACCTCAAATTGCGTATAGGAGCGGGGGTGTCGAGAAGTGAATCAGTCCGCGAGTTCGTGCGCGAGTCTGCTTACACATGGGCCAATCGGCTATTGGCTCTTCGATGCATGGAGGCACGAGAGTTGATCGACGAAGCAATTTTGCAAAAGTCTTCTTATGGCGGGCGTTCACTGGAGCACCATCGATTGATCCAGCGAAAACCGGAACTGAGCGAAACTCCGGACGACGGTCGGTTCGCGATGCTGACGAAAGTCTTTACAGAGCAAGCAAAAAGACTTCCCAATTTGTTCGATCCATCTAGCCCATCGATCGCTTTGCGTCCGTCACCAGCCGCGTTGAAACAGTGCTTGGACTGGTTGTCGGGAACTCTTACCGTGCGAAGCCAACCCGCTGCCACGGATCAAGTTTTTCAGGCGCCAGATGCACTTGGTTGGGCATACCAATATTGGAATACCGACGAGAAGAAGCGTGTCTTCGACATGGTGAAAACGGTGAAGGGCGCGAAGATTGCTG
>Ga0105048_10020274_pt1 | contig 10150 bp, 7 predicted proteins | sample MAT05_FD_78382 | JGI IMG/M metagenome (GOLD analysis project Ga0105048, IMG submission 78382) | Freshwater microbial communities from Lake Fryxell liftoff mats and glacier meltwater in Antarctica - MAT-05 | ecosystem: Environmental > Aquatic > Freshwater > Ice > Liftoff microbial mat | place... | reverse complement strand
GTGGATCGCGCGCGGCTCGCACGCCCTGGCCAGGGCGCGGACTTTCGGCCAGTGGCGCACGATCCCGGCGAGCGCGGCGAGGCGGCGCTGGGGGTGATTTGCAGGCCGCTGCCCGCCGAGCTTCCACAAGCCCGGCGTGAGGGCGAGGCGCTCGAATTCCGCGCGCTGCGGCCACCATGCTTCCCACAGGCCGCGGAGGTAGGTGCGAGTCGGCGGGTCGAAGCTCCGCAGGTCGCTCGCGGGCAGAAATCCCGCGACGCCGAAGAGCAGCGCGGCGGCGTCGCTTTTGCACAGCAGGCGCAGCGGCAGGCGTTGGGCGAGGAGGGTGAAGGGGAGCTTGTTGTTCTTGTAGCCGAGGGTGGCGGCGAGGGCCTGGTAGAGCGCTTCGTCGGCGCCGTGCGCTGCGTCGAGCCGGGCGAGGGCGGCGCCTTTGCGGCCGAGCCGGAATTGCGCGGCGGCGAGCAGGACTTCGCGGGCTTTTTCCTCCGGCAGATTGCGGAGGGGGCCGAGGCAGCGGCCGGGCTTGGCTTCGGGCTGCGGATTGGGGAGTTCAGCGGTAAGGGTGGCGACGTCGAGCAGGACTTGCGGGACGAGGCGGTGCTGCGAGGTGCGGGTGAAAAATTCCGCCGCGCCGCGGTCGGTGAAGACGTGCAGCACGACGCCGTCGTAGGCGGGATTTTCGGCGTGGCCGTGGCGTTCCCAGTCGCGGGCGTCGGGATCGAGTTCGATGCTGCCGCGCGCGGGCCCGGCGTCATCCAGGGAGATCGCGGCTTCGGCGAAGTCGGGGCCGGCTTCGCGATTCCACACGCCGAATTGGACGATCGTGGCGCGGCGGCCATCGGTGGTCGTAAAGGTGCGCCCGAAGTCGCCGGCGAACCAATGAGCTTGCAGCTCCAGCTCCGGCAGGCGGCGCGGCACCTCGAGGAGCGGTTCTTCGCGGAGGGCGGCTTCGCGCAGGGCGGCGTAGCGGGCGGGGGTCGGCATGGTTTCAGAGGACGCTCTTGCCGGCTGGGCCGGAGGGAGTGCGGCGGCAGTTTTGCCACCCCACATACGCGCTGAGCAGGGCGACGAGGATGTCGTCGAGATTCCCGATGAAGGGCGTGGCGTCGGGGATGAGGTCGAGCGGGGAGAGGATCCAGACCAGGGCGAAGAGCGCGATGACGAGGAGCTTGGGGAAATTGGCGAGATGCGCGAAGGCGTCGGGCGGGCGGAGATCGGGGCGCAGCGCGAGGGCTTTGCCGTCGGGGCCGGAATAGAGTTCGCCGAGGGCGTCGCGGCGCACGAGCTGGGTGGCGACCCGCGCGAGGGCGGTGCGCGCGCGGGGATCGTCGGGTTCGCAGGCGAGGGCGGTGGCCACGGTGCCGAGGCATTCGCCTTCCGAGAGCGGCCGGCCTTCGGCGCGCATCCGGCGGAGCAGGCGCATCTTCAGCTCGAGATCGCCGCGCACTGCGGAGTCGTGCTCGCAGTGGGCGAGGAAGCGCGCCCAGTAGTCGCGTTCGCCGGGATCGTCGTGCTGCAGCCAGAGCGCTGCGGCGAGCGCGAGTCCGCCGAGCAGGAGGGTGCCGGGACGGGTAAAGGTGGGCGCGGTGACGGTGAGGGCGAGGGTGATGACGGAGACGCCGCCGAGCGCGCCGAGGGCCGCGGCGCGCGGCAGGGCGAGGGCGAGGCACACCGCGAGGAAAAGCAGCGCGATGCCGGGCGAACTGATCACGTCGAAGACTTGCGGCGGGATGCCGCCGAGCCAGCGCGCGCCCCACTGGGCGAGTCCGCCGAGGGTGTCGAGCAGCGTGGTGCTGGCGGGATTCTTCACGTAGAGCCGGCTCACGAGGAAAAAGAGCGACGCAAAGAAAGCCAGATGCCCGGCGAGATCGAGCGGGCGGCGCGGATCGCCGAAGATCCGCCACTGCCAGCAGAGCGTCGCGGCGACGACGAATGCGATGGCGCTCGCGGCCAGCGATTGCGCGGGCACGAACCGCCCGGCGAGCCCCGTTTCTGCGAAGAACAGGCAGGCGAGGAAATGCAGGCCGAGTGCGGCGAGGCGGCGGCTCCCGGGAGCCCAGATGGCGGCGCAGGTGCTCATGGGCCAGTGCGCCGCGCTTCGATCCCGGCGAGCGCGGCTCGCGCGTCGGCGCGGCGGTAGTCGTAGTTGCCGATGGTCACCGAGGCGTCCTTCCAGCGCGTCGGCCATTTGCAGAAGCGCTCGACGGCCTGCCAGAAGACGCGCTGGAGCTGGTCGAGGTCGGCGCTGGGCTTGTCGCCTTCGAGCTTTTTCCAGCGTTCCATGGCTTGCGCGAGCTGGGTCCAGGTCTCGCGGTTGGCGGGATCGTTTTCGTCAAAGGGCGTGTAGGCCAGCCAGCGCACTTTCCGCGGCGCGATCCTGCGCAGGAGCGTGTAGCACTCGACGCGGGCGAGCTGGCGCGGTTGCTCCGGCGATTTTGCGAGTTCGGCCGGATACCGCTGGCGCAGCGCGGCGACGGCATCGAGCAGCACGTCCGGCGGCACCGCGCTGGGCTGGCCGAGGAAAAGATCGCGGCTGCCGCCGGCCTGCTCGAAGCGCGCCACGCACGCGCCAAAGGCCAGCGGAAATGGCCGCGCGAGTTCCGCCGGGCCAAACTCCCGCTCCAGCCGCACGACGGCATCCCAGTGCCCGGTGCGGTGCGGTTCGCGCTCCGCGAGATGCAGGTGCGCCATGGCCTCGACTTCGTGCAGCCAGGCGTAGGTCGCCGGAGTCGCGCGCACGGCCTGCAGCGCGGCGGCCTCGCCACGCAGGGCCGCAGCGTTCTCCAGCACGGTCGTCCAGTTCAGCGGCGACGCGGAGAGGGTCTCATTCAGTGCGCGGATAAAGGGCGCGCTCGCGGCGGGCGGCGCACTCTGCGCCAGCGGGCGGACGGTGAGCGTGCGCGCGGGATCTTCACCGGGCGTGGTGCGAAAAAAGAGCTGCGCGATCTTCCAATCCCGCGTGAACAGAAGCGTGGCGATGAGGGCGAAGACCGTGAGCGGCAGGGTGAAACGCAGGAGCGTCGCGGCGGGATTTCGATCCGGGGCGAGCGGCTCCGGATGAAGCTGACCGGCGAGGCTGGGATGCGCGGCGAGGAATTGCCCGGCGGTGACCCGCCCGGCCCATTCGGGATGCGTGGCCCGATAGAGGACGATGGCGCGCTCGTCGTCGGCGCGGATCAGGGAGTCCTCAGAGCCGCCGGGTGGTGGGAGTTCGTCCATGGATGCAGGTCCATAGCATCTCCGGGGAAGCCCGGGAGGGAAGAACGCACGCAGCTCGCGGCCCCTGAGGCGCCGGATCGCCGCTCAGGCATCCACGGGCCGGCGCGAATACGACCGCCGGCGCCGTTTGCGCTGCCGCTTCATCTTCAAAAGAGCCGCACCGATCGCGATCGCGATGAGGGTGCCGGTGATCGACGCGAGGAGCGGAAAGAGCGGGAGCTTGCGCACCGGCTGGATGGTCGCGATCTGCGGCGGCAGGGGCGGCGGCCACATGGTTAGGAAATAGGCGCGCTTCCGGTCGCCGAATTTTGGCACTTCCTTCACCGTGCCATCCGGCGCGACGAGGCTGATGGTGTCGTCGCCGGCATTGGTCACGTAGAGGTTGCCCTTGTCGTCAAAGGTGAGGCCCTCGGGCGAGTTCAGGCCCCGGGCAAAAGTCGTCACCGAGCCGTCGGGCCCGATCCTGCCGATGGTCGAGTTGGTGGCGTTCGCGGCGTAGAGATAGCCCTTTTGGTCGAAGGCCAGGCCGCGCGGCCCGCTCAGGCCGGTGGCAAAGGTGCGCACGCGCCCATCGGGCGTGATCTTGCTCACCGTGGAGCTGGCAAAGTTCGCGGCGTAGAGATTTCCCGCGCCGTCAAAGGCGAGGCCAAACGGGCCCTGCAAATCTTTCGCAAAGGGCCGCACGAAGCCGTCGCGGGAGATCCGGCTGATCGTGTTGGAGGCAAAGTTCGCCACGAAGAGTTCCCCGGCCGCATTGATCGCGACGCCGCGGGGCGAGTTCAGGCCCTTGGCGAAATTCGAGACCTGCCCGTCGGGCCCGATCTTGCTCACCGTGTTTTTGAAACCGTTGGTGACGAAGAGATTTTTCTGGTCGTCAAAGACGATGCCAAAGGGGCCGCTCAAGCCCGCGGCGACGATGCCCAGCTCCGTGCCCGTGAGCACATCGACCTGCGTGACCGTGCCTTCATTGGCATAGGTCACATAGGCGAGGCCCGCGCTCGCCCGGCCCGCCAGGCAAAGCCAGACGGCCAGGCAGCTCAAAAAAGCCGCCGCGAGGGTGCGCAGCGAGAGGTGGGACATGACGGCGGGGTGGAAAAAACCCGATACCCGGATCGACGTGATTGGCTGGAAACGGCGGGCCGGGATGGCGGGGACAGTCGCTCGCAGGGCGAGGTTGGGACTGCGGTCAGTATATGTACCGACATCCTCCGGGTGTCGCGAAAATTCTTTTACCACAACCACCTGAGCCCGCATTCCGAGCGGGTCGCGCAGGGTCATGGCCGGTTCCGACGCCCGGCGATGCCGCCGCTGGAGGACCGCCCCGAGGCCTGGGTGGCCGAGACGCTCTCAGCGAGGCGCGGCGACCCTTGGGCGTGGCCGGCGAGCCGGCGTGGGGAATGCAGCCCGCCCGCGGTGGCCCACGGCTCGACCCCGCAGGTCTGGCATGGCGAGACTCGGGCGCGGGATCGGCGGATGGGATGGCTGAGCCCGCAGGCGAAAAGGACATTCGGTCCGACGATCGTGCAGCACTGAGTAGCGTGAGGGCTACTTTGCAGGGGACGCATGGCTGACGGGGCGGGATGCGGACATTCGGAGAGGTTCGCGACCGGATTTAGCAGCGCACATGCCATCGCCGCGCGGTTCCTCCTCCGCCTCCTACTCGCCCTCGTCCGCGAACTGGCGACGCGCCCCAGTCATCGAATTCTACGGTCGAACTGCCGGAAGCGCGCTGGGATGCCAAGGACTAGGGGCGCCCTCGCCCCGAGTCCGAGCGCCACGGGGCGAGGGCGCCCCTACTCCTTGCGTGCCGTGCGCGACGATCACGAAGTCTCACTGTAGAAATCGGATCAGGCATCCCCATGCCCGGGGAATCCCCTCCACCGGTTCGCCCGATTGGGCACCCCTCTCCCCTCCATCGAGTAGGAGTAGGAGGACGAGCACGAGAAGGCCGCTGCCCGTGCATCCAGTCACGGCTCCCGCCGGCGTGGCTCTCCGTGCCGCTCTATCGCTTCCGCCGCATCCACCACACCGCACCGAGCGCCGCCGCCACGACCAGCGACACCACCACCCCCGGTCCCCTCTCGCTTTCCAGAAACTCCTCCACCGTTTCCTTCCCTGCCCGCCACCGGTCGCCCGAATCCGCGACGAACACCCGGCCCGACTCCTTGATGCTCGCGCCCAGCGTCACCGGCGGCGGCGGCCACGCCGGTGCCACCGCGCCATAGCTAGCAGCCTCCTGCACCCACCACTCCCGGTATGCGTTCAGTGATCCATCCTTTGGGTCGATCCCCCATTCGCGCAAGCCATCGCTTGCGATTAAGGGCAGACTGCCCTTGAAGTCCGGAAACTCGTCCTCAGCTTGATGGGGATCGAACAAATACGGTGCCACGATCGCTACCGCATCCCGTGAACTGACCAACGAAAGAACCGTGACCAATGCCCCGAATTCGGACCGCCCCTCCCGTCTCGCACCTTGGGCTGCATCGAATTTATCCACGAGATCCCAAGTCCATTGTCGGTTGCGATACTTTCGGTATTCGTCATCCCCAAGCACCTCGCGGGGCGTCTTTACCTGAGCGCACTGGGCCAATTCGTTCCGAAAAAACTCCCGCCATTGCGGATGCTGTTCCAATGCTGCTCCCACCACGACCTCCAGGTAGTTGCGACCCCTGGTTCCTGGCACTTGCACTGAGGCGTGCGGGAACCCACCAGAACGAATAATGCTAACCACGGTGACGGCCTCGTCGATCGGAAGACTCGAGATACTAGCGAATGCCGCCTTCTCAACCTGCGTCATGTGTGACCCCCTCCCACTCTTCAAGTGCTCAATGAGTGCACTCCAAACTGCGAGCGTCTCTGGACTCTCAACCTCCTTCCGAAACTCAATACTCCTCTTCCGCTCTAGCGCCCCGGTGCCGGCCGCAGCGACTGCGGCGAAACAAACAATCGCGCACAGAGTCGTGCTTACTTTAACCATGGGTTGATTTTCGCCCAATCGCCCCGCAAAATCTTCAGGCCGGATTTGTAACCCATCAGCAGCTCGCTGTGTGGAGCCGGAACACGGAAAAGGGAGGTATCTCCACCAGAGACCCACGGATGCCATAGCTTAAAGATGTGGCCGAGCTCATGCCCAGCGGCCCTTAAGGGATCAATTCCAGGAACGGGGATCGCCGCAACCAGCGACCAGGCCGCATTTTCAGTCGTCATCCCACCTTGCACCCCCCCGTCTGGATAGACAATTCCTGGAACGTAAAAAAGGGTTTTATGTGTCCCCGGTGCGACCGCCCTTGCAAACGGAATCGCACAATCCCCGTTGATGATGACGCTTACTGAATCCAAAGTGTAAGCACATTGCACCTTCGTAACCCCAGGAACAGCTTCCACCAAAACTTTTGTCCCGGTCTGCGCGTAATAAAGGGAATTCAAGTAAGTCTGCAAGACCTGTGCGTTCGGCAACGCCCCAACTGCGCGAGTTCCGCGTCTTCGATAGACGTCTCTGCCCTTGCGGTCAACAATCTGAACAGCCACAAGCCGCACGGTCAATTCGCGCGGTAAGGTTGATGACAGGACATCCAACGTTTCGTAGTTCGTTTGGCCCGCTCCGGGACCAGGGTCTCCGATATCCAAGCGCACCGGCGCGAGCTGGTTGCGACTGGTCACGGCCACGCGATTCCCCGGCACGGAGGTGGCGGACACTTCCGGAGCAGTGGGTCTTAACCCGACGCTCAGCGGGGAGGGCTCGGATTCGAGGTTGATCTGCTTAGTCTCTCCCGAGACCAGGCACACCGCCGGCGGTGACGAGTGGGCGTCGATCCCCCGCGGGGTGGGGTCGAAGTCCACGACTCGGGCCGTAGGCATGATGAACTCGAAACTCTCCGTTCCGCCCACCCCGTCGGTTGCCGGTACCCCGGTCGCATTGCGCTTCTGGAACGGCAGCGCCGGAGAAAAGATGAAGCTGGCCTTCGGATAACCCAAATGTCCGAATATCGGGAATTCAGAGTTGAACGAGAAATCGTCTTCCGTCACGAGCCAATTCAGGGATGTCGAGCATGTCAGCCACTGCCCGATCGGGCTCAGCACTACGGTTCCACCTCCAAAAGCCACGGTGTTGAAAGGCGGAAACTCCTGCATCCAATGGGATGATTGGTTGAATGGTCCCGGGAAGGTGCCGAAACCCGGGAGCGATCCTGCGTAAAGGCCCCCAGTGGGGTATGGTGGGTTTGCCGTCGGGTCCCAGAAGTTCCAAGCAATCCCGGCCGCACCCAGTGTCACGGGTGCATAACCGATGGTCACATCGCCCGATGGCTCGGAAAACCGAGTGGCCGGTGCCGGATTGTTCCCGTCGATGTTTTCCGTGAGGGCGCGATAAACGAAGGCCTTACTGGCAGGGAGGAACTCGTAGTAACTCGTTTGGCCATCGATCATGTCTTTGACTTCCCACGCAGACGAACTTCCTGCTGCCCGCCGGTACACGCGGTGGCGCGTGTGTGGCCTGGTTTCGCCCGTGACCGTGATCCGGACCGTCCCTGGCGCGTGAGGCGGGGACGCAAATGCCACCGCCAAGGAAGGGGCTGTGAGAATCACGGGCGCCGCGCCGATGGGAGCCAAGGGCGCGGCATTGGATCCGTTGGGGTTGGCGGCATCCACCGCCACTTGAGAGTGGACGGGTCCACTGGTGGCCCACACGGCGGCTGCCACCTGCACGATAAGACGGGTCGGAGTAGGCATGGGTCAGGGGATGGCGGCAAACGGGACGTGCAGGGAGGTTTCATTCGGGCCGAGGCGACCCACTTCGACGAGCACCCCGCTGGCGTTGCGGATGCGCACGATGAACTCGAACTCGTTGTTGGAGTTGTCGGTCCAGGAGATGTCCAGCGACCCGTCTTCGTTCGTGCGAACGCGCACGTTCGACGGGGCCGCCGGCGGGCCAGGCGGGGCTGCGCCATCATAAGGATCGCGCGGGTTGGTGCCCATTTCCCATTCCGTGAGGTTCACCTTGTAGTCGCCGTCGAAATCCATGAGCGCATCCAGGGGCTCGGTCGCACTGAGGCCATTGGCGGCTTCCCAATCGTCGGGCAGACCGTCGGCATCGGCGTCGGGGTCCGTGAAGAAGGAGAACCCATTTTTAGCCTGCCCGGAATTGGCCACGGCGAAATCGTCTTCCTCGCCATCGGCCTTCCAGGGTCTGACCGCGTACCTCCCGAGCGCCTCGAGCCGCCGATAGAACGGTTCCGCGACCGCTTTCACCTGGCCCAGATTGGCGGCGCCGTAGTTGCTGGGCAGCGCGGAGGCCAGCGGCACCGCCCGCCCGGTCGAGTCGGTGATGATTTGCCCGCCATTGAACTGGCAGAACGTTTTGACGAGCGCGGTAATCTCCGGGCCTGCTCCGCCGCCGCCGGAAAATGCCGCCTCGAACTCCAGGTATGCGGCCGAGGCGAGTTGGCGGAGCTGGCCGAGATTCACCGCGGAGTAGTCTTGAGAAGGCGCATAACTCTGCGGCCACGTGACGGCGGAGGAGGAGGTGCTGACTGGGGAGATGACCCCGCGGCGGAACCACCAGGCGGGCAGGTGGTTTGGCTTGTTGGCGGGCACTTGTTCCAAGCCCAGAAGGGTCGCAGTCAGCACGGTCGCTACCGCGATCAAAACGATGCGGGTAGGTTTCACGGAAAACGGCAGGCGAGGCATGGCGACGGGGCGTGAGAGTTACGGTTCTTCGCCTTTGTCAAAGGCCCCCATGCCGAGATTGCCCTGCGGTCGGATGAGCAGCGCGCCATCGGCCCGGATGCGAAGGGCGTTCGTCCTTGCGGTGGCACTCTGTCCGTTCCCAACGACGAGCACGCTTTTGCGGCGATCGACCCCCGTGGTTGGGTGAATCGTGGCGTCGTTGAACCTTCCCAGGATGATCTGTGCGGACCCATCCGCCGCCGTTGGTCCTGGATTGATCGTTTGGTGCCCGAGGTTGATTCCACCCTGGCTGCGCGGGATAAAAAACGGGCTTAAGTGCGCTTGTGCGTTTGCCTGGTGGAGGACGTGCATCCCATTGAAGAAAATCCCGGAAGAGGGGTCGATGGTGATCCGCCCGCCGCTCCGGCCAAAAACATGCAGCCGGTTGAGGTGGTCCAGTTCCATGGCCTTCCCGCCCGGGTAATTCCACCGCCAGAAGCTATTTGCCTCGCTGGCGGTGAGTTCCAGGCCGACGCATGGAAAGCCGGGATGCGGACTGTCCCAGGTGCCAAGGGTAAAGGGTGCGCTGTTGATGTCAGCCCAAGTGCCCCCGAGCAAGTTCAGGTTCCCCAAGGATCGAGTGTTGAGGTGCGGGTTGTTCTGGCCTTGGGGGAAAGGGTTTCCGCCGAGTTCGGCGACATCAAAGATGAAGTAGTCGGAGGGATTGGTCGGCGCGATGAATCGGAGCGGACTCCATTGCCCGTTGAGGGCGAAGCTGACGGACTGCCCGACCCAGGAGTCTGGCACGGCCCCGCGGTAGTTTGTCCATTGCCCGGAGATCCTCGTCCCGGTGACATCCGCGCCAATGGGGTGCCCGTATTCGTCCACTCCATTGACCAAGCTATGTGGGTCCCAGTAGGTGAAGGTTTCCAGGTGATGATCGGAAAAATTCGGGAGCAAGACGAACATCTGATGGCCATTGGTGATTTGCAGGGTGGTCGCGCGCGCAGTGTCCTCAATGCCAATCAATTCCACGTTGATTTCCACAGCTTGGGTGGGAGAGGGTAATCCGGCAAAGGCAAACAAGCACACCATCAAAGATTTGTTCATGCACACGCTCTTGGCGCGGGCTTTTGCGGTGGCAACAGACCGGGCCGGAGCGACGCGGCGGGGGGGAGTGCAGGCGCCCCCGGCTCAGAAGCCAAACTCGATCTGCCACTCCGAACTCCACGCACGCCGCTCGGGGAGTGGGCGGGCCCAGCGGGCG
>Ga0105048_10020273_pt1 | contig 10150 bp, 5 predicted proteins | sample MAT05_FD_78382 | JGI IMG/M metagenome (GOLD analysis project Ga0105048, IMG submission 78382) | Freshwater microbial communities from Lake Fryxell liftoff mats and glacier meltwater in Antarctica - MAT-05 | ecosystem: Environmental > Aquatic > Freshwater > Ice > Liftoff microbial mat | place... | reverse complement strand
TATAAACCCTTCTCGTGTCGGAGACGATGAATCGTCGAACACATGGCTTTTCTGCAATCGTGGTGTCAAGTCACGCGGGTTTTTCCGACTACAACGAAAATTACTTTGAATCGTGATGCTAGCATTTGCCCTACGGAGCGATTGGCTAGTTGCTGGGAATGGGTTCCAATGGGTTCCAATGGGTTCCAATGGGTTCCAAAGTGCGGGATTAGCCTGCAATCAATCGGCATAATTTAAACGCTTAAGTTACACTCACTATCCAAGAAATGAAGCCGAATGCCACAGCTTTCCCACATGGTCTACTTTACCCTCCAGGATGACGCTGCGGCCAAGATCCAGGAGTTGCTAGAGGCCTGCCAGCATTACCTCGATAAGCATCCTGGGGTCGTTTACTTTTCAGTGGGAACGCTGAACCCGGATCTAGCCAGACCGGTGAACGACCGCGGCTACCACGTAACACTCAACGTGGTCTTTGACAGCCGGGAATCGCATGACCTCTACCAGGTAGCACCTCGCCATTTGGAATTCATCGCTCAGCAGAAAGCCAATTGGAAACAAGTTCGTATTTTCGATTCCGACCTCGCATAGCTTGATTGACCATGCCTACCGTACTTGACCGAATCGTTGCATCCAAGCGTGAAGAGATTGCGCTTGCTAAAAAGCGACGCGATTTAAAGTCTCTCATGGAAGCTTCTTTGCAAGGGCCTGAGGTGCGAGACTTCCTGAGTGCGCTTCGCGGACATGCGTACGTCCGACTGATTGCTGAAGTGAAAAAGGCTAGTCCTTCGAAAGGGACGATACGCCCCCTGTTCGATCCTGTCGCGATCGCAAAAGCATACGAATCCGGGGGAGCTGCAGCCATTAGTGTTCTTACCGATGAACCTTTTTTTCAAGGCCGACTCGACTATTTGACTTCCATCCGCAATGCCGTCCAAATCCCCGTACTGCGGAAGGATTTTATCTTGGACGAATACCAAATCTATGAGGCTCGCGTTGCCGGTGCGGATGCTGTTTTGCTGATCGCCGAGTGCCTCGAAGGGGATGAATTGAAACAGCTCTACGATCTTGTGCATTCTCTGGGAATGACGGCGCTTATCGAACTGTATAGGCCGGACCACTTGGAGCGAGTACTGGCTACTGGAACTAAACTCGTAGGGGTTAATAATCGAGATCTACATACCTTTGCGGTCGAACTCGATCACGTGATCCAGTTGCGAAAGCAGATTCCCGAAGACGTCACGGTAGTAGCAGAAAGCGGTATCTTTACCGCAGACGATGTCCGAGAGATTCACAAGGCCAAGGTCGAAGCTATGTTAGTAGGTGAATCCCTAATGCGTCAATCGGATGTTCGCCAAGCGGTCGTCAATCTCTTGCGACCGGATTTCTGCGATTAAAACCAGACGGCGATGAGTAAAAGTACGAGCATGACTGTCCCGCAGATTGCTTTGAGGGCCGTCCCTAGCAGCTTGCCGCGAAGGGCTCCCCAACCGATTCGGATGCTCAAATTCCAATCCTTGCCGCTCCAACGTTCTCCCGCGACTGCCCCTACAAAGGCTCCCAAGCATCCGAACAGGACAGCCGCAATCAAGCTACCGATGATAGGGACGGGTACGCCGATGACCATCCCCACTACTGCGCCGATTACCGATCCACAAACTGCCAAGATCCCGCCCTTTTTCGAACCGCCCAGCTGCTTGACTCCGGCAGCGCCTGCAAAAAACTCGACCGCCTCACCGACAATGGCCAATACCAACAGGGACAGCATCGCAGGTGAATGAATGTCGGTATGAATCTCGCTGGTAACGAGGTAAGCCAACGCGGCAGCCATCAGCACCAACCCCCAGTTGCCGGGCAAACCAACGAGGTTGCCGATCCAAAAAATGGAAGCTGCGATGGAAACCAGGATGGCAACGAGATAGTTCAATGGGGTACCTTCCTAGGTGCCGCTACGCACCGTATTTTCCGAGTCGCCCTGCGTTGGCCATTGCCAGAGTCATCAAGAACTGTGCTTCGAAATGACCCAGTCCGCCGGTAATGCACGTGGTTTCGTTAAACGTCATGTGGGGATCGGGCCGGCAGCAATCCGAAACTAGCAAGGTTGGAACGGGATGCCACGAATGCCCCTTCAGATAGCTCGGAGTGCTATGGTCACCAGTAACGATCGTTACGGTCGGATTCAGTTTGGCGATACGCGGCAAGATCGCGTCGAGCTCCTCAATGCGCTGAACTTTTTCAGCGAAATTACCGTCTTCGCCGGTGCTGTCTGTGTACTTAAAGTGAATAAAGAAAAAATCGTACTCCGCCCATGCCTTTTCCAGGGTGTCGATTTGTTCAGATAGTGTCTGAGCAGAGCCAACGATATCCATACCGACGAGCCGGGCCAAGCCTTTGTACATCGGGTAAACTGCGATGGCTGCAGCTCTGAGTCCATACACTTCCTGGAACGACGGCAAGGCAGGTTTGTTGGCAAAGCCTCGCATGGTGTGAAAGTTAGCTTTCGGATGGCCTGCTAAGATCTTCTTGGCTTGCACCAAAAACTCCTTGGATATTTGAACGGTCTTGACGCTCCCCGGTTCGTTCGCGCGAGGATCGAGCGGAGGTACGCCGGTCTTTTGAGGATCGGTGTCCGCCACGTTGCCACCCAGACCCTCTCCTCGGAAGACAACCACGAACCGATGCTCTTTCACCGGTTCAACGAAGATTTCAATTCCTGGGATCTTTATCTGCCGAAGCGATATAGCCAGCGGAGCACTTTCTTCACTGCTGATCCGACCGGCCCTACGGTCAGATATGTTACCTTGGGCGTCCAACGTACAAAAATTGCATCGGATCGCAACGTCGCCATCCTTCAATGCAAAACCGATCCCCGTCGCCTCCAAAGCCCCTCGGCCAATTTTGTACTGCAACGGATCGTAGCCGAATAAACCCAAATGCCCCGGTCCGCTACCGGGCGCAATTCCAGGCTTGACTGGAATACTGGCACCTTGCACGCCCAATTTGGCTAGCCCGCTCAAGTTCGGTGTCTTGGCCGTTTCTAACTCCGTCTTCCCGCCCAGAGTCATGGGCAAGCCACCCAGCCCGTCGGCTACGAGCATGACAATCTTGCTGTCATTACCCAGTTGCAATTCGCGGGTCAAAGTATGCATGTCCATGAAATAAGTTCTCCGAATGAAAGGTCTGATTGCGAAAGGAGCAAGTGATCTTTGTTTATCAGATCCACAAAAAAAAGGAAGGCAGTCCAAGGCTAGCAGTCGGACTTGTTTGATAGCGAACCGCAATGCTGTTGATCGCTGAACGAAAATTCCCTATCTACCAACCTATGAAAAGCGAATGTCAAAAATGGAGCCGATGGATGCTCGCATCGAACGCGCGATGGCCAGCTTGGTTCGCGATTGCAATCGTTTTGGTGGGCGTTCCGTGGAACGCCCTTCAGGCTCAAATCAATTTGAACCCACCGACCCAGCCTCACTCTCCGTCCCAGGTAACTTCGCTTCCGGCTGTCAGGCAAGAGATACCTGCACAGGTTCCAGCGGGGCAGGACCGGCCGTTGCAGTTTCGTAGCGATGGTCAGCCTACCTACCGGACAGCTCAGCAGCCCAATGGTCTTTTGCCCGCGTCTGGCCAGCTACCGCCATCTGCTGGGGTCAATCCGAATGGAACAGCGCAGGGTGTCTCTGCTACCGTCGCTCTAGCTCCTCAAGTCGCGCAGCCTGTCAGCGATGTCGTTTCGATTACACCAGAGGCGGTCGCGACCTATCTGCAGCAACTACAAGCGGCTCCAGAATTGGAAGCGACCCTAAAAAAGGATTTAATCGCGACCTACGAAGCCATCTTGGCCGAGCTGAAGAGTCGGGCCGAAAGCGAGAAAGTCACCAAGGAATTCATCATCGCTTACGAAGCGGCTCCGGTCGCCACGGCGGACGCCAAGAAACGAAAAGAAAACCCGAGGCCACGCGTTGTCTTTTCCGACGAGATGCTTCGAGCCTCGCCTATTGAAACCCTTCGGTCGTTTCAAATCGAAGTACAAGCGATGGCACAAGCCGCGACCGACGGCCGAATTCGAGTAGAAACAGCCATCAGCACACGCGAATCACGTCGGAAAGAACTGCCGTTGCTTACTGCAGAGGATAAATCGTCCATCCTCAAAATCAATGAGCAGCTAGCTTTACCCGCGGTCGATGGCGTCGACCCTCGCATTCGCGAAGCCAACACTCTTTTGCTTCGGTCCAAGCTCATGGCTCTCAACGAACGAGTGCGTCGACTCGATCAAGAACAACGCACCTACGATGCAGAATTGGAGCTTCTCCCCATTCGAAAAGAAGTTCTGATTACCGAAGAGAAATTTCAACAGGCAAAATTGAAAGAGGTTTCCGATGAGCTCAATAAGCGGAGAGAGAGTCTCATCGCTAAACAAAAAAACCTTGCCCAAGGGCTCATTGCTCGCGCTGCACCGGACCTGAAATGGCGGGCTGAGCAATTGGTGAAACGGGCCGAGGATTGGCTGCAATTGGCCAAGGACAACGCTTCGCTCCGCGCGGATCTCGACTCGGCGACCAGCGAGTTGAAGCTCTGGACCAATCGATTCACACTCATGTCGGACCGGATCAAACCCAAGAAAACAGACGACTCCCGGCATGTGGCTAGTTTCAATAGCTGGGTCGGGCTTATGCTCCGCAAGCAACGCAATGAGCTGCCCGATATCGTTCAACTCAGTCTTAAACTAAGGGACTACCGGGCACGCGTCGTATCCACCGATTGGCTGATTTTAGAGCTCGATGATTGGAAGGCGTCGTCGGTCGTGACGACCGATGCACCGCAACAAATCTCTCTTAGCGACAATGTGGTCGAGGTCTTTGCCAATGCTCCGGCGTACGAACAAAAGCGGATGCTCGAAACGCTAGAGAGTAAACTGATCAGCGAATTTCGTCTCGATGCAAGTAGCTACTCCGACAACCTAATTCGATTGGCGGACAAAAACCATGAGACTATCGAGGAGATCAAGCGTTTCCGTACGTTCATCGACGAACATGTGCTTTGGATTCGCTCCAGCGAGCCGATCAATAAAACGGATTTCCGTCAACTTTGGCCGTCGCTCAAATGGCTCTTTGACCTTGAAAACTGGCGCATCATTCCAGCCCAGCTTTGGTCGGATCTGCAGTTGCATCCGTGGGCCTATGGGTTCGGATTCCTGAGCTACTTGGCCCTTCTATTCAGTGTGAAACGATGCAAGAAGCATATTCAGTTGCAAGGCGCGATCGCATCTAAAGCCAATTGCACCTCATTCTTGCCGACGGCCAAAGTCGTACTGGATTGTCTCTTGCTGAGTTCACCACTTGCACTGCTTCACATCATTCTCGGATGGCGATTGATGAGTACCTCGGACGGAAACAGATTCGTGGAGGCGATCGCCATAGGGTTGGTGGTTAGCGCTCGGTACTTCTTTCCGCTGGAGATGATCCGACAGATCAGCCGCGCTGGCGGGTTGGCCGAGAATCATTTTCAGTGGCCCGTTCATTCCACGCAATTGCTTCGCAAGAATCTCCGTTGGTTTATCGATCTGGCGATCCCCGCGGTGACCGTGGTCGGAATCGTGTCCCAGTTCGGCGAAGCCCGTTGGGAGAATTCCTTGGGAAGATTGATCTACAGTATTTTGATGTCCCTGTGTTTTCTCTACTTGCTCGTCCTGTTGCATCCAAGCAAAGGGGTTTTTAGCGATTTCTTAAGTCGCAATGCGAACGGCTGGATCGATCGGCTCAAGTATTTCTGGTACTCCGGCCTCGCAGCTGGCCCGTTGGCTCTGATGACGATGAGCCTGATGGGCTACCACTACACGGCCATACGTCTAACGATGATGATGCATATGACGTTCATCACGCTGATCGGTCTTTTGTTGCTGTCGAGTTTGATACGCCGCTGGCTGTTGCTGAGACGCCGGCAGATTGTCGTGGCACAGGCTCGGCAACGCCTCGAGGAGGCGCGACGACGGGAACCAGGTGGGGCGGTATCGAACAGCCTCAACGCAGCGGCCCTGGCTGTCGATGCGCGCACCGATCTGGCTCAAATCAACGCTCAAACCATCCGGTTAGTCGGTAGTACTCTGATCTTTGCCGCAATCGGAGCCGTGGCCTTTATCTGGTCGGGCGTTCTGCCAGCGGTTAGCGTGCTGGAGGGGGTGAAAATCGGAGAGGTAACCCTCGCCCAGATTTTCTTCGCTGTTCCCATCGCTATCATGACCATCGTTGCGGCCAGAAATCTTCCCGGCCTATTGGAGATCGCATTGCTGCAGCATCTCCCGATCGAGAACGCCGTTCGGTATGCAATCGCGTCCCTTTCGCGGTACACGATTCTGATTCTGGGCATTGCTCTGACCTTCAATAGCATTGGGGTAAAGTGGTCCAACATCCAGTGGTTGGTGGCCGCGCTCGGAGTCGGTCTGGGATTTGGTCTACAAGAAATATTTGCCAACTTTGTGTCCGGCTTGATCTTGCTCTTTGAACAACCTATCCGCGTTGGAGACGTCATCACGCTAGGCGATACGACAGGGAGCGTATCGCGAATCCGAATGCGGGCCACTACCGTAACCAATTTCGATCAGCAAGAGCTCATCATCCCGAACAAGGATCTGATCACGGGACGATTGCTCAACTGGACCCTTTCGGATTCAACGAATCGGATGATTATCCAAGTGGGAGTGTCCCACAATTCCGATCCGGAGCTAGCGTGCACAATCGTGCGAGAAGTCTGCTGCAAACACCCCAATGTGATGCAGGAACCAGCCCCTACGGCCTACTTTGAGCAGTTTGGCGACAGCACGCTGGACTTGAAGGCACGGTTCTATCTTGCTAACCTCGACCAACGACTTCCGACACGGCACGATCTGCATTCTCAGATCCGCAAAAGGTTTGCTGAGGCTGGAATCGAGATTTCGTTTCCACAGCGCGATTTGCATTTGCGCAGCATGCCGAGAGAACTAGTATCCCTTCTGAATAATGAGCAAATGCTCGGCGATAAGGCCTCGGCAACTGCAGATACCCCTGGTTCTTCCGTTAGTCAGGCGCCCACGGTTGCCAACCCAGCCGCGACCAAGCGAACCGGCAATTTTCAAGGAGAATAGACTACTGTCTCGATTGGGGCGTGACTTTAAATCGCATCGTTTCGCTTCCTCGCTGAACCACCACTTCGGTTTCTTGTCCCGCTTTGAGCGCGTCGATGGCATACGTGTAGTCGTAAACGTTTTCTACCTTTCGACCGGCCACTTCAATCACAATGTCTTTCGCTTGGATACCAGCTTTCCATGCGGGGCCCTGTGCCGTCACACCCGATAGCCGCAGCCCTTTGAAGTCCCCTTGCACGTAATCAGGAACGGTTCCTAGCGTTGCTGTCATCGCAACACGGGTACCCTGACCTTCGGGCGCTTTCTGGTCTAGAAACTCGGGGACTTCCTTCGATACTACCAACGACCGCGCGACCAAACCCATCAGTCGCGCCGTTTGGGCGGCCCCTTCGTAGTTGAGCAACTCGGGCGTGTCACGCGGAGTGTGATACTCGGAATGGGAACCGGTAAAGGCCGATAAGATCGGTACTCCTTTCATAAAGAACGAGCTTGCGTCTGTCGGGAGGTAGCTGTCGTTCTGCAAAGTCAACGGTAGTCCCACCACCGCGTTGCGTTTCTCGATTTCTTGCGTCCAAATCGGAGACGAACCGATACCTTGCAAAACCAGATTGTCCCTCAAGCGTCCAACCATATCAAGATTCAAACAGGCGATGACCGTTGGATGCAGCCGGTTGTTCACTTCTACCTTCGGAAGATGTGGGTACAGTTCAAAAAAGTGGTCCGCAAAGTCGGCAGAGCCAAGCAATCCGAGCTCTTCACCCGACCAAGCGGCGAACAAGACATCGTGTTCCATGGTTAGTTTGCCGGCTCGTTTTTGCTGCGACAAGGACTGTGCGATCTCTAGCATAGCCGCGACACCCGAAGCATTGTCATCAGCCCCGCGATGCATCCCTTGTCGCTCCTCATCGCGTGCTAAACTGGAGCCATTGCTACCAGTTCCTAGATGATCGATGTGAGCACCGACGATCAGCAACGATTTGGACGGTTTGTCGCCGCTTTGGAGCAACCCCAAGGTGTTGACCCCTTCCCCTTTAACTTGCTTCACTTCGATAGTGGCGCCCACTCGCACCTCGGGCAAATCGAAGCCCATCATCATGTCACCTTTGTCCAGCTCTTTTTGCAGATCGATCAGCTTCTCTTCCGACTTGCCAAACCAAGCTTCCGCAACCGCATCGCTCACGCTGATCGCCGCAATGCTCGAGCCGGAAAGAGTTCCATCCATTTCCAATGGGACCAATTGCTTTCTAACGCCACTGGTCGGACCACTGACCACAATGATCCCCTTGGCCCCTCGATCGCGAGCGGCCATGGCTTTGAACCTCAGCGAACTATACCTGGCAAACTGCTGTCTTCTCTCCGGGCTTATCTCGGAGGGAATCTGGCGTAGCAGCATGACCCACTTGTTCTCAACGTCCAGATGAACATAGGAATCGTACTCAGGTTGGCCATTGTCGGCCGGTGCGATGATGCCATATCCGGCGAATACCACTGGGGCTGGCTCGATCGTCCCCGCTTTCGAGAAGACCAATGGACGCCAATCCTTGTCCAGCTCCCAGGATTTATCGCCCGACGAAAGTGTGTTGGTCTTGAGCAGTTCCACAGCGGAAGTGAACGGAAACGTATGGAAGTAGGAGCCTTCGCGGCCAGCCGGTTCTAGTCCCAAGGAAGCCATGTAACTGGCAACATACGACGTGGCAAGTTTTTCACCGGCAGTACCGGTCAGGCGTCCTCCAAGTTCCGGTCGACACAAATAATCGACATGCCGGCCAATATCGCTTGCTCGATAGTCGGCGTCGTTAGCCTTCGCCACCGCGGACGCTTGTTCCTGTGCCGACTTGATTTGAACGTTGGATGGGGGCTGTTTCGCGCTCCCATCGATCTTCTCGAAGTTCAACCCCAGCGCTTCACGGGCGGCTTTGTCATTCCACTTGGCGATGAAGATCTGCGATTTCTTGCTGGCGGTTCGGTTCGAAGTCCAAGCTAACTCAGAACCATCTGGCGTGAAGACCGGCAAGCCATCGAAGCCATCGGTCGACGTGACACGAACCGGTTCTCGCTGGCCGTTTGAATCGACAATGTACAATTCGAAATTGGCGAATCCGTTGACGTTGGTTCCAAAGATGAGGTAGTCGCCTGAGGGATGAAAGTACGGAGCCCAGCTCATCGCTCCAACGGAAGTCAACCTTTTGGCATCGGTACCATCTATGTTTGCAGAATAGATCTCCGCGGTTGCTCCGTTTTCGGCGAATCGACGCCAGCATAGTCGCTCGCCGTCCGGTGAAAAGAAAGGACCGCCATCGTACCCAAAAACATCGGTGATGCGACGGATATCGGTACCATCGCTTTTCATCACATACAGATCCAGTGCCGTTGCAGGGTCGATGTCGAACAACGTCTTCTCGCGTTCGCTGAGTGTGGACTGATAGGCGAGTCGGTTAGAGGAGAAGACGATCATCTGACCGTCAGGGGAGTAGGAGGCCTCGGCATCGTAGCCTATTGCATCGGTCAGTTTTTTATACTGACGGGTTTTGCGATTCCATTCCACCAAATCGAACTGCTCATCATAGTCCCAGGCGTACCGTCTCTCCTTGCCCGATGCACGTTCTGCCAACTCTGCTTTTTGTTTGTTGGCGGACTCTGGGTCAAACTGCGTCGATGCAAAAAGAACGCGGTCACCGTCGGGGTGAATCCAGGCACAAGTCGTTTTTCCGTAGCCAGGAGAGACCAACTCAACGTCCCCCGTGACACGATCCATCCAATAGATCTGGTAAAACGGATTGTCTTTCTCTCGTTCGCTTTGAAAGACCATAGCTTTGCCATCGCGGCTAAAGTAACCTTCGCCCGCTCGGACCCCATCAAACGTTAGCTGACGGGTTTGGCTGAGGAAGGTTGCTTCGGTCGCACTGGCTCCGCTCGGAGTTGCAGCGGTGGTCACAACGTCTTGTGCCAAGACCGAAGACCAGGAGAGCAGCGAAAGGGCGATGGCAATGGAATGGTATTTCATAAGGCTAAACAATCGGCAGATCATATGTGGGT
>Ga0105048_10020272_pt1 | contig 10150 bp, 8 predicted proteins | sample MAT05_FD_78382 | JGI IMG/M metagenome (GOLD analysis project Ga0105048, IMG submission 78382) | Freshwater microbial communities from Lake Fryxell liftoff mats and glacier meltwater in Antarctica - MAT-05 | ecosystem: Environmental > Aquatic > Freshwater > Ice > Liftoff microbial mat | place... | reverse complement strand
CGCGTCCTTGTCGTAGATCATCATGAAATTCGAGCCGTAACCGTCGCCGACGATGAAGCCGCCATCGGGTGTGAATGCCACGTTCGTCGGGTCGTACGCAGTCTTCGGGTTCTCGTATTCCTTGATTTCCGGCCGGCCTTTCTGCCAAACCGTCTCGCCCTTCAAGTTCGTTTTGACGATCTTCAGCGCGGGCGTCCAGGTGTTCGTGAGGTAAATAAATTCCTCGCTGCCCTCTTTGCGAATCTCGATCCCGTGGCCGCCACCGTGCCACTCCTTGCCGAACGACCGCACGTATTTCCCCTTAGAATCGAGCACGATCACGCAATCGAGGCCCTTCATTCCGGCGTGGCCCTGGTGCGTGATGTAAACCGAGCCTTCGGAATCGATGGCGACGTTGTGCGTCGTTTGCCATTCGAGTTCGCCGGGGAGCGTGCCCCAATTATGATGGCACTCGTACTGAAACGCGCCTTCGCCGACGATCGGGTGCGCGGGATCGACTCGCTTCTCCGCACCGAGGATTATCGGCCCCGATGCCGAGGTGGCCGCGATGGCAACGGCGGAGGTTTTTACGAACTGGCGACGATTCATGGTGGCACCTATTGCAGGAGAGCCGTTACTTCACGGCGGGTGGCTTGAGCTTCGTCAGGAAGTCCAGCACGGCTTCGGCGGGTTTGCCGCCCATTCGGGCGTGCATGAGCAGCGGGATGCCGTGCGGGCCTTTCGCGTCGATCGACGATGGGTGCGATGCAAGTAGCGATTTGACAACGTCGAGGTGGCCGAGCATCGTTGCGGCGAACAAATCGATGCGTGCCCCTTTGGAAATCAGATACTCGGCAATCTCGCGATTGCCGAGGTGACTCGCGCCGCCGAGGCCGGTTTCCCAGTCGCCGCCGCCCCAGTCGATCGTCGCGTTCAGAAGTGCCGGTTCTTTCTCGAGTAGCTTTTTGACCATGTCGAATTCGGAGTGCGCGAAGATCACGAAGTCTTGCACCAGCAGCCGATTCAGTTGCGGTTTCTTCCATGCGGGCAGAAACTTCGGCGCGGGATAATCGCGCACGAACGGTGCTTCAGTCGGCTCGGTGGACTTCGGTTTTTCGTCGGCAGACATCGCAACTCCCGTTGTTCCCGTCACGGCCGCGGCGATGGCAACCCGGTGAAATTCGCGGCGACTTCGCATGATCTTACCCCATGATTTCCCGGATGACGTGCCCATCGGGAACGAGCATCTGCGGGCGACCGGTTCGGTCGGTTAGCGTCGTGTTCAGGTCGTAACCCAACAGATGATAGACCGTCGCCAGCACGTCTTTCGGGGAAATCGGCGAATCGACGACGGTGCCACCGATGCTGTCTGTCTTGCCGACGGTCTTGCCGCGGGCCACGCCACCACCGGCAAAGAATGCCGAATACGCCTGCGACCAGTGATCGCGTCCGCCGCCCTTGGCGCTCGAAATCTTCGGCGTGCGCCCGTGCTCGCTGAGCACGATCACGAGCGTATCGTCGAGCATTCCGCGATCGTGCAAATCCTGAATCAGCCCGGCATAGCCTTTGTCGAAGCCCGGCATCAGTTCGTTCTTCATTCGCGGGTAATGTTCCCAGTGCGTATCCCAGCCCGAACCGGCGAGGCCGAATTCGTCCCAGAACACGGTGGCGAACCGCGAACCGGCTTCGACGAGCCGCCGGGCTGCGAGGCACGATTGGCCGAACAATGTGTGGCCGTACGAATCGCGGATCGCCGGCGATTCTTTGCGAACATCGAGCGCCTGACGGACTTTCTGGTTCCCGATCATCGAATAGGCGGTGTCGCGGAACGGGTCCGGCGCGTTGAAACGGTCGCGGGCACGCTGCGAATCGTCGAACTGCTCGAGCAGCGTTTTGCGGCCGTTCAGGCGATCGACGGTGATGTCTGCGGGGAGTTGCGTCGCATCGCCGAGCGTGAAGTGCGCATCGGTCGCGATGCCCACATACGGCTCGTCGAACATAACTGTGTCTTCGCGCAACGTCTTGGCAATCTGGCGGTTCGCCTTGCCGTTGAACTGCGTGAAGTGCGGGTTGTGCCCGTTCCCCAGAAACGCGGCATACGGTCCGGCGCGATGGACTTCGCCCGTGCGCTGACTGCTGAACGGCCAGGGTAGCGCGATGTTATCCGGTACTTGCTTACGCGGCTTGTTGCCGCGTTTTTGTTCTTCGAGGTACGACACGACCGAACCGATGAACGGCCAGTGTTTCGGGTCGTGCGGGCTGAGTTCCATCTGCGTGTCGATGTCGATAACCGACGATGTCGCATACGCCACGCCGTGGATCGGGTGCTTGTGCGTCAGCGAACGCACCACGGTGACTTTGTCCATCACTTTGGCGACGTTCGGAAGCAGTTCGCACACCGCGAGGCCAGGGACCGACGACGAAATCGACCCGAGTTCGCCGCGAATCTCGACGGGGGCGTTCGGCTTCTGATCGGCGAGTTCGATCTGGCTCGGCGAGCCGTACAGGAACAGCAAAATGCAAGATTTCGCTTTACCGAACGTCGCATCTTTCGAGGGCGTGCGGTTCTGTTCGGCACGAAGCTGATCGGCCAGCGACAACCCGAACAAACTGAGGCCACCGGCGCACAACATGTCGCGACGAGTGTAGCCATTGCAAAGGCGTTTCGGCGAGCCGAGAACCCGGAGCATAACTGCTCTCCGGAAAGTATGGGGGAACAAAAACGACCAGCGGCGGGGGAGTACCTCCGTTCATCATGCCGTAAAGAGGCGTGCGATGCAACGGAAAAGTCGCCGCAAATCAAAATTCTGTCCCGCCGCGGGCCGACTCACAAAACCGCCGTGCCATCGCGTCGGCGAAACCGACCGCCCTCGGCACGAATCCGCTGCAAAATGTTACCATTTGGCATGACTTGCGACCGAATACCCGATAGCATCAGCGTAGTGGTTCTGAAAATGATCGTGTCCCCAAGTGAGGTCGTTGCAATGGGTAAGGGTAATAATTCGCAGGGTAAGGAAAAGAAGAAGCCAAAGAAGGACGCGAAGCCCGCGCCGATCAAGGCCGCCCCACCGCCGAAGAAGTGATATCAGCGATTCGCCCTGGGTCGCGACTGCGAACCCAGGGAGGCTGAGACAAAACACCAAGTCGAGCAAGGTGTAGGCGAACGATGATTACCAGCGCAAAGTTCCAGAATTTCAAAGCCCTTCGAGATGTGAAAATCGATTTCCAGTCTCGAATGACGGTGTTGGTCGGCCCCAACGGCTGCGGCAAAACGAGCATATTCCAGGCCATTCAGCTACTGACGACGCTCGGGACTTTGGAGCGCGAAGCCCGATCGTATGTACACATAGTCACCAAGATTGCGAATCAGGACAAAGAAATCAACCTGAGCGATTGGTATGGACGTAAATGCCTCAATCATTCGCCCGCTAAATTTTCATTATCTATTATTGGCGGTTCCAACGATTATAGCTCGTCAATCGAATTTGATGTCGCAGCAAATACGCAAACTCAGAACGCAAAATTAAAACTTGATACTCAAAAGGATAAATGGTCGGGTTATCTCTACAAAATAGATGGAACTTGGCAGGGAAGAGATTCAGATGAACGTGAAGACCAAGACGGGTATTCCGTGCATGAAACCAAGCATTTCGACCGTGCCATGTTTATTCGCTTCGTCTCATCGCGAATGGTTGCCCCGCAACTCGTGGAGCAGTATCCGCCGCAGTTGCAGGAAGATGGCTCGGGGTTGGCAAACGTGCTCATGCACTTGTATTCCAAATATCCGAGTCGTTTCGAGCAGTTGCAATCGGCGTTTTGCCGCGTGATTCGCAATGCAAAGGCGATCCGCTTCGACAAGAGCGCAGTGGAAGGAACAAAGTTTTTCGGCGATGTGCTACTGATCGACTACGACCACATTCAAGGCGTAGCAGCCAAACATCTCAGTAGTGGCACACTATATGGTTTGGGTATCCTGACTGCGATCTTCAACCCCGAGTCGCCTTCCGTGATTCTGCTCGACGATCTCGACAATGGCCTCCACCCGAAGGCGCAAATGGAGCTACTCGATGTTTTGCAAGAAGTATTAAAAGAACAGCCACAGTTACAGATTATTGCAACATCGCATTCGCCATATATTCTGGACCGGCTCGAACCGAATGAAGTGCGAATCCTCAATCTCGATGAAGACGGTTGTACGGTCTGTCGATCCCTCGAAGAGGCACCCGAATTTGACCGTTGGAAAGAATCGATGACTCCTGGTGAATTCTGGAGTCACTTCGGTGATGACTGGGTAAAAAAGCCAAAGGCAGCAACCGAACTCGCTGCGTCATGAGTACCATCGCAATCGTCTGCGAAGCCCCTGCGGACCGTGCGACCGTCGTCGCGATTCTCGAATGCGTGCTCAGCACAAACGTCGATTGGTACGAGCCGGATAGCGGTTTTGCGACCTTTCGCGGATATTTACCGACGGACTCCCAGTTGTTGTGGAGGGATACCAAACATCTGGCAAAGCAACAGCGAATTTCCGTTCAGGGCTTCATGCGTGGTGGACCCGCATCGCCCGATGCACACAATGCCAAACGCGCACTATTACTGTTTGCAAGGCGTATGTTAGATCACAACGATCCGATTGATGCTGTCATTATGTTGAGAGATTCGGACAGGGACAACACTCGTCACGTGGGCCTGACTCAAGCCCGCGATGAAGCCGATTGGCCGTTTTCGGTGATTATTGGCGTCGCGCACACCGAACGCGAGTGTTGGCACATCTGCGGTTTCGAGCCGGATGCGGACGAATTGCCCTCCATTGAAGCGCTACGCCAGGAGTTGGGTTTCGATCCGCGACTGCATTCGCACGACCTGACTGCCAAACACGATCACGACAAACTCAGTGCGAAACGAGTGTTGAGTATCCTGACAAACGATCGATACGAGCGCGAAATGGCTTGTATTCCCATCAGCATCGGTGTCTCCGAAGAGCGAGGCAATCAGAATGGCCTTGCCAATTTTCTAACGGAAGTTCGCGAACGGCTCGTTCTGTCGCTCTTTGCGGTGCGGAAATAGCGCATCGGACAACTGCGCGACTTTCGACGATCTTAAACGTGCGGTGCCAAAAACGCACGCGACTTTCTTGCGGCGTTCACTGCATCGTAACTGTGACGGCTGAGTTCCACGTAGACTCCGTTGCGGTAGTTCGCTTCTCGCAACGCGGCGAACCACTCCGCGAAATCGACTTCGCCTTCGCCGAACATCAAATGATCGTGAACTCCGTGCCGCATGTCGTCGATGTGGACGTTCCATAGCACGTCTTTCCACTGCAATACGTGCGTACGGAGGGGTGTTTCCCCCATGCAAACGAGGTGGCCGACATCGAGCGTCAAGCCGAATGCGGGGTGATTCACGGCGGCGTGCAGTTCGGCAAACTTCGCCATCGTGTCGATGAACATTCCCGGTTCCGGCTCGAATGCGAGTCGCACGCGCTTCGCTGCCGCCTCATCCGCAAGGCGAACGCAGCTATCCACCAACCGCGACATCCACACGTTCGGCCCCGCATCATCGGTCGGCGTGCCCGACCAAAAACTCACGCAATCCGAGCGCAGTCGCATGGCCACATCGACGCAGCGCGACAAATAATCGTAGCGAACCGCGCGCTCGCCGGGGTCCGCCGACAACAACGTCGGCTGGTGTTTCACGTGGGGGTTCAAGAGAAATCGCGAACCGGTTTCGATCGCAGTCCGCAACTCGTGCCGGCCGGCTTGCGCGGCGAACAGCGCCAACTCGAACTCGTAGCTCTCGGCAAAAACATTGAGATGATGCACGTCGATCGTCAAACCGATGCCGGGGTATCCCATCTCGGCAAGGATAACGACCGCATCCGTCAACCGATGATGCGCAAAGCCATTCGTGTTGTAACCGAGAAACATCGCGAATCCGTCCCCATTGGGTGTCTACGACGAATGATATGGCTACGAATCCGAAACCGAACTCACCCACAATTCGGACTTACGTCGATTTTATGCCAACACTTCCTTGACAATATGGCCCTTTACATCGGTCAAACGCATTTCGCGGCCCGCTTGGCGGAACGTCAGTTTCTCGTGATCCAATCCGAGCAGATGCAGCACGGTGGCGTGCCAATCGTGAACGTGAACTTTGCCTTCGACGGCTTCGTGGCCGTAGTCGTCGGTCTTGCCGTGCGTATGGCCGCCCTTCACGCCACCGCCGGCCAGCCACATCGAAAACCCCTTGTTGTTGTGGTCGCGGCCATCAGTGCCTTGCGCGTAAGGCGTACGGCCGAACTCGCCGCCCCAGATCACGAGCGTGTCTTTCAACAGCCCACGCTGTTTCAAATCCGCGAGCAGTGCGGCAATCGGTTTATCGATCGATTGGCAGTTGTTCGCGAGGTCATCCTTGAGGTTGCGATGCTGGTCCCACCCGCTCTTGGTGATCTCGACGAAGCGAACGCCCGCCTCAATGAGTTTGCGCGCCATGAGGCACTGTTTGCCGAAGGTGTCGGTGCCGCCACCACGCGGCCCGTACAACCCGGCACCGCCGCCCGCCGCATTCCCACCGATGCCGTACTTCGAAAGTGTCTCTTTCGTTTCCTTGCTTAAATCGATGACTTTCGGCAACTCCGCCTGCATCCGGAACGCGAGTTCGTAGCTTTCGATCAAGCCTTCGACGGCGGCATTCTCGCCGGTCGCATCGGCGGCAGTGCGATTGAGCGACTGCAAGAAGTCGAGTTGCGTGCGTTGCTCGGCAGTCGTTTGTTTCGGGTTCTTGATGTTGCTCACCGCTTGCGAATCGCCGCCGAAACGACCGCTACCGCCACCGATTTTGGTTCCCTGGTAGATCGCGGGCAAGAAACTCGCGCCGTAGTTGGCGGGGCCACCATTGTTTTGCGGGGGCGCGATCGTGACGAACCCCGGCAGGTTTTCGTTCTGCGAGCCGAGGCCGTAAAGCACCCACGCGCCGATGCTGGGGCGTGGGAACTGCGACAGGCCGCAGTGCATTTGCAGGAACGCCTGCGGGTGGTTCGGCACATCCGTATGCACGCCGTTCAGCAGGCAAAGTTCGTCTGTGTGCTTTGCGAGTTCGGGGAAGAGTTCCGAGATCATCATGCCGGACTGGCCGTGCTTCTTGAACGCCCACGGCGAGCCGAGGAGTTTCCCGCCGAAACCACGCGCCTTGCTGTAGCTCTTGCCGTCGTCGGCAAGCAACTTCGGTTTGTAGTCGAAGGTATCCACGTGCGATGGGCCGCCATCCATGCACAGGAAAATGACCTGTTTCGCCTTCGCCGGAAAATGCGAAGCCTTCGGAGAAAGCGGCTTGACTTCCTTCTCCGCCGCCTTCGCCGCAAGCGCAGAGAACGCGAGCATTCCGAAACCGGAAGCGGTGGTTTGCAAAAGGCTACGCCTTGAGCTAAAGGTAGAATCGTTCATTAACATCGCTTTGACTCGTAAGTATGATGGCGAAAAACACGCTCGATAATTTCATCTTTTCATCAGGAATTCGGCGGAACAAAACATCGCCTGACAGTATGCGGCCCAGGCGTCTTTCTTCGATTTTTTCCCCACCTTGTATTTGCTGAGGAACGACTCCGCGATCGTGAGTTCCTCTTCGGTGGGTGCGCGGCCGAAGAACAGACGGTAGGAGCGGTCGACGGTATCGCGGTCGTTCTTTGCCGCTGCGAGGAGCTTTTCGGCAGTGATTTCGGACTGGCGAATTACGAACGGGTTGTTCATCAAAAACAGTGCCTGGCCCGGCACGTTGGTGTTTGCCCGTTCGCCGACGACTACGCTCGAATCGGCCGCGTCGAACAGCGAAAGTGCTTCCGGCAGATTGTCGCGAATGACCATGAGATAGACCGAGCGATGCGTGTCGTTCGGGTCTACTCGCAAGTTCATACCGAGGCCCGGCCGCAGTGATGGGCCTTCCCCGGCCTTCGCCACTGCGCTCCCCACTGGTGGCAGCACCGTCAGTTTCCCGCTGACGGCCAGAATGCTATCGCGAATCACTTCCGCATCGAGCCGGGCCGGCGACATCCGCCAGTGGAACACGTTGTCCGGGTCGGTTTCGTGGTTCTTTGCATCGTAGTTGGATGCCAGTTGGTAGGTCTGCGAAAGCACGATGGCCTTCACGAGTTTCTTCGTGCTCCAGCCGTCTTTCATGAAGCGAATCGCAAGGTAATCGAGCAATTCCGGATGGCTCGGCGCGGCTCCCGTGGTGCCGAAATTATCTGGCGTGTTCACGAGGCCGCGACCGAACAGGTGCAGCCACACGCGATTGACGTAGACCCGTGCGGTCAGTGGGTTGTCGGCCGATGCGACCCACTCGGCGAGTTCGAGCCGCCCGCTGCCTTTTTGCACGCTCGGCGCTTTCGCGTTCACGACCTGCAACACGCCACGCGGGACAATCGCGCCCGGTTTTTGCACTTCGCCACGAATGTAAATCGGGCTGTCGTTCGCACGAAAACGTTCCCGAGTGCCCATCGCCAGCACCTTTGGCGTGCCATCTTTTTCGTACTGGTCGAGCTTTGCCCGGCTGATCGCGATTGTCGCGAACGAGAAAACATTGCGAATCGGATCGGTCTGCTTCCGCATGGTTTCCTGTACGTCGGCGATCTGCTTTTCGATGCTCGCACGGTCGTCTTTGCCGAGCGGTTCGAGCACGTTCGGTGCGGAGCCGACGGGCAGGCTCATCAGTGGCGAGGGGTGGTTCGCCTGCACGAAACGCACGGTGCCGTAGCAAGTTTCGGTGCTGCGGAAAATCCCGGCGAGTGCGTAATAGTCCTTCATCGGGATCGGGTCGAACTTGTGATCGTGGCACCGGGCGCAGGCTGCCGTCGTACCGAGAAACGCGAGGCTGAACGCGTCGATTTGCTCATCCACGACGTCCATTTCGTACTGGAGCTGATTCCGTTCGTTCAGCGATTTCGTGCCGATGGCAAGGAATCCCGTGGCAATCGTTTGCCTCGCTTTGGCAGCATCGTCCTTCGCAGGAAGCAGATCGCCCGCGAGTTGCTCCCTCGCGAACCGGTCGAACGGCACATCCGAATTGAACGCGGCAATCACGTAGTCGCGATAGCGCCAGGCGTGCGGAAAATTGAAGTTGACCGTCTTGCCGGAACTCTCCGCGTAGCGTGCCACGTCGAGCCAGTGTCGGCCCCAGCGTTCGCCGTAATGCGGCGATGCCAGCAGGCTGTCGACGAGCGTTTCCAGCGCCTGCGGCGACTTGTCGTTCGCGTACGCTGACGTCTGTTCCGGCGTGGGTGGCAGCCCGATCAGGTCCAGGTACACGCGGCGAACCAGTGTCGTAGCATCGGCCACTTTGACCGGCTTCAATTGCTTCGCTTCGAGTGCCGCCAGCACGTATTGATCGAGGTCCGCTTTCGGCCACGCCGCATCTCGAACCGTTGGTAACGGCGTGACTTTCGGCGTCTGATAGGCCCAGAATTGCCGTCCCTTCTCGATGTCGATCTCGACTTTGGCCCCCTTCGCCGGTCCATCGCGCGGGTCGGGTGCGCCCATGTTGACCCACGTCTCGAAGTCCGCAATCACCGCTTCGGGCAACCGCTTCTTCGGCGGCATCTGGCGATCTTCGTCTTTGGTTCTGAGTACATCGATGAGCACGCTTTTCGCCGCTTGCCCCGGTACGATTGCCGCGCCGCCATCCCCACCCAGCCGCAACCCGTCTCGCGTGTCGAGCGTCAACCCGCCGCGAATCTTCTCAGCACCGGCGGCATGGCACTTGTAGCATTGTTCGATGAGAACGGGGCGAATCTTCTTCTCGAAGAAGTGCAATTGCTCCTGCGTTGGCACGTCTGCCGCACGCAACGGTGCCGTAACAGCCACGACGATGAACGCAGCAATCCGGATTCTCATGGCACGAGTCTCTGGCACAAAAGGAGTGTCGTTATCCTAAACGCACAACGAGCGAAAGAATTACCGGATTTGTGGAAAGTGCCTAGATCGGAGAATCGCCGCAACTTTGGCTCCGGTTCGCTGCGCGATTGTGCCGATAAATGACGAGTGCCATCATTTGTTTTGGGACTGCACGATGTTGTCTCGTGGCTACTTGATGGCATTCGCGTTGGCCAGCACCGGCTGTGCGTGGACGCCGAAGCCGTATGCCGACGATCCGCATTTTCGCGCCGGCCAGACGACGCTGG
>Ga0105048_10020268_pt1 | contig 10151 bp, 5 predicted proteins | sample MAT05_FD_78382 | JGI IMG/M metagenome (GOLD analysis project Ga0105048, IMG submission 78382) | Freshwater microbial communities from Lake Fryxell liftoff mats and glacier meltwater in Antarctica - MAT-05 | ecosystem: Environmental > Aquatic > Freshwater > Ice > Liftoff microbial mat | place... | reverse complement strand
CGGCTTCCAACACATTGGCCAAGCTATCCCCCAGCACAGCATTGCGCGCACCGCCAACATGGATCGGGCCCGTAGGGTTGACGCTGACAAATTCCACTTGCCAACGCTGCCCTGTCCCCAACGTGCTATTGCCAAAGTGCTCACCGGCAAGCAGAATCGCCGCGATCTGCTGTTGCAGCCAGCGATTAGCCAGGCGAATGTTGATAAAGCCTGGACCAGCAATTTCCACGCGCGCGACCATATCACTGCTGGGGAAGTGGCCGATCAGCGCCTCCGCAATCGCGCGGGGATTGATTTTTTCACCTGTAGCTTTACGGATCGCCGCGGCGGCCACCATGGCAACATTGGCGCTATAGTCACCATGGTCGGCCTGTTTGGGGCGTGCGATCTCCACAGTGGGTAAGTCAAAGACCGGCAATACGCCGGCATTTTGGGCAGTGGTGATAGCTTGTTCAACGAGAAACCGAATTTTATCGCGTACCATGAAACTTTGTTTTACCAATAGAGTCGTTAATTTTTCAAGAGTAAGAGTCGTTAATTTTCAAGAGTATTAGGCTCTACAAGTCCCTAACACTCTGCTTTGGAATTAGAAGGATTGGGCTTATGCATCTTCCAGGTCATACCAGTTTGGCCCAACCTCAACATCGACTTTGAGGGGCACATCTAGCTGATAGGCATTCTCCATCACGTCGCAGACCAGCGGCACCAGGGCTTCTTTTTCTTCAATTGGCGCTTCGAGTACCAACTCATCATGGACCTGCAGCAACATACGGGCGCGGAAACCTTCGGTTTGCAAGCGTTTGTGCAGATGCAGCATAGCAATTTTCATAATGTCGGCAGCGGCACCCTGAATTGGCGCATTGATCGCAGCGCGTTCCACCGAGGCACGCTGCATAAAGGGCAAACGGCCACTTTGCAACTCGGGGAAAAAGCGTTTGCGCCCCAACAGTGTCTCCACATAGCCATTGTCATTGGCCAGGCGCGTGGTCTTTTCAATGTACTCTTTGATGTTGGGATAGGTGACAAAGTATTGATCCATAAAGCGGCGTGCTTCCTTGGGATCCATGTCCGTGCGATTGCTAATCCCAAAGGCGCTAGAGCCATAAATGGTAGCAAAGTTAATCGTTTTGGCAAGCCCACGTTGATCGCGCGTCACCTGTTCAATCGGCACGCCAAAAAGCTTCGAGGCGGTCGCCACATGAATGTCCAAGTTGTTGCGGAAGGCATTGATCAGCGCTTCTTCCTTGGCCACATGGGCCAGGATGCGCAATTCCACTTGACTATAGTCGGCGGCCAACAGCAGATAACCATCCGGCACAACAAAGGCGCGCCGAATCTCGCGGCCTAGTTCGGTGCGGATCGGGATGTTCTGCAAATTGGGATTGCTGCTGCTCATACGTCCCGTAACCGCGCCCGTCTGATTGAAACTGGTATGCAGGCGGCCTGTTTCAGGATTAACCAACAGTGGCAACGCATCGACGTAGGTGCCGCGCAATTTTTCTAATTGGCGCTGCTCAAAGATAATCGTCAACAAGCGGTGCTGGTTATCACTGAGATTGGCGGTCATCGTCGCCAGCTTTTCCAGTTCCATGGCCGCCGTGCTGATCTGACCAGCTTTGGTGCGCGCCAAGCCTTTGGAGGGGAAACCCATCTCCGTAAAGAGCACTTGGCTCAGTTGCTGTGTACTGCGGAGATTGAATTCATGACCGACAATTTGAAAGAGATCCGTTTCCAACGCGCTGAGTCGCTCGGTCAATTTCACGGACATGAGGGCAAGATAGCTCGTATCCAGCGTGACGCCCGTCATCTCCATATCGGTAAGCACCGGCAGTAAGGGCAGTTCGATCTCTGCGTAGAGTTGCCACATCCCCGCTTCCTGCAAGCGCGGGGCCAGCTTGTCAAAGAGCTGGATCGTCGCATCGACATCGGCCCCACAATAGGCGGCTACTTGGGTAATCGACACCTCATCAATCGTGATCTGCTTGCGCCCAGTGCCAATCAAGCTGGTAATCTCGGTCATCTGCCAGCCTAGTTCGGCCGCAGCCTGATCTTTTAAGCCCAGGTGACGACTGGCAGGATCAAGCAGCCACGCCATTGTCATCGTGTCGTGGATTGGCCCCTTAACATCCAGCCCATTGCGCAGACAGAGGGTCAGATCATATTTTCCATTGTGAGCTAGCTTCGGAATAGCCGGGTCGGCAAAGCTAGGTTGCAGCGCGCTGTGAACTTCCGCCCAAGTCAACTGCTTGCCGGTGGTGTGGGCCAGGGGAATATAGACCGCTTCGCCGGCAGCCCACGCAATCCCTAAGCCAACCAGCTTGGCCTGGACGGCGTTGGTGCTGGTAGTTTCCACATCAAAACTAATGCGCGCCGCCGTCTTCAGCGTTTCGACCAAGGCTTGCAAACTGGCTTGGTCTTGAATCGCTGGATAGCTGGCCATTGTGGTAGCCAGTTCGCCATTCCGTTCCAAGGCAACTTCCATAGCCGTATCATCGGTGTCGTCGCTCGCGATTTCCGACAAATCAAAGAGGCCCATCTGGCCGGTATCGGTAGCTGTGGGTGGGGCGTCAGCATCAAAGCCATCGGGTTGTGGCAGGTCTTTGACCAAGCTGCGAAATTCCAACTGGTTCAACAGGTCGATCACAGTGGCCTGGTTATAACTGCGCAACCGACATTGCTCGGCATCAAAGGGTAGATCCAAATCGCGCACAATGGTTACGAGCCGCTTGTTCAGCTCGACTTGTGGCTGGGCATCTACCAAACTCTGACGCGTTTTCGGACCCGAGATCGCGTCCAGATTGGCATAGAGATTTTCCAAGCTGCCAAATTCCTTGAGCAGCTTCGCCGCAGTTTTCTCGCCCACCCCCGGCACCCCTGGAATGTTGTCCGAAGTATCGCCGGTCAACGCTTTGAGATCGATAAACTGGCTGGGCGTCAAGTCATAGCGTGTGAGCACTTCGCTCAATCCGTAGACACTCGTAGTCGGATTCGGACCGCCCGACGTGTAGAGAATCTTGACCCGCTCATCCACCAACTGGAACATGTCACGATCACCCGTCATTACCAGCACATCGAAATCCTGTTCGGCGGCTAGGCGCGACAAAGTGCCCAATACGTCGTCGGCTTCGTAGTTGGGATAGGTGACAATTGGAATGTTGAAGGCGCGCAACAGTTGATCGATACGCTCCATTTGGGTGCGCATCTCGCCGGGCATACTATCGCGCGTCGCCTTATAACTGGTAAACTCGGTGTGACGCCATGTGTCACCCAGGTCAAAGGCTACGGCCACATGATCCGGCTGATATTCTTTGATGACACTGAGTAGTTTACGCGTAAATCCAAAGACTGCGCCGGTCAATTCACCATCGCGCGTCGAAAGGGGCGTTTTCATGCCAAAGAATGCGCGATAGGCTTGCGAGTGACCGTCAATTAAAAGAAGTGTTGACATAGTAGGCTGTTAGCGTGATAGCAATATGGATGCAGACAAGGCGCTTATGCTAGCTGTACCTAGATGTACACAGTACCCAGTCTGCATCACCCTTTAATTTTCAATGACGAGACTGCCCTGCTGGAGCAGTTCTTTGACCTGGCTGATGTTGAGAATCGAGCGCAGGGTACGCATACGACGGCCAGCATCCAGACGATAGCGACCGGCGGGCAATTCTAGAACAAAGTTCTTGTCCGAGCGGTTGGCGAGCATAATGATGTCGTCTTTGTTCTCTTGCCAAGTATTTGAATTACTTGTCATATTATTTGCCACAGAAATCGCTCCCTTTTGGCGGAAATTGATTGATGTATGATATGGGCAAAGCCAGGCTTTTGCAGCCCCAAGATGCATCTCTTATTGCTTCTATTGTACCCTAAAGAACGATAATTTACCAAAGCTAGGGGCAACGGATCAGGTCGCGACAGGGTGGCTGGCACTCGGCTGTTGGGCCGACGATTGCGGCTGTGGGCGCTGCGGCCAAGCTTGCCATAAGCCAACCACGATCATCAGGGCAAAGCCGCCTGCATAGATCGCCAGGAAGGCACCCATTGCCCATTGATGATTGGCTACTGCGACCGCGACGGTACACAACGCATAAATTAGGAGCAGCAACTCGCCGATCATTTTAGCATCCAGCGGCAAGCGATAGCTACTCCGTCGCCAGCCGTCGGCGGCAGTTTCGACACTAAATTTGGGGGTACGCAAAAAGACACCGCCCTGAGTGCGCCAGCCCTGCCACACGGCCAGCGTGTTGCTAAAACAGAGGCCAGTTCCCATCAAGGTAAGCAGCGGCAGATAGCACCACTGTCGCCACCAACGCTGCCGGTGCAGAACCACTTGCGCCACCGCATACAACAGGGGCGGCCCAAATGAAGCAAAACTCAGCCAGACCAGGTGTGGACCAGGATTCTGTCCCAGCAATAGCAAAGGCAAGCTCACCAGCAACATCATCAACAGGAGAGGATGAATCAAATAGTTACCCAGATGAATCAGCGCCGTAAAGCGCATGAACAGCGACCAGTCACTCTGCCAGACTTGTCGGCCAAGCTTGCGCAACGTCTGTACACTGCCCTTTGCCCAGCGAAATTGCTGACGTTTAAAGGCAATGAGTTGGGGTGGAATCTCGGCTGGCGACTCGATTTGATTCAGGAAATAAGGCCGCCACCCAGCTAATTGGGCCCGGTAACTTAGATCGAGATCTTCGCACAGCGTGTCGGCTTGCCAGCCGCCCACTGCGGCATCCTCAATACACGCGCGCCGCCAAATGCCACCCGAGCCATTGAAGCCAAAGGGGTAGCCCGCAGCTTGGCGGCCATTCTGTTCGATTACAAAATGCCCATCCAATGCCAATGCCTGACTGCGCGTCAAAGGTGAATAGGCGGCATTCAAGTGTCCCCAACGCGACTGAATAAAGCCAATCGTCGCGCCCTCCTCGGTTTGAAAGTGCGGCATTGTGCACTGGAGAAAGTCGTGCGGGGGCACAAAGTCGGCGTCAAAGATCGCAATGAATTCACCTTTGGCCAGCGGCAAGGCATAGGCTAGCGCACCGGCTTTGAAACCTTGGCGTACTGCGCGCTGGATCACAGTCATATCAACGCCTTGTCGTTGCCAGTATTCCGCCCGGCGCAGCGCAATCGCGGTTGTTTGATCCGTGGAATCATCCAACACTTGGATCTGCAGACGATCAAGCGGATAGTCCAGCGCGGCACACGCGTCCATCAAGCGTTCAATCACGTGCCATTCGTTGTAGATAGGCAATTGAATGGTCACCTGCGGCCATGTTGTCAATGGGCCAACCGCCGCCGGGACAGCCGCCGCTTGACTGCGCCACTGTTGCTGGAGGAAAAGGATAGTCAACCAGAAGGCCTGTAACCCATACAGCGCCAGGCCCACCATGCCAATGATATAGAAACTTTGTAACAGTACGATTGCAACATGCAGCATTGTCGTGTGCATAGAGTAGAAGCTCTTTTTGTGATCTTTTGATTGTAACGGTAGCGCATCAATGAGAAACGCTCTCCGGTAGGCGCATAATATCACGCGGATGCCCCGGAGCTGCCGTAAGTCTTCCTCCAAAAAACAAGCCGACGCATCACGTCGTCGGCTTGTTATGGGGCTTCTCCTAGGTCTTCTCCTGGGACTTCTCGCTGATTATTATAGCGGAACTGGAGATAGAACCCAACTCTTTGGCACTTTAACCGCGTTCCCGTAGGCACATGCAATAAATCTATGGGGCACGCAGCAGAAATAGGAAGTAATGATACTGCATAGACGCAGCCAGAGAATTATAATCTGGGGGTTTCAGCCTTGGCACATACAACAAATCGATAAAACTCGGAAAAATAAACGTTGTATAAAATCAACCAATTCGTCAAACGCATAGGCACAACTTTTACCTTGTTTGTCCATAAATCATTATCTCGGGACGCGAATTGACGATACCGCACGATTGGCGCCCATTCACTTTACGATAGAAGCTTATGAGTAAAACAAATTTATTGAACGAATTACCAGCCGTTGTATTACATGATATGATCGTTGGTCCCCATATGGCCGCGCCATTGGAGATGGAAAACGAAGCAACCCAGGCAGCCGTGCGTGCCGGGTTGGAGCATGGGCGTATTCTCCTGCTCTTTGCGCTGCCTGGCCGCGAAGCATTGCCATTGCTGGAACAGACCCACCACATTGCGGTTATCGCACAGTTGCAATCCATGCAACGTTCGGGCGGCTCGATGATTGTGGTGCAAGGCATACTACGCGCCGAAGTTAAAGAGATTGTCCAGACCGAGCCCTATCTGCGCGTTGCCCACCAATCGATTCCCGATCCAGAAGTGTGGGATGAGGAGACGGACCAACTCATGTTGGAAGTACGCGCGCTGATCGAAGCCTTTGTCGAGCTGACCCCAGGCTTGCCCGAAGGCGTGATCAACTTTCTGCGCTCGATCCGCACACCTGGGCACCTGGCGGACAACAGCGCCTATGCGCCCGAATACACCTACGAGCAGCGACTCGAATTGCTCAACACCTTTGATATCAAAGAACGTCTGAGCCTTGTGCGCGACTTTTTTCGCCAACGCGTGGCCTATGCCCAAGTGCAGTCACAAATTCGTGAGCAAGCCAAGTCCGGGCTAGAGAGCTCGCAGCGCGACTATATTTTGCGCGAACAACTCAAAGCAATCCGTGAAGAGTTGGGCGAAAGCGACGAGAGCGAAGCGGAAATCGAAGAATATCGCAAGAAGATTGCCGCCGCCGGCATGAGTGACGAAGCGCGCAAAGAAGCGACGCGCGAGTTGAGTCGCTTGGAGAAGATGCCTCCACAAGCCGCCGAGTTTTCGGTGATTAAAACCTACCTAGACTGGCTATGCGAATTACCGTGGAGCAAACAGAGCGAGGACAATCTAGATATTGCCCACGCACGCAAAGTCCTCAACGAAGATCATTATGATCTGGAAGAAGTCAAGGATCGGATTATTGAATTCCTGGCGATTCGCAAACTGGCCTTGGAACGCGATGATCTGGAAGTTAATGACAGCGACCGGCGCGGCGCGATCCTCTGCTTTGTTGGGCCGCCTGGCGTGGGCAAGACCTCACTGGCACGCTCGATCGCCCGTGCGCTCGGGCGCGAATTTACGCGCATGGCCTTGGGCGGTATGCGCGATGAGGCAGAAATCCGCGGCCACCGGCGCACTTATATTGGGGCCATGCCGGGACGTGTAATGCAGGCCCTCCGGCGCACCGGCACACGCAATCCAGTCTTTGTGCTGGACGAGGTGGACAAAGTCGGGGCCGATTGGCGCGGTGATCCGTCGTCGGCACTCCTCGAAGTGCTCGATCCGGAACAGAATGCCAACTTCCGCGATCATTATCTGGATGTAGACTTTGATCTCTCACAGGTCATGTTTATCGCCACGGCCAACTTGCTGGAGCCGATTCCCCCGGCGCTGCGCGATCGCATGGAGATTATCCGGTTGGATGGCTATATCGAGCTGGAAAAGTTGCACATTGCGCGCAAATATCTGATTCCTCGCCAGTTGCGCGCTAACAGCCTGCGCCCCAACGAATTGAAGTTTAGCGATGGCGCGCTGCGCGCCATTGTGCGCGACTACACGCGCGAAGCAGGTGTGCGCCAACTGGAGCGCGAAATTGGCCGCGCCGCCCGTAAAACCGCCACGCGCATTGCTGCGCGCGAAATTGAAGGCGTGACCACACTCAAGGTGGCTGATGTCACAAAACTGTTGGGCAAAGCGCGCTTTTTCTTTGAAGCTGCTGAGCGGACGCAGACACCCGGCGTCGTCACAGGACTGGCCGTCACCGAAGTCGGCGGCGACATTCTCTTTATCGAGGCGAGTCGGATGCCCGGTAGTGGTCGATTAACCTTGACCGGCCAATTGGGCGATGTCATGAAAGAATCGGCCAACATTGCCCTTTCCTATGTGCGCGCCCGCGCCGAGACCTTTGGCATTGCGCAAGAGGTCTTTGAAAAGAGTGATATCCACCTGCATGTACCCGCCGGGGCCACCCCTAAAGACGGGCCGTCGGCCGGTGTCGCCATGGTGATGGCGTTGCTTTCCCTGTTGACGCGTACCGCGGCCTCCGGTCAGGTAGCGATGACTGGCGAAGTTACCTTGCGTGGCCGCGTGATGCCGGTGGGTGGGGTCAAGCAGAAGGTGCTGGCTGCCCATCGCGCCGGGCTGAAAAGTGTCGTGCTGCCCAAACGCAACGAAGCCGATCTGGATGATCTGCCACCAGAAGTCCGCGAGAAGATGACCTTTGTCTTCGCCGAAACGATTGACGACGCGTTGGAGCATATATTGCCCAGCCTGAAACCCAAAGCGCCTACACCGGGCCGCCGACGTAAAAGCGCGCCGGCCAACAACGGTCACACAGATGATGTGCCGGAGACAGCGGCAACAGTAGAGTAACCATAGCTTGATTTGCCAGAGATAAAGCACCATGCCGAAATATGCAATACGGCATGGTGCTTTTATTTTAAAAACAGCAGTGGCTATTCTAGAACGTCAAGTGGTGGGCTGGTTGGTTGGCGTTTGCAGTTGTGCAAGCAATCCAGACCACTGTGGGAACGTATGGAGAGCGACGAAGTCCGGATTGTGCTGGAGATGTTCGACAGCTGTAAAGCCTTTGTCAACCGCCTGTTGCAGATGGTGCAAGGCGGCTTCTAGCTTACCCAGGCGCGCCCAAGCGCCAGCCGCGTTGTAGTACGTCCACGGATGATTGGCTGCCCGGACATCCGCCGCATCTGGATGACCTTCTGCCAGCAGACGAAACGCTTGACTGTATGCTTGGGTAGCCGCCACATAATCTTTGCGGCTGAGGTAATTGATATTGCCTTGGACCGCCCAATTATCAACCGGGTTAAACCAGGCAAAATAGACCGGATGCTCGATGGTTTGCTGAAAGCCGACTTTGCGCGCCGTAGCTGCCGAAGCCAGATTGCTGCTCCAGCAATGCCAACCGACTTGCGTTGCGCCGTTGGCCAAACAAGTTTCCACGGTGGCGGCCACGGCGATAGTCGCCAAGCCCTGTTGTCGGTAATCTTCTGCGGTATGAATGCCAACTTCGACCGCAGTTCCTGCGGCACAATCGCCCAAGCACCAACTGGCAATCGTGTCGCGCGCCACCACGCAACAGCCAAGCGCGCCGCCCATCAGCGCCTGTAAATGGTGGCGAAATGGAGAGCCATTCCAGTTTTGTAAGCGCTCAATATTTTTCAGATCGGTCCGCGCCAGGAACGCCTCATCGACCATGCACACTGTATAGCCAGCCGGTAACGCCGCCCGCCAATCCAGCGCGGGCTGGCTGCGCATCACAAAGTGTTGACGCCATTCTTGCAGCGGATTCAGACCGGCTAGCACAACCGGCAGCTGTTCTTCCCAGCCATCCGGCGTATAATTGAGTACCACTTCGACAAGGTCGCGCGTTTTGGCCTGCAGACGAATCGTGTCTAGAATTGTTGTATTGAGCGCCTGGTATAGGGCTGGATCGTGATAGTCGCCACCAAGGTAGCAACCACTTTCGGCGTGATCCCAGATCAACGCCACGCGGGGCGCGCTGACATCATCAACAAAGATTTGTCCTGGGCTTTTGCCTTCGATCACGGCAAAGAGATAGAGATGATAGTCTAAGGCTTGAAAGAGCGAGCGTACCCTTTCAAATTGCGCGGGCTGCAGTTCTTGTAACAAAAACGGTTCCGATCTAATTAATTACTCATGTTACGCAGTCCCTCCTGGGAACGCCGGCATCCTGCCGGCCTGCCGCCATTCGATGGCGGCGTTCCCGGTGCGTAACATGAGTTAATTATTTAGGTGTTGACTAACCACTTGCCGACCACTTTTCCCATGCCGATGCCTTGCGGTTGAAAGCCAACCCTTTCGTATAATCCTTTGGCATCATCCGTGAACAAGTAGACATGTTGACCAGCTAATTGTTCATCTAATCGCACCAGCATGGCTTTGGCAATGCCTTGCCCGCGGTAGGGTGTATAGGTCCAGACATCGACCACATAAGCATTGCAAACGCCGTCGGAGAGGGCGCGCACCTTGCCCACAATTTCGTCACCCGCATAGGCGATCACAGTGGCTTGACTGTTGCGAAACGAAGTTTCCAACTGGGCCGGAGTGCGTCCGTTGTCGAAATCATCGGCCTG
>Ga0105048_10020267_pt1 | contig 10151 bp, 8 predicted proteins | sample MAT05_FD_78382 | JGI IMG/M metagenome (GOLD analysis project Ga0105048, IMG submission 78382) | Freshwater microbial communities from Lake Fryxell liftoff mats and glacier meltwater in Antarctica - MAT-05 | ecosystem: Environmental > Aquatic > Freshwater > Ice > Liftoff microbial mat | place... | reverse complement strand
TCGGCGCGGTCTGGACCTTGACCCGCAATGACGCCCTGCTGCCGGCGGAAGCTGACCGCTATTACCCGCCGACGATGGGCACCGTGGCGCGGGTGCTCCGGGTGTTTGCGACAAAGCGCAACGGACGCCCGGGCGAGCGCATGGCGCGTTCGCTCGAGACCCTGGGGCCGGTGGCGATCAAGGTCGGGCAACTTTTGTCGACCCGGGGTGACATTTTTGGCCCCGTGTTTGCCGAGGACCTGGGACGCCTGAAGGACCGCCTGCCGCCCTTTCCGATGGCCCAGGCGCGGGGCGAGGTCGAGCGTGAGCTGGGGCAGCCCATCGAGGCCTTGTTTCAAACATTTGGCGAGCCGGTGGCCGCGGCCTCGCTCGCGCAGGCGCATGACGCGACGCTGATCGACGGTCGTCGGGTGGCGGTGAAGGTGTTGCGGCCCGGCATTGCCCAGCGGGTAGCTTCGGACTCCGAAGCGCTGGCCCTGGCCGCATCCCTGATAGAACGGTGGGTACCCTTGGCGCGACGGCTGGAGCCTGTCGCCCTGGCCGCGACTGTTATCCGGGCGACGGAACTTGAGCTGGATCTGCGTCTGGAAGCGGCCGGCGCGGATGAGCTCGCCGGGATCATGGCGGCAGACGGCTATATGTCGGCCCCTAAAGTGATCTGGGATGGAGTCGGCAAGCGCTGCCTCACCATGGAATGGGCGCAGGGCATGCCGCTCTCCGACCCGGCGGCGCTGGCGCAACCTGGCCTCGACCGCAAAGCGCTCGCCGACAATCTGACCCGCGCCTTCCTGGCGCAGGCGCTGGATCACGGCGTGTTCCATGCAGACCTGCATGAGGGCAACCTGTTTGCCGCTGCACCTGACCGGATCTTCGCCGTCGATTTCGGGATCATCGGTCGGCTGGGGGCGACGGAGCGACGGTATCTGGCCGAGATCCTGTGGGGTTTCCTGCGGCGCGACTACATCCGGGTCGCCCAGGTGCACTTCGACGCAGGCTATGTCCCCGTCCACCACAGCGTTGCTGCGTTCGCCCAGGCCCTGCGGGCCGTGGGCGAGCCAGTGTTCGGCCGCGCGGCAAATGCCGTGGCCATGAGCCGGGTGCTGACCCAGCTGTTCGAGATCACTGCACTCTATGAAATGCGCCTGCGACCCGAACTGGTGCTGCTGCAGAAAACCATGATGACCGTCGAAGGCGTGGCCCGGCGGATCGATCCCCTGCACGATATCTGGGCGGCAGCCGAGCCGGTTGTGAAACGCTGGATCGCCCGCGAGCTATCCCCGATTACCCGGATCAAACTGTTTGCTGGCGAGGCCGAAGCCGCGATCCGCAACATCGCCCGGATGACCACCCCGGTGGCGGCCGCGCCGACACCACCGACGTCACAAGGGCCACTCGCCTGGTTTGCTATGGGTGCCGCATTGGCCGGGGCTGCATTTCTGTTGGCCGCGCTGGTGCGGTAGTCCCGTTTACGGAAACATTCAGGACTCGATTGCCTCTCCTGTGAATGGGTGAGGCCGTGGAGCACAATGGCACTGTCCGAAGGTTCGCTTGGAAGTTCTACGCGCTCCAGCGTCAACCGCTTTCGGGCACCCCGCCCGGGCGAATCTCCGTCCGGTCGATCTCGCGGGTCCTGACCATATGGCGCAGATCAGCCATCGTCGCCCGTTCGGTTCCGCTGGCCCGCGTTGGCCGTCTGGCGCCGAGCCTCGCGAGTCTTCTGTTCTTCCCAATAGGCCATGCCCTCCTCTGGTTTGAACATGGTGCGCGGCGCGCCAGCCCGGCTGGCCACGGCGAAGACATTGCCCTTGGGATCGTAGAACAGCTTGTCGCCATTGCGCCGGGCATAGGTGAGCGTGCCCTTGGGCGGGCTGGATACGAAGTTGTGCGCCGTGTCGACAAACTCACTGATGGTGTTGGCCCCAAAGTCCGCGCCGTTACGGGCGAACGCGCGCTCGGCGTTCTCCTGGGCCGAAAACCGGCGACTGGCCGACCACATGGGTTTGCCGTCCACCAGCTTCACCGGGTCCTGGCGATGATCGACACGGGGGGCGTCGGCCTCTTCAGAGGTGCCGGACGAGTACGACTGGGTGCCAGTCGCCATTTGCGTTCCAGCTGCCTGCTTTTGCGACACTGCCGACGGGCCGTTGTCGCAACCGGTCAGGGCCAGGGCGGTCGCAGCCGCCAGTAAAACCAATCTCATACCCGCCATGTTCGTTCTCCGCTGAGGCTGAGCAAGAACAAAAAATGAACACAGCGGGACGGGTTTGTCGAGTCCCTTGTCATGGCTTAAAGCAAAAACACGTTGGAAAGGGCTTTCGGCCTTGAGTGCTAAGCGAATTCTTCTGATCGTTGGCGGTGGTATCGCGGCCTACAAGGCGCTCGAGTTGACGCGGTTGCTGCGCCGGGCCGGCATCGCGGTGCGCCCCATCCTGACCCGCGCCGGTGCCGAGTTCGTGACGCCGCTCAGTCTGTCCGCCCTGGCAGAAGACAAGGTCTACTCCGAACTGTTCTCGCTGACCGACGAGGCCGAGATGGGTCACATCGAGCTGTCGCGATCCGCCGATCTGGTCGTCGTGGCACCCGCAACTGCGGATCTGATGGCCAAGGCCGCGCACGGGCTGGCCGGCGACCTGGCCTCGACCACCCTGCTGGCGACCGACAAGCCGGTGTTGATGGCTCCGGCTATGAATGTGCGCATGTGGAACCACGCCGCCACCCAGCGCAATCTGGCGACGCTAAAGGCAGATGGGGTCCAGTTTGTCGGTCCCGACGACGGTGCGATGGCGTGCGGCGAGTTCGGCCCTGGACGCATGGCCGAGCCAGTGGAGATTTTCGCGGCGATCCAGACGGCACTGGGCGCCGCCGGCCCCGGGCCCTTGAGCGGCAAGCGCGCTATCGTCACAGCGGGACCGACGGCCGAGCCCATCGACCCCGTGCGCCTGCTCACGAACCGGTCCTCCGGCAAGCAGGGCTATGCGATCGCCTCGGCGCTGGCGGCACTCGGGGCGGACGTCACCCTGGTGAGCGGTCCCACCGCACTGGCTGCCCCGGCTGGAGTTCGGCGCGTTGAGGTGGAAACGGCGCGCGAGATGCTGGCGGCCTGTGAAGCGGCCTTGCCCGCCGATATCGCCGTCTGCGTGGCGGCGGTGGCCGACTGGCGGCCCGAGACGGTAGGAACCGGCAAGATCAAGAAAGGCGCGGGTGGCCCCCCGGCGATCTCGCTCGTCGAAAATCCCGACATCCTGGCGACACTGTCCAGGGGCGCACATCGTCCCCCGTTGGTGGTCGGCTTTGCCGCCGAGACCGACAATGTCGAGGCTCACGCCCAGGCCAAGCTGGCGCGCAAAGGCTGCGACTGGATCGTCGCCAATGACGTCAGCATCGACGGTACGATGGGCGGGGACGAGAATGCCGTCGCCATTGTGACCGCGTCGGGAATTGAACGCTGGGACCGCATCCCCAAGGCCGATGTCGCCCGGCGGCTGGCCGCTCGTATGGCGCAGGTGTTCCAGTGACCGGCCCAACCGTGCCGATCTCCCGCCTGCCTCACGCCGAGGGCCTTCCGCTTCCGGCCTATGAGACGGCCCAGGCGGCCGGCATGGACCTGCGCGCGGCTGTGCCTGAAGATACACCCCTGATCCTGCATCCCGGCGACCGCTACGCTGTACCTACGGGCCTGGCTTTCGCCTTGCCGCAGGGTTTCGAGGGTCAGGTGCGACCGCGCTCGGGGCTCGCATTCAAGTCCGGGATCACCTGTCTGAATTCGCCCGGCACCATCGACGCCGACTATCGCGGCGAGGTGAAGGTGATCCTGATCAACCACGGCCCCGAGGATTTTGTAATCCGCCGAGGCGACCGCGTCGCCCAGCTGGTGATTGCCCCGGTGGTGCAGGCCGCCTGGGTCGAGGTGGATGACCTGGACGATACAGCCAGGGGGTCTGGCGGGTTCGGTTCTACGGGTGGGCGTTAGGCCGACGCCCTGACCTCTACCTCCCGCGCACCCACCGGCTCCCCGCACGCCGAACAGGTCTGCACCGGCGTGAAATCGCACCCGCACGTCTTGTGGCGGTGGATCAGCGGCGGCCCCGCGTCGCCTGCGTAATACACGTCGCCCCAATGGACGATGGCCAGCATTACCGGGTGCAGGGCCAGGCCTTTGTCGGTCAAGCGGTATTCGTGGCGGACGGGGCGGTCCTGATAGGCGTCGCGGCGCAGGACGCCCTCTTCGGTCAGGGTCTTCAGTCTGTCGGCGATCACGCTGCGGGAGATACCCAGCCGGCGTTCAAAGTCCTCGAAGCGGCGTATCCCCAGAAAGCAGTCGCGCAACACCATCAGGGTCCAGCGGTCACCGATCACCGCCACGGATCGCGCGACCGAGCACCGCTCGTCTGCCAGATTGCTCCACTTCATCGAAAATCTCCGCTTCGACACAATGATCCCATTGACCGGGTTCGGATTCAAGACGAGGTTAGTTCGGATTTCGAATGGAGTTCCGGATGATCGCAACCAAGGGCGTCTGCCTGATCCTCGGCGTCGGCGATGGCTTGGGGTCCGCACTGGCGCGGGGGTTCGCGGCGGAGGGCCATGTCGTGTGCGTGACCCGACGCGCGCGGAACATCTCGTCCCTGGAAGCCCTGGCAGCGTCGATCCGCGCAGATGGTGGGACGGCCCACGCCTTTGGTGTCGACGCCCGGTCCGAGGACGAGATGGTCGCGCTGTTCGACAAGATTGAGCGAGATGTTGGCCCGCTGGAGGTGGTGGTCTTCAACATCGGCGCGAACGTACGCTTCGGCATCCGGGAGACCACGACGCGGGTGTTTACCAAGGTTTGGGAAATGGCCTGTTTCGCGGGCTTTCTGGCCGGACGCGAGGCCGCCAGAGTGATGGTCCCGCGCGGCCGGGGCTCGGTCCTGTTTACAGGGGCCACCGCCAGCGTGCGGGGCCGCGACGGTTTCGCTGCCTTCGCCGCCGCCAAACACGGCCTGCGCGCGGTGGCCCAGAGCATGGCGCGCGAACTGGGGCCGCAGGGTATCCATGTCGCCCACGTCGTCATCGACGGCGCCGTGGACGGCGTCTTCACCCGCCAGAACCGGACCGACGTCGAGGGGCTGCTGGACCAGGACCTGATCCTGAAACCCGAGGATATCGCCGCCGCCTACGTCAATCTGCACCAACAACCGCGGTCCGCCTGGACCCACGAACTCGACCTGCGCCCCTGGCGCGAAAGCTGGTGAGCATACCCATGACCACGCCCGTCACGATCGACTTCATCTTCGACTTCGGCAGTCCCAACGGATACCTCGCCCGCAAGGCGCTGGCGGGTATTTCCGAACGCACCGGCGCCAGGATCAACCTGATCCCCTGCCTGCTGGGTGGCATCTTCAAGGCCACCAATAACGCGTCCCCGATGGTCAATTTCGGCGGCGTGAAGGGCAAGCTGGCCTACGAGGGTCTGGAGACCAGTCGCTTCATCGCACGGCACAATCTCACCGACTTTCGGTCGAACCCGCACTTTCCGGTCAACACCTTGCTGATCATGCGTGGCCTGGTGGCGGCGCGGCGGGCGGGCGTTGAGGCGGCCTATCTCGACGTGGTGCTGGCCGCCATGTGGGAAGCCGGCGAGAAGATGGACGACCCCGAGGTCGTGCGCCGCGTCCTGGACGCCGGCGGGCTGGACGGTGGCGACCTGATCGCTGCCACCCAGGACCCCGAGGTCAAGGCCGGTCTGGTCGCCAACACCGAGGCCGCCGTGGAACGCGGCGTCTTCGGCATCCCGACCTTCTTCGTGGGCACCGAGATGTTCTTCGGCAAGGAACGTCTGGGTCAGGTCGAGGAAGAGGTCGTTCAACAGATGCCTGAGCCGTCCCTACCTCACCCCGGCGGGGCCTGAAATCCGCGCACATTCTCGTCGATGGCCTGGGCGACAGCCAGCGTGCGGGCATCTCCGCCCCGGGGTCCGATCAACTGCGCGCCCACGGGCAGGCCCGATGGCGTCGCGCCGGCCGGGATCGCTGTGGCCGGAAGGTGCAGGGCGGTGGCCAGGCTGATCCAGGTCAGCATGGAATTGTAGGCGATCTGACCGCCGTCCGACGTCGCCAGACTTCGACGACCAAACGGCCTGGCGTCATGCGGAAAGGCCGGGACCGGTGCAATTGGGGCCAGGATCACGTCGTGGTTCTCGAAGGTCGCCGCGATCTCGTGGCGCTGGCGGGCGCGGACGGCGTCAGCGGCCAGCCACTCGCGGTGGCGGGCAGTGTAGGCCAGGGTTGACGCGGCCGAGGACATCGGACCGTCGCCTCTGGCCAGGGCGCGTTTGGCGAAGGCGCGTCCCATCTCCAGGCCCCGCAGGGTGTTCGCCGGCAGGTCTTCGCCCAGCACCGCGCCCAGCAAGGTCTGGTAGGCGAACAGCAGAGCACGCATGTCCACGGGGCTCTTGATGGGTTCCACCACGGCCCCGGCGGCGCGAAGGTCGGCGGCAAACGCCTCGAGCGTGGCCCGAACCTGTGGATCCAGCGGACATAGCGGGTCATCGAGCCACAGCCCGACCCGGAGGTCCTTGAGCTCTGCGGGCGGCGCACGTGGGGCCAGCGCGCCGGCCTCGATCACCGACAGCAGCAGTCGCAGGTCCCGGGCCGACCGCGCCATCGGCCCCACCACATTCAGGTCGCGCTCGGCATAGGATCCCGGGTGTGGGGGCACATGGCCGCGCGGCGACACCAGACCCCACGTCGGTTTGTGCGAGAATACCCCGCAAAAACTGGCCGGCACGCGCAGGGAGCCGCCGATGTCCGAGCCGATTTCCAGCGCCGTGACCCGGGCCGCCAACGCCGCCGCTGCGCCGCCTGAGGACCCGCCCGGTGTTCGCGTGACATCCCACGGATTGTTGGTCACGCCATAGAGGCTGTTGGCGCTCTGCCAGTCCGCTGCCATCACCGGCACGTTGGTCTTGCCCCAGATGACCGCCCCGGCGCGGCGGGCATGGCCGACCGCGTCGGCATCTCCGGTCATCCGCCGCCGGTAGTCCGCGAGGCCAGAAGATGCGGCCATTCCAGCCACATCAAACGTGTCCTTGATGGTCATGGGTAAACCGGCAAGCAGGCCGTTGGCTTCGCCCCGGCTGCGAGCGTCATCGAGCGCCCGTGCCCGTTCCAGGGCGCGCTCGGGATCGGCCGCGACCACGGCGTTGAGCGCCGCGTGGGTCTGCGCATGCCGCGCCAGCGAGGCCTTCAGCAAATCGACCGAAGAAACCCGCCGGGCGGCCAGGGCAGCCAGTTGCGCGGTCGCATCCTGATCCAGCAGATCGTTCATCCTACCGGGTCCTGAAGCCGAGTACGTCCTGCATGTCGTACTCGCCCGGCGGCCGGCCAACAGCCCAGCGGGCGGCGGCGACAGCCCCCCTGGCGAACAGGCTGCGGTCCCGCGCCGAGTGACTGAGTGTCAGGATCTCCTCGTCAGCGGCAAAGGTGACGCTGTGGTCGCCGACAATGTCGCCGCCACGCAGCACGGAAAACCCGATCTCGCCTTCCACGCGCGGGCCGGTGAGGCCGTCGCGGGCGCGGCGCGACACACTGTCCAGTTCGACACCCCGCCCGTCCGCAACCGCCGCGCCCAGCATCAGCGCAGTGCCGGACGGTGCATCGACCTTGCGCCGGTGGTGCGCCTCGAAAATCTCGACGTCATAGGCGTCGGCAGGCAGGGCCCGCGCCGCCTGTCCCACCAGCCCGATCAGCATGTTCACACCCAGCGAAAAATTCCCGGTCCGCACCACCGGCACCCGTCCAGCGGCTTCACTGATCCGGCGGATGTGGTCCGGCGACAGGCCAGTCGAGCCGATAACCAGCGCGACCCCCCGACCGGCCGCCTGGGCAGCCAGCGCAACAGAAGCCTCGGGCGTCGTGAAATCGATGACCACGTCCGCGACGGCCAGCGCCTCCGCGACCGAAACCAGGCCTTCCCCTGACACATCCGGCCGATCAAACCGCGCGGCGATCACCAACGCCGGATCAGCCTCGACGATGGCGGCCACGGCGCGGCCCATGCGGCCCAGCGACCCTGCGATGGCGATCTTTGTAGGGGCAGACAGGATGGTCTCTCCGGGTCGAAACTTGCCCCTAACATCGCGCGCCCGGCCACCGGGTCAACTCTCCTGCTTCACCAGGACTGCATAAGGTTGTGCGTTACCAAGCGTTGTCCCTGTGATCCCGGGTCTATAGGCTGTCGTCTTCGGACGGATTTGCAGCCCGGGTGACGGGCGGGGGACGCATGGACCAAGTTGAAAAACGCACCTTCACCGATGAAGAGGCGCTGAACTTCCACCGCTATCCGACGCCCGGCAAGATCGGCATCCAGGCCACCAAGCCGATGTCGACCCAACGGGACCTCAGCCTGGCCTATTCGCCGGGCGTGGCCGTGCCGGTGCTGGCCATCGCCGCCGATCCGGAACTGGCTTACGAATATACCTCCAAGGGCAACCTGGTGGCGGTGATTTCCAACGGTACGGCGATCCTGGGCCTGGGCAACCTGGGCGCTCTGGCCTCCAAGCCGGTGATGGAAGGCAAGGGCGTGCTGTTCAAGCGCTTCGCCGATGTCGACGCCATCGACGTGGAGATGAGCTGCACCGACGTCGACGAGATCATCACGGTGGTCAAGAACATCGGCGTCACCTACGGCGGCATCAACCTCGAGGACATCAAGAGCCCCGACTGTTTCCGCATCGAGACCGAGCTGCAGGACCTGCTGGACATCCCCGTTTTCCACGACGACCAGCACGGCACGGCCATCATCTGTTCTGCCGGCCTGATCAACGCCTGCGAGATCACCGGCCGCAAACTCAGCGAGGTGAAGGTGGTCCTGAACGGCCCCGGCGCGGCGGGGATCGCCACGCTGGGCCTGATGAAGGCCATGGGCGTGAAACATGAAAATGTCATCGCCGTCGACCGCAAGGGCGTGCTCTGGCGCGGTCGTCCGGAAGACATGAACCAGTGGAAGTCGGCCCACGCGGTCGACACCCCGCACCGCACCCTGGCTGACGCGCTGAAGGACGCCGACGTGTTCATCGGCGTTTCCGCCAAGGGCGCGCTGACGCCCGAGCTGGTCAAGACCATGGCCCCGCGCCCCATCATCTTCGCCATGGCCAACCCCGACCCCGAGATCACCCCGGAAGAGGTCTACAGCGTCCGCCCCGACGCCATCGTGGCCACCGGGCGCAGCGACTATCCCAACCAGGTCAACAACGTGCTGGCCTTCCCCTATCTGTTCCGGGGCGCGCTGGATGTCCGCGCCCGGCGGGTGAACATGGAAATGAAAATCGCCTGCGCCAACGCGCTGGCCATGCTGGCACGCGAGGACGTGCCCGACGAGGTGGCCGCCGCCTACCATGGCGTGAAGATGAAGTTCGGCCCGGAATACATCATCCCGACGCCTTTCGACCCGCGCCTGCTGGCCTATATCCCCCCGTTCATCGCCCAGGCGGCCATGGACACCGGCGTGGCGCGCAAGCCCATCGAGGACATGGACGCCTATCGTGCGTCACTGGCGCGCCGTCTCGATCCCACCGCGGCCTTCTCGCAAAAGCTGCAGGGTGCGGTGCTGTCCGGCCCGCAGAAGACCATCGTCTTCGCCGAGGGCGAGGAGCAGAGCGTCATCCGCGCCGCCTACGCCTTCCAGCAGCAAGGCCTGGGCAAGGCCGTGCTGGTGGGCCGCGAGGATCTGGTCCACGAGAACATGCGCGCTGCCGGTCTCGAGCCCACTGAAGCGGGCCTGCAAATCGTCAACGCTCGCGTCTCACCCTGGAACGATGCCTCCGTCGACCTGCTCTACAGCCGCCTGCAACGCGAGGGCTATCTGCGTCGCGATATCCAGCGCCTGATCAACCAGGACCGCAACGCGTTTGCCGCCGCCATGGTCGCCCTGGGTCACGCCGACGGCATGGTCACCGGGGTCACGCGGAACTTCGACCAGGTGCTGGAAGAGGTGCTCAACGTCATCGACCCCGCTCCGGACGGCCGCATCATCGGCATGAGCGTGGTGATGGCCAAGGGCCGCACCCTGTTCATCGCCGACACCAACGTCACCGAAATGCCGGTGGCCGAGGAACTGGTCGAGATCGCCATCGAGGCCGCCCGCGCCGTCCGCACCCTGGGCTACGAGCC
>Ga0105048_10020266_pt1 | contig 10151 bp, 10 predicted proteins | sample MAT05_FD_78382 | JGI IMG/M metagenome (GOLD analysis project Ga0105048, IMG submission 78382) | Freshwater microbial communities from Lake Fryxell liftoff mats and glacier meltwater in Antarctica - MAT-05 | ecosystem: Environmental > Aquatic > Freshwater > Ice > Liftoff microbial mat | place... | reverse complement strand
TGGTAGCACTATCAGTGGTAGCACTACTGGTCGCCTGGTTTGCTTGCGATTCTGCTCTTAACCCAGCGATGGCAGCATCCAAGAAAGGTGCCGCTAAAAGCACAGGTGATGCCGTTGTTTCAATGGAAACCACAAAAGGTCCGATCAAATTGCTGGTCTATAAAACTCAAGTGCCGCTTACTTCCCATAACTTCTTAGAATTGGTAGGCAAAGGCTTTTATGACGGCCTCACTTTCCACCGCTATGAACCAGGCTTCTGCATTCAAGGCGGCGACCCATCAGGAAACGGCACAGGCAACTATCTTGACCCTAGAACCAACAAACCCCGTCACATCGATCTGGAAGTCAAACCAAATCTTAAGCATGATGCCGCTGGCGTATTGGCAATGGCTCGCTCAGCAAGCCGTAACTCAGCCTCTTGCCAGTTCTACATCACACTTGCTCCAGCACCGTTCTTAGATGCCAACTATGCGGTATTCGGCAAAGTGATTGAAGGAATGGACGCAGTTAACGCCATTCGGGTGGGCGACAAAATGACAAAAGTGACTATTGTCGATGCTGGCAAATAAACCAGTGCTAAAATTACCGGGATATTAATTACACGGAGGTATCTGGCAGTCAGCTGCCGGAACAAAACTACATGACAGATCCAATTGTAGTGATCGAAACCGACAAAGGCACGATCAAAATCCAAGTACATCAGACTGAAGCTCCAATCACCTCGAACAATTTTCTTGATCTGGTGAGCAAAGGCTTCTACAACGGTCTTATTTTCCACCGCTATGAACCAGGTTTCTGCATTCAGGGTGGCTGCCCAACCGGTTCTGGAACCGGCGGTTACACTGACCCTGAAACCAAACAAAAGCGCAATATCAAACTCGAAGTTAAATCACACCTGAAGCATGATTCACTGGGCGTGGTGGCAATGGCTCGCTCGAATGATAAAGACTCAGCCAGCTCGCAGTTCTACATCACTCTAGGACCGGCAAACTTCCTCGACATGCAATATGCAGTGTTTGGCAAAGTGATTGAAGGCGATGCCGTTGTTCAACAGTTGCGCAAAGGCGACAAAATGAACAAAGTATCCGTCATGGAAACCGCCAATAAATAACTGACCGCTGGTCAGCGAATTTTTAAAGAGGAGGAACCAGGTTCCTCCTCTTTTTTCTGGGAAAAATACGTCCGGACGTATTTTTCCACGCACAACAAACAAGCCGCCCGAACGAATCATATTTAAAGCTTGATAAAGCGACCGGAAGTCCACAAACTGCCGCCAGCCCCTACAGCCATCCCCAGCGCACACATCAGGGCTGACGTTTGCATCAAACTATATTCCAGGTTATGCGGCATGAATGGAGCGAGACTTAAAATCTGTTCTTTGACATAAGGGTCAATATAAAGGTGAATGCCGAGCAAAACCAGAGTGGCAAGTAAGGCTGCAGCCGCACCATAAGCAGCTCCCTGAAAGACAAAGGGGCATTTGATGTAAAAATGACCGACACCCATCAGACTCAAAATTTCAATTTCTCTATGGCGGGCCTTAATAACTAGATTGATGGTGTTGCCAATTACAGTAAGAGTAGCAGTGGCTAAAATGGCCGTGATGAAGAAACCGGCAATCTCAAGGAAGTGCCGCACTTCATTGATTTTTTTAGCAATTTTTAGAGGTGAACGAACTTTTTCTACTGAGGGCAAAAGATTGATTTTGGTGGAAAGTAGCTCCACTTGTTCAGGATCGGCCAGCCTAATGTGCAGCGTATTAGGTAGAGGATTATTGATCACAGCAATTTTGAAAGTATGCTGCATCTCTCTCCAGGCCACATCTTTGGAGACGATTTCAACTTGCCTGACTTCGCTCAAGCGACTGATTTCAGCTGCTACTTTTTTGGGATCGTAAGCATCTTTCAAATAGACCGATACTTGAATCTCACTGCCCCAGGCGTTAACCAGATTTTGCAAACTCATAGTCAACTGCAGCACGCCACCAAATATTGTCAGGGCGACGGCCAGAATGCTCACAACCAACCAGTTAGACCAGCCGCTGGCACGCAAGCCCAGCAAGGTTTCAATAAACACGCGACGAATAATTCTGAGAGTTCGCATCATAATTTGATCAGCTCATCTCCAACTCGTAAATGCCGTTATCAACGTCGGCCACCAGCTCACCGTTTTTGAGAGCGATAACGCGTCGTCTCATGGCGTTCACGATTGGCTGATCGTGTGTTGAAATCAAAACAGTGGTGCCCCGCTGACTGATGCGCTCAAGCAGCTGCACAATTTCTAATGATGTGGCAGGGTCAAGGTTTCCTGTCGGTTCATCAGCCAGTAAAACCGGCGGTCCGTTTACAATCGCCCGGGCGATACCTACTCGCTGCTGCTCACCACCAGAAAGTTCTCCGGGGTAGGCGTCAAACTTGTGTTCAAGGTTGACCACAGCCAGAGCGCTATTAACGCGCTTAGCCACTTCTTTCTCGTCAACGCCCAGTGCTCTTAAAACGTAAGCGACGTTATTAAAGACCGTCTGACTGGGAAGCAATTTGAAATCTTGAAAGATAATTCCCAGTCTGCGGCGCAAAAGCGGAATCTGACCGGAGTTCATGCGATTGAGATTGACGCCGCCGATGAAAACATTACCCGTAGTTGGTGTTTCTTCACGATAGAGCAGGCGCATCAGTGTCGACTTGCCTGCACCACTTGGTCCGACTAGAAAGGCGAACTCACCAAGGGCAATATGCAAGTTTATGTTTACCAGAGCGGGTCTACCGCCGTAGTTTTTAGAAACGTTTTGCAGTCGAATCATGCGTTAAAAAGTCCGGCCGTTATGGCGAAGCATGGGTTCAAAGAAGGCTGATGATAACACAGTAGTCACGAGGGAGCCTGAGATCTGGCGCAAGGTGTCAGATTCTTCATTTTGCAGTCGACTATGTATAGCCACCGCGGGGCATTTCCAACATATTCGTGGCGAAACAATGAGCGCAGATGAGTTTCTCCCCATGTAAGCGACCGGCTACATCGCCGCAATTACTGCAATGTGGAAAGCCGTGGACAGAGCGCCATTTCTTCAAACGCAATTCTTTCTCGTACAGGGCACGCATGCGCAGGGCGAGCGGTGCGAATTCGTCGCCATTTTCAGACTCGCGGTCATTACTGTTAGTAATAGACGCGATTTGCAAAACTTCTTCTACAGTTAAGTCAACCAGCGCCAGATCTGCTTCTGTGGGCTCAGGCAGGGGTTCCTGATAAGCGAAGGGCGAAGGATTATTGTTTTCGGATGTTTCCGAAAATCGCTTCATATCGAAGCGCATTCCGGTTATTTCAATACCGACGCCGCGCGCAGCCTGTCTTAATTTTTTGATCAAATCGGCTTTGGAAAAACTAATCTCCTGACCCGTAGCCGCGTCTTTCACGGCAATCACTACATTGCGCTCGTGATCAATGAAGAGCGGCCTGGTGCGCGAGGCAAAGGGTTCGCCGACAATGTGAGGCCAGAGATGGAGGAATGTGTGTTCTTTTAAGCGATTGTCGATACCGAGCTGACGTAACACTTTCGGCAACACTTTGGCGATCTGCTGAAAGTTACGCCCCTTACCCTTGCGAAAGGGCTGTATAGGCGGCCTATCGCTGCCGTCAGCTTTTGCACTATCTTCTTTTTTGCCGCCGAAATTTTTAAAATCAGACATCAGTTTCTCAATATAGCCGGTCAAACTTAGCATGAAAAGAGCTATTGGGTTATAATCAGCGGCTCAGTCAAAAGCCACTTTGAGGTCATCTACAGTGTCAGCAGAAGAGACAATTGCAGTTTTGAGAAAACGCTTCAGACCAGAAGCGGCAAAAAATCTCAGCGCCACTTATTTGATTAACATCAAAGGCGACGGCGCAGCGGCTTATCTGACAAAAATTTCAGACGGCACATGCGAGTTTGTAGAACATGGCTCATCGGGTTACAGCCCAGCTGATTGCCAGATTACAATCGACTCAGATGATTTGCATCAAATCATCAACGGCAAAATGTCGGCCATGACTGCGGCTTTATCTGGTGTGCTCGCCATCGAAGGCGAACTCGGATTAGCCATGAAATTAGTGCCGATTTTCTTCGACAACTAAATCGCTTTTATTGCTTTTTCCAGCGCTTGCATACCGTCTTCATAAGGCGGCAAGAAGCCGGTCCAGAGCTCAAATGCATGCCTTGCTTGATGCACCAGCATGGCTTTGCCGTCGGCGCACATAAGACCCCGTTCGTCAGCTAATTTGCAAACAATGGTGCCATCATCAGATTTTGCGTAAACCAGATCTTGAACTAGAGCATTTTGCGGCAAAGCCGAAATTAGCCCCGGTAGCCACTGCGGACACTGGTCATCATTGTGACCAATTGAAGTGGCATGTATAAAAATTGAACAAGTTGAAAGAGTTTCTTTGATCGCTCGAAAATTTTCGGCCTGATCTTCTGGCAGTTCGTCTTCCGTTGAATACAAGGTGAAAGCTACACCTTCGAATTTCATGCTGTCGATAAAACTGCGGCCACGCTCAAGGGTTCGACCGATCAGAACTATGTCACGCACGCCCATCTGAAATAGGGCGATAACAGAAGCGCGAGCAGCACCGCCCAGACCGAGCACGGCCGCACGTGCCCCAATTACGCTGGCGACGTCTAGAGAGCCCTCCAGACTGGCCTTGAGGCCGGCTATATCAGTGTTGTAGCCTGAGCGCTTACTGATAGTAGATTGGTCATAACTAAAGACCACCGTATTAATGGCGCCGGCAGTTTGCGCTGCGCTTTCGACATGATCGACAAAGTCGAGCATCACCGCTTTATAAGGAATGGTGACATTAATACCGCGCGTGAAAAGCGGCGCGCAGGTCAACTGGCTCAGCGTTGAAGCCAGCTCGCTTTCGCTCACGCTAAGCAAGCGATATTCGCCGTTGATGCCTGAAGCTTGAAAAAAAGCTTGATGAATTACAGGTGAAAAAGAGCGACTGACGTTGCTGCCGATCAGACCCAAGATCATTTTAGACACTTGTAGTGCCTTTTAGTAATTCGTCTGTTGCTGAGTCGCTACGCGCATTTTTGTTACGCCGGCAGCGGCCGCAGCACTCATGATTTCCACCACATCTTTTTGCTTGGCGTCGCCGTCGGCATTGAGAGTAAGGTGCAAATCAGTATTGGTGGGCTGTTTATCTTTGAGATCTTTGATCATCTTGGTCAAGATCGTAATATCGTGATCGCGTACATACTTGCCGTTAATGGCCAGCTGTCCGTCTTTGTCGATATCGATGCTGATACCTTTGGTGGCTTCGTCTTTTTTAGCATTCCTGGTCTCTGGCGGTTTGATCTTCAAATCTGATTTGTCGATCAAAGGCGCAATCAAGATCATGATTACTAACAAGACGAGAAACACGTCGGTAAGCGGGGTTACGTTAATATCGGTGAATTGATCACCGACCGCTCCCATAGACATGCGTGTGCCCCCCTGATACCAAAAGTAGTTGGCTCAAATTAGTGTGTTGCTGATTCGGTTCCGACAAAGCTCAAGAAGAGCAGTTTGAGCAACAAGAAGTCGTCGGTGAAACCCTTCACAGTGTTGGTATATGTGTTGTTGAAAATTACAGCCATAATCGAAACGATCAAACCATAACCTGTTGCAATCAAAGCTTTAGCCACACCGGTTACTACCACTGGAGTACCGCCGCCGGATGCGCCAAGTTGGTCAAGGGTGAATACAACCCCAACCACTGTGCCGAAGAGGCCGATGAACGGACAGGTGGCGCCGATGGTGCCCAGTACTGCTAAGTGTTTTTCCAGCTTACGTGATACCAGACCGACGGTAATGTCGAAAGCTTTGGAGAAGTCTTCTTTTTGATCAGCCATCAGACGAACGCCTTCTTCAGCCACTTCGCCGATAACGCCGCCAAGTTGGCTACAGGCTTTCTGTGCTTTTTGCAAATCGTTTGTTTCTAGATAACGCTGCAAGGTGTGAATGAATTGTGTGACGTCACGACGATTCTGCTGATAGTACATATAACGTTCGACAGTTACTGCAATCGTCAGAACTGAGCAGATCGTAATTGGAATAGACGCGAACCAGTCATGGATCATGAACTCGAGGAAGTATTGGAGGAATTTACTTTCCATAAACGTTTATCAACATCTCCTTATCGTTGGCTAATCCAACAGAACTTACTATTTGAGCCGTGAGTCTCTGATGAGTCTATCAGAAATTCCGGAAGGTCCCATGACCACCACCGTTGAATACGTTGTAGTCAAAGGTGAACTCGATATCTACGTCGTCAGGCGCACCGGCTGGAAGCGGTCTGAAGGGAGCAGCATTCTCAACTGCTTTCAAAGCGGCCTGGTCGGCTATTGTTAAGCCAGATGAAGTGACCATTCTCAGGTTAGTCATCTGGCCGTCACGGTGCACCTTGAAAACAACTTTGACCCGCTTCGACTCGTTCCCTTTAGGTGGGAACCAGGCACGTTTGATTCTTCTTTGCAGGTCTGCCATGTATGGACCGAAGTCAACATCAGCTTTAGCAGCCACTGACGGGCGCCCGGGGCCGTTATCAGGATTGCCGGCTTCACCGCTGCCATTGCCACCACCAGCTGGACGAGCCACAGACGGTGCAACGGATATACCAGGTGAGCCACCACCAGCGGCTCCCCCACCGGAACCGCGACCGGCGCGGGTTGGAGCTGGCGAAGGCCCAGGGCCACTGCCGCCACCACGATTAGGAGAGCCACCACCAACAGGAACTGGTGTGGGCGGCCCGCCGCCTCCGGCTGCGCCGGAACTTGAGGCAATATTTACAGGAGCTGGAGCCGGACCGGGCGCTTGAGCAGAACCTGCACCAACACCGGCTCTAGGCATAGGCGCAAGCGACGGACTACCCATTTTAGGCATGGCCACAGGGCTTGGCGATGGGCTGGGCGACGGAGCTGCCGAAGGCTTGAAGAACGGAGTCAAGTTAGGCATTTTTGGAGCCGGTGTCGGAGTGGGAGACGGGCTCGGCGATGGGCTTGGGCTGGGCGACGGGCTTGGTGACGGAGTCGGACTTGGCGTCGGCGACGGACGTGGTGTCGGACGCGGAGAAGGAGTAGGACTCGGCGTAGGAGTTGGTGTAGCCTTTGTTGGAGTCGGTTTGCTCTCGGCCGGCTTCTGTTGTTCAGACGGCTTGCTTGCTGCCTTTGGTGCAGGCGAAGGTTGAACCGATGGCTTATTAGGGTCGTGCTTGCCACCGGCCTTAGAGTTATGCGCAGCGCGCTTCTCTGTCTTCGGCGGAGTTTTTGTATTTTCTTCGTTTTGAATAAATTCGATATCGGTTACTTGTGACTTGGGTGGTGGCGGAATTAAGAAGAAGAAGGCCAGCAAGAAACAGGTAAGGAAAATACTGATGTGGAAAATATACGAACCACTGGTGGCCTCAGGCATTTCCAGGAAGTAGTCGTGATAGAGAGATTTGCGCTGCAGATGGGAGGCTTTATCAAAAGCATCGCGAGCGGCAAAAACAGCGAATGAAAGGAAAAGACCAATGAGCATGAACGAAGCGCCCGAACCAAGTTGCAGTTGACTGATGGAATCAGCCAGAGCACTGTTCAACTTCATCTGGTTGCCGGTGCCGAAGCTCAATAAGCTCTGCATAATGGAGCCGGCGAAAATAATGCCGATCAAGCACAAATAGTTGATCACCCCAACCAGCATGAAGAGCATGCCTTTGCGCTGCTCTCCATTATAAAGTTGGCCTAGTCCCGGCAGGATAAGCGACATCAACCCCGCAGTGTTGGGGTCTTTTTGCACGCCTTGTTGTCTTGGTGATGCTGCGGTCATAACTGTGTCCTACGCTTCTAATGGAAGACTATGGAAGTAAGTGCGCAGCACATCGCTTATCGGTCTGGAGCAGTGTTTCAAGTTGATTGCTTCGAGAATTAAGTAAATATCGAATTTCACTGATTTTAGCATAGTTCAAACTGAAGCCCGGTCAGGCTACAGGCTTCGCGATGCGATTGACAACGAGTTTCGTCAACTTAAATTCCTGCTGGCAACTGAAATACTTTGCGCTTGCTTACTGTAATCATCACTATATCGGTAAAAGGAACGCGAAGCTAACAGTTTTTGGCTGATGCTGAGCGCGTGATTGGGCTAGTTGAAACTCAGGGTTTATCCCAGTTGTAATTCTTCATCAGAGCGAGTTGCAAAGGGAAATATATCCGATGCTACCACTAGCGGTGCCCAGATCTGAACCGTTAACGTTTGAGTTTCTAAAACTGAACCGTTAACGTTTTAGTTTTCAAAAAGCCTGCAAGCTGCCGGAGGGGGCGCCTCCTCCATTAAATACGTTATAGTCGAAAGTAAATTCGATATCAACGTCGGCCGGTGCGCCTTTTGGCAAGGGCATAAATGGAGCGGCAGCCTCCACTGCTTTGAAAGCAGCTTGATCTGAAATAGTCAGCCCGGAAGTTTGAACCAGACGAAGACGGCTGAGCTGCCCATCGCGACTAATATTGAAAATGACTTTGACTCGTTTTGTGCGGCCAATTTTTGGCGGAAACCAGTTCCGTTTAATGCGGGCTTGCAACTGAATCATATAAGGACCAAAATCTGCCACGGTTACATCGTTGCCCTCCTTCTCTTTGTCGCCATCAAAGTTCGCAGCCTTTTCTCTCCCACCTTTATGCAGCACAGGTCCTAGTGCTCCCGGGCCGCGAGCCGGCGAACCGCTCGTGGGCGCCGGCCCTGAACTAGAACTAGATGAAGAACTAGAAGAAGGCGAACCACTGCGCGCTCCTACAGGCAGAGGCACAGGCGCACCGCTAGAACCTGGATTGGCCGAAGCGATTTTCACCGGTCCGCTGGCGCCAGGAGCGGCATCGGCTGAACTGGCAGTCGGGGCGCGAGGTGCAACGAATGCAGATGCACCAGATGTGGTGACCGCCGGAAGTGATACTGCACCTGGATGATTGTTAGTTACTGGCGTGGGCATCATCGGCGGTGCAGCCGGCAAAACCGGATTTTTTGCAATGGCAGCCATCGGTGCAATGACCGGCGAAGGAACAGGAACAGGAACAGGAACAGGCTTGAGTTCAGGCAGCGGAGTATGAAGTCGAGCAACCGGCTGCAAGTTTGGTTTTGGTAGGGGAGTGGGCTCGGCCTTTGCAGACTGTGATTGGTTTGCGTTTACTGCCGGTTGAGACGTTGTGACCGCCCTCGGTGTTGTCGCCATTGGTTTAGCTACAGCTGGTGGCCTGCGCACATCGCGCACGCCACCAGCTCTAGCGGCGTGGTCAGAAAACTTGATTGCTTTCTTGTTTTCTCTGGCATTTTCTACACTCTGTTTGAATTCAAAAACAGTCATTTGCTCGCGGGGCGCAGGGGGAATCAAAAAGAAGAATGCCAGAATCAAACATGACAGCAAGATGCTGATATGAAATAAATAAGAACCGCTTGTGGCCTCGGGCATCTCTAAAAAATGATCTTGATTAAGAGCTTTACGCTGAAAAAACTGGGCTTTATCGTACGCATCACGAGCGGCAAATAGAGCGAAGGCAAAAAAGAGCGACAGCAAAATTAGAAATGCCCCAGAGCCTGCGTGCAAATTGCTGAGCGAGCCTGCTAAAGCGGAGTTTAGCCGCACCTGATTTGATTTACCAAAGTCATTGAGCAAATGCATCAAGGGCGACATCAGCAAGAGGGCAAGAATAAACAGATAATTCACCGCACCGGCAGCCATAAACAACGTGGCTTTGCGCGGCTCCTGATTATAGAGTTGCCCCAGTCCGGGCAGAAACATCGACATGCCGCAAGCCAATTTGGCATCGCGCGGGCTGGCGTTTCTTGATAAATGTTGTGTTGAAGGCATGATGGGTCCCGCGCTTTTGGAATAACCAATTACGAACCAAGATTGCAAATTGTCTTTGGTTTCGGACCATCTCTAATTTATCGTCTGCCGCAATCGGCCATCATGCTATTTATCCTGATTAGGACCGGTTGCTTTTGCTAAATCAGATTGCGGGTTTCCCCTGTATTTTTTCCTCAAAGGACAAAAACAGGTTTCTTGCGAAACCCGTTTAGCTCTGTCATGAGGGAGCCTTGCGGCTTGTTGAAAGATTTTCTTGCGTAAGATCTTAAGATTGCGATTACATGGTTAACGATTACATGGTT
>Ga0105048_10020262_pt1 | contig 10152 bp, 9 predicted proteins | sample MAT05_FD_78382 | JGI IMG/M metagenome (GOLD analysis project Ga0105048, IMG submission 78382) | Freshwater microbial communities from Lake Fryxell liftoff mats and glacier meltwater in Antarctica - MAT-05 | ecosystem: Environmental > Aquatic > Freshwater > Ice > Liftoff microbial mat | place... | reverse complement strand
TGTCGAAGTGCAAGATCTATCCACGCCCTGCCGGCGCTTACTTCGAACTCGGAATGGCGTGGCATGGGCCGTTCCAGTGGAACGGGCTTCGTTGATTCGATTGGAGTGAAGAAACTTCGGAAAGCCTTCGCCCGAACATAGGCCCGATTCGCGGACCAAACGTGGCAGTCGAGCGTGATCGGTCGCACGACAAGATCTGTCGGTGAGGCAAGTAAGATGCGTCCCAACGGATACCAATGAGGCGCGCGTGACCACCGAGAAGAGCACCACCGGCTTGCCCCTCCCGCTACGCGCTATTGACGCCGAAGATGAATCCTTCATCTTGCGGGCACTGGGCTTTGCGACCGGATACACCAACCCTTTCCAGGTAACCGTGTGGAGCTGGCGGTCGGAGGAATGGCCTCATCTCGTGGCCAAATATGTCGGTACGATCGCGCCCAGTCGACGCAACTACGAAGCGATCCTGGGACTGTGCGAAGCGCGTCACGCGGATCTCCGGGCCCATCTGGGAACACTCGATTCATCCCCGAATCGGGTGGCCGCGTTGGCTGTCGATGGGGACGCCGCCTGGGCCCCGTTGTTGGCACTCGCGCTTCGCACCGAACACTGCCCCGCCCTTCTGTCGGTGCTGGACGTCACCGGGGTCGCCGATTTGGAGGGTCTCGCGGAGCTGTTTTCCTATGTGCTGGAATTGCCGCCGGGTGATGTAGAAGACGCTCTTGTCCGCTTGGATGATCAACGTCCCCGCAACTGGGATTCGCTGCGCGAGGGAGCTGTCGATCCGTCATCAATAATCCGCCTCATCCTTGCAAGCTGAGCATGGCCGGATGACTTCGCGCGGCGCCATCTTGAAACCTGAACTCTGGCGGCTGCTGCGCAGCGAGTTTCGGCTTGACTGGCAGGGTATCCATGGCATCCCGCACTGGAGCCGGGTATTGCGGCATGGCCGCTATCTCGCCAGCCGAACAAAGGCCGTGGTCGGTGTCGTCGAACTCTTCGCGGTGCTGCACGATGTCAAGCGTGAGCACGACGGGTTCGATCCTGAGCACGGAGAGCGGGCGGCGGAATTTGCTGATTGGTTGTGCCGGCGTGCTTTGATTCAGTTGCCCTCAGCCGAGCAAGCGCTGCTCTTTTACGCACTTCAACATCACAGCGATGGACACCTCGATGCTGATGTGACCGTCCAAGTCTGTTGGGATGCCGATCGCCTCGATCTTGGTAGGGTTGGCGTATGTCCGTGTGCTTCGCGCCTCTGCACCGAGCCGGCCAGGGATCCAGCTTACATCCACGCCGCCGTCGAATGGGCGCATCGATCGCCTGCAGCTGCGTTTAGCCGCGCTGTGACGCGCACCGACGGAAGTTGAACTTGGACTACGCCATGAGCATTCGGTGCTGATGGACGCCCCATCCGGACTCCCGTGTGGCCGCTGTGCGAGCGGCCGTTGCGAATGATGCAGATGGGCGGCGGTCGACGCACTACAAAATGGTCTGCGCGCGAGCTTCCTTTCGAGGTAGGCCAACGAGGGGTCTGATATGCAGTGGGCAGTGCTACCTATCGGCGGCAAGCAACATCTCTGTACTGTGGGACATGGGCACGTCGAGACGATTGTCGAGGCGCCGGGAAGCGCAGACGCGCTCTACGTTATGTCTTCGGACGCGACGCACTTGGCCGTCCTCGACAACGGGCGCAAGCGCGCGGGATTGTTCGAGTTGCTGCCGCGCGAGCCCTGGATCCGACGCTCCATCCCCTTCGGCACCCTGCCGCGAAAGTGCCTGGGGCATGCCTCGATCAGCGTCGCTGGGACGCTTTACGTTGGTGGCCACGGCAGCGCTGGTGAAGCACTCTGGCGAAGTTCCGCTGCTGGCAATGGCACCTGGATGGCAATTGCTTTGCCCGACGAGCTTCGCGTGCGCGGGAAAGCCATCGACGGACTGCACTTTCATAATCATCGGTTGCTTGCCGTCGACGACCTTCGGGTCCCTAAATGGCTGCTCGAATTCGGCCTGGCGGCAGACGGCGAACTGGCACTCGAACGCCAAATACGACTGCCGACCCACACCACGTACGAGAGGATCATCCATTCGTGCCTGGGTGCAAACGGATTGGGAATCATCTCGCGCGGAAACAACCACGGCATTGCGAGCACACACGTGTGGATGCTCGATGACGCCGAATTTCGTCAGACGGCTTGCTGGGACGCCCGTCAACCCGGGATGCAGGTTTCCGACTGGCAGTTTTCTGGCGACGAGCATCCGCCGAGCGATGAAGTCAGCGGCTCGCTTCGTCCAGCTTCGGCTCGGGAATCGCTGAGGTTCGCCAGCGAGGCGGCACAACTGAGCGGTCATCTGATACTGGTTTGCAGAAAGCAAGGTGCGCTGGCTGTCGACCTGAGCCGTCATCACCCGACCGATTCGGATGCCGCCCTCCAGCGCCTGAACGTCCCGGGACTGGTGTCATGTGATTCCATCGTCGAGCCGATGCCCGCGGATGGATCGGGAGTCTTCCTGGTCGGTCGTGACGCCGCCGATGTGCCGGCAATTCATTGGCTCCCTGCGTGCGACCTCGAAAACACCCGCGCATGAATGTTCCGTCTATTCGCTGATAGAGCGTGGCGAGGGCACCAACTCCCCCGAGCCGCAACTGCCCTGCATGCGGGACCATTCGGCAACGATCAATGGTATCCGGGCCGGCCCGTGCTCGTGAATCACGGCTGCACCGACTGATCGGGGGGTACCCGACAAGATCTGTCGTGCGCTCGGCGCAGTCTCAATTCTTGCCCGGAGAATGCACATGATCGAGCAATTGCTTGACCGTCAGGATGTGGAAGGCGTTGCCCCCTACACGCCGGAGATCGAACCAACACTGATCGATCTTGATGGGGACATGGCGCGGATCGCTGCTGCGCTCACCATTCGATTCCTGCGCGCCGGACTGATCCGCCGCTTTGTCTCTCCCACCGGTCGTGTTCGGGACACCGATGTGCTGACGCTGATCGGTCTGGACCTGGACCCAAATCTGGACGCGTCTGATACGAGGGTTTCGCTTGATCTGGGGATGACGCTCCAGATGGTTCGGATCGAAGCCCAAGAATCGGAGTTGGCGACACGTGTCGACCGCAATCTGAATGACGTCGGCCGGTTGCTCACCCTATCGCCAGGAGCGCTGGCAGTCCTGCGTATGGGGCTGGTCACGCATTACGTTCCCGGCATGAACGATGTCTGGAATCTGGCAAGAAACTCCAACATCGAGGACTTCTCGAGACTGACATCGCGGGCGCTTGACGTGCCTCAAGACGACGTTCGTTTGGCTCTATCGAAAAAGAGCCCACTGCGCCGCGCTGGATTGTTATGCGCAGAAATGGGATTTGAAGCGTCGAACATCACGTTCAACTTGTCGCCAATGGTGGCAGAGGTGCTTCTGCGCGAACAGATGGATACGCGGGGCTTACTCAAAGCCGTTGCCCGTATCTCGGAGCCGGCAAAGCTTGCCCTGACCGATTTCGCGCATATGAAGTGCGAAGTGGAGACAGCTCTTCAATACCTGCGTGCCGCCATCGCCGCCCGCATCACGGGCGTCAATATCCTGATTCATGGCGACCCGGGTGTCGGCAAGACCGAACTCGCCCGCGTTCTAGCCGCCGCCGCCGGGTTGCAGTTGCACGAAGTGCCTACCGAAGACCGTGATGGCGATCCGATCGAGCATCAGCAACGTCTGGGAGCATTCACAACGTGTCAGCGCCTGCTCCGGGAGGACACCGGCAAAGCCATTCTGTTTGACGAAATCGAGGACATCCTGCCTGTCGGGGACGGGGGAATGTCAGCGCGCCGTCATGGAAACCGGGTGATCCCAAAGGGCCACTTTAACGATCTTCTTGAATCCACGGTGGTACCAACCTTTTGGGTATCCAACATCGTCAATCACATCGATACCGCTTACCTGCGCCGGTTCCCGCTGATCATTCGCGTGGATCAGTTGCCGCAACGGGATCGGCAAGTCTTGGCAGCGACCGCCTTCAAGGGGATTGCCCTCCCCGCCGGTGCAATCGAGACGGTCGCCGGTATTTCCGCACTGACCCCTGCTTTGATTGACTCCACCGCACGAGTGCTCCACCTGATCGCCGGAACGGACCCATCGGAGAACCTGACACGACTCCGCTCGATGATTCAAAACACGCTGTCAGCGATGGGATTGACCAACGACTGGAAGCCAGCCCAGCCTGCCGCCGCGTATCGCCTGGACTGGCTCAACCCCAGTCAGCCCCTGCAGCCCCTGATCGATGGAATAGCGCGATCTGGTCGAGGCCGGATTTGCCTTTATGGACCGCCAGGCACGGGCAAAACCGCGTTTGCGCACCATTTGGGCAAGATCAACGGGCGCCGCGTTATCGTGCGGCGGGTCTCGGACCTGCAGTCCCGATGGGCGGGCGAGACTGAAGAGCGCATTGCCGCGATGTTCGCGGAAGCGCAGCGGGATCGCGCGATCCTGCTGCTGGACGAAGCAGACAGTTTTCTCGCGCAGCGTGAGGTGATGAACCAGCAATGGCAGATCACACAGATCAACGAGATGCTGACCCAGATGGAGAACTTCGAGGGGGTTTTCATCGCCTCAACGAATCTGGTCTCGCATCTGGATGATGCGAGCGTGCGCCGATTCGATTTCAAGCTGCGTTTCGATCCACCGAAGCCCGAGCAGCGCCGAGACATGGTGGTGGAAGTCCACAACCAGATCATGGGTCCGGAGCGCGCAGCGTCCGTGCCGCCGGTCGACCAAGCGCAGTTGGGCGAAATCGATCGTCTCCATGATTTAACGCCGGGCGATGTCGCCACCGCACGTCGCCAATGCGAAATCACCGAGCGCCGCCCGTTGCTGGGTGAATGGATTGCACTGTTGCGTTTGGAAGTTGAAGCGAAACGCCGCGGAGCCAGCGGACCGATCGGTTTTGTTGTATGAAATGAACCGCCAAATTGTCATTGCGAGACCCCAGTTCCAGTCGGAAACCGCACACGGGCCCTGAACCCCCAAGACTCGTCTTTGCGAGGGAGCCTTGGCGACCGCGGCAATCCAGGGACGTTTCACCAGCCACCAACGTCCCTTAGGTTGCCGCGTCCGGCGACGCTGGCGCAGCGACGCTTGCCGTGGCAACGCAGGGATGTTCGTCCATCCACGGCTACGTCCCTGGATTGCCACGGCATTCGACGAGAAGCATGTCGAATGCCTCGCAACGACGACTCAAACACTAACGCTATGGGTTCACAGAGAGGACGATCACACAACGGCTCAGGGTGCCGGATCCTCCGGAAAAAGCTGCTCGTATTTATGGGCCAGCTTATTCACCTCGAAGGTCATCCATATCCGTAAGTCGACAGGCTCGAGCACTTCGACCTGCGTTCCTAGCCCGAGCAGATAGGACTTAAGCGCGTCGGTGTTTTGACAAGTAGCTTCGATGGTAGGCTCATTTTTCGGACCGCTGATGACTTGATCCGTCCCAAGCGCCGCGGTGCGCCAGTGGTCGGCAAGCGCTCGTGTGCATTTCAGGCGCAGTCGGATCGGGGCCCCTTGCCTAGCGTCCAGATGGCCTTCCGCAATGAATCGATCCAGGTCAAAGTCGTCCGGACGCTCGATGGGCGAATCTGTGCCCTCCACCTGCCTGATCCGGTACAGCGCAAGCACGAATGGTGATTGCTCGGCCTCGGTCGAGACGATCAGATACATCCGCGGGGCGCGGTAGACCAACGCCAGTGGGCTGAACTCGAAGAGTTCATCCGGGAATGTCACGGCCAGGCGATGGTATCTGGCCTGAAGTTTCGTTCCGCGTGCCAAAGCTTCATAGACTGCCCGAATCACCATCTGGTCGACTTCTGGCTCTTCGAGCTGGTAGCCCGAAGGCAGTACGCGCACTTTTTCCGACCAGGGCGTTTGCCCTCCGGCGCCTGCAAACTGGAGTGAACGTTCGACTCGGGTTGCCTGATCGAGCAGGTACTGCCGAGCGTCATGCGGCAGCAATACCGAGGCGTGTTTTATTGCCATTTTCAAGGTGAGCGCGGCTGTACCGCTGAGGACGCGATCTCCCGTGAATCCCACGAATGCAGGGTCCATTTGCCACACCTCGCGACCGTCGATCTCCTCATGGTTGAGGGCCACCAATCCGCTGTCGTCGAGTTCGTTCAGATCGCGCTGCACAGTGCGAAGATCCACCGGCACCACGCCGGGAATGACGTTGAGGCGATCCCTGATTGCGGCGGTCGCCAAGCCCTGAGGGGCACCCTTGAGCACGTTGACCAGGTTGATCCATCGCACAGTCTTCTTCGCAGCCATAAGTTCCCTGCCCCACCTCTCAAACGACAGATTCAGTCGTGTGCCGTGCGCATAGTCAAGAACCAATTCGCAGGTGTGACCCATGGAATCGGAAGACGAAGACTTTGTAACTCAAGCATTGCCAGAAGTGGTCGCCATGGCGACCGATCTCATCGAGCAGGGATCGCAGACATTCAAGGATCTGCCGCGGGTACTGGCCACGCTGCAGCACATGCAACGCTTGCTCATCAACGAGATCGCACCCCACGCTGCGCTCGTGGAGTCTAGTCGCAGCAGTGCGTTGACGGCGGACACCGAACCGATGAGCGACTGGGGTGACGCGGTTGCAAAACTGGCCGAAGTGGACATGCCGATCGGCCGAGATCCAGTGGTGTTTCGGGCAGCTGCGCTGATGGTTGACCTGCTTCACGTCGGGCTGCACCTGCAAGTCAGGGTTGACGAAATTGATGCTCGGCGCCGGCAGCCTGTCGGATTTACCTCGTGAGTGCGCGGCTGGACGGCGTCTGCTGCGTTGCGACGCTTAGGCTACGGAAGAGCCATTGCCTGCGCGCGGCGCCTTGCATCCATCCGCCCACCCCCCACAACGCATCGCACGAGGAAAGTCCGACAGGCTGCTAACGACAAGATCCGTCGTGTTCCCAAGCTAGTCTGACATCACTCAACCGAAGGAGAATGCGAAATGAGCAAGTTGCAGGAATTTGAGGTCTCGCTGACCCGTACGGACCCGCGGGCTGGGGCGTCCGCAGGTTTCCACGTGGTGGTTCAGGCGCCAGACCAGACGGCCGCGAAGCGCGCCGCCGAAGGGCAGCACCCTGGATACCGGGCGACAAGCGTCCGTCGGGTGACGTAACCTGCAAATCCGCGTGGCCCGCTCCAGCTGATTGCGGCCACGCGGTAATCGCAGCACGGGTGCCTGTCGGGCGCCCCTCTTGCCTCAGCACCAAGTGAAGGCGAACATGGCGAGCGTCTCAGCAGTGGTTCTGATTGGACGAGGCCATCCCAACGACGGAGGCAATCGACACTTTGCCGTCGTCAGCCTCGAAGAAGGCAGCCGACCGTCATTCAATCTGGAATGGCGGTCGCCATCGATCCAGCGCGAACTGGGTGGATTGCGCAGCTTCACCATGATCCCAACCGTGGAAGACACCCTGCATGACTGCCTTCTATACGTTGCCTTCGCGGTGGCCCGCGTCCCGGAGGTCGTGACGGCTATCGAAAGCGCGCGTGGCAACGGGCTGGCGGGTCATCCGATTCGCCGGCTCGAAATGTACGATGACTTCGCTCCGAGGGATCGCGGGCTCCTTTAAGAGTTGTCGAAAGCCAATCGTGGGCTGCCCAAACTCACCTTTTGCCTTTTCAGCGGTTCACTGCTGGAAAGATCAATCGCGCAGTTACGCGACTACCAAGCCGATGTAGAAGTTTGCCGATCAAGTTTCGTGCGCGAGTATTCTCACTGGAAGGACAAGCAAGTGATCACTGGCGAATTGTGATCTTAAGCATAACCCGATCGGCCCAAATTCTGTAGGACATGCTGCACATCTGCCTTTGCAACGGGTCGATGGTGCGCTAGGTCGTTCCGCAGCCGTGCTAATGCACGCAGTAGATCATATTCCGTATTGGGTACCTTGATTGCAAGTTGATGGGCAATACCGCCAAACTCGATATCCTCAATGGTCCTCGCTCCCATTTCGCGTTGTTGAGGAGTGACTGCAAGGCGGGACCTATGCCTTTCAATGACTCGCTGCCTGATTTCTTCAATCCAGGGAAATAGCGCTCGAAGTTGTGCCCGCCATATCCTATGGTTAACCGTTGCGGTCTCACCTCGGCGAAGGAGATTCAGGGTACATTCCGTGCTTGCTCCATCGAAGTCGTCTACCGCATCACTATCTCGCAATTGCACCTCAGTCAAAAGACCGCCGATATCAAGAAGATCCTCGTGGGTTGCAGCTGCTATCTGAGCAGCAATGTCAAGGCGCCAAACTCCCAGTTCTACCGCAAGCGCTTCGGCTAACCGTGCCATCGGCTCCTTCCGGTTCGCAGGTGCGTGCAAGTCCGCCCAAATCGTCGTGTCAAGGCGTTTCAAGCGACCTCCCCAACGAACAATGGGGAAAGAGGGTTCGTCACCGGGCCCGGTTGATGCGAACAAGAAAATGCTGAGGGAGCACGGGGATTTTGTTCTTTGCGTTAAAAATCGTCGGAGAAAGGCGAACCATTGATTCCTTGTCATTTCAGAATCGGCGAGAGGGCCAAGCTCGACTAGTGCAACGTGGTCCTGGAGAGCGAGATCGCAGACAAGGTCTTGTGCCGTAAGACCGGAGCTCCCTAACGCAAACGCAACGGCCTCCGCGGGCAATTCGTCTGAAGTCGGGCAAACCGAGCGAACGATGAATTCGCGCCCGCCTTGGCCCGAAAGATACGATGAAAATGCAATCGCTGCACCGGCTGGTTGAGATGGACCCCGGATAAGGACCGCGCCCCCAGCATCAACTTGCAGTGCAGCCTCGGCCAGAAACCCCTCGGCAGAAGGCAAACCCCAAGGTGTTTGTAGCCATTTCACGCGGGTAGCACGCTTCTTATTGCAAGTTTGCCGAGTCGGGTGACGCGCACACCTTCACGGCTATGATCGCCTCGTTCAATTAGACCCAACAAGGCGAACTGAGCGAGCAGTTTCATGAAATCCATACGTGACATCAGATCGGGGGCAGCGTGGCCCATTAGATCTCCCAGGATTTCCAGCTCATCAGACGACGCATCGTCAAGATCCTTGAGGATCGGATTGTAGGCAGATTCCAATCCAACCTCGGTGAGGGATAAGCGGGTACGCGGCGCCCATTCACTCAACCATTGGTCAACATCACCGGCTCCTCCACGGTATCGCTCCTTCAGCGTGGCGCACGCAGCAATGAGCGCTCCAGGGGCACCACCGCTTCCTTCAAGTATCTTCCGTCGCAGGATTTTGTGATCCAGGAAGCCACATTCGGTCTCATCAAGGAACGCTCGCAGCATTTGGCTGCCCCAAGGTGCAGGCGCAAAAATCCGGACATTTTCCGCATACGAGCTGTGCAAGCAATCCGAAATTGAGGGCCGCGATTCGGCCAGAAAAATCGGCAGCACATGCCCAGAGGTTACGGTAGGTTGCGTCGCGCACCATTTAATCCAATCATTATTCCAGTTTGCAGTCGAAGAGATAATTACTGCGACTCTGGTTCCTCCAATTCGCTTCCTTGATACCATGTCTCGAACCTTTGCGATTGATGCGGCTCCATCAATTACTTCGAGGCGGTTCTCAGTGCCTGTTGCCCAAGCCCTCGCAAGCGCGAGCATTCTTGCGGGAATGTCTTTCCCCCAAATATCTTGAGATGCTACGATGATTCTCGGGCCTCTCAGGCCTGGGCTGAACAAGCTTTCAAGATCGCGATCTGAAAGCGGTGATCGTCGATAAGCGTCATCGGAATCAACACGACGAAAGTACAGCGCCGCGTCGTAATCAACGCGTGGCTCCATTGCCATAAGCTTTTCGATTTGTTCCTCTACTTCCTTGCGATCACCCAACATTTGCGCAACCTGCGCCGTGCGAAGGCCATAGCGCTTACCAGTTGGGCCCAAGTAGCTTAGGACTCCGAGATCAACCATTTCGTCCAGAAGTACCGAAAATGCCTCGAGATCAAGTCGCTGCAGACTCTCGGGCCAAAACCCAACTACGTCGTCATAGATTTCCGCCACCGTGAGCCCGCGACGAAGCACCGCTTCATCGCCGCGATCCATTCGATAAAGCGCGAGAACATTAGCTATCAGGTCATAGCGAGGGTCGAGCTCAAGCGTCAATCGGAATTTGC
>Ga0105048_10020261_pt1 | contig 10153 bp, 5 predicted proteins | sample MAT05_FD_78382 | JGI IMG/M metagenome (GOLD analysis project Ga0105048, IMG submission 78382) | Freshwater microbial communities from Lake Fryxell liftoff mats and glacier meltwater in Antarctica - MAT-05 | ecosystem: Environmental > Aquatic > Freshwater > Ice > Liftoff microbial mat | place... | reverse complement strand
CAGCCGCCCCGACCAGGATGCGCCCTGATCGTCGCTGCGCCGCCAGTCGAAATCGAGGCCGCCGCCGCTGGCGACCACGCCGAAGACGGCGCTGCGCCCGGCGACGGTGGCGACATCCTGCGGTTGGCTCTGGATCGCCGGCGCCGCCTCCGCGGCCAGCACGGTCAGGCGCGCCGACCGTGTGAAAACGACGGGCCCGCCGCTGACGTTCTGCGCGGTCATGCGGAACAAGGCCTGGTCGTCGATGGCGCGGCTGATGTTCGGCAGCGACAGCTGGTTCGTCGACGACAACGAGGCGCCCCATCCTCCCCCCGGGAGAGTCGGATCGAAGCGCTGCCAGTTGATCTGCTGCGCCACCGACGAGCGGGTCAGGGCGCTGAACAATGCCGTCGTTCCCGCCACGGCCGACACGTCGATCGGCTCCGAGGCCACCACCGGCGCCGCCGGGATGACGGTGACGATGCCCGGCCCGCTGATCGTGCTCTGGCCGAAGCGGTCTTTGACCTCGACGCGCAGCTGCAGGCCGTCGTCGGCCAGGGTCACGGGATTGACCACGATCGCCGGAGAAGCCTGGGGGCCGAGCCGGCCCAGGCGGCTGCTGATCCAGGTGTAGGTGAACGGCTGGGCGCCGATCGCGCTGACCGAGAGGAACACCAGGCCGCCCTCGTTGACGCTGCCGCTCGCCGGCTGCATCGAGATCACTGGCGGCGGCGGGGCCGCGCAGTTGCACATCCACGTCATGGACGAAAATCCGACAATCAAGGCGCTGTAGTTCGCGCCGACGCTGTCGGTGACGAGCTGCTCCCAGGCAGTGCCTTCGCTGTTGGTCTTGAGGATCGACACATCGGCGGGGTCGGCGGCGTCGCGCCGCACGGTCAGCGTGACCGGCACGCTGAAGCGGGTGCCATGCGGCAGCAGCGAATACATCCGCGGTCCCGCGGTCACGCCAGCCGGCAAGGGCAGCGCCGCCGCCGCCGTCGTGGCGACGATCTGCAGCGTGGTGTCGGCGGCGAGCGCGCCGGCGGGAATGGTGACGCTCACGCCGTCCGGCCCGTGGACGACGCCGCCGGCGCTGCCGATGACCACCGCGGCAGGCGGTACGACGGGCGGCGCGGCGCCGCCACCGCCACCGCCGCCACAGCCGGCGACGATCGCCAGCAGGGCGGCTGCTCCAAGGCGGCGCAGGAACGATGCGAGGAGGGTGCTCATGGATGGGTCCTTCTAGGCTCGATCAATGGAAAATCCTGGGTCGCGCTCACGGCATCAGCCGATAGACGACGATGTCCTGCCCGGCGCCGACGCCGCGCACGCAGGCCGCCACCGGCGCCGAACCGGCGGCGATGAAGGCGGCCGTACGAACTGCGATCTGGCAGTAGTGCGGAAGGTCGGCGGCGATCGGCTGCCACGCGAAGCCGTCCCACAGGCGAAAGCTGTGCGCGACCGTGGTCGTCGGGCCGACCGTCGTGAGGACGTACCAGGAAGCGAGCGCCGTCGGCGTGGCGAAGGGCACCGCGAGCTCCGCGCCGTAGGCCCGGTTGAGATTGAGCGTCAGGAGCGGGCCGCCGAGATCGGCCCAGGCGCCGCTCTCGAAGCGCCGCGCCCGCACGTCGAAGCCGTTGGCGATGAGCGCGAGCGGCCGACCCGCGCCGTCCACGGCCGCTCCCCAGCTGGTGGAGGTGGCCCCGGTTGCGTTGACCCGCGGACCGAGGTACGACCAGCCGGCGCTGGTGCCGCGCGCGGCGAGCAGGCCGGTCGCCGCGCCATGCATGACGATCGGATCGCCGTTGGCATCGATCGTCAGCGCGGTGCTGGCCCCGTCCTGCGCGCCGGTGAGCTGCGGGCCGACGGCGTTCTGCCCGCCGATTGCGACCCAGGCGGATCCGTCCCACCGCTTCGCATGGGTGAAGTGAGGCGTCTCGAACCAGGCGACGATCGGCGTGCCGGCGCTCGTCACACGCACTTTCGGCGAGCGCGCGCCCTCGCCCGCAGCGACGTTCAGCACCGTGCCGAGCCGCTGCCAGGCCGTGCCGTTCCAGCGCTTGACGATCACGTCCAGGTTGAACCCGGCGCCGAGGCCGTTGCGCGATTCCGACCAGGCGACGAGCGGCTGACCGGTCGTCGGGTCGATGGCGATCGAGGGCGACTCGAAGCTCCTCAGATTGGGATCCATGAAGACCGCCAGGTCGCCGCCGAGGGCGACCCAGTTCCCGCCGTCCCAGCGGGCGACGCGGATGCCGATCGCACCCGAGGCGATCTGCCCGTACTCGGCCCAGGCAACGACCGGATTGCCGGCCGGATCGAGCGCCACGGCGGGGAGGTCGGTCTGGTTGGCGGCCAGGATGTCGAGCGCGCCGCCGAGTTGCTGCCAGGTGCCGACCGGTGGCGGCGGCGGCGCCGCGGTCACCGCGAGCAAGGCGTTGGTGCTCGTCAGGCTGCCGGCGAGGTTGCTGACGATCACGCGGTAGATGGCGCCGTTGTCCGCGAGTTGCGCGTTGACGTGGGTGACGCTCGACCCCGTGGCGCCGGGCACGTCGTCGAAGCGCACGCCCGCATCGCGGCTGATCTGCCACCGGTACATGAGCGAGGAGCCGCTGGCCGCCACCGTGAAGGTCGCGCTCGTGCCGACGCCGATGCTGGCCCCCGCGGGCTGCGTCGTGATCACCGGCGCGACGATCGGCGCCGTCACCGTCAGGATCGCGGCCTGGCTGGTCGCCTGCGCGTCGGGATTGCTGACGAGCACCCGAAAGCGCTTGCCGTCGTCGCCGGCGACGGTGGCTGCGGTTGTGTAGGTTCGCGCCATGGCGCCGCCGATGTCGTCCCAGGTCACGCCGGCATCGGTGCTCGACTGCCACGCATAGAAGAACGGCGGCAGCCCGAGCGCGGTGACGCTGAACGTGGCCGTGCTTCCGGCAGCGACGGTCGCGTCCTGCGGCTGCTGCGTGATCTGCGGCGGCACGCCGGCGAGGAAGAAGGAGAAGCCCGACACCTGCGCCACGAGACGACCGCCGGACAGGGTCGCGCCGGAGACGCGCTCCCACGATCCGGCGGCATTCGTCTTGTAGAACGTCGGCGTGAGGCCGGCGGGAAAGCGCGCCGCGTCGACCGGCAGGCTGATCGTGACGGGCGCGGCGAACGCCGTGCCGTGCGGCGTGAAGGCGAACATCTCTCCCGCGGCCATGAAGCCGGCGGGAAGGGCGGGCGCGCCGACGTCGGTGCGGGCGATCGCGATCGTCGTCATCGTCGCCAGGGCGCCGGCGGGCACGACCACCTCCGCGCCCTGAGCCGTCGCGACCCGCCCGCCCGCGGCGCCGATCAGGGCGCTGGCGGAGTCGGCTGCGGGGGTCGAGCCGCCGTCGCCGCCGCCGCAGGCCGCCAGCACCAGGCCGAGGCCGGCCGTGACCAGCGATCGGAGAACGCCGCGCCAGAGGCCCGAAAGCTTGGCTGCCAATCCATCCGTGCGGGCGATTCGGGATTTCATGGTGGCGTCCTCGCTCGATCGATCAGTTGAGGTTCAATGCCGGCACGACCACCGGCGAGAGCCGGTCGAGGGTTGTGCCGTCGCCGAGCTGGCCGTGGTTGTTGCGGCCCCAGGTCCAGACCCGCCCGTCAGGTCCGAGCGCGAGCGAGTGGCCGAGCCCGCCGCCGGCGGCGACGGCGCGAATGCCGCTCGGCAAGGTCGAGACGAAGCCCGGCGTGCTGCGGTAGCCGGGCGAGCCCGAACCGTTGGCCAGCTGGCCGGTCTCGTTGATCCCCCAGGTGAACACCGTGCCGTCGAAGTGCACCGAGACCGAGTGTTCGGCGCCGGCGGCGATGCCGACGATCTCGCCCGTCAGCAGCACCCTGCCCGGCTGCGCCCTGACATTGCCGATCTCGCCCTGGCCGAGCTTGCCGTTGAGGTTGCTGCCCCACGACCAGAGCTGGCCGTCGCGGGCCACCGCGAGCACGTGGTTGTAGCCGGCACTGATCGCCCGCACCGGATCGATGCCGACGACGCGCTGCGGCACGTTGGTATCGACCGTCGTGCCCTGGCCGAGCTGGCCGACGTCGTTCAGCCCCCAGGTCCAGACGACGCCGTCCTCATCGAGCGCGACCGAGAAGCCGCTGCCGGCGGAGATGGCGATGATCGGCCGCATGCCTGCGGTCACCACGACCTCGACTCCGGTCGCGGTGTCGTGGAGCACGGCGGGATTGCCGAGCTGGCCGAGGGCATTGAAGCCGGACGCCTCGACCCGCCCGTCAGTTCGCAGGACGAGGCTGTGACTGTTGCCGGCCGATACCGCGCGGGCGCCGGTGAATGCCGCCGTGCCGATGTATCTGGCGGGCGCCACCGTCGGATTGGCTCCGCCGTTGCCGAGTGCGCCGAAGTAGTTGTAGCCCCAGCCCCAGACCTCGCCGTTGCGGCGCAACGCGAGGGTATTGCTGCCACTCGAATCGAGCGCCACCACATCGCTCAGGCCGACGACGGCGCCGGGCGTGGAGCGATCGACATCGGCGCCGCCGTCGCCGAGCGTGCCCGAGACGTCGGAACCCCAGGACCGCACCGTGCCGTCTGCGAGCAGCGCCACCGAGAAGTCCGAGCCCACGGCAATCACCGCGCCGCTCGCGCCGCCGCCGCCGCCGCCCGGCGTCGTCACCGTCAACACTGCGGTCATGCTGGTCACGCTGCCCGCGCTGTTGCTGGCGACGACGCGGAGCAGCGCCCCGTTGTCGGCCAGGGCGGCGGTGGCGAAGACGTAGCTGGCGTTGGTCGCGCCGGCGATGTCGGTGAACGTCGTGCCGCCGTCGCGGCTGATCTGCCATTGCAGCAGCGGCGCCGTGCCGGTGACGCCGACGCTGAAGGTCGCGCTGGCGCCGACGATGATGCTGGCCCCCGCCGGCTGGGTGGCGATCGCCGGTGCCAGCACCGCCGTGGTCACCGTCAGGATCGCCGCCTGGCTCGTCGTCTCGCCGTCCGGGTTGCCGACCACGGCGCGAAAACGCGTGCCGTTGTCGACCGCGGCGGTGGCCGGCGTCGTGTAGGTCCGGTCGGCCGCGCCGACGATGAGGGTCCAGCTCGATCCGCCGTCGGTGCTCCGCTCCCAGCGATAGGTGAAGGGCGGCGCGCCGAGCGCGGTGAGGCTGAAGGTTGCGGTGGCGCCGGCGTTGACGGTCGCGTTCTGCGGCTGCTGCGAGATCGTCGGCGGCGCGGCGCCGAAGCTGAACCAGGAGAAGCCTGTCACCTGCGCGGTGACGACCGAGCCGTTGAGTGTCGCCCCCGGCACGCGCTCCCAATCGCCGGCGGCATTGGTCTTGTAGAGCGCCGGTGTGCGGCCGGCGGCCACCGCGGCGGGGTCGACCGGAATGCTCACCGTGACCGCCGCCGAGAAGGCCGTGCCATGCGGCATGAATGCGAAGGTCGAGCCCGCGGCGGCGAATCCGGCCGGCAGCGCCGGAGCGCCGGCGCTGCTGCGGTCGATGGCGATCGTCGTCGGCGCGGCGAGCGCGCCGGCCGGAATCACGACCCGGGCCCCGGCCGGCGTCGCGACGCTGCCGCCGGCGGCGCCGATGCTGGCGCTGGCCGCGTCGGCTGCAGCGTCATCGCCGTCACCGCCGCCGCAGGCGGCGAGCAGCAGGGCGGTGCCGATCGCAAGCAGCCGCGTCGCCCAGAACTTTCGGCAGCCGCGAAGCGACGCTGCCCTGCAGCCTTCGGTGGTCATGCTCATGATGTCGATCCCTCCTCTTCGGATTGGGGAGGGGTCGGTCGCCCCACCGGATCGGCGCTGCACAGGAATTGCAGCAACGCCGCCGGCTCGGCGAACACCTGCGTCTCTTCACGGTCGACGGCACGCACGCTGGCGCGAAACGCCACCCGCTCGGACCAGACCCTGACGATGTACAGCTTCGACCCATCCATGTGCCGAAGGCTAGGGAAGGCACCGTTCCGCGACCGTTCCGGACCGGTCGGCGCGTACGGCGTGCAGCGCCGCGCGGCTCAGGGAGAGGCGAGCAGGTCGATCAGGATGGCCTCGACCTCGTCCTTGGCAGGAACGGAATGCGGAGGCTTCCCGCTTGTCGGTCCGAACGCAGCGCGCTGGCTTTCGCCGAAGAGGCGGTCTGTCGACTCGAGAGCGTCCTGCGCCAGGGTCCAGGAATGGAGGACTCGCGCCCGCCGGACGTCTTCCACGTGAAGCAGCCACTCGACCCAGAGAAACAGCAGGCCCAGCTCCAGCGGGACGATGCGCCGCTCGCGGGCGCCACGGGTCGCCGAGCGAAGCAGCCGAAGTGCCGTTGCCGAATCGTTGCGTTTCAGGGCAATGCGCGCCAGCAGGCCACCGGTGCTGATGGCCAGCGCCGGGGCGTGCCCGCCTTCGATCTCCCGGGCGGACGCCTGGGCCCAGGCCTCGGCCCGATCGATCTCGCCCAGCTCGAAATGGGCCTGGCCGAGGTTGTAGTGAAGAAACGCCCGCGGCTCCGGGCCGGGCTCGCTCTCGCTCGCCTTCAGTCCGCGCAGCAGCGTGTCGATCGCGGTCCGTGCGCGGCCGGCATGAATCTGCGCCAGACCCAGGTTGTTGTAGACCAGGGCCAGTTCACCGCCGACAGCCTGCCTCATCACCAGCGACTGCTGCAACCAGGAAACCGCCGTCTCGAATCGGCCCAGCTGGACGTCGATGGTGCCGAGATTGCCGATGCAGTCGCTGACCGATGGGTCGTCGTTGTCGGCTCGCGCCGATTCCAGGGCCTGCGCGAAGCACTGCCGGGCCGCTTCGATGCTGCCGAGCATGATCAAGGCCTGCCCGAGCCAGATCAGGCTGGTTCGGTGATCACGCCGATCGCCTCCGCGGGCGAGCCCCTTCACGGCCCGGCGCAGGATGTCGGCCGATTCGACGAAGCGGCCCAGCCCGTATTGCAGGATGCCGCGCGACAGGTCGAGCAGAGGCAGCGATCGCGGCAGCTCGCGTTGCATCGGCCCGCGCGCGGCGTCGAGCAGCATCAGCATCTCCGCGCGCCGAAGCGACGCGAAGACGACGATCCTGAACGGCGTCGCCATCTGGGCGAGAAGCGCGATCCGTCCGGCGGCGGCCGCGCGCTGCCAGGCAGCAAAGAGATTGTCGATCTCGACGCGCGAAGCCAGGCGAAAGGCAGCCCGCCGCGCCGGGTGCTCGGTGCCCGGAATGGTTTGCAGGAATCGGGCAAAGTAGTCCGCATGGGCAGACTCCGCCGCCTCTAGCGCCGCCGGGTCGTCGGCCATCTTCGCCGCGGCGAGCTCCTGCACCAGAGGATGCAGCCCGTAGCGGACATCGCCCGGCCCGGCGCCGGGCTCCTCTCGACGCACGAGGGATTTCTCGATCAGCGCCATCAGCACCGTCAGGGAGGCGCCCGCGGCAGCATTCGCCGCCGCCCGGGTGAAGCCGCCGCGAAAGACCGAGAGCGTCGCCAACACGCGGCGTTCTTCGGGGACCAGCAACTGCCACGAATGGTCGAAGGTCGCCGCCATGCTGCGTTGCCTCGGCGGCAGGCGCTCGTCGCCGAGCTGATGCAGCATTTCGCCGCCACTCCTGAGCTCGCGCACGATCTCCGCCGCGCGAAAGTGCCGCACCCACACGGCAGCCAGCTCGATCGCCAGGGGCATGCCCTCGACCCAGCGACACAGCTCGACCACGCCGGCCCGCTCCGGCTCGAGGAGGAAGCGCGGATCCGCCTGCCGTGCACGCGCCACGAAGAGACGGACCGCGTCGAAGGCCTCGGCGCGATCGGCATCTTCCATCTCCGGATACGGCAGGCCGGCGACGGGCATCAGCCACTCGTCGGCCATGCCGGTGCGCTCGCGCGATGTGGCGATGATGCGCAGTCCGGGGCAGTGTCGCAGCCACTCCCTCAAGGCGGCAACCGCGGGGAGCAGGTGCTCGAGATTGTCGAGCGCGAGAACCCTGGAACTGGCGCCGACCGCGGCGGCCAGCTGGCGCCAGGTCGAAGCCTCATCGTCTTCGGCGACCGACACCCCGAGTGCGGCAGCGACACGCAGCGGAACGCCCTCCGCGCTGCGGACGTCCTCCAGCGGTATCAGGGTGGCCGCGTCACCCAGGCCCGCAACCACCTCCGCGAGCAGCCGACTCTTGCCGATGCCGCCGGGTCCCACGAGGGTGATCCAGCGACAACCCGGCTGTTCGAGCAGGGCGGCAATCTCGCGTCGCTCCATCTGGCGGCCAATGAAGTTCGTCTCCTGGCCCGCGGGACCCTCACGCGGCGTCGATGCGTGATCGCGTGGCGCGGCCTGGCTCCCTCCGGCAGGCGCATCTGGCGTGTCGCCACGCAGGAGCTCGACGAGTCGCGCCGAAGGCTCGAGCCCGAATGACTCGGCGAGGCGGTGGGCGAATTCCTGATAGGCGCGCGTTGCATCCGCCCGCCGATCGAGCGCGATCAATGCCTTCAATGCGAGGAACAGCGCTTCCTCGTCGAGCGGGTTGTGCGCCAGCGCCAGCTCCGCGAGCCGCAGCGACCCGAGCGGCTTCGCTGCATCCGCTGCAGAGGACAGCAAGGTGTCGCGCCAGCGTGCGGCGAGACGCTGCCGTTCGAGCTGCAGCCAGTCGGCGAGGGCAGCGCTGGCACCCGCATCGATGCCTTGCCACGGCTCGCCCTGCCAGACAGCCAGCGCCGCCGCCCGATCCCCCTGCTCGACCGCCTGCTCGAACTCCGCCAGATCGGTCGCAACCGCCCATCGCATCGCGCCGCCCTGCTCCTCCACCGGTGTCGCGCCGAAGACCTCGGTGTCGAGCTCGTGCAACCGGTGCACAACCTTGCGCAGGTTGCGCCGGGCTGCCTCGGCCGGATGATCGGGCCAGAACATCGCCGACAGCCGCTCGCGGCTGACCCACTCGCCACGATGGGCCAGCAGCGCCAGCAGCTGGAAGCGGCGCTCGGCCGCGAACACCAGCGTGCCGCCGGCATGCACGAGCGCAGGCGCTCCGAGCAGGCGCAGACGCATTGCCGCGCCTAGCCCCTCATCGAGAACAGCACCGCGTTGTTGACCGCATACACCGCGCCGTCGGCGCCGACCGCGGTCGGCGTGTACGACTCGCCGATGCCGCTGGTCAGGCGGATCCGCTGGCTCGCGGTGTTGCCGACGAGGTCCCAGCGATAGAGGTAGCCGTCCTCGCTGTTGACCAGCACCGAGCGGGTGAACGGGTCGACGGCGGCGGTGTTGATGCACCACTCGACCACCGGCCCCGAGTTGCCCGACTCGAAGGTCGGGCCGAGCAGGGTCAGCACCTCGCGCATGATCGGCAGGCCGGAGATCGGATCGGTCTGGCTGGCGCGCGGGTCGATGATGGCGACGCGGTTGGCGCCGTCGCCGTAGCCGGCGCCGAGGTAGTTGTTGTACTTGACCATCAGCAGGTAGGGCGAGCTGCCGGCGTACGACGGGACGATCGCCGCGGGCACGATCGACGCGGTGTCGTCCCAGCCGAAGCCGCCGGGCACGAAGCGCGTCGCCAGGGTCGCGTCGTAGTGCAGCAGCCAGCCTCTTCCGTTGTGCGTGCCGAACACCGTCTCGAGGACGCCGAAGTAGACGTCGCCATCGGGCCCGACCGTCGGCGACGCGGTGCTGTCGTCGCTGACACGCGCGAGCGAGCCGCTGCCCGGATCGATCAGCAGCGCCCGGTTGCGAAGCGCGAGCGTGGCGCTGTCGAGCGCCAGCAGGTACCCGCCCTGCACCGTGCCCACCACCTGCCCGGCGTTGTTGATGCCGAAGGCGACGCTGTTTTGACCGCCGAGCGTTGGCAGCGCTATAGCCACATACCCTGCCGAAGCCCCGCCTGCAGCCACGGCCAGCAGACCCGAAGCACCTGCACGGCAGCACCTGCGCCACGCGCTCCCCAGCTGCTTGTACCTATTCATGCTCTGCATGTTCACGCTCGACTCCTCATCATATTGCGCCTAACCGGGGTTTAACACCCGTCAGAAAAAAGCTTTATATATCATGCAGTTAGCGGGCATGTGTTTTTTGGCGGCTGCTGTTTTGGTAAGCATTCGGTAGACCCGTATGGCGGGTTCGCAGGCTGAGGTCGTCAGGCGCAGAGGACGGTTCGGAAATTCTGCCGCAGTGGGTAGATCCAGATGTCCTTGAAGGGGATGATCTGCTCGTGGACACGAGATTTTTTGCCGCGGCCGACGGTCT
>Ga0105048_10020260_pt1 | contig 10153 bp, 1 predicted proteins | sample MAT05_FD_78382 | JGI IMG/M metagenome (GOLD analysis project Ga0105048, IMG submission 78382) | Freshwater microbial communities from Lake Fryxell liftoff mats and glacier meltwater in Antarctica - MAT-05 | ecosystem: Environmental > Aquatic > Freshwater > Ice > Liftoff microbial mat | place... | reverse complement strand
CATCCTGCGTCTGAACCCGGCGCACCCGATGGCACGCGCACGGCGGCTGCATGCGCTGGGCAAGCTGTGCCGCTGGGACGGCTTCGCCGCCGAAGTCGACAGACACCTTCATGGAGTGTCCGATGGCGTTGAGCAAGCGCTGCCTTTCTCGTTGTTCGCACTGACCGACGACCCTGCCCTGCAGCGCAATGCGGCCGCCGCGCATGCCGCGCTGTGGCTTTTGCCGGCCCCCGCCCCCGCGTCGACGGCTGCCCCAGCACGCACCGCAGACCATCGCCTGCGCATCGGCTGGCTCAGCGGCGACTACCGGCCGCATCCGGTTGCCCACCTGATGGCGCACGCCTTCGCGAGCTTCGACCGCGCCCGCTTCGCGACCATCGCGCTGTCGACCACGCCCCCCGGAGACGACCCGGTGCGCCAGCGACTGCGCGGCGCGTTCGACCAGTGGCTCGATCTGCACGCGCTGGACGATGAACGCGCAGCGGCCCGCGTGCGCGAACTGCGCCTGGACATCGTGGTCGACCTGTGTGGCTTCACCCGGCGCGGGCGCCTGGGCATCCTGCTGCGACGGCCGGCCCCGCTGCAGGTGGCCTACCTGGCCTACACCGGCACGCTGGGCTGCCAGGCGCTGGACTACCTGCTGGCCGACGCCACCGTGGTGCCGCCCGAGGCCGAGGCGCACTTCGCAGAACACATCGTGCGGCTGCCCGGTAGTTTCTGGTGCTACGACGACGGCCTGGCGCCCGACCCGGCCCCGGTGCTGCGCGCCGAGCATGGCCTGCCGCAAGCCGGCTTCGTGTTCTGCTGCTTCTGCGACCCGTTGAAGATCACGCCGCAGATGTTTGCGCTGTGGATGCGCCTGATGCGCCAGCGCCCGGGCAGCGTGCTGTGGCTGATGCGCGGCGCCGAAGAGACCGTGCACAACCTGCAGCGCTCGGCCGAGCAGCATCACGTGGCCGCCGCACGGCTGGTCTTCGCCGGTCGCCTGTCGCTTCCGCGTCACCTGGCGCGACATGGCCTGGCCGACCTGTTTCTCGACACATTCCCCTTCAACGCCCACACCACCGCCGCCGATGCGCTGCGCGCCGGGCTGCCGCTGCTGACGCTGCAGGGGCGCAGCTTTGCTTCGCGTGTGGCGAGCAGCCACCTGCTGTCGGTGGGGCTGCCCGAGCTGGTGACGTCGAACGCCGAAGTGTATGAAGCGCGTGCGCTCGAGCTGTCGGCGCAGCCCGCGGTGCTGGCGGCACTGCGCGCGCGGCTGGCGCATGCGCTGCCCGGTGCCGCGTCGCTGCACACTGGCGCCGCGGTGCGCCGGCTGCAGGCGGCGTTCGTGGCCATCCATGAGCGCCAGCAACGCGGCCTGCCGCCGGCATCGTTCGACCTGGTGATGTAGCGCGGCTGCCGACGGGCGGCGTCGGATCAAGGTACCGATGTGTTCGTCTGCCCGGCGTTGGTGATGCTGATCGTGCCGGCCCACAGGCAAGACAGCTGCGAGGCCTGCGACAGCGCCGGCTGGCCGCCCAGCAGCACCGTGGTCGCACCCGGGCTCCACGGCGCGGGCGTGTTCGGGATGCAGGGCATCGGCGTCAGCGTGCCGCTGGCGGCGGCAGTGGCGGCCGCCACCACCGGGTTGGCCGGGCTGCGGCACAGCCCGAAGGGCAGCATATTGACCAGTGGCAGGTGGTCGCCGATGTGTGCGGCCGGCGGCCCCCCGCCGCTGCTCACCCCGGACAGCGGCAGCACCATCAACGTGGCCGGCGCCAGACCCATCGTGCACTGCGTGCCGGCACCCGAGCAGACCAGCAGGCTCATCGATCATCCCCGCCCGGCCTCAGCGCGGGAGACCCTCGAACTGGCGCTGCTCGAACACGTAGTCGCTGCCGGTCTGGTGACCGCCCAGCCGCGAGGCGCCGTACTGTGGGCGCTGCGGCAGTTCGCGCGCGACGGCAAAGCGCACCGCCTCGAACACGTTGCTGCCCGGGCGCCAGGTGTTGACGCGCTCCAGCGTGCGCATCAGGTTCCAGGCGAAGGGCGAATGGCCGTTCTTGCCGGCATCGAACACCGGCTCGTTGCCGCCGGACGTCATCACCACCGCCGCGCGCCGCTGCAGCAGCGCACTCGCGTCGCCTGCCGTGCTGATGCCGCGGATCCGCTCCTCGCCCAGCAGCGAGCCCGAGAAGCAGCTGTCGGAGATCAACGCCACCTGGGTGGCGCCGATGCGGCCGAGCAAGCGGCCGATGTCGTTGTTCGAGATCCAGGTTTCCGGACGCGCCGGGTCTGCGTCGGCGGCCTGCCAGTAGCCCTGGCCGGTCTTCTCGACCACCTCGCCGTGGCCGGCGTAGTAGACGACCACCGAGTCCTGCGGCTCGAGCTCCAGCGCCAGCTTGTTGAGCGTGCGCATGATGCTGTCGCGGTTCGGATTGGCCAGCACCAGCGTCTCGTAGCCCAGAGTCTGCTCGAGCGTGCGGCCGACGGCGCGCGCATCGGCCACCGCGTTGTCAAGCGACGGGATGCGCTTGTCGGCATAGGCGTCGATGCCGATGAGCACCGCCACCTTGCGCTGGATCTGCGGCAAGGCCGCCAGCCGCACCGGCCTGCGCTGTGCGGGCAGCACCGGGTCGATGATGCCGGGCAGGGGTGAACTAGGCAGCGCCGCCGCGGCGGGCAGTGTCGGGGCCACCGCCATCGTCGGTGCGGCAGTCGACGGCGGCGCGGCTGGCGTGGCGCCCTGCGACGGCGCTGGTGGTACCACGGACGCTGCGGCCACCACGGGCGGTACACCTGCCACGCGTGTGGGCTCCTGTGTGGCTTGGCCTGCAGGCGCGGACGGCCCGGTCGGCGTCTGCAGCGCGAGCCGAGTGCGCGAAGCCATGAGGCGATCGCGGATGGCGTCGGTCACGACGCAGGTGCCGGCGCTGGCCTGCTCGAGCGTATTGCAGTCGGCCAGATCGGCCAGCGTCGGATCGCGCTCGAGCCGCTGGATGGCCTCGGCGAACAGCGCTTGCTTGAATCGCTCGCGCGTCGCCAGCACGGTGGCAATCGCGTCCTGCGACATGCCAGAGAGGTCCAGCGGGCCGAATGACACACCGCCACCGGGCGTGCCCGCGGCGGTGGGCAGCACGGCGTCGAAGACACGTCCGCTGGTCGGGCTTGTCCCCAACACCGCAGGCAGCAGACCCAGCTGCGAGTTCGTCAGTTGCTGCGCGGTGGCGGTGGTCAGCGCGGTGTCCTGCACCCGCTGCGGGCGCTGCGTGTAGGCCAGCGCGTTGGCGGCCGCCTGCTCGAAGCGGTAATTCAGCGCCGACAGCCCGCTGCCGAAGATCGGGTACAGGCCGGCCGGCGAGTTGATCGCCGCCGGTGTGGTGAAGGCCAGCGCGCCGGTGGTCGCGGTGCTCAGCAAGTCGGGCCCGACGAAGCCGGTCACGGTGCCGCCCAGCGCTGGCAGCGGCGAGGCGAAGAAGCCCTCGGCCGCATCGGCGACATAGCTCAAGGTAGCCGGCGTGATGCCGGCGCTGCCGCGGCCGACCGGCTGCACCAGCACGTAGTTCGAGGCGCCCGTGCCGCTCAGCGTGCTGGCGGTGCCGATGACAGTCTTGGCACTGCCCACGTTGGCGTTGTCGAAGCGGCCGCTGCCGGCGGCCACCGCCACCTGCTCACCGGGCAACACGCCGCTCAGCTGCCAGCTGGTGATGCTGGCGGTGGACGTCGCGTCATAGACCTTGTCGGCAGCGCCGACGGCGCTGACCGAAACGCCGCGCGGGCTGATGTCGGCTCGTGCCTGCACCTGCGTCGCGCCGGACAGTGTGTAGTTGGCGGCCAGCCCGCCCGCGGCGCCATCGGCCAGCGCCACGCTGCCGCTGACCAGCTTGCGCGCGCCTACGTTGCGGTCGTCGAAGCTGGCGCTGGTGACCAGGTTCAGCTGCTCGCTGCCGATCAGGCCGGCAACCGCGCCGCCGCTGAGCGTGGCGGCCGTGTTGCCGTCGTAGACCTTGTCGGCGGCCACCAGACCGCCGACGCTGACGGGCTTGGCATCGATGCCCGCGCGCGCGTCCAGCGTCGGCGTGCTCAGCGTGTAGTTGACCGCGCGGCCGCTGCCAGCGGCATCGTCAGTCAGCACGACCGAAATCAGTACCGGCTTGTCGCGGCCCGCTTCCTTGCTGTCGAACAGGCCGTTGGTGCCGAGTGTCAGCGCCTCTCCGCTGACCAATCCGGCCACCTGTCCGCCGCTGAGCTGCGCGGTGCGGTTGCCGTCGTAGATCTTGTCGGCCGCACTTACGCCGCTCACGCTGACCGGCTTGGCACCGATGCTGGCGCTGGTGGTCAGCGTCGGCGTGCTCAACGCGTAGTTGGCGGCGCGGCCGACGCCGGCTGAGCTATCGGCCAGAGAGACACTGATGGTCACGACCTTGTCGCGCGCGGCGTCCTGGGTGTCGAACAAGCCGCTGGTGCCGAGCGTCAGCGACTCGCCGCTCACCAGCCCCGCAACCGGTCCACCGCTGAGTTGCGCCGTGCGGCTGCCGTCGTAGACCTTGTCGGCCGCGCTCACGCCGCTGACGCTGACCGGCTTAGCGCCGATGCTGGCGCGTGTGCTCAGCATCGGCGTACTCATGGCGTAGTTGGCGGCGCGGCCGGCGCCGGCCGCGCCATCGGTCAGAGACAGGCTGATCGCCACCGCCTTGTCGCGGGCGGCGTCCTGGGTGTCGAACAGGCCGCTGGTGCCGAGTGTCAGTGACTCTCCGCTGACCAATCCGGCCACCTGTCCGCCGCTGAGCTGCGCGGTGCGGTTGCCGTCGTAGATCTTGTCGGCCGCACTCACGCCGCTCACGCTGACCGGCCTGGCATCGATGCTGGCGCCTATGCTCAGCGTCGGTGTGCTCAACGCATAGTTGGCGGCGCGGCCGCCGCCGGCGGCGTCGTCGCTCAGGGATACGCTGACCGTCACCGGCTTGTCGCGTGCGGCGTCCCGGGTGTCGAACAAGCCGCTGGTGCCGAGCGTCAGCGACTCGCCGCTCACCAGCCCCGCAACCTGTCCACCGCTGAGTTGCGCCGTGCGGTTGCCGTCGTAGACCTTGTCGGCCGCACTCACGCCGCTGACGCTGACCGGCTTGGCACCGATGCTGGCGCTGGTGGTCAGCGTCGGCGTGCTCAACGCGTAGTTGCCGGCGCGGCCGACGCCGGCTGCGCCATCGGCCAGAGAGACGCTGATCGTCACGACCTTGTCGCGCGCGGCGTCCTGGGTGTCGAAGAGGCCGCTGGTGCCGAGCGTCAGCGACTCGCCGCTGACCAGCCCCGCAACCTGTCCCCCATTCAGCTGCGCGGTGCGGCTGCCGTCGTAGACCTTGTCGGCCGCGCTCACGCCGCTGACCGTCACGCCCTTGCGCAGGATGCTGGCGGTGGTGTTCACCGTGCCGCCACCGCTCAGGATGTAGTTGTCGGCCAGCCCGCCGCCGGCGCCGTTGCCCAGCAGCACGCTGGCCGCGACCGCCTTGCCGTTGCCCGCGTTGCGGTCGCTGAAGGCACCGCTGCCAGTGACCGTCAACGACTCGCCGCCCACCGTGCCGGCCACCGACCCGGTGGTGATCGTGGCCACGGACGTGCCGTCGTAGACCTTGTCGGCCGCGATCACGCCGCTGACCGTCACGCCCTTGCGCAGGATGCTGGCGGTCGTGCCGACGCTGTCACCACCGCTGAGCATGTAGTTGCCCGCCAGACCGCCGCCGGCACCGTTGCCCAGGGTGACGCTGGTCGTCACTGGCTTGCTGACGCCGGCGTTACGGTCGTTGAACGATCCGCTGCCGCTGACGGTCAGCGTCTCTCCGGCGACCGTGCCGAGCACCGAGCCGGTGGTGACGGTCGCCTGCGTGTTGCCGTCGTAGACCTTGTCCGCCGCCGTCACACCGGCCAGCGTCACCGTGCGGCGCAGGATGCTGGCGGTGGTCAGAACGCTGCTGCCGCCACTGAGCACGTAGTTGCTGGCCAGCCCGCCGCCCGCGCCATCGCCCAGCGTCACGTTCACCGTCACCGGCTTGCCACTGCCGGCATTGCGATCGGCAAAGGAGCCGCTGCCGCTGACGGTGAGCGATTGTCCCGCCAGCGTGCCACTGACAGTGCCGGTACTCACCGACGCGGCGGTGCTGCCGTCGTAAGTCTTGTCGGCCGCCGTCGCCGAAGCCAGCGTGACCGGACGACGCAGGATGTTCGCGGTGGTGCTGGCGCTGGCGCTGTCCAGCGAATAGTTGCTGGCCTTCCCGGCACCCGCGCCGCTGCCGTCAAGCAACTGCACCGACAGGCTCACCGTCTTGCCGTCGCCGGCACTGGCGTCCTGGAAGCTGCCCGAGACCTGCAGTCCCAGGCTTTCTCCCAGCACCACGTTGAGCAGGCTGCCGCCGGACACCGTGGCCGAGGTACTGGCGTCATAGGTCTTGTTCTGCACCGTGACACTGTTTACCGAGACCGGCCGCCGCGTGATGTCTCCGGAGAATGACAGCGACGAGGTGTCGTAGCCGAAGACCGGCTTGCCCAGGCCGTCGACCACGCCCGGGTCTGTGGGCGAGCCCAGCGTGACCGGCTTGTTGGTGCCGGCGTCGGGGTCGTCATAGGTCAGCCCGGTGGCCGACAGCACGTCACCGGGCAGCAGCCCGTTCACGTTGAAGGACGCGCCGCCCAGCGGGGCCACGGTGGTGCCGTCGTAGGCTTTGGTCAGGGTCCCACTCAGGCCGCCAGACAGCGACAGCGCCGGCGCGATGCTGAACAGGATGCCGTTACCCGCACCCTGCGGCGCTGGCGAGCCCACCGCGAAGACGGACCCGACCGACAAGGCTGAAAAGGAGCGTTCGCAGTCTTCGCAGCCATTGGCATCCCCGTCGCCACCCCCGTTGCCACCCCCGTTGCCGTCAGACAGATCCGCAGCGTACTGCCTGAAGTCGTAAGGCAGTCCACCCAGGTTGAACGAGCCCTCGTCGCCGGGGTCGATGGCATAGATCAACCAGCGGCCGTTGGGCGCCTGCAGGGCCATCGCGCCGGACTCGTTGTTGAATCGCTGGACGTTGCCGGCCCGCCCCTGGATGCTGATCGCGGTGCCCGAGGCCTGCGATCGCAGCGAACTGCCTGCGAGCAGGTCGATCGAATCGGCGAACAGCTCGATCGGCCCGCCGAAGTCGATGCTCGACCCGATCATGCGCAACGAACCGGTGTCGATAGACAGGAAAGACTCGTCGCGCGAACTGCTGTCCAGCCGCAACTGGCTGTTCTCCAATTCCAGCCGGCCACTCAGGAATCTCGCGAACGTCGGGCGCCCTTCGAAACGAGTGTCGACGATGCGCAGAGTGGCGTTACCGTGGCCACTCTCGAAATAGGCGCTGCCGTAGGCGGGCAGCTTGATCGTCGAGTTGTCGATCACCACCGAACTGCCCGCCACGCCGATTCCGAAAACGTGCAGGTTCGACGCAGCCCGCGCGTCGAGTTGCACGTTCGACATGCCGATGCTGCGATCATCGAAAGCGCTCTGCAGAAAACCCGTGATTTCCAGCGACGCGCCCCCGAGCACGTCGATCGTCACCGGTCCGAACATCGCCACACCGTGGTGGATGGTGCGCGAATCGAACCCCGCATCCGAACCGTCGACATCGATGGAGGTGCCCACCAGCGTCATCGCGGCGAAGCTGGCGTCCTGTTGCCCCGTCACGCGCAGCACGGTGTTCGCCTGGATGTTGATGCCGTCGACCGACGCGTCGGCGTTGAAAGTCTGGCTGCGTGCCTCGCCCTCGATCGACAGGCTGGTGCCGGCCGTCAGTGTCGAGTTCTGCAGCTGCACACCCAGCTTGTTGCTGTTGGATGCCGCCGATGCCCATCCTCGAATGTCGATGGTGCCGCCGGTCAGCGTCGAGCCGACGATCGACACCCCCACCGCATGGCTCTGCGTGGCCTGGCTCAGCCCGCGCACGCGAATCTCGCCGCTGCCGGCGTCCACCGTGACACCCGAGAGACTCACGCCGGTGCCTTGATCGCCATGGCCGACGGCGCCGCTGAAGGGTGTGGAGCTGCCTTCGCCGCCTCCGTTCCAGTCGCCGCCGAGCATGACGTCACCGTCGCCCGTGGAGAAGGCGCTGTCCCGGATGTCGATGTTGCCCAGACCTGCGGTCGCGGCGCGCAGCGTGATGTCCATCGGGCGCGAACTGCTGATCGTGGTGTCTGCAATCGTGATGTCTTGAGCGGCCCGGAGTTCGAACCGCCGGTTCGTGCTGGCGGGCGTGGGCGAGATCGTCCAGACCGAATCGCGGATCTCGATCTCTTCGGCGCGCAGCCGAATGTCCGACACCGCGCCGCTCAGCGTCAGTTCGCTGATCACGAGCGCGCCTCTCGACTCGATGGTCAGCCGGTCCTGCGGGCCCTGCAGGTCGAGCAGCCGCAGTTCAGTCCGCTGCTCTGCCAGTCCGTTGTTCGAGGCACCGCGCCCGATCATCGAGACCGACGCCGCATCGGCGGCGGCGATGGTGGTGTCATCGATCAGCAGCGAGACACCCGGCCCGCGCGCGGTCAACCGCCCGTCAAGCGCCACCTCGGCGCCTTCAGCCGCACTCAGCCGGGATTCGGTGATCGAGAGTCCGCGGGTTCTGCGGGCCGACACGTCCTGCGTCTGTCCAAGCTCCGAGGCGCTGCCCTGGATCGACAGTACACCGCCCTCGCCTGATGCGGCGGCTGCGCGAAAGTCGCCGTCGTTGCCGCCGGTCGGCTCACCGGACAGGGTGAGCGTCGACTGCGAAATCGCGGTGCCTGTCAGCAGCGCCTGCGGGTACTGAACCCCGCCCACGGCCTCGCCGACGATCTCGATGCGCTCGGTGGCGGTCAGCGTCGAGTTGCCCCAGATATTCACACCCCAGCGCGCCGTGTTGCTGTCGGCACCGATCCAACCCCGAATCTGGATGCTCGATCCCGCCAGCGTTGCGCCGCGGATGTCCACCGCCGCGGCATTGGTTGATCGCGACAAGCTGTGGGCAGTGATCGTGATCGCGCCTGAGCCGGCATCCACTGTCGATTGGCCGATCAGCACACCAGCACCGCGGTAGTCGTCGCCAAAGTCGTAGCCGCGGGCCGCCGGGCCCAGCGGGGAACATGCAAGGCCCTCGCCCAGGCAGGCCGTGGCGCCGCCGCCCATCCTGACATTGCCGCCACGGGTGCGGATGATCGAGTCGCCGAAGACGCTGACCTGCCCGTTGCCGCCGTTCTTCGCCGCGTTGAGATTCACCGCCAGCGGCGCGCCGACACTCTCGATCGTGGCCCCGCCCAGCCGCACGTCGCGGTGGGCGTTGAGCGTCAAGCTCACCGCGGTCGTTGGCGCAGCCACGATCGACGCGCTGGTCATGATGATGTCGCCCGGCTCGCAGCCTCCACCGCCGGTGGTCACCGTGACGTTGCTGCCGCCCGTCAGCGCGTTCGCAATCGTCGAGGAGCTGAGCTGCGCAGAATCTCCCGTGGTGGTGAAGCTCGGCCCACCGGTGATGCTGGACTCCGAGCCGCCATCGACGATGTACAGGTCATTGGGGTCGATCAGCCACTGCCCGGCCCTGCCTTGCGGCGCCGTGGTGTCGATGCCCTTCGGGCGCGCGTCCAGCCAGCCACCGGAGGTCTCGATGAAGCCGCCGTCACCGCCTCGAGCACCGCCGCGCGCCGAGAAGCTGCCATAGGCGCGCGTGGCCTGATCGGACCAGACGATGATGCGCCCGCCGTCGCCCTGCACCATGGCATCGGCCTCGATGCGCGCGCGCGGCCCGATGTAGACCGACTGCGCATTCGGCACGGTCGGGTCGCGCCCCTGCAGACCCCCGCCAACCAGCACCTGGCCGCCACCCGTGGCGCCTGAAGCCTGTACCAGCGATTCGTCGAGCAATGCAACGCGCTGGCCCAGCACGCGGATGTCGCCGCCCGCGCCGCTTCGGCCGCTGGCCGTGAGCTCGCCGCCCACGGTGGTGGTGCCTGCCGGGCCGGCGTCGATCTCGACAGCGCCGCCGGTGCTGCCGCCGGCATCCGTGCGGCTGCGCGGCGCCAGCGTCACCGCCTGCTCTGCCCGCAGCGTGACCACGCCGCCCTCACCGCCCAGGCTGTGCGCACGCACGATGCCCTGCTGGTTGACGATGGCCGCCTGCAGATCGACCCT
>Ga0105048_10020258_pt1 | contig 10154 bp, 4 predicted proteins | sample MAT05_FD_78382 | JGI IMG/M metagenome (GOLD analysis project Ga0105048, IMG submission 78382) | Freshwater microbial communities from Lake Fryxell liftoff mats and glacier meltwater in Antarctica - MAT-05 | ecosystem: Environmental > Aquatic > Freshwater > Ice > Liftoff microbial mat | place... | reverse complement strand
ACCCATCGACCGCTGCCCCGATGCACCGCACGCCGCAACGGTTTCGGCTGGCTCCTGGATGTCGTTGACTGCCACGTTGGCCCCAGCCATCGCAAGCGCTTTGGCTATTCCCGCTCCGATCCCCCTGGCGGCTCCGGTTACAAGTGCATTCTGTCCGAGCAACGGCAACAAGGGATTGACTTCTTCGGTCGGGTGCATGCTCATTATCTCTTCTTGTTTCCTCGCGGAGCGTTGTTTCGCTGACCATTCGGGTCAAACTGTTGATTCATTTGTTGTTGTTGCTGTTGTTCAGCATCGGGCGGGCCCGGTTCTTTTTCGGTAGCTTTCGCTAACGCTTTGAGAGCCTTTTCCATGGCAGCACTGTTGGCACCGTCCAGTTTTAAGATCTCAACGGCGCCCGTCGGCTTGGCCGCTTCGTCCAGTTTGCCGATCATATCGCAAACGAGAGTCAGTAGGTCATCCCCTTCTGCAGAAACGATAACCGAATTGGTAATCTTGTCGACACCCATGGAGAGGCGACCGGAAAAACTATAGCTCATCCCCCCATCTAATATGGAATCGCTGGAAGAGCTTCGTTTTGGCTCTTTCCCTCCCCCTTCACCTCCTCCGCCAGCCTTCTCCTTTTCAAACGCCTTGTCGTTGGTGCTCAGCAAATCTCGATACGCTTCCTTGATAGCCTCTACAACAACTTCGGCTTTGGAGAACTCGATATGAACGAGTTTCGAGTAGCGAAGTTTCTGTTTGTTGGTCTTTTCCGGTACGTCCCACAGCTCAATCAATTCTTCAATCGTTCGCAACTGTAGATCGTCAGCTCCGATAACGATCAAGGAATTGGTATCGTTGTCGGATAGAAACTTCAGCTTGCGTTTCTTGCCAAGTTGTGGGTCTTCGTTTTTCTTTTCCGAAGGGGCATCGATTCCGAAGATCCATCGGAAGGCATCGTCGTTGTTGTTCTTGCTCGTCTTGTCCTCTTTGTAATAGTCTTCAAGATTCCATTTTACCCAGCTGGCCTTCGAGTTCTTGATGTAATAGACCTCGTAGCCTCGTTGTGGCGGGGCGTTATCGATCATCATTTGTTCCAGCCGACTGAGGGCATCGGTGTCGTCCCCAACGAGAACCAGATTGCCTCGTTCATCGAACGTGATCTGGATCGGGGCGAGCCCCTTTGGGGCATTGCCGCTAGATTTCCCCGTTATCCCCGGCATCCCCGGCATCCCCGATATCCCCGGCATCCCCGGCCGAGGGATTTTGACGGTCGCAGCAGGCTGCTGCACGGTTTCTGCCGGATCGGTCGCTTGGTTGGCCGAGGACAAGTATCCGGAGGGGACCCCGATGCGGCTCAACTCATGGTAGAGATTGGGATTGCTTTCGAGCGTGACATCCTTGGCTTTGGACTTCTTCACCGCCGGGCTTACCGATTCGTCCGTCGTCGATTTTTTGGACTCCTCGGTATCAGCATCTCCATCAGGATCAGCCTCTCCAGCAGGAGTTTTCTTGGAGTTGGGTTGCTCGAATTCTTCATCGTCCGGCAGGACCAAAGGGTTGGGTGAAATCTTGTTCCAAGCTTGTTGCAATCGCTGCAGATACTCTTTAGTATCGCTCGACCGGTTGGCATCGATAACCCGAACTCGACTAGCGTTGCCGCCCTCTGGCGGTAGTTCTCCCAGTTTGATGAGCAGCTTGCGAACCTCTTCTTTTTCGCTTTCGTTCGCCCAGATAAGTACTTGATTGTCTTGGGCGTTGGCGGCTACCCGGAACGCATCGGTATTGGTGTCCTTTTTGTTGTTGTTCGAGAAGGGGTCGTAATAGAAAAAATTGCGTCGCGAGTTGTCCTCTTTCTTTTCTTCGTGCACCAATAGAAACTTGATGGTGCCGGCGACGTCTTCCGCTTTCAAGCGACGCAGCTGGATGACATCGACATCGCGAGCCGAACCGTCGAGTCGTTCGATCGTCTTCTTGATGATGAGATGGTCCGACAAGGATGCATGTGCGATGATGGCTTTGTTCTTTTCGTCCACTTCTAGTCGAGAATTGGGTTCTAAGGCGTCCATTGCTAATAGCGAGGCGACCAACTGTTTGGGATCCAGCGACATGAGCCGATAGACCTGCATGCGGGCTTGGAGCATGTTCAAACCGTCATTGGCATTCTCGTTGGGAACGTCGACCCGTTTGACAAAGGTACTAATGATGGCCATTTTGTTGGGTGGCGCAGAGGCAATCAAGCTGTTGCGGCGATTGTTAGCTACCAGGTAGATTTCGACTTTGTCTTTCTTTTTCGGCTGGGCGGCACCTCCGCCACGTTGTTGTTGTTGCTGCTGCTCCATCATCATTTGCTGCTGTTGCTGTTGCATCATCATCTGATCTTCCTGGGACATGGGGCCACCGGCCTTCTTGGGACTTTCCAATCCCAAAAACTGCTTGAGCTGGTCCAAGACAACCACGGCCCGCACGTGTTTCAACGGAAACTCTTTGGCCAAGCCTTCTTGAGCTGCCTGAGATTGCTCCTCGGTCAGTATGCGGCTGAGTTCCGCAAGGTTGGACGCAGTATCCATGGCCTCGAGCCGATTTGTGGCTGCCAACGCGTTGAGCTCACCGTTGGAGCTGATCAGCGGTTTGAGTTCTTCGACCACCTCTGAGGCAATCAACGTTTCCAGGGAGAAGGAAACCCGCACGAATCGATTGGGAGGAAGCGACACGAGTTTGGAGACGTCCACTTTGGGAACTTGGGACGTATTGATTCCTTTGGTCTTTAGTATTTGAAGAGTGCCATCGAATTCCAGCATGGTGAATCCGCGGGCGAGCAGATGCCGATTGAAAAGATCCCGCGTTTCGTCGAGCGTGTGTTTTCGCTGCGTTGCGAGATTGAGATAGTCGCCTGGCAATTCTTGCCAATCGAGCGACATGCTAGATACTTCGGCCAGCCAACGCATGAGGTCCGGCCACGCTTGATTACGAAACTGAAACTCCAGGAATCCTTGATCATCTGGCTTGATGTCAAACTCGCGTTTGTTGGGAGGCTCCGGAGGCTCACTTTTGCGTTTGACATCACCGGGCCCTGCCGCAGGGTTTTCCTGGCCCGGTTTTCCATTGCCAGGTTTGGGTTGGCCAGGACTCCCGGGCGCGGCAGGCACCGCACCGGGCGGCATTCCCGGAACTGCACCAGGTACAACCATTTGAACTTCGACTGCGCCCGGTACGGCACCCACTGGCGCTTCTTGGGATGGCAGTTCAGCAGATAGCAACACTACAGCCAGGGCTAAGCAAAGCACGTTGGAATACAGGGCGCGGAAGGGCGTCTTCATCGACTTGGTTCCATTTTTTGTTGTTGGGTAAGATCTTGGTAGCGAATTTCGTTTCGACTTAGTAGTTTTCGCCATTGCTGGACCGATTCTACTTGGCCCTTGTCGGCTTGATAACCTAGGGTTTTACCGGTAATAAGTGTGAGTTGATGGATTGCCAAAACACGTTCGTCCAACATCGCGCTTGAGAGAACCTCCACGAGTAACTTGTCACCGCCTTGGCCCAATTGCTCATTCGACTTCGGAATCAAAAGCCCCAGCAGGGTCAAGTCGCGGCCAGGTGCAGTGAACCTTAGTGCATTTTCGAAAGCGAGCCTCGATTCAGGCCGACCTAACGACTGCGGCAATTGATAGAGCAAGGACAGCCAGTGACTGTGCATCCCCTTTCGATTCAAGATCCCATCGGCTTCAAACAATTGATCGTATTCCCCTAGCATCATCCTTACTCTGGCCCCCAAAGCCGCAGTTTCACTGCGGCGATGCTTGCTCAGATCGGCCAACTCTTTTTCAAGATCCGAGGATTCATTTCCGACCAAGCCGCGTTGCAAATCTATTGCTGCCATTTTATCGATCGGACGCTCAATGCTTGTCCGAAACCACACGGGAGCTTCGACCAAATCTTGTTTTTTAGATGCAAGCCCTTGTTTCCAATCGATAAACTGTCCCACCATAAGAGTTCCCACTGTCGCGGTTGGGGCCACCTCGCCACGAACACCTGTTTGCTGATCGCTCGAAATGGACTGGAACTCGATTTCACCTTGGACGGCGGTGAGGCTTACGCCATTCTCGATGTTGAACTTCCCAGCGTCGAGCATTTCATCCGAGGTCTTGGACCAGGTGTTGCGGACCTCCAAAGCACAGCTTCCGTCAGTCGTCTTGAATCGGATCGCGAGCAAAAGACCATTGCAATCCAATTCTACTGCGTTGGCGTCCGGTGTCGCAAAGAGAAGCATTCTGCCGGAAGAAACTCGCAACTTTGCCTTGGTGCTGGTCGACGGCATTTCCAGATCATTCTCCCCGGCACACAAAAGTTGGATACCTGGCTCTAGCCGCATTTCGGTGCGCTGCGCGGGGGGAACAATGACGCGATCTCCCGCCTCTATGAAAGCACCCGACGATAGTCGTTTCCAAGCGGGCTGGACTGCCGGAGTTGCAGCTGAAGTCCTCAGAACAACGGCCGCCGCAGAATCCTTGTTGTTAGGCAGCCATTGCATCCGATTCTTGAACGGAGTCGCAGGAACGGAGACCGATTCAATGGACGTTGGGGCTGCCAAACTTGGCCGCGGTACCGAATCGGACAGTGAAGATTTATCTAGGCTCGACGGAGCGATCGTTGTGGACGCGGCATCCAGACCGACGGGCATGCCGCCGGTGGCCAATGGATCGTCTGTTTTATCCGTGGCAGCCGAGTCCTCTTTTTTCCCGGTTTCCTCTTGTTGGATGGCTGGCGGCGGTGCAAGCTTTTTCGTCTCGTCTGCTTTTGGTGCGAGCGCCGCTATAGCCTCGGATTTTCGGAGGAGTCGCCCCAGTCGCTCCGTAGGTCCGATCGCTAAGGCACCTGCTACTACCAAGGCGAGCAGTAGACCAACGGTCAACACTCCTGTCGCAATCCAACTGCGATCACTCCCAATGAGATATTCAGGCACTTGTCTGCCCAAACCATCGTTGAGTTCGATTCCCGAACCCCTTAACTCGCCGTTGGGTTTTCGGATGGTCTTAGTTGACGCAGCCATTACCACGGGCTTACCGTTTACAGCCCCATCGGCAGAGATGACAAGATTGGCCGCCGGATCGATTCGACGCATCTTCCGATTCTGGGATGAGCGACCTTTTGCGGTATTGGGTAGTTCCCGAATACGTTGACGAAGCGATGCCGTCACCGGAGCGGGAATCGACAACGCCCTGGAAAGTATCTGATGGCAGCTGCCGATCTCACTCAGAAGGGTATTGTTTTCCAAGCATTTGCGTTCCATTTCTGGCAATGTTTCGGTGTGGATCGTATCGTCCAAGTACTCAGCCACCAAATTGGCTTCGAAGCCAAACTCGCGTGCGTCGACCGGAATGGGAGCCAATCGCCGATTTCGCATTTCGTCGGTGATTCGCTGGGCAATACGCTGTGCCGTAGAGCTTTCCTTGATTTTCGCTTCCAAAACGGCCGCGTCCTTAGGATCCAACACACCGTCACGGTAAGCCAGTAGCGTTCGTAGGGTCAATCGCATGATGTTCAACAATGAAAAATGGGGTTTAAAAAATTCTGTCACCTTTATAGTGACGCGATGATCCGGCTTTCGTGCAAAAACTGGCCTAGAAAAGCAGAATAAACCGCTTCACGTCTGAGTTGGATTCCAAGGGTTCAGATTCTCTGTCCTCGATTCTAGTCTAGACAGGTGGTCTATGTCGAGTCTTAGAGCGACTCTTCCAAGAACTCAAGCAGGCCAAAAGCGGTTTCCGATTGACGCATTTGGCGAGTTACCAAATCATTGGCATTCTCGGGGCAAGGAGACTCCAACATGATTTTGCGTACCGATGCCTGCGTTTCCGATTGCCCCCGGTGCACAATCGCAAAGAAAACTACGCCATCCAGGCCGAGTGGGGAGCCCGGTCCGAGATGGCCAGTAACGGCCGCGGCCACCGAAGCCTCTGGCGTCCTCGCCAGAACTTCCCAGGCCAGTTTTCGAGTCACCGGATCGCTTACTGGACCAGCGTCCGGATGCGTTAGTAAGGCTGGGGGGATGCCTAGCCAATCCGTTTTGGTGGCGGTTCGATACACAACCATCGACCCACACAGAAACTCGGAAACGCCTGGGATTTGACCAAGATAAGATGATACCAACCCTGCAGTACAGCTTTCCGCCAAAACCAATCGATCGCCGGACTTGCGAAAACGGTTCCGCACTCGCAGCAACATCGAATACAATAAGGCTTCCGATTCAATCATCATGTCGCCGACCAATCACTAAGAATGAACTTGCCACCCATCGAATCTTCTCCAAAGTTGCTAAACAAAGCCCGCCCCATCCCGGGCACTAACATACCATCGTTCTGTTTCGAGACGATCCACGAGCTGGCGCACTATGCCGCACATTTGGTGGCGGGGCTTGTGCGAGAACGGGCAGCACTCGGGCAACGAACGGTCATCGGATTGCCTGCCGGCTCTACCCCTTTAACCACCTTTCGCGAATTGATTCGACTTCATCGCGAAGAGGGCTTGGACTTGTCCAGCGTGGTCTTATTCTCGCTCGATGAATACTACTCACTGCCCGCCAACAGCCCTCAGTCTCACCGAGGTTGGTTGCAAGAGCAATTGCTCAGTCATGTGAATATTCCGGTGGATCAAGTCTACTTTTTGGATGGGCAACTTCACGCCAACGATGTCGATTTGCATTGTCGGCGTTACGACGAGGCGATCCAACATGCGGGTGGCCTCGATTTGGTAATCCTCGGTATCGGCTTGAACGGCCACATCGGCTTCAACGAACCTTTCTCAGTGCGTCGGAGCCGTACTCGCCTTTGTACGCTGGACCCCATTACGCGACGGGGTGTGGCAAGTGATTTCTTCGGCGAGGACAACGTTCCGGTCCAAGCGCTCACGGTAGGCTTGAGCGGAATCCTTTCTGCCCGCCGAATCTTAATGCTTGCGATTGGAGAGCATAAATCAAAAATCGTTGTTGAAACGCTTGAACGACCCGTGAATGATCGCGTTCCAGCGTCGTATCTTCAAGAGCATGGAGACGTGCGAGTTCTGCTCGATGGGCCCGCGGCCGCTATGTTGAAAGGGGCCTCAACTCCTTGGTTGCTCGGCAACGTGAAATGGGACGACGAGTTGATCAAGCGGGCGACTTTGTGGTTATGTGCGCAAACCGGCAAGGCTCTCCTGAAACTAGATGCAGATGATTTTCGCGCTCATGATCTTCATCAATTGCTGAGGCATCATGGACCCGCAGAATCGATTTCACAGAAGGTTTTTCGATGGATGCTGGATACCATAGACTACCATCCCGCAGGTTCCGAGCCCAAGAAAATCGTCTGCTTTAGCCCGCACCCGGACGATGACGTTATCAGCATGGGTGGAACATTGATCCGTCTGAACCATGACAAGCACGAAGTGCATATCGCCTATATGACCAGCGGTAATATCGCGGTTTTCGACCACGATGCTCTTCGGGTCGCGGAACTCGTGGCCGACTACAACCAACTCTTTGAGATCGAACGTGAGCAGTCGAACCGACTGGCAAACCAAGTGAAGGACGCTATCGATCAAAAGCGACCTGGGCAACCCGACATGGAGACCATCCTGCGTATCAAGGGTTTGATCCGGCGCAGCGAAGCTCGCTCGGGTGCAATCGCAATCGGCTGCAAGAATGCGAACCTACACTTTTTGGACTTACCGTTCTATCGCACCGGCACGATCGCCAAGAAGCCTGTTGGTGACGAAGATATCGGGATCATCGAGGCCCTATTGAAACACATCCAGCCTGACCAAATATATGTCGCCGGCGATTTGGCTGACCCGCACGGAACGCATCGTGTTTGCGCCGAGGCGATCTTTTCCGCCTTAATTCGCATGACCGAGCGCGGCGAGCGATTGCCCGAAGTACTTTTATACAGAGGCGCTTGGCAGGAGTACCCACTCCACGAAATCGAGATCGCCGTCCCGCTAAGCCCAGGCGATCTGTCTCTCAAACGACAATCGATCTTTATGCACGAGAGCCAAAAGGATAAAGCCCTCTTCCCCGGAAGTGACCCTCGCGAGTTTTGGCAACGGGCTGAGGATCGCAATCGTGGAACTGCTGACTCCTACAATCGCATCGGACTTCCCGAGTTTTTCGCCCTTGAGGCTTTCGCACGTTGGAAAGGCAAACCCATTTAATACCATGAAGTCTACATCCTCTCCCAAACTTTGCTCCGTAGTCCTAGGACTTTCCGCACTGAGCCTTTTCGGTGTCGATAGCTTCCGTGTCGGTAGCCGTTTGTACGCTGCAGATCCAGACTACGCGCGCGATGTGAAGCCTCTCCTAACCAAATACTGCGTCGGTTGCCACGGCGACAAAGACAACGAATCTGAAGTACAGCTGCAGTCTTTCGCGCTGATCATGAAGGGGGAGCCGGACGGGCCCATCGTGACTCCCAAACATCCCGAGCAATCGAAGTTACTCCAATTGATGCTTGGAACAACAAATCCGAAAATGCCGCCGGAAGATTCGCCGCAGATGACGAACGCCGATATCGAAGTCGTTCGGAATTGGATCGAACTAGGGGCCGCCGGAAGCGATGACCCAATACCGCTCAAGTCAAAACTCCGAGTCAAAAAACTGCCCTCGCAATACGATGGCCCCTTGCCAATTACCTCCCTGGGACGGCTCGGCGATCATCAACTGCTAGTAGGCCGATTTGACCATGTCCATCGCAAGCAAAATCAATGGAGCGAGGCATTGCCTATCGATGTTGTTGGCAAAGTCTCTCAGGTCCGCACCACCAGCGATGGTAGATTCACGGTGCTCGCTTCGGGCGTACCCGGTGTTGGGGGTCAGGCGACTGTACTCCAACTCGATCCTTCATCGTCCGTTCCCAAGTTGGTTCGAGTTATTGAAGGCCACACAGATACTCTTTACACGGCCGTCCTCAGTCCCGATGGCACGATCCTGGCGACCGCTGGGTACGATCGGGTCGCCATGCTCTGGAACATGTCCGACGGGACGCTCCTGCGTAAACTCGAAGGGCATAATGGCGCGATCTACGATCTCGATTTCGATGCCACCGGCCAGATCATCGCATCGGCCAGCGCCGATGAAACCATCAAGATCTGGAGGGTGGATACCGGCGAACGCTTGGATACCCTGGGACAATGCGAAGCGGAACAATATGCCGTTCGTTTCGACTCACCTCGAAATCGCGTTATTGCCGCGGGGGCCGATCGTCGCATTCGCGTCTGGAAAATCGTAGCGATGGATAAACCCTCGGTCAGCCCAATGCTCTACTCCATTTTCGCACACGATGGATCGGTCAACTATTTGGCACTCACCCGGGATCGAAATTTTCTCGCTACCGCCGGCGAAGACAAACTAGTGAAACTTTGGAGCGCAGAAGACATGACGCCGCTCGGACAAATCGGGACTCTGGATGATGCCCCTACCGGCTTGGATTGGGACGATGACCAGCGGACGCTCGCTGCAAGCACCATGGCTGGCCGATTGCTCCGGTTCGATGCCTCCTCCCAGATGAATGTCGCCAGTGCGTCGTTACCATTGAAAGGAAATCTTAGCACGTTGTTGCCGCTTATGCCGACAGTCAGTTCCCCTCCGCTCGCCCTCGAGGAACACGTCGGGCGCCACTCTGTAGCAACCGCTCAAGAACTGCCTGGTGCTTGCGTGGTAAGTGGGGTCTTGACCAACGACGATATGGAAGGTGAGTATGCCGGCGATTGGTATTCTCTACAAACAAAGGCGGGAGATCCATGGGTGATTCAAATGGAAGCGAGCCGAACTGGTTCGCCCATGGATAGCCTGCTCGACATCACCGATGCAAAAGGGAATCCCATCGTTAGGACGCGGCTTCAAGCCGTTCGAGAATCTTACTTCACTTTTCGAGGCAAGGACTCCACCAACGTAGACGACTTCCGATTGCATCGTTGGGAAGATATGGAGCTCAACGAAATGCTGTATGCGGGAGGGGAAGTGGTCAAGCTGTGGCTGTATCCACGCGGACCTGATTCAGGATTCAAGGTATACCCAGGTGCCGGCTCTCGCTTTACCTATTTTGACACTACTGCTACCACCCACGCGCTCAACGAACCTGCTTGGATCGTTCGAGAATTGGCTGACGACGAAACACCCATCGCAAACGGCTTGCCGATTT
>Ga0105048_10020256_pt1 | contig 10154 bp, 5 predicted proteins | sample MAT05_FD_78382 | JGI IMG/M metagenome (GOLD analysis project Ga0105048, IMG submission 78382) | Freshwater microbial communities from Lake Fryxell liftoff mats and glacier meltwater in Antarctica - MAT-05 | ecosystem: Environmental > Aquatic > Freshwater > Ice > Liftoff microbial mat | place... | reverse complement strand
TCGAGCGGCGTGAGCACCCTCGCCCCGCTCGGCCACGCGAACGCGACGCCACGGATCTCGACGCCCTTGCTGCCGAGGCGTTGACTCCCGAGCGTGAGCGTGAGATCGCCCTGGCGGGCAGCCGCGAGCGGCCGAGTGTCGATCAGCGCCTTGGCGGCCTCGACCCGAGCCTTGGGCTTGGTCGATCGGGCCGGGGCGCCGCGGCGCAGCCAGGCCAATTCGTGGCGGGCCAGGTTGCGGCGGACCTGTTCGGCAGTGGCGGCCTGCTCCTCGCGCTCGATCCGAGCGGCGAGGTAGGCCGCGTACCCCGAACCAGCCGTCCACCCGGCTGGCACATGCAGGTACGCCGAGCCACGGTCGATCTCGAGCACCTTGTTGGTGACCCGGTCGAGCACGTGCCGGTCGTGAGTGACGAGCAGGAGCCCGCCGCTGTAGTTGGCGAGCCATTCTTCGAGATACGCAATCGCATCGAGATCGAGGTGGTTGGTGGGCTCGTCGAGAATCAGCGCCTCCCACTCGCGAACGAGAAGATGTGCGAGCGCGACGCGCTTTTGCTGGCCGCCCGACAGCTCGTTGGTCGGGGCGTCGAGCAGACCCGACATGCCGAGCCGATCGAGCATTGCCTCACCCCGCCAGTCCTCACCGACCGCATCACGCACCGTGCCCTTCGGCAACACAGGTGCCTGGGCGAGCACACCGACGCGCGCTCCCCTGCCACGGCGCACGACGCCGGCCTCCGGTGTGAGGTCGCCGCTGACGATGCGCAGCAGCGTGCTCTTCCCGCAGCCGTTGAGGCCGACGACACCGATCCGGTCTCCGTCGCTGAGAGTCAACGAGACATCGCTGAACAGAGGCCGGTTGGGGCGAGAGGCACAGACGCCCTGGGCATCGATCAAGATCACGGCGGCCCAGGCTACGGGCGGGTGGTTCAACGGCAGCAGCCCCGCTCAAGCGGGGCTGCTGATCGTGTTCTTGGTGTTCGTGGTGGGCCGGGAAGGATTCGAACCTACGAAGGCTGAGCCGGCAGATTTACAGTCTGCTCCCTTTGGCCGCTTGGGTACCGACCCCACTCACTTGCACTCGTGCGCTCTCGCGAACGAGCGCCCGAATCGTAGCGGCCACGCTGGCGAGTAGCACCACGGATAGCCTGTTCGCCATGCCCAGTTTCGACATTGTCTCCGAGGTCGACCGCCAAGAGGTCCGTAACGCTCTCGATCAGGCCGAGCGCGAGATCACCACTCGGTTCGACTTCAAGAACACCAACTCTTCGATCGAACAGAACGATCTGGTGATCACACTGCGTTCGATCACGGAAGATCGCCTCGCTGCTCTACGGGTCGTGCTGGAGGAAAAATTGATCAAGCGCGGACTTTCGCTGAAGGGCCTCGACTACGGAAAGGTCGAGGAAGCAACGCAGAACACGGTGCGTCAGGTGGTGACGATCAAGGTCGGGATCTCCAGCGACAAGGCTCGCGAGATCAACCGGACCATCAAGGAAAAGGGCCCCAAGGGCGTCAGCAGCCAGACCCAGGGCGAGTCCGTCCGCGTCACGGGCAAGAAGCGCGACGACCTGCAAGCCGTGATGACGCTGCTCAAGGGCATGGACCTGGAAATACCCCTGCAGTTCAACAACCAGCGCGACTGAACCTTCTCGCCGTCGACACGGCCGCAAGCAGATCCCCGGTCAGGGCGCGGAGCAGAACTGGGTGACGGCAGTCATCTGCTCGATGATCGCCGGATCCGTTGTGCCGACCGTGTAGTCAGCGAGCGAGCCGCCGCGTCGGGCGATCACGGCACAACCCCAAGCCTTCGACGTCGCCGGCAGGCCGCTGGCCGAGAGCGCATTGGCGACCTCGATCTCTGCGCTGGCCAGGGTGTAGAGCTGTCCGATTGCGGCGGATGACATCACCGTCTGCTGCGGCTCGGCCGATTGGCACATCGACACGGTGACCAGGTTGCCCGGTTGGATGGAAACCGTCGCAGCGCTCGACGCCGGCCGGGACTCGGCCACTTGCATCAACGCCCCGCCGAGCGCAACCTGGCCAGCTTCGTCGAATGTGACGATGCTCGCATTGAGACAGGCAAAACCGTCGTTGACCACGGTCACCGACGACGAGTCCCCTGCCCAGGCGAGGGCGACGCCGCGGGCGGCGTCCGGGCCGAGCGCCGTTGCGAGCGTGGTGTACCAGAACTGCATCCCGAGGGTTCGGCCCGGCATCCCGTCCGGCGCGGTGGCGGGCGCCATGACCGTTCGGATGCTCGGGTCTCTGGCGGGATCGAAGATCACGCCATCGTCGGAGGGGATCGAGAACGAGGCCAGCGGATCAGCCGGGTCGGGGCTGCGAGGGCTGGCCCCGCTTGCCGACGACGCAACGGCGAGCGCAGCGATCGCGGGAACCTGATCGCCATCCAGGCCAACAGCCCGGAATCGACCGGCCAGTTCGGAAGCCACGACCGTGATGTCGGCGGGAGTTGCGGCGAGGATTGTCTCGGCGACGGATGACGCGATCCCGTCGACCGAAGCAATGACGCCGACCTGTTGGGAATCGGTGAGGGCGTCGAATCCCTTCGACCACTCCAGCCGCTGATCGGCCAGCGCGATCGCGAGCGACGTGGCCAGACTGTGCTGGAACACGGGCGTGGCTCCGTCGACCCGCAGGATCGTCGACGTGGTGCGGTCGTAGAACGAAGGTCGGGCTGCCGCGACGACGCGGCCGATCGACATTGCATCGACGGTCGGCCCGACGAGTCCGACAGCCCGGAGCGCAGTGAGATCGCCCGTGGGGCTGGCGTACGCATCGGCCATCACCGCGAGGCCGAGTTTGACCTCGTATTCGGGAACCGTCAGGGTCTCCACCGGTACGGTCTCGGTGAACTGCTGGTGCATCACTGCTTCGACCTGAGCGGCGACCGGGGCGACATCGGCGGCCCACAAGACCTTGCTCTTGAGGAAGTAGAACCAACCGCCGTACGCGGCGCCGCCGAGGATGCCAGCAACCGCGATGAACGCAAAGAACGCACGGAACGGACGCCGCTTCTGGTTGCTGCGCGCTCTGCTGACGGTGGCAGCCTTGGACTGCTTGCCCTGCTTGGACGTGTGTTTGATCGCGCCGGCCGCATCGACCGGATCGGTCTGGGTGAGCAACGAAGATGCTGCTCGCGCGCTCGGCGCAGCGCGGCTCGGCTGACCGAGCACTGGCATCGACGGCACGATCATCGACGCCACGATCACCGTCGGCACGGCGGCTGCCGCCTCGGCGAGCGGGCCGATCGACGCCTCGTCGACGAACGGGGCGATAGCGGAGGGGGCCGCGGTGGGGACCTCCGCTGCGGGGACCTCCGCCGCGGGGATGACATCGGCCGGCATCTCGATGGACGGGGCAGCGTCCACTGGTGCAGCGGGGGCCGCGACCAGGGTGGCGGGTTCGGCGACCGCTGACCCTGCTGCGGCAGCGGCGAGCAATTCGGCCAGCGATCGTTGACCGGTCTCGAGTGAGATCGTTGGGTAGAGGGGCTGTGGCTCGTACATCGGCGGAAGGGTTTGGGCCTGCGGCGGCCAGGGTGTTGGATCGGCAGCCCGCTGTATCGGCTCGCTGCCCGTTGCCATCGATTCCAGGACCGAGTTCCACACCATGTGGTTCACGTCGCTGCTGACAACGGCAGCGCTTGGTGATGGCGCACCTCCATGGGCGTGGACCCGGTTGGCGGTCATCGCCAACCGCAACCGCATCCGATTCCGAAGTTCGTCCGTCGCTGCCGCTGTTCGGACATCTGTTCGCGTGTCCACCTCGACTGCCCCCTGCCCTGATCCGCCGTCGTGCTCGTTCACCACGGTTTGATATCGGCACCGACCGTGGAGAGTTAAGGCTTTCTCAAAGGTTTGTCCAGGGCTTTGTCAGGATCGCCGCCGACGACGGTCGGGCATTCAGTCCGCCGCCAGCGATTCAGCGGCTCGCCGCTGCAGTTCGTCGACCACGCTCGCATCCGCCAGCGTGGTGGTGTCGCCGAGGTTGCGGCCCTCGGCGACATCGCGCAACAGCCGCCGCATGATCTTGCCGCTGCGGGTCTTGGGCAACTCGGCCGTGAAGTAGATCGCCTTCGGTTTGGCGATCGCGCCGATCTCGTGGGCGACATGATCGCGAAGCACTTTCTCGTCGACCTCGAGTCCGCCGCGCAGGGTGACGTAGGCGATGATCGCCTGGCCAGTGGTGGCGTCGTTGGCCCCGACCACCGCTGCTTCAGCGACGGACGGGTGCGAAACGAGCGCGGACTCGACCTCGGTGGTCGAGATTCGATGGCCGCTGATGTTCATCACGTCGTCGACCCGACCGAGCAACCACAGGTAGCCGTCGTCGTCGAGCTTGGCACCGTCGCCAGCGAAATAGCGGCCCTCGAACCGAGACCAGTACGCGTCCTGAAAACGCTGCGGGTCGCGCCAGATACCACGCAACATGCCCGGCCACGGCTGGGTCAGGGTGAGATAGCCACCACCGCGTTCGACCCGGTTGCCTTCCTCGTCGACCAACTCGGCGCCGATCCCCGGCAGCGGGAATGTCGCGGAGCCGGGCTTGGTGGTGGTCGCGCCGGGCAGCGGGCTGATCATGATGCCGCCGGTCTCGGTCTGCCACCACGTGTCGACGATCGGGCATCGACCGCCCCCGATGTGCTCCTGATACCACATCCACGCTTCCGGGTTGATCGGCTCGCCGACCGAACCGAGCAGCCGCAGCGACGACAGATCGTGCTTGGCCGGTTCCTCGATTCCCCACTTCATGTAGGTCCGGATCGCCGTCGGGGCGGTGTAGAAGAGGGTGACCTTGTACTTCTCGACGATGTCCCAGATCCGGTCGTTGCCGGGGAAGTTGGGGACGCCTTCGTACATCACCTGCGTCGCGCCATTGGCGAGCGGCCCGTAGACGATGTAGGTGTGGCCCGTCACCCAGCCAACGTCAGCGGTGCACCAGTAGACGTCGGTTTCGGGATGCAGGTCGAACACGTACTTGTGGGTGAACGCAGCCTGGGTCAGGTAACCGCCCGAGGTGTGCATGATGCCCTTCGGCTTGCCGGTCGTGCCCGACGTGTAGAGCAGGAACAGCAACTGTTCGCTGTCCATTGGCTCGGCCGGGCACTCGGCATCGGCGACCTCGATCAGGTCGTGGTACCAGTGATCGCGACCCTCGACCATCGTCACGTCGTTGCCGCCGCGGCGTACGACCACCACATCGGTGATCGTCGTGGTGGACTCCAGCGCTTCATCGGCGGTGTTCTTGAGCGGGAACACCTCGCCCCGGCGGTATCCGCCGTCGGCGGTGATCAGCACCTTGGCCTCGGCGTCGTTGATCCGGTCGCTCAGCGACTGCGAGCTGAATCCACCGAAGACCACGCTGTGGGCGGCGCCGATCCGTGCGCAGGCCAGCATCGCGATCGCAGCCTCGGGAATCATCGGCAGGTAGATGTTGATCCGGTCACCCTTTTCGACGCCGAGTGACTTCAGCGCGTTGGCGAACCGCTGGGTCTCGTCGAGCAACTGCGCGTACGTGACCGTGCGGGTGTCGCCCGGCTCACCCTCGAAAAGGATCGCAACCTTGTCACCACGACCCGCCAGCACGTGGCGGTCGAGACAGTTGTAGCTGACGTTCAGCTCACCGCCGACGAACCACTTCGCGTTGGGCAGATCCCATTCGCAGATCGTGTCCCATTCCTTCGACCAATCGAGCAGATCGGCAGCCTGGTTGGCCCAGAACCCTTGATAATCGGCATTCGCATCGTCGTACATGTACGTGCTCGTGACGAGCGCGTCCTTCTTGAACTCCGCCGATGGCGGAAAGGTGCGCTGCTCCCAACCGAGCGCGTCGATCGCATCGTGATTGTTGATGTCGGTCATCGTGGAACCCCCAGGTCGCGAAGAGGAACGACTCTAGCGAGGGGACGTGTCGACCAACCCAGCTCGATAGGCGAGAAGGATCGCAGCCGCTCGGTCGCGAGCGTCGAGCTTGGTGAAAATACTGCCGACGTGCGATTTGACCGTGCGCTCGGCGAGATGCAGCCGGGCCGCGATTTCGGAGTTGGTAGCGCCGGTTGCCATCAACTGCAGCACCTCTCGTTCGCGGCTGCTGAGCTGGTCGAGCGCGGACGTGTCGCTCACCGGTCGGCTGCGCAGTCGCGCCAGCAGGCGCGGCGTGACCCGTGGATCGAGCCACGAGCCCCCGTCGCGGGTGACTCGGATCGCAGCGATCAGATCGTCAGCCGGGGTGTCCTTGAGGACGAATCCGGCCGCCCCGGAGTCGATCGCGCCCCACAAAACGTCGTCGTCCTCGAAGGTGGTGAGGATCAGCACAGGCGGCACATCGGTCGAGCCGTTCAAGCCCGTCGTTGCGGTGGTGAGCCGGCGGGTGGCTTCGAGGCCATCGATACCGGGCATCCGCACGTCCATCAGGACCAAGTCCGGGCGGTGCGCTGCAATGACCGCCAGCGCCTGTTCGCCGTCGCCTGCTTCAGCGATGACCTCGAACCCGGGTTCGGACTCGAGGATGAGCCGTAGCCCCGCCCGCACCAGCGCCTGGTCGTCGACGACGACGATCCGCAGCGACTCGCTCATCGAACCGAGAGTTCGGGGGAACGGTTGAGCCATCGCGGCAAGACACCGCAGACAACCCACCGACCATCGCGGACGCCGATGTCGATCGAGCCGCTGAGCGCCTCGAACCGGTCGGTCATCCCTGCCACGCCAAGGCCAGTCCGTGTCGATGGCAATTGACGCACGACGAGATCATTGGTGACCGTCGCGGTCACGGATCGATCGTCGACCTCGATAACGACGTCGATCATCGCCCCCGGTGCGTGCCGCAATGCGTTGGCGAGCGCTTCCTGCAGCAGCCGGACGACCGTGAGCCCGATGGCCGGATCGAGCTCGGCCGGGTTGCCGGTGACCAGGACTGTGAGTGGTAGCCCCGATCGGCGGGCCTCCTCGAGCATGGGAGCGACGTCGGCTCCGCTCGGCAGCGGAGCGTCGCGCTGGCTGTCGATACTGCTCGACAGCAGGCCGACCACTGAGCGAACCGACTCCAGACTGTCGCGGCTGATTTTCTCGGCTCGCTCCATGGCCTCGGCTGCGGCGGCCGGGTTGGTCGCAAGGTTTCGCCGAGCGCCGGCGATATTGAGCAGCACGACCGTCAGGCTGTGTCCGACGATGTCGTGAACCTCGCGAGCGATTGCCTTGCGCTCCTGCTCGGCGACCGATGCAGCGAGATCCGATCGAGCGGTATCCAAGTCGGTCGTCAGACGCTGCTGGCGGAACAGCAGCGACCCAGCGAACCAGCTGAACAGCATCCCGGTGCCCCAGATGATCCATCCCTGCTGGTCGTCCTCGATCGAGACACTGCAACCCAAGGACACCGCGCTGAACCCGACGACGGCGAGTATGGACTGCCAGCCGAGCCCGAGCGACGCGACCCACATGCAGGTGACGACGCCGATAAACAACGCACCCTGGTCCTCGTAGCGCAGGATCAACACGGTTGTCGCGGCGAGCCCCACGAGCACGACCAGTACCGGCGGGACCTCGAACCCTGCCGCCACAAACGCCCACGGCGCGAGGGCGACGGCCAGCAGGCCAACCGTGACCGGCGTCGGGGACACCGTCAGGAATGTGGTCAGAGCGACGAACAGGACCATGGCCGGGAAAACCACGTTGGTCGACGACATCCAGTTCATCCACCGTTCCGAAGTGGCTGGCCGAGCAACCGGCCGGCAGTCGCGCGCGAACATCATGACCGCCAACGTACTCTGCCCGCCGCCGCCCTACATCGGACCGTGGACCCATGGCAAGTGGTACCAGGGTACGAGTCGCCCTCGGCCGATTGCCGTCCGGCGGGCTTGCGCTCCCCACCGTGAGGCCGATGCGCCGAGCGGTCGATCGGCCGACGATGGCATCTCCGCCCATCACATTCATGCATGTCAGGGGATTCTCATGTTCTTCACCAACCTCGGCCGGTTCACGGTCAGACGGCGCCGACTCGTACTCGCGCTCACCGTGCTCTTCATCATCCTCGCCGGCATGTTCGGCACGGGGGCGTTCGGCAAGCTCCAAGGCGGGGGGTTCGACGACCCGAGCGCCGAATCCACCAGAGCCCACGACCTGCTCGAGACCCAGTTCGGCGCAGGTGATCCCAACATTGTGCTGCTCGTCAGTGCCAATGGTGGATCGGTCGACGATGTCGCAGCCACCGAAGCCGGCCTCGTGCTGACCAATCAGCTGACCGCTTCCGACGGCGTGACCCAGGTGTTCTCGTACTGGTCGGCTGTGGAGGCTGGAGGGTCCGAGGCGGGCGCCGAACTTCGGAGCCGAGACGACACCAAGGCGATCATCGTCGCTCGCATCGATGGTACCGAGGACGAGATCGCCGACCGGTTCGACGCGATCGAAGCGCAACTCGACGGCAACCGGGGCGCAGTGGACGTCGAGATCGGCGGCGAGCAGGCGGTGAGCAAGGAGATCGGGGAGCTGATCCAGAGCGGGCTGGCGACGGCCGAGGCGATCTCGCTGCCGATCACACTCGTCCTGCTGGTGGTCGTGTTCGGGGGACTGATCGCAGCCGGGCTCCCGCTGCTCGTTGCCCTGATTTCGGTGGCCGGCACGTTCCTCAGCCTCTTCCTGATCGGCTCGATCACCGACGTCTCGATCTACTCGATCAACCTCACCACTGCGCTCGGTCTCGGCCTCGCAATCGACTACAGCCTGTTCATCGTCACCCGCTACCGAGAAGAACTCGACCATGGCCTGAACGAACACGATGCGGTCGTGCGCACCGTCGAGACGGCCGGCAAGACCGTTGCGTTCTCGGCGCTCGTCGTCGCGGCCTCGTTGCTGGCGCTGCTCGTGTTCCCGCTGTACTTCCTTCGTTCGTTCGCCTATGCCGGCATCTCCGTCGTGCTCGTCGCCGCAGCCGGTGCCGTGATTGCACTGCCGGCGCTGCTGGCCGTGGTCGGCAAGCGGGTCAGCCGGTTCAGCTTCCGCAAGCACCGCGCCGTCGTCGAAGGCACGGGCTTCTGGCACCGCCTCGCCCACGGGGTGATGCGCCGGCCGATCCCCGTCGCTGTCGGCACGATCGCGGTCCTGCTCGTGCTCGGCGCGCCGTTCCTGCGAGTGAACTTCGGGCTGCCCACCACGACCGCATTGCCGTCGTCGGCCGAGTCGCGGCAGGTTTCCGAACAGCTCGCGGCTGACTTCGATGCCAACAGCAGCGAGTCGTTCGCCATCGTCGCCCCCGACGTCGACATCGTCGATCCCGACGATGCTGCGGCCATCGAGGCCTACGCGGCCGAGGTCTCGGCGCTCGACGGAGTGGCTAGGGTCGACACCGTGGCGGCGGCCGAAGGCGTCGGTGTGTACTTCTCGGTGGCGGCCGCGACCGTGCAGCGCACTGAAGCCGGCGAGCGACTGGTGCAGAACATCCGCGACCTTTCGCCCGGCTTCGACGCTGGAGTCCAGGGGTCGGCCGCTGAGCTGATCGACACCAAGGCCGCGATCGCTGATCGACTGCCGCTCGCACTGGCCCTGATCGCGCTCGTCACGTTCGTGTTGCTGTTCCTGGTGTTCGGTAGCCTGCTCGTGCCGATCAAGGCAATCGTGCTCAATCTGCTGTCACTGACCGCGACGTTCGGGGCGATGGTGTGGATTTTCCAGGATGGCAACGGGTCGAGCTGGCTCGGGTTCACCGCTGACGGCACGATAGACGTGAGCATGCCGATCCTGATGTTCTGCATCGCCTTCGGCTTGTCGATGGACTACGAGGTGTTCCTGCTCTCCCGGATCAAGGAGGAGTACGACCGCACCGGCGACAACACCCACTCGGTCGCAATGGGTCTCGAGCGCACCGGCCGAATCGTCACCGCGGCCGCCGGTCTGCTGGCCGTCACGTTCGTGGCGTTCGGGTTCAGCGGCGTCACGTTCATCAAGATGTTCGGTCTCGGTCTGGCCCTCGCGATCGTGATGGACGCCACGATCATCCGGGGCCTGCTGGTGCCGTCCTTCATGCGCCTCGCCGGTGATGCCAACTGGTGGGCACCCGCCTGGATGAAGCGGATCCACGCCAAGATCGGCATCAACGAAGGCGACCACCCAGCGCACGTGGTGTCGACGCCGGTCAGCGACT
>Ga0105048_10020255_pt1 | contig 10156 bp, 7 predicted proteins | sample MAT05_FD_78382 | JGI IMG/M metagenome (GOLD analysis project Ga0105048, IMG submission 78382) | Freshwater microbial communities from Lake Fryxell liftoff mats and glacier meltwater in Antarctica - MAT-05 | ecosystem: Environmental > Aquatic > Freshwater > Ice > Liftoff microbial mat | place... | reverse complement strand
TGAGCACCCTGCATGTAATTTTGGATATACAATCGGAAATTATAAAATCTCATTAGTGCCAGGTCCAGAATCGCTGGAAATTCATTTTCCCACCTATTTTAAGTATTTAAGTCATTAATAATCATCGCTACAAGGAAGATCGCTGCGACAGCCACCTTTTCATCACCGTTCTAGCTTACGGCGTTGTTCTGAATTCATTCAGCTTTTAACTACGCGAATGCGAGGGAGAGGATTTCAAATCATCCCGAGCTTCATTTTCCCTTCCTCGGAAATCATTTCCTGATTCCAGGCAGGGTCCCAGACGAGTTCCACCTTTGCATCGTCGATGCCATCAATGGTCATGATCTTCGCTTGGGCATCTGCGGCGATCACCGGGCCCATGCCACAGCCGGGGGCGGTGAGTGTCATTTTGACAGCCACGGTTTTCTTTCCTTCCGCTTCCTCGATGATGCAATCGTAAACCAAACCTAGATTGACGATGTCCACCGGGATTTCCGGATCGTAAACACCTTTAAGCTGGCTCCAGACCTGTTCTTCAAGCGGGGCATCCTTCAAACGGCTTACCTCGGCTTGCTTTTTCTGTTCTTCCACAGGATCCACGCCGAGGGCATCCGTATCTTGAGAGGAAATGCGGGCGAGGCCTTGGGAAGTGGCCACCGTAAAGGTGCCGCCTAGGCGCTGGGTGATGAAAACGGCGGTTCCTGCGGGCAGTGTCAGGGAATCCCCACTCGGGATTTGGATGGCGGCGACTTCTCGGGTGAGCTTGATTTCCTCGTGCATGGCCTGAGTAAAGACCAGCTCCTGGCAGACGGCAAGGGATGAGTTCAAGTTCTCAAACTGTGAAACTAACCACCAAGGTAGCTCATCTCCGCTTTCGGGCGGCTCACCTGGCCCCGTTCTTCCGAATAACGGTCATTCCTGACGGACCAGATTCCTTCGATTGCCTGTTGAATAACCTCGGGCTGCGTGTCGGCACGGAGCAGTTCTCGCAGGTCGTGCCCATGCTGGGCGAAGAGGCAGGTGAAAATTTTCCCATCGGCAGAAAGACGGACCCTCTGGCAATCCGAGCAAAACGGCTGGGTGACCGAGCGGATCAGGCCGATTTCCCGCTCGCTGCCCGCGTGGCACCAATGCGCGGCCACTTCGCCACGGTAGGCGGGATGGCGAGGGATCAAGGGAAACTCTTTAGACAATTCCTCTAAAATTTCTGCGCCGGAGACCACTTCGGTCATTTTCCAACCGTTGGTTTCGCCCACGTCCATGTATTCGATGAAGCGGAGGTCCACTCCGAATTCAAGTGCCCAGCGGGCCAGGGGCAGGATTTCATGTTCATTGATGCCCCTTTGGATCACCGAGTTTACCTTTACCGGCAGGCCGAAGACTTTTGCGGCTTCGATTCCGGCAAGCACACGCTCCACTTTGGCTCCCACGCCGTTCATTTTCGCGAAAATTTCCCGGTCGAGAGCATCGAGACTTACAGTAACTCGGCTTAAACCTGCCAATGCGAGCGCCTCCGCATGATGGGCCAAGAGTACTCCATTCGTGGTCATCGCGATGTCCTTCACTCCCTCCGTCGCCGCGAGCAGCCCCACTAAATCCTCCAAACCGCGTCTCAGAAGTGGTTCGCCCCCGGTCAGTCGGATTTTTTCAATCCCCATCGGCACCAAGATTCTCACCAATCGGGTAATCTCTTCGAAGCTTAGAAGATCCTCCCGCGGCATGAAGGCGTAACCCGCGCCGAACACCTCCACCGGCATGCAGTAGCGGCAGCGGAAATTACAGCGATCCGTCACGGAAATTCGTAAATCCCTCATTGCACGACCAAACACGTCCCTTACCATTTCCATTCGCCACAAATCTCCGGATTTTCAAGATTTTCGCAACATCAATGATCCGCGAGAAATCGGCAGAACAGGCAAAATTTGATGTGTAGTCAAATTTATAAATCGGTAAGTTAATAAACACCAGTGAGTTAACACCATTTTTACTGTTAAGTTTTTTATTTGTCATTTTTGCGAGTTAGGACAGGATGCAAGCTTATTAAGCAACGTTAAGTATTTTCAAACTTGTGTTGTGCTTACTCATTGCCAGTATTTCCCGTCCTCTGTCCCTGAATCCAGCGCCAAACTACAGTTAACCTATGCAACGATGATTCCCCTTACATTTCCTGAGTTTCAATATCGTTTATATATCCCTATTTTCTTCGTTAGTCTCTTTCAACTTGGATTTTCCCAAGTATCCGAGGGGCTGTCCTCAGTTCGGCTCGTCTGGAACGCCAATAAAGAGGCAAACCTGGAGGGATATGAAGTCGTTTATGGCATCACCTCAAGCGTTTATACGGGTAGCGTGAAGGTAGGACCCACCCCCTCGGCCGAAATTCCAAATCTGAGTCCCGGGCAAAACTATTTTTTTGCGGTAAAAGCAATCAATTCCGCGAAGGCCTCCAGCGGACTCTCTCCAGAGATCAGCTTCCGTGTCCCGCCACTGTTGACGGGTGAGATCGCAGTGCAAACGGCTGGCGGAGCGGATTTGGCAAGTGGCGTGGCACGCCTGAATTTCGACGGTGGTTCCGGCGTCACCCAGCGATTAACCGTGAGAAACCCAAGTACTGCCGCTTTGAGCCGCCTGGCAATTACTATCGATGGAGTGGACGCTTCGAGTTTTGCCGTGGCGAGCGCTTTTCCAGCAAGGCTTTCCGCGCTTCAAAACGGGGGTTTCGAGTTCGGACAAAGTGCTTGGAACCTTTCTGGAAATGCGGTTCCAATCGCACGGGACAATTCTGTAGAGGGGCGTAATCAATTGGAATTCAACGGTGGCGATCTAACTCCGAATGGTGTAGCGGTCCAAAATTTCCCCAGCGTCCCCGGAGTTTCGTACACCCTGACCTATGAGGTGGGCGTGCTTTCTTTCAACACAGGCCTGCAAAGACTGGAAACCAAAGTCAGGGGCAATGGCAACCTAATCTCCGAGATTGTTGAAGTCCGTGGTCCCGACGCAGGGCTCACGAGTTGGCAAACCCGCAGTTTAACCTTCACGGCGAATTCCATGAACAGTGAACTCTCTTTCACCGATCTTTCTCTGGAATCCAATAGAATCGATCTCCTCGTCGATAATGTCAAAGTTGTGGCGGGGCGAGTGCCGAATCTCACCCAACGGACTCCGATTGTGACTTCTTTGGCGGCGAACACGTTGGCGACTTTAGATGTTTCATACATCCCTCTGACTGCGGGTGCTAAAACAGCGGTTTTGCGCATCGCAAGTGACGATTTGGATGAGAACCCATTTATCATCAATCTCAATGGAGCAGTCGGCCTCACCCAGCCTGAAATTGCCCTGATTTCCCCGGAAAATGCAGATCTTTCCAGTGGTGCGAACGCGACTGGCTTCAGGGTCGGTGCCGCAGCCAGCCGAATTTACACCATCCGCAACACTGGCAGCGCTGCGCTGACGGGCTTGGCCCTCTCGCTCACGGGAGCAGATGCCAGCCAGTTTTCCACTCTAGAGTTGAGGGCAGCCACAGTGGCTCCCGGCGGGAACACCACTTTCAAAGTAAATTTCAACCCCACTAGCCCGGGCGTAAAAACGGCTGTTCTCAGGCTTGCTAATAATGATGCGGATGAGAATCCATTCCTCCTCAATCTTACGGGTGGAGACCCTTTGGTCCTCCCAGAAATCGCCGTGGATTGGAACAATGGGACGGAAATCACAAGCAATTCGGGTATCACTCTCTATTCAACAACAAACGTTGGAAATACATCACCTTCAGTTACTTATAGAATTAGAAATCTTGGTCAATCCTCGCTTGTGGGAATTGCTATTTCAGTTTCAGACACACAATTTGTTTTACCTGATTTTACCACTTCCACGCTTGCCCCCGGGGCCACGGCGAGTTTCGCAGTTGGCTTCCGGCCCACCAGCAGCGGTATGAAAAACGCCAAGATCCAAATCACCAGCAATGATGCGGACGAAAATCCATTCGTCATCAACGTTCGTGGTGAAGGCATTGTTCCCGCACCTCCAGCCCTTACCTTCCCGGAAATCGCGGTGGACTGGAACAACGGGGCGGAGATTACGAGTAATTCAGACATAACAAATTATCCGGTAACAGCTGTTGGAGCTACCTCTGCGTTAGTGACTTACCGGATTAGAAATCTTGGTCAGTCTTCACTTACAGGACTTGTTCTTTCAGTCACGGATGCACAATTCATTTTACCCAATTTCCCCACCTCCACCCTGGCCCCGGGTGCTACAGCGAGCTTCTCTGTTGGCTTTCGCCCCACGAGTGCCGGCCCGAAAAACGCCAAGCTTCAAATCACCAGCAACGACGCGGATGAGAATCCCTTCGTCATCAACGTCCGCGGGGCCGGCATCGTCCAGGTGCCTGAGATCGCCGTCCGGCTTGCCTCCGGGCAAGACATCCTCACCGCCGCCTACACGGCAGCCTTTGGCGCGACTTACACGGGAGGGACCACGGCGCCACAGATTTTCACCATTCAGAATACCGGGAACGCCCCCTTGAGTGGATTGAACCTCTCCGGTCCGTCGGATCAGTTTACAATTATCAATCCAGCTTCGGTTTCGCTGGCACCCGGGGCGAGCACCACTTTCAGTGTCGCCTTCAAGCCAACCAGCGCGGGTTTGAAATCCGGCACGTTGCTTCTTGCCAGCAACGATGCGGATGAAAACCCTTTCCGCATCAGCCTTACGGGCGTGGGGTTGCTCTCCAGTCCGGAAATTGCGGTGCAATTGGCGGATCGCACCGAGCTCGTGAGCGACTCCTCGATTTCAAACTTCGGTGCCTCTCAGGTCGGCGCAGCCACTGCGCCGCGAGTTTACACGATCCAGAATCTGGGAACTGCGGCATTAGTGGGGCTGGCCGTGACCAGTAGCTCGGCGGATTTTGAACTCACCAGCCCCCTCGTCGGCGCACTGCCGCCCGGTGGCAGCACCACCTTCAGCGCCCGCTTCAAGCCAGCGAGCGGGGGCTCAAAATCTGCGACTCTCAGAATCGCGAGCAACGACGCGAATGAGAACCCATTCATTATCAATATGCTAGGATCAGGAATCGCCGGGGTGCCGCGTATTTTGGTGAAACTAGGAGATGGCGTGGAACTAAACGATGGCTCAAGATTCGATTTTGGAAACGTGGGGATGAGGCAGTCTTTGGGACGCGTCATCACGGTGACGAACCTCGGAAATGCACCTCTCGCCGGATTGAGCACCTTCTACACCGGGCAGAAGCAGTTTTTCAATGTTTCAGGGTTTCCCGTGACATCGATCAATCCCGGTGAATCAACGACTTTCACCATCTCCGCCAGCCCCTCGTCCTTGGGAAACAAATCAGCAGTCGCCTTCATTTACAGCAACGATCCAACCCACAGTACACTTCGTATCGAGCTGGGGGTCAGCGGAGTGCTTGCCCCGGAAATCGCAGTCATTGCTCAAAACGACCACGATCTCACGGATGGACAATCGGCCGTTCCTTTCGGGAATCTGGTAGTCGGGCAGAGTGGAAACGCCATGGAATTCACGCTCCGCAATGTGGGATCTTTGGCCCTGAGCCAACTTTCGAGGTCCGTCATAGGTGCCCACGCAGGCGATTTTTCGGTGAGCGCTTTTAAGAGTTCCTCGCTGGCTGCGGGGAGATCCTCCACGTTTACTGTGGTGTTTAAGCCGGGAGCTGTGGGCCTGAGAACGGCTACCCTGAGCCTGAGCAGCAATGACAAGGACGAAAATCCATTTCGCATCCATCTAACTGGAAATGGTAATTCTGCCCTCTTGAATCAGCCTGCGATTGCTGCTGTAGCGGCGGCCAAACTGGCGAACCCGCCGATTCCCGAGCCTGCTCCCGTGGGGCCTGGTCTGCTCGCTGGACAGACGACCCTAGGTGGCCAGCAATTCCGGACGCTCACCTTGAGCTGGAGTGCCGGCGCACCTCGCGCTGGCTCCGCAGTCATCGAGGTTTCCAGTAATCTGGTGGATTGGTTCAGCGGCAGCAATTTTACGGAAACCCTCATCGATACGGGTTCCATCCTCCAAGTGCGTGATCGAACTCCTTTCACCAGCATCCGGAATCGCTACATCCGTTTAAAGCCGACCCCGCAAGCAGACGCTGCCTTGCGGTGAGTCGATTTTAAAATTCGGCCAATTCCGCTCGTGCCAGCGAGTGGGCGGCGAGGTCTTCCACCTCTGCGATTGAAGAAACCTGGCAGAGTCTCTGGCGGAGTTCCTTGGCCCCCGGGAATCCTTTGCAGTAAGCCATCAAACGGGAGCGCATCGCCGTGAGGGTTTGTGCTTCAGTGCCATTGCGGCGGCTCTCCACGGCAAGATTGCAATGGCGGAGCACCAGTTCCCAGCGCTCTTCCAAGCGGATTTCGGCAAGAAGTTCGCCGGTTTGCAGAAAATGTTTCGCCTCGCGGAAAACCCACGGATTTTGCATCGCGGCCCGACCGATCATCACGCCGGAAACAGCCGTCTCGCGCTTCCGGCGTAGAATGTCTGCGCCGCAACCTAGATCGCCATTGCCGATCACCGGCACTTTAACGGCACGCGCCACCGCATCGATCACGTTCCAGTCAGCCTCGCCGCCGTAGCCCTGCGCCCGCGTCCGCCCGTGGACGGCGATGGCCTGCATGCCGCTGTCCTCCAAGATTTTCGCTACTTCCACAGCATTCACCGAGTCCGCATCCCAGCCGATCCGCATTTTCGCGGTCACCGGCACGTCCTCGCCCATTGCCTTCGCCACTCCCGAGGCCACCTCAGCGAGCATCGGACAATCCCGCAGCAGGGAAGAGCCCCCATTGCGCGCCACCACCTTGTTGACGGGACAGCCGAAGTTGATATCGATGAAATCCGGGGTGCGACCGGCCAAGCCCTTGTCGATGATCTTCCGCGCGGCCTCGCCCATTCTCACGCCATCCGCACCGAAGAGCTGCACGCCCACGGGCCGCTGGCTTTCGGAAAACTCGGTGTATTTCCGCGTCCGATCATCCGCCTGCATGATGCCCTCGGCGGATACAAATTCCGTAACCATCACATCCGCCCCCAGATCCTTGCAGATTTGTCGAAAAATCACGTCGGTCACGCCCGCCATCGGCGCGAGATAAAGGGGAAATGCATTGTTTGAAAACCAAGGAAGCACGGTGGGAGTTTATCGCGCCATCGTGGCTGCGTCGATCCGAGATTATTTCCGAAATGATTTCGCTCGTGGCCTCAAGATTTCTTGAAACGCTCTTGGTAGGACTGGTGCAATAGCGAGTGCAGGGTTTCGAGTTCCTCGGAAGACTTTTCTTCGAGGATGCCGGCGGCGGTCACAGGAGTCTGGAGAAACTCTTGCAAGGTCTGCACCCGGCCTACCCATAGGCCCTTTGACAGTCCCTGTGAGATTCCTTGGGAGATTCCTTGGGAGATTCCTTGGGAGATTCCTTGGGAGATTCCTTCCGTCCTTCCTTTAGCGATCAATTTTTCGGCGACTGACATCGTTTGTTTCTCCAATTCAGAGTTCGAGGACAACTTATGGAAAATTTGTTCCACGTCAAGCTCGCTATCGGCATGTAAGGCGTAGAGGAGAAGCCTCCCCAGCAAACTATCCGGCATTTCTTGGTAGGGCGAATTGGCCCACCAAGCGAAAAAATTCAGCAGCTCTTTGCTTCGCGAGAGCTTCATCAATTGCAGGATGATTTGCAATTGAGCGTCGTCCTCATCCTTTGCGGGATCATAGACACTCAGATCCAGAAGAGCGTGTTGAAACTTCGGCAAAAATGGCATCAAAGCCCCAGCCAGATCGTCCTTCAAGTCAAACAGATCTTCAAATGCCGTTGAAACATTCCATCGCTCAGGTCCTTGGTGAAACACAAATGGCAGGACCGGGGCCAGCGGCCAGCCATGTTTTTTGAGCTGGTGCTGGAGAATTTCCAAAACATAGCCTAACAGCCTCAAGCGTAGCCCTCGGTCCACCGAGCTTTGATGTTCGAAGAGCAGATAGAGCATCAAGTCCTGCCCGCCCACCTTCACGCGAAATAGCAAATCTGTGTGAACTTGTTGCAAGCTCTTCTTCACAAAAGAACTCGGTATCACTTTGAGCGATGACCAATCCACTTGAGCCGCGACATCCGCCGGCAAATGTTGCTTGAAAAACGCCACCGCATGGGCTGGCTCGGAGAAGATCGATTTAAAAAACGCATCGTTGGAATGCGTCGCCAAATCGTCATTTTGTGGTGCATCTTCGTCCATCCGGCTTGTCTATATCTTCCTCCTTTCTCCAGCAAGCCCGTGGCGCAAAAAAAAGCAGGCGCCTTGCAAGAACGCTCCGAGAGCGATAGTCCCGCTCCCAGAGCGCCGGAAGAACCCCGGTTGAACGGTTGCCAGAAATGGATACCCCATCGCGCACCGTGTAGCGCATCGTCAGGCGCGCGGGTTCTCCGATCTCTTCCAAGTTTTGAAAAACAAACTCGTGTATTTGGGTGGCTCCTTGTTTTGCGAGAATTTCTTGCGCTTTCTCCCGCTGCTCTTGTGCACTCAGTCCTGTGAACGCACTGAGCATCCAGGCGGCATAGTAGCCGGTCAGACCCAACGTCTCATCGACCCGCCAGTCGTTCTGATCGATGGTCACATTGCGGCGGCTCTTTACCTGGCAAGTCTCAAGCGTGGCCCGGGGCGGTGGCTCTATCAACAATCCAGCTCCCACCACAAGCTCGCATCTCCATTTCTCCTTGGAGTGGTTTTATCCCATCGAAAACCTGGAAAAGAAATTTGCATCCTTTGATTGGTCTGTTGGAATGTGGCATCCCAAACCACCACCGTGCGCATTCTCCTCACCACCTGTTCCTACCAAGATACTCCCGGCCCTCACCATGCAATGATGGATTCCCAAGGATGGGAAATCATCCGGGAACGCGGGCCGCTTTCCGAGGCGCGGATGCTGGAGCTGGCCGGTGACTTCGATGCTTTCCTATGCGGCGATGATGGTATCACCCGCGCCGTGATCGAGAAATCCCTGCCGCGTCTCAAAGTCATTTCCAAATACGGAATCGGTCTCGATAAAATCGATATCTCTGCCACCAAGGAGCTTGAAATACCTGTCCTTTTCACCCCAGGGGTAAATCATGACACCGTCGCCGAACACACGTTTTTACTACTGCTCGCTCTCGCGAAGAATTTCCCTTACGCCATTGATGGCACCCGCGCCGGCCGCTGGGATCGCAAGACAGGCAGCGAGCTTTTTGCGAAACGCCTCGGCCTCATCGGGATGGGGCGCATCGGTCAGGAAATGGCTCGCCGTGCCCGTGCCTTCGGTATGGAAGTGCATGGATTCGGAAACTATTGGCCCGATGAGATTGCTGCCGGGTTTCAGATCACCCGCCATCATTCGTTGGATTCGCTCTTCGATGCCGTCGATATCATTAGCCCGCACACCAACCTCAATGCGCAGACGCTCCACTGCATCAATGCGGAGCGCATCGCCCGCCTGCCGGATGGTGCCTGGATCATCAACACCGGCCGTGGCGAACTCATCGATCAAGCCGCCGTCATCGCCGCCTTGGATTCCGGGAAACTCGCCGGCTATGCGGCGGACGTTCTGGATGAAGAACCGCCGCCCTCAAATCACCCTCTCCTCCATCACCCGAAGGTGATCATCACGCCGCACGTCGGCTCACGCACCTTCGAAAGCGTGCCCCGTCAAGCGCTAAAGTCTCTCACCAATCTCATCAACGCCCTCAAAAGGGAAGGGGAGTGCAATTGCGCGAACGGCGTGATTTAGAAAGGTCCGCCCTGAGGTGATTTCCCGTCGGAAAAGTAGTCGCTTCACCGGGGCTTTTTCGGCCTTGCCCAGAATCTAACAATCTGGCGAAAATGTCACAATGAAAAGCAGGCGCTCTCGCTCGGGATGGCAATCCTGCTGACTCAATGCGTGCCGAAACGTGCGTGACCCATTTCAAAGTAGATTTTTCTAACGTGCTCCCATCCATGACAATCTCCCGCTTCCTCCGCCCCACATTTTTAGCCCTCGCTGCGTCTGTTCTCCCGCTCCAAGCCCAGTTGCTGCTGACGGAAATCAACTCCGATGGAGTCGGCGGTGACTTCTGGGAACTCACCAATGTTGGTGCCAGCTTCGTCGATATCAGTGGTTACAAATGGAACGATAACCAGCGCTCTT
>Ga0105048_10020254_pt1 | contig 10156 bp, 9 predicted proteins | sample MAT05_FD_78382 | JGI IMG/M metagenome (GOLD analysis project Ga0105048, IMG submission 78382) | Freshwater microbial communities from Lake Fryxell liftoff mats and glacier meltwater in Antarctica - MAT-05 | ecosystem: Environmental > Aquatic > Freshwater > Ice > Liftoff microbial mat | place... | reverse complement strand
TTTTATCTGTCTGAAAAGTTCAAAAAACCTTGTCTGCAGAGTATTAAATACAGTGTAAAGTAAGTTTTTTGGCAATTGCAACCCCACCCTCGCCCTCCCCTGATAAGGGAGGGAACCATGGGCTACCGCATTGGCACCTCCCCTTAGCAGGGGGAGGCTGGGTGGGGGTAGATTTCTATCAACTTACTTTGTTTCCACTGTACTAAACGGCCATTTGTCAAATTTTTGGCAAAAAATCAATGGCATCTTGGAATCAGTAGCGCGATTCTATAGGATATGACGCGCATCATTCGACGTACGATTACCACAACCATCATCGAAACTTTGACGCTGATCTGGGTCCATACCCATGATGACGATCATGTACCCCCGAACGGAACGGAGGCCGAGGCACTTGCGCGGTCAAACATTGTCACCTATTCAGTCCGCCACATCACGGCCAGTTGTCATACAAGCCTTTTACCGGCTTATGTACAAGCCCTAGCGGAAGAGGAAGGGCCATGAAAGCAAAATTCTTTCACCTGATTGGGATCTTGTTGCTTCGCCTATTTCAGCAAATGGCGTGCGCAATGGGTCGGTTATGATAGGGAGGATAGTGCCTTGCCCGATAGGGCGTTTGTCGGGCCAGTGGACGGGATGGGGTGCTGGGGACAGGGACAGTACCGGTGCGTTCGCGACGGGCCCCTATCCCTCGGCCAGTTCGGCTAGCTCGTACCAGCGCACCAGGATGGTTTCCAGTTTGGCATCCAGGGCAGCCAAATCGTCGCCCAGAGCTTGCAGATGTTGATAGTCGCTTCCGCCCGCGTTGATCGTTGCGTTCAGTTTTTCTTTGGCACTTTCTAATTCGGCCACCGTCTGTTCGAGCGTGGCAAGTTCGCGTTGTTCTTTCCAACTGAGTTTGCGGTTGGTGGCGCTGGCTTTGGGCGCGGCAACGGGGTGGGCAGGCGCAACCGACACCGGCAGAGGATTGTTTGCCTTTTGTTCTTCCTGGCGTAGGCGCAAAAAAGTGGTATAGGGCGTGGGATAGCGCCCGCTAAGCTTGCCCTGATCGACGCTCACCAAAAAATCCACCGTGCGATCCAGAAAGTACCGATCATGGCTGACCACAATCAAACAGCCCTGGAAATAGTCCAGAAATTCTTCTAACACGCTCAATGTCTGAATATCGAGATCGTTGGTCGGCTCATCCAGGATCAGCACATTGGGTTGATGGATCAGCGTGCGCAGCAGATAGAGCCGACGCCGTTCGCCACCGCTCAGGCTGCCAATGCGCCCATATTGCACACTGCGTGGAAAGAGAAACCATTCCAACATCTGGGCGGCTTCAATGCGTTCGCCATCCTTGGTACGAATCAGCGAAGCTTCATTTTCAATAAATTCAATCAGGCGCAGACTATCATCGAGATCAATACTGCGTTGGTCATAATAGGCAACCTGCACCGTATCGCCCCATAGCACCGATCCCGTATCCGGCGCAAGCTTGCCCGTCAGAATATCGAGCAGCGTGCTTTTCCCCGCGCCATTCGGCGCGATGATGCCAATCCGATCGCCCGGTTCTAGCTCTAACGTAACATCATCCAGGATTGTTTTATCGCCATAGCGTTTGGATAGATGTTTGACCGCAAGCACGGTTTTGCCCAGGCGACGACTGGCCAGCGCAATCGACACCCGATTCTCGCCACTGTCATAATTAATTTCCATCAGCTCTTCGACGCGCTGCTTGCGCGCCTTTTGTTTGGTACTGCGCGCCTGTGCGCCACGCCGCAACCATTCCAGTTCGCGGCGCAGGAAATTCTGCCGCTTGGTTTCCGCTTCGGCCAGTCGTTCATGGCGTTCTTCGCGGTGCTCCAGATATTTGGTATAGTTGCCCGCATAGCTGACCAACTGGCGACGATCCAACTCGACAATGCGATTAACGACCCGATCTAGAAAGTAGCGATCATGGGTGACCATCAGCAGCGCGCCCGGTGTTGTCGCCAAGTAATCTTCCAGCCAAGCGACCGTTTCGGCATCAATATGGTTGGTTGGCTCGTCCAGAATCAATAGATAGGCACGATCGATCAAGGCGCGTGCCAGGGCCACCCGTTTGCGCTGTCCACCGCTCAGGGTGCCCACCAGTGTAGCAAAATCGGCAATGCCCAACTGGGTCAGAATCGTCTTGGCATTGGCTTCTGCCGCCCAGCCAGCCGTGCGATCCAGCTCGGCACTGAGGGTCACCAAGCGGGTTTGCAAGGTCTCATCAGTGGGCTGCTGTTGCAGCGCGTGGCTGACCGCTTCATAGTCGCGCAGCAATTGCATCTGGGGCGAATCGCTGTAGAAAATGGCCTGCAACACCGTCAATGTGTCGTTGAGTTGGGGCTCTTGTGCCAGATACTCTACGCGTACATTGCCCCAAATGGTGACATTGCCGCTATCGGGCGTCTCCAGGCCGGCCACCAGGCGCAACAGCGTGCTCTTGCCGCTGCCATTGATCCCCACCAGACCAATGCGATCGCCATCATTGATCATCAAATTGGCGTTATCAAACAGCAAACGTTCGCTATATTGTTTGGAGAGGTTGCTAATCGTAAGTAAATTCATATGTCTATTGTACTTGACGCGCAGGTTTTCACCCAAGTCAGTAGAGGATTGGGTGACGGGTTAGTATCCCACGCTGTGCGACCAAGCTGAAGATGACACTCGCGATAGTGATGCGTGCCGCCTGGGACTTATAGATAAAACCCTTAAAAGTCACGAAGCTGGACTGCTGCGGTCGTCCAGCTTCGAGCTTGCTGTTAGGTGTTGTTCGGTTCAGGGAAAGCACGCCAAGCTTCAGAACAGGGGCGCAATGTGCGGTGCCATCTCGGTTGGCAGGGGCGGCGCAACGAACGCAGCGGCACTATGCAGCTGCGCAATCACTTGCAAAAAGCACCAAATGAGAAGAAGTAAGAGGAATGCCCGGCCCCAGCGCATGGCACCCCGGCGCAAGCGGAGCGGGGTGAGAGGCCAGCGCAATAGGCTTAAGGCAAATTGCCACAGATAGACATTGCGGCGTGCTCCTTGCACCATCCAGAGTAATACGCCCCCACTGAGCAGTGCGCCCACGCCCATGCCAACCAGTGCACCTAACGCGCCATTGATCTGCCAATCGGCAAAGTCGGCTTGTTGCCAAGCGTAGCCAAATGTCTGGCCCCAAAACCAACCCTGTACGCTCAGGACACTGCTGATACTGTTGGCGAGGGTCCAGGCGCGGCCATCCTCTGCCCGTTGTAGTTGTTGGCGCAACAGCAACGATTGTCCAAAGCCCAATAGCGCGCCAAAGCCCGCCGCCAGCAGCGTCACCCAGAGCGTTTGGGTTTGCCATACATCCACCATCAGCCAATTCACGCCCAACACATGAAAACTGACCAGGCCCAAGAGCGCGCCAGTCAGCGCAGCCAACCCTACCCAGGCATAGCGCAGATAGGACCAGCGCAACAGCGAGTGGCGCAGCGCGTAGCCCTGGCTTCCCCCTAGCATCGTGGCAAAGCCCAGCCCGATCATCATGGCCGGGGTTGGCGCACTGTGCGGCAGCATAGCCAGTGGTGGCAACAAAGGATAGCCCATGACGACAGCCACGACAGCCAGCGGCAACCCGATCAAATTTCCTAGCAACCAATTGCCCAGCAGACCGGCATGGGCCACAACGGAGCGCCGGACTGCCGCATAACGCGTGGATACTTCCGCCAAACTTGCCTGCGCGCTATGAATATACCCCGGCCAATTTGTGCGTAGCTGTTGCACGGCTAGATTGGGCGGGGGTACCTGTTGCCGAAGGTGTGCCATGCGCTTACCCACCTGACCCGCCATGAGCCAAGGCAACGCGTGCCGGATGGTGGGCAAGCTTTGTGTCGCAAACGGGCCACCAGGCGCAACTTTGGTGGATGCCGGAACTGTCTTTTTCACTGCCCCCGTGGGTTGTGCGACAGATACAGGCGGCGGACAGGCCGGGCAGTAACCGAGATGGCGCGAATAGAGATGACCGGCATCCCGGGGACAGCTCACCAAGGCTGCGCCGGCCTCGTGCAAAATCTTCTTCCACTCTTTGGCACTGACGCGGCAATCCGGCTGGGCATGCCCATCGGTAAAGGTGCGCCGAAACGCCTCTTGAATGCGCGGATCCAACTGGGCAAAGGCAGGTGCATTCGGCGGCGGCTGCACAACAAGTTGACCAGTCGCTGGTCCAGCAGTTTGTCCATTGGAGCCACGGTTCACATAGGGAAAAAGCCCATGCTTAATGCCATACAGATCGACGCGGCCCACCGATGCTGGGGTTGTCAACACGCCAGCAAAGGGATGAAAACCGTCCATCAATAGGTAGAAGATCAGAATGGCAAGGGCGAAATTATCATGCTGATGCGTGCGGTCAATGCCTTTAAAATCAACGCCCTGCAACTCTGGCGGCGTATATTCTGCCTTGCCAACGCCACAGCGATAGATTTGGAGCGCCTGGCTTGTAACCAACCAGCTTTGTGGACGCGTCGCGCGAATTTGAAAGGAATCGGTGTCCACCAGCGTCACCATGGCGGTCTGCGTGACGAGCACATTGCTTTCGTTCAGGTCGCCAATAATATGACCGTTCTCGTGGACTAGTTCAACCGCTGCGGCCAAGTTCTGCGCGGCACGATGGGCAAAGCGTGGCCAGGCATGGGGCAGACCCAAGCGCCTTCGCCGGGCTGGATTGTAATAGTGAAAGAGCGGGAGGCTACTCGCCGCGCGCGGCATCAGATAGCCAATGAAGCTATCTTTCTGATACAAGAGTTGCAACGGCCAGGCCACCGTAGGATGGGAAGCAGTGCGACTGAGTGGCGTCGCAATCATGGCCGTCAGTTTGGTTTTATGTTCGGCAGTTGGTTTGTGATAGAGCTTGGCGACCAGATGTGGATCGTGTTGAATGGTCCAAATTTGCGCTTCGCCGCCGCGGTTTACCGCTCGTTCTAGGACAAACTTTTCACCGGTTGAACTGCGGACATCCATACTTATTCATCAATCGCCACGCCGAGAAGGGGCGTACGGGTAACCAGCACCAGCGTCTTATCGTCATGCGTACGTTGGTTGACACGTTCACTGTCCAATAGAGCAGCCAGATCTTGTTCAGCCGCGGGCTCATCCATAGCCTCGGCCACAAAGGCAAAGAGCGGTGTGAAAAATGGCGCGTGCGGCTGATTCTTGTCAATGTTCATGGCCAAACTCAGCAAACCATCGGAAAAGAGCGCCACCTGTTGAACAGGCTCTTCATACAACTGAACATCCAGGCGTGTACCCAATGTTTGATGGGTCGCAAAATAAGTCGAATTGGCATACGCACCGCGCTGCGGTTTGCAGAGGCTGTGCAAGCTGCCATCTTGCGCCGCAACCACCACTGCACAATCGCCAATCAGGCCACAAGCCACCATCTCGGGTGTGACAATCGCCAGCACCAACGTTGCCGCGTAATCGAATGGATGAACACCGCTTCTGGCCGCATGGCGCGCAACAACTTTGCGTGCCACCACAAATGCCCTGGTCACCAATTCGCGCCACGCTTTGCGGCTAGCAGGCCGATAGCGCGCCCAAAGTTCGGTGACCGCACGCAATGCCCCTTCAACCAGCAAGTTTGCGCCTTCGCGCGCCATGGGCACCGAGCCAGCGCCATCGGCCACCGCCACGACCAAAGCACCACCGGACAAGGTGCGATAGGCAAAATAGTCCTGACAAAGAGTATCGGTCCGTACATGGCTGACACCACGCACAGATGCGCCCACACAGCGCCAGCGCACATCGCTCATTCGATCACAGACCAGCCGGTCGGAGCCGGCAACGGCACTTGCTCGCCTACCTGCGAATGGGAAACGCTCGTCAAACTCTGCGACAGCCAGACAAACATATCACGGAAATTGAGCCCTTGCAGGCGCAACGGTTGGCGTGCGGTAATTTGGGCCAACACCTTCATATCGGCTTTTTGGACACCAACTGCAAAGAAAGCGACTGTTTTGCCCGCCTCTTCAGCTTGCACGCGCTGGGCTGCCGACCGCCATTCATCGGTCGGCGCGCCATCGGTAATCAGAAAGATCCAGGGTCGATAATAGGGAATCCCCAACTGTTTATAGGTATCCTTGCGTTTGCGGACCATGTCCAGCACCAGATTGATCGCGCCGCCCATGGGCGTGTTGCCACCAGTACGCAAGGGTTGGGCCGTAAATTCGTGAGCGGAAATAAAGTCTTGCTCCACACGCACGTTGGTACCAAAACTGACAATAGCTACCTCGACGCGCAGCGCCGCCAGATCGTCATGCTGCAACTCTTGTTGAAACGCAACCAATCCTTTATTCAATTCATCAATCGCCGCGCCCGTCATCGAACCAGAAACATCGACGAGCAAGACACAGGGACAACGCGCTTCGGGGTTGCTATTATCGAATTTGACTAAGTCTAGGTGTTGGGAAGACATGATTTGCTCCTCACGAAAAACCACGACCAAAGCGACGAATCCGCTGTTGAATTTCAGCAACAATTTCACGCAAGGAAGCCAGATCAGAAGGATTGAGATGGTTGGCTAACTCCGCGAATAGCACTTCCAGATTTGAGTCATGATGGCGATGCAGCAACATCATAATATCACCTTCATACAGGGCAACCCGATCGAAATTGCCTTGGCGATACAGCGAAGGCAGCGCGTACATCTTCAGTAATAACAGCCCTTCTACCGTTGCGCATTGAATCGTATGGCCAACAAATTCTTGAAGCGTTGTGTGATGTTGCTGCACATGCTGAAAGAGACGATTGCGGGTTAATAGAAAATCAATCTTCAATTCATCCAACTTACCCTGTGCAAAAAATTCGTCCTGCGTGTGAATCGCAACCTCAGGCAATTGTTGGAGCGCCGACACAGCAATGATCAGATCGATGTCTTCGGTATTGCGGCCTTCCACATACTGAAGCAATGCAATTCCGCCTACCAAAACAGTGGCAATCTGTCTTTGTTGCAAGAGCATAAAAAGGCGTTCAACCGCAGCTAATAACGCTGTTTCGTTCACAATCGTCGTCCGTACATTTTTGAAGTTGAACACGGTAGCATTCAACACAACTTGACCAATGTCAATCGATTTAATGGTCATTCTCACCTCTTCATGCAGACCGCGAGCCATAGCCCAATAACGTCGGTTCGGCCCAGACGGCCCAGTTCCAACTGGGGTTGCCCAAGCCATCGGTCAAAAATTGAATGACCACATCTTGGCCCGATAGGCTGGGTAGGTCAATCAGATAGCGCTCCCATTCATTGCTTTGCTTGGTCGTACTCCAGATGCGCATCCCATTGACATAGAGCCGAAAGGCGCACAAATTGTCGCCCTCCATCAATGCGCCATCGCGAATGCCCACGCCAAAGCGCAGGCGCAAGGCGTCCACTTCGGCAGGCACGGTGATCGTATATTCACAGACCGCGCTACCCAACACTGGCGGATGTTCCCAGAGCGAAAGTTGCTGCACCATGCCACAACTGGCCATCGCAACTTTAATCTCCATCAATTTGGAGGAACGGGTAGCTGCCTTGCGCGCCGCCGGAAAGGCTTCCAGAAAATCAAACTGCCAGAGCAGCGCCTGATTTGGACCCGGCAACGTTTCTGCATCGAGCAGGCTATGCCAAAGCTCTTCTTGCCACTTGAGATAGCTAATATATTGCGAAAGTTGCGTCAGCGATTGATCGTTCAGATCAGAAATGCGCCGCAGAATCGCGTTGATGGTTTCTTTTCGGACATCAAGATTGGCCATAAAATTTCAATATCGCAGGATTAGCATAGGCGCAGCAGGTGATGAGCAGGCACAGACCGCAGCCAAGTAAAATTTAGGTTAAGCAGCCACCGACAAACGCTCTTTGCCGGCACCCATCAACTGTTCCCAGCGTTCGGCAGCTACAGGATTGCTCAGCAGCACAAGCGCAACATAACTCGGCTCAAAGGGTTTACGGATCAGATGCATCATCGCCTCGTCGGGGGTGTGCGAGCCTTTTTTCTGATTGCAGCGTTTGCAGGCCGTGACCAAATTTTGCCAGCTGTGTCCGCCACCGCGACTGCGTGGAATCACGTGGTCTACGGTCAGGTCGTGGCGGCCTGGTGTGTCGCCACAATATTGACAGATGTGCAGATCGCGCAACATGATTGCAACACGGGTTGGCGGCACACGCCGGTGTGGCAATTTTACATAATGGACCAATCGGATCACCAACGGAATCGGGATGGCATGACTGGCGCTATACAACATTTGTTGTGTGGCTTCAATCAGCTCTGCCTTTTCGCGCAACAGTAGCACAACGGCGCGGCGAACAGAAACCAAGCTCAAAGGCTCGTAACCCGCATTTAAAACCAAAACCTGCCTGGACATACGCTCCGCTCGATAGTTCCCCAGAAATTTCCATCTCATCCTTCTGCAGAATGAGTCAAAGATTTTCTAGACAAATCTACGATCAACGGGCACCCACACAGTTGCTGAATGCGCAGTCGTGGTCGTAGCTCCGGCCTATAGGATAGGGCCCGGATACTGGGCAACGTGTGAAGCGCGCAAAACGATTCCCCACAAGAAAAAGCAAGCCGCGGCCATGGCTACTGTTTTTACCTTTTCATCTTCTACCTGGCTAAAATAGCTATACGCCGCGGGCAGGGTGATCAAGGACACAATGCCATACAAGATATGCATAAAGGGCCTGGGCAACGCACTCTCCAACCCGACCCCTATGTAAATATAGGCCCCCAACAAGCCTTGGGCAATGAGTAACAATTCGCCCACGACGGCTGCGCCTATCCAATTGCCATCGAGCGGTCGTGATCGAAAGCGGAGAAAGAGCGCCCAGATCCCCAGCACGGCAATGAAAAGAGTACAAGTATCGGCTAAACGCGTGTGAATCTCGATGATAGACATACAAACTAGCTTTCGATAAGACCGAACAATGAGAAGTGATCAATCATTTTGGTAGATATGCCATGCCCTATCCTACCAATGACACGCGTCCAGCAGCCTAGGCTGGGGCATGAACAGTGAGATATTGGTGCAATACACCGGCGGCAGGTCCGAGAATATCGTAAGATTGCCAACCATCACTGGCGGCCAGAGCAAAAATACAGCCCCCCAACACATAGCTATCCTGGCGCATGGCTTCATCAAACCAGGCAAGTTGCTCGATATAGGCACCCGGCCCCCACAGACCATACCCATTATCGCGCCAATAACTTTGAAAATCTTGCCACCCTCCAGCATCGGCTGGCCCTTCACGATCACCAACCAGCCCATCCACCCCTATTTCTGTAAAAACCAAGGGAATTGCCAGATTGGCCGGTTTCAAGATCTGATTGTATACCTGACGATAGCGTAGCGTCAACCAGCCCGTATCTTCGGGAGAGACACCGGGGTAGCGTCCCTGGTTTTCGCGCGTGCTTTTATGATAGATTGTCGGGGCCGAATATTCATGCAGCCCCAGCCAGCCATTATATTCCTTGGCCGCTTGCATTGCTGGCAGAAAAGCGGACCATAATTCAAATGGATCAGTGCCGGGCCCGGTGGGTTGCCCAGTGCCAAAATTGCCAATAATGCTGCGAATGCCTTGTTCACCCAAGAGCCGTGTGCGCTCGGCCTCAAAGTCGGCCAGCCGCTTCATTTCTTCCAGCGAACCTGCTACCGGTTCATTGTACGATTGCCAAGCGTCAAAATATTGGCGGCGTTGTTCGTCGCCTGCAAAGACCATCACCTCATTGTAAAAGGCGCGCGCCGCGGGAATCGGGTCGAGCGAACCCAGCTGGATTTGCTCCAAATGGGGCAACCGTCCGATCAACCAGGTATTGGGCGATGTTTGTTTGATATGAGCCGCAAAATTGACATCCAGTTCTAGCGTACAAACTGCAGACACGGCTTTGGTTTCGAGCAGCTTAAACAGGGTCGGTTCATTACGCGCCACCACAAAGCCCAATTTGCTAGGTGCCCCCCCAGGGAAAGGGGTAGCCTCGGGCGTGGGCGTGGGGGGCGGTTTGGCTGTCGCAGTTGGTTCGGCAGGCGTAGGTGTTGCCGTTGGCTCCAGCGTGTCCACCGGCGTTGGCACCTCGGCAACAGCGACCCCATCGCGCGGCGTAAAAGGCAAAAACGCTTTATGCGCAACGGCAGTTGGCGTAGGCGG
>Ga0105048_10020252_pt1 | contig 10157 bp, 7 predicted proteins | sample MAT05_FD_78382 | JGI IMG/M metagenome (GOLD analysis project Ga0105048, IMG submission 78382) | Freshwater microbial communities from Lake Fryxell liftoff mats and glacier meltwater in Antarctica - MAT-05 | ecosystem: Environmental > Aquatic > Freshwater > Ice > Liftoff microbial mat | place... | reverse complement strand
ATCGCGCTTGTCGGCTTTTTGCTTGCCGCGCCCCAGACCGAAGGCCAGCTTGATGCGCCCGCCCTTGTAGTGCAGGTCCAGCGGCACCAGTGTGAACCCGCGTTGCTCGACCTTGCCGATCAGTCGCTTGATTTCCTCCATCCTGAGCAGCAGCTTGCGCGTGCGCAGTGCGTCGGGCTTGATGTGGGTCGAGGCCTCGGGCAAAGGGCTGATGTGCGAACCGATCAGGTAGAGGGCGCCATCGCGCACGATGACATAGCCTTCCTTGATTTCGGCACGGCCGGCGCGAATCGCCTTGACTTCCCAGCCTTCGAGCACCAGCCCGGCCTCGTAGCGCTCCTCGATGAAGTAATCGAAGGTCGCCTTTTTGTTCTGTGCGATGCTCATGGTGCCGGGCGCGCTTGTGGCTCCGCTAAAATGGCGATTGTAACAACCGTCGCATACGTGGCTTCACAAGCCGCACGCCAACCTGCCACCGTGCCCCAGATCCGCAAATCCGTTCTTCTACCGTATAGCGTCACCCGCATGTTCGGCCTGGTGGCGACGGTTGAGCACTATCCGCAGTTCATGCCCTGGTGTGGCGGTGCGCGCCAGGCCGCGGAAGCCGACGGCAGGATGCGTGCGACCATCGATATCGACTATCGCGGCGTGCGTTCCAGCTTCACCACGCTCAACACGATTGACGAGCCGCGCATGATCGCGCTGCAGTTCGCCGACGGTCCGTTCGCCGAATTCAAGGGCGCATGGCGCTTCAGCGTGCTCGACAGCGATGCCTGCAAGGTCGAATTCGAACTTGACTACGAATTCGCCAGTTCGATGCTGGGCCTCCTGGTGGCGCCGGTGTTCGACGTGATCGCCAACTCGTTCATCGACGCTTTCGCCCGGCGTGCCGAGGTGCTGTATGGCTGAAGTGCGCAGGGCCAGCGTGGTTTATCTCGCTTCGGGTCGAGAGCATGTGCTCGAGGTCGAGGCGCCTGCCGGCAGCACTTTGGCCGATGCGGTGGCCGCCAGTGGCTTGGCCAGCCTTGTACCGGGGTTTGACCCGGCGGCCCATAGCCTGGGCGTGTGGGGCAAGCAGAAAGCCGCGAGCACTCTGCTATGCAATGGCGACAGGGTCGAGGTTTATCGACCGCTCACGGCCGATCCGAACATCGCACGTCAGCGTCGGGTGGCCAAGAAGCGCGCAGCCGAACGCAAATGATGCAACGCCCGGTGCGCGCGAGCGCGCGCGGCATGCTCAAGTGCATTTGGCGGCGGCTATGTCCCGGCGCACTCGTTCGGTGTCCTTGGCACGCTCGGCATCCTCGACAAAATAGGGTTCGCCCTTGTCGTTGAAGCGCCGAATGCGTTGACCGCCTTCCAGCGCGGCCAGGCTCTGGCGCAGGCCGCGGCACTGGTCTTCGCGGCGGCTATCGTTGGCCGCGGTTTCGCTATCCTTTTGGCTCTTTTCGGCAGCTTCGGCCTGACGCTTCTTGAAGTCGGCTTCGCGCTCGGCGACAGATTTCTGTGCGCCGGCTTTCGCGGTAGCCGAAGCCCCAGGTGCGGACGCGGTTCCCGCCGCAGGTGTCGTGTCTGCTGCGGCTGGTGTCGCGCCACTGGCGGCAGGTGCGGCGGCAGGTGCGGCGGCTGGCGCTGGCGCACTGCGGGCCTTGGGCGACTTGATGATGTTGCCCGGCGGAATGCCTGGCGGCGGCGGCGTATCGGAAAACACCACGCGGCCGTTGGTGTCGCGCCACTGATAGAGCTGGGCCGAGGCGATGCCTGGCAGCATGAGGCTCGATGCAAGCAGCCCGAAAACCAAAAACATTGCGCGATGCATTCCTGAACTCCCCAAAAAACGTTTTCTATTACAAGACCTTAGCCGCTTTTTCTCAAGGCGTCAATCGACCTCTATGTCAGTGGCATAATAGCGCCGCCTGCCGCTGTCACGTACAATCGCGCTTTGTGACTCCCAAGGAATCACCCGATGCGGCTGATCGGCAAAGCACTTACTTTCGACGATGTCCTGCTGGTGCCTGCACATTCGGCCATTTTGCCGCGTGACACCAGCCTGACCACCCTTCTCACCCGCAAGATCCGGCTCAACATTCCGCTGGTATCCGCAGCCATGGATACGGTAACCGAGGCGCGCCTGGCGATTGCGATCGCGCAGGAAGGTGGCATCGGCATTGTTCACAAGAACCTCACGCCCAAACTGCAGGCGGCCGAGGTTGCCAAGGTCAAACGCTTCGAGTCCGGCATTTTGCGCGATCCGATGACGGTGTCACCCGCTATAACGGTTCGCGAGCTGCTTGCGCTGACACACCAGCACAAAGTTTCCGGTTTTCCGGTGGTTGACCGCGGCACCGTGGTTGGTATGGTCACCAACCGCGACTACCGCTTCGAGACCAATCTCGACCAGCCGGTGGCAGCCATCATGACGCCGCGCGAGCGCCTGATTTACCTGCAGGAAGGCGCCACGCCGGAAGAGGCCAAGGCGCTGCTGCACAAACATCGGCTTGAGCGCATCCTGCTGGTCAACAATGCTTTTCAGTTGCGCGGCCTGATCACGGTCAAGGATATCCTCAAGTCAACCGAGAATCCGCATGCCTGCAAGGACGAACAGGGCAAGTTGCGCGTCGGTGCCGCTGTGGGTGTCGGCGAAGGCACCGAGACCCGGGTCGAGCTGCTGGTGGCAGCCGGGGTGGACGTGATCATCGTCGATACCGCGCACGGCCACGCCCAGGGCGTGCTCGACCGGGTACGCTGGGTCAAGCGCAGTTTTCCGCAGGTTGAAGTAGTCGGCGGCAACATCGCCACCACCGCGGCTGCGAAAGCCCTGGTCGATCATGGCGCAGATGCTGTGAAAGTGGGGATCGGTCCGGGCTCGATCTGCACCACGCGCATAGTCTCCGGTGTGGGCGTGCCGCAGATCACGGCCATTTCCAACGTGTTCGAGGCACTCAAGGATACGGACGTGCCGATCATAGCCGACGGCGGCATTCGCTATTCGGGCGATATTTCCAAGGCCCTGGCCGCCGGCGCGCACTGCGTGATGATGGGCTCGGTGTTCGCCGGTACCGAGGAGGCGCCGGGCGAGACCATTCTCTACCAGGGGCGTTCCTACAAGCTGTATCGCGGCATGGGTTCGGTGGCGGCGATGAAGGAAGGCGCCGCCGATCGCTATTTCCAGGACCCCGAGAACAACGCCGACAAGCTGGTGCCCGAAGGCATCGAAGGGCGCGTGCCCTACAAGGGCAGCGTACTGTCGATCATCTACCAGTTGGTGGGGGGCGTGCGCTCCTCGATGGGCTATTGCGGCTGCGCCACCATCGACCAGATGCGCAGCCAGCCGCAGTTTGTGGAGATCACCTCGGCCGGCATGCGCGAGTCGCACGTGCACGACGTTTCCATGATCAAGGAACCGCCGAATTACCACGTCGATTGAAGCTTCAACAAGCACGGCGCTGCCGTGCTTTTTTCTTGGTTTTTTTGAAGCCACATGCACAACAAGATCCTGATTCTCGATTTCGGTTCACAAGTCACGCAACTCATCGCCCGCCGGGTGCGCGATGCCGGTGTGTACTCGGAAGTTCACCCGTGTGATGTGGCCGATGAATTCGTGCGCAACTTCGGCGCCAAGGGCATCATTCTGGGCGGCAGCCACATGTCGGCTTATGAAGAGGCCACCGATCGCGCGCCGGCCGCGGTGTTCGACATCGGCGTGCCGGTGCTGGGCATCTGCTACGGCATGCAGACCATGGCACAGCAGTTAGGCGGCCGGGTGGAGGCGGGCGCCAAGCGCGAATTCGGCTATGCGGAGGTGCGCGCGCGCGGCCACGCACGGCTGCTCAAAGACATCGCCGACTTCACCACGCCCGAGGATCACGGCATGCTGCGGGTGTGGATGAGCCATGGCGACAAGGTGACCGCGATGCCGTCGGGCTTCAAGCTGATGGCCTCCACCGAGAGCTGCCCGATCGCCGGCATGGCCGACGAGGCGCGCCGCTTCTACGGCGTGCAGTTTCATCCGGAAGTGACCCACACGCCGCGCGGTGCCGATATCCTGACGCGCTTCGTGATCGACATCTGCGGCGCGGTACCGGACTGGAACATGCCTGATTACGTAGGCGAAGCGGTGGCGAAAATCCGCGCCCAGGTGGGCGACGAGGAAGTGATTCTGGGGCTTTCAGGCGGGGTGGACTCCAGCGTGGCCGCCGCCCTGATCCACAAGGCGATCGGCGCCAAGCTCACCTGCGTGTTCGTCGATCACGGGCTGTTGCGCCTGAACGAAGGTGCGCAGGTGATGCAGACCTTCGCGCGCAACATGGGGGTGAAGATCATTCATGTGGACGCGAGCGTCGAATTCATGGGGCAACTGGCAGGCGTGACCGACCCCGAGGCCAAGCGCAAGATCATCGGCCGCGAATTCGTCCACGTGTTTCAGCGCGAATCCGCGAAGATAGCCAATGCAAAGTGGTTGGCGCAGGGCACCATCTATCCCGATGTGATCGAGTCGGCCGGCGCCAAGACCAAGAAAGCCACCACCATCAAGAGCCACCACAACGTGGGAGGCCTGCCCGATACGCTGCACCTGAAGCTCCTCGAGCCCTTGCGCGAACTGTTCAAGGACGAGGTCAGGAAGCTCGGCATTGCGCTCGGCCTGCCGCCGGAGATGGTGTATCGCCACCCATTCCCCGGGCCGGGGCTGGGGGTGCGTATCCTGGGCGAGGTCAAGGCCGAATATGCCGACCTGCTGCGCCGCGCCGATGCCATTTTCATCGAGGAGCTGCGCGCGACTAAAGACGCTTCGGGCAAGAGCTGGTATGACCTTACCTCCCAGGCCTTCACGGTGTTCCTGCCGGTGAAATCGGTGGGCGTGATGGGCGACGGCCGCACCTACGAATACGTAGTGGCCTTGCGCGCGGTGCAGACCCAGGATTTCATGACGGCGGATTGGGCGCATCTGCCGCATGAATTGTTAGCAAGGGTGTCGAACCGCATCATCAACGAGGTGCGCGGCATCAATCGGGTGGTATACGATATTTCGGGGAAGCCGCCGGCGACGATCGAGTGGGAATGATTCTGGGTCTTTCAGGGCCTATCGGCAGGTATCGAAAAATAAACTTAATTCATTGATATATATATCAAACATCTATCGAGATGTATCGAGATCTATCGGGGGGATACCTTTCAATTTGACGGTAAATTTGACGGTAAAAATCCTAGGCGCAGACCTCGAAAAAATTTTACCGTCAGGTCAAAATGAGAGATGACGGTAAAAATAATGGCAAAAAATAACAATAAAACAATGAATTAAAGAATTAGTAGCGCCTATTTTTTCGTGACGGCAAAATCCTCATGGAAGGAGGGCGCAATGATGCTGTCAGATGGAACGTTGAGGGGCCTCAAGCCCGGAGCCACCAACTACAAGGTTGCCGACCGGGACGGGATGTACGTGACGGTCTCGCCCAAGGGGACGATCACGTTTCGGCTCGACTACCGGCTCAACGGCCGGCGCGAAACGCTCACGGTTGGCCGATTTGGGACCAAGGACGGGATTTCGCTTTTGATGGCGCGCGAGCGCTGCATGGAGGCGCGCAAGGCGATCGCCGCCGGGCTTTCACCCAGCCAGGAAAAGCAGCGCGAGAAACGCCGCATGTCCGAGGCCAAGACCTTCGAGCAATTTACCAACCGCTGGCTGGAAGAAGCGCGGATGGCGGAGAGCACCAAGTCGATGCGCAAGAGCATCATCGACCGGGACATCATGCCGGTGTTCCGCAACCGCCTGTTGGTGGAGATCGGGCCTGAGGACCTGCGCAACCTTTGCGCGAAGGTCAAGGCGCGCGGGGCGCCGGCCACCGCCGTTCACGTCCGCGACATCATCAAGCAGGTCTTTTCTTTCGCAGCACTTCACGGTGACAAGGCGCCCAACCCCGCGGATGAAGTCGGCCCCTCGTCGATTGCGACGTTCGTGCCCAAGGATCGGGCGCTGTCGCCTTCCGAGATTCGCGTCATGCACCGGGTGCTCGATGCCACCGCGACCCTGCCCACCATCCGCCTGGCACTGCGCCTGATCCTGCTAACGCTCGTGCGCAAGAGCGAACTGATCGAGGCTACGTGGAACGAAATCGATTTCGAGAACGCGGTTTGGACGATCCCAAAGGGCCGCATGAAGGCTGGCAAGTCCCATAAAGTTTACCTTTCCCAGCAGGCGCTCGACATCATGGTGGCGCTGCGCACCTGCGCCGGCGGCTCGCGCTTCTTCCTGCCCTCGCGCTACGACGCAGATCGCTGCATGTCGAAGGCGACCCTCAATCGAGTGACCCATGTCGTGGTCGAAAAAGCGAAGGAGTCAGGCTTGCCGCTGGAGTCCTTCACCGTGCATGACTTGCGACGCACGGGTTCTACCATTCTCAACGAACTGGGCTTCAACAGCGACTGGATCGAGAAAGCCCTCGCTCACGAGGACGGACGTTCATCGCGCGGCGTCTACAACAAGGCCGAGTATGGCGAGCAGCGCCGCCACATGCTTCAGGAGTGGGCCGACATGATCGATGCGTGGGTGGCGGGGGAAGCTCACACGGCCACCCTGTTGCCGCCGACCATGAAGGTGGTCACGACGACGGCGCCAATATGAAAAATGGCGGCGCAGCTTCTGAGAATCGGCTCTGTGACGACGAATCGCGTAGACGTGCCATTTTGGCGAGATTCGGCAGGCGGCGATCGAGGTGCCGTTGGAAGAATTGCCGTAGAAGTCGGGACATTGACCGGAACCGGCCGCTCGTCAGCACCGCGTGTAGGACATGCTCCGACCCGGTGAAGCGGGCATCCGAGTCGATTTACGGTAAAGGGCAGCTTATGTTAACGGGGCTCCGCCTGCGCACCCCTAAACGGGGCGAATCGGAGCGAGTCTAGTGGCAAGGGCGCGTATTCTTGGACCGCCCATCCGATCAGGCCCGCCCATGAACTTCGACGAATACGAACGCAACAAACGCCCAGATTACAAGGCGTTCGCGGAGGCGATCGCCACGATCCTCGACGCCGCTATCAAGGCAGATCCAGCCTACCGGCTTCAGCAGATCCAGCGCCGGGAGAAGAACCCGATTTCTTTGAAAGCAAAGCTCGCGAAGTTCGGCGTCTCGGAGAGCGACAAGCTCGAGGACGAAGTGAAGGACCTCGCCGCCTGCCGCGTGATCTTCTATACCAACGCAGACGTGAAGCGGTTCCTGTCGTCCGACATTCTGCGCAGCAACTTCACCATCGACCGGGACCGCACCAAGGTTCACCACCCAGTACCAGGGACCGAAAGCGAGGGGCGCTTCTTCGTCTCCGACAACATCGTCGTCCAGTTGAACGAGCAGCGCGCCGCCGCGCCGGAATACGCGAAGTTTCGTGCCATGCGGTGCGAGATTCAAGTCCAGACCACGCTGAACCACGCCTGGTCCGAGATGGAGCACGATGTCTACAAGATCAAGTCGGTAGCCGGATTCGGTAAGGACTTCCTCGAAGGAATTCACACGAGGTTCAAAAAAGTCATGCGCGAGATGCTGATCCCGGCCGGCTACGAGTTTCAGAAGATCGTGGACGACTACAACCGGCTCGCGAGCGGCCGGGAGCTTTTCGACAAGGGCGCCCTAAAGGTGCTCGCCGACTGCAAGGACAACAACGAACGCCACGAACTGTTGGAGCGTTTCAAAACCTACGTGCTCCCCTACTTGGACGACGCGGCCGGCGCGCATGCCGAGATACGGGGCGCGCTCGTTGTGGCCGTCCAGGCCGCGCGCAGAACGAAAACGAGCCCCATCAGCACTCCGTGGGGTGACCTGCCTGGCAAGTCGGCCGAGGACGTAGTCGAGTTGGCGACGAACATTCTGGACCACCTCAGGTATGTAAGCCTCGATGCAGCAGAAGCCACTTTCGACACGCTCAGCGAGCTCTATCTGGGCGGGGCGACGGACAAGGAGGCGGAGCAAATCTTGAAGAGCGTGAAATCCCTCGCGAGCTACAACTTCGAGGTGTGGAAGGCCGGCGGCCCGGTCATTCAGGACATGCTCGTCCGGAGGATTAAAGGATGGGACGGCGCCACGCTCGAGGCGTTGCGCCCAGTGGCGCTGACGGTACTCCACCAAGTCCTGCGGCCGGAGTCCACCGGCACATCGGCCACCTACAAGACCGTCACCCTGATTACAGCAAACGTCGTTCCGAGCGACGCGCTTACGCGTATTCGTGCCGCGAGCATTGACCTCCTCGAACAACTATTCCGAACGGCTCTCGACGATATCGAAAGGCGCAAGGTCAAGCAGGCCCTCCTCGACGCGACCCGGTTCCCGCAGCGCGGTGGTGCCGAGTCCGCGCTGCGGCTGACCATCCTTGAAAACTCGTCACGCGTAGCTCACTTCTTCACGTCCGTCGCCACCACGCTCAGCCACGAGCTCCTCCAGACGTTAGAAGAGAGTTTCCTCTGGCTCTATCGTCACACTCGCCGGCCTGCCGACGCGCCGGCGGAGGACCCGCCCATCGCCGCCGCGCGAAGCGCCTTCATTGAAGCCATCCTCGCGTTCCGCGACAGGGTCAATGCCAATCGTGACTTCGTGGTCTACAAGACGCTAGTCGGCTTCGAGTCGGTCTTCCCGCCGGAATGGGAAGGCGATTCGATGGACTTTCAGGCAAAGGAGGCCTACCGCAACGCGCGTATCAGCGAGCTAGTCGCCGACGTGAATGTGGCAAACGCGGACGCCTGGCTAAAAACGATGCAGCGGTGCGCGAGCACAAAGTTGAACGACCTCGCCACCTTCCCTTCTTTTGGCCGGTTTATCGAGGAGCTCGCTCGGACCAAGCCGGAGATTGTTGAGTCTTACCTCGATCGGCTCGGCGAGGACCTCGCAGCGTTTTTACCGGCGATGCTTCGCGGCATGGAAGGCACTCCCCGGTGGTCTGCTGCCAAGCAGAGGGTTGACCAATGGTTAGCGCAGCGCCGCTACCTGTCTCAGATCCTCTGGTATCAGCGATTCACAGCCAAGATAGACCTGGCGCTCTTCAAGCGGGCACTCGGCCTCGCAATTGAGGACGGGAATGATCGGGCGGTCATGAACGCAGCGGAGATTTGCGCTGCCCGTTCGGATGTCATCCCCCGCGAGGAAATCGGCTCGATCTTTGCCTCGGCCATCGGCTACTTCAGGGCGAAGAACAACACGAACTGGGCAAATGCCATCTGGGCCAATTTTGGAAGCGGCTCACTGCCGGCAAGCTTGACCGAAGAGCAGATTGACCTCGTCCTGTCCGCCCTCGTTCCGCGGCGGAGCATCGACACCTCGGCGGAATGGGTACTTGCGCCGATTGCGAAGCACCATCCCAAGAAAATCATCGACTTCTTCGGGGAGAGGCTCAAGCAGCGCGATGACGACGACGTAGTGGACCACTACGAGGCCGTGCCTTTCAGCTTGACGACACTACTCCCGCACTTGGCGGCATCTGGGGAGTATCTCCTGGCGCGGTGCCGCGCGTGGCACCGTGAGAAGCCGGAGCTCTTCGAGTACCGTGGCGGGCGCCTCCTCTCCGTCGTTTTCCCGGAGTTCACGCCGGAGCTCGAAAGTCACCTCAAAAAGATGTTGGCCACCGACGGCGCCGGCGCAGCGCAGTTCGTCGTGGACGTGCTCGCCGGCTACCCTGGTTCGCCCGCGACGCACGAGCTCTACAAGCTGATCGTGGACGCCCTGTCAAACGAGGATCAGGTTCTTGGGTCAGTTGAAGTTGCGCTCATCTCGACGGGTGTCGTCATGGGCGAGTTTGGGATGGTCGAGGCTTATCAGCGGAAGAAGAACGAGTTTCAATCCTGGCTCACCGATTCACGGCCGCGCGTAAAGGCATATGCCGAGGTCCACGACCGCATGCTGGATCGGATGATCGCTGCCGAGCAGCGTCGTAGCGAGGAGGATCTTGAAGACCGCAAACGCGAGTACGGGGACGACACCGAAAAGCCCGGCGGTCAGTAGGCCGCCTTCCGATGATTCCCGTGAGGTACCGCCCAGCATTTGTTGCGAATTGACATCTAGAACCGGTTGACTCCGCCCGCGGGCAGCAGTCCGGTGCACGCCGGCTACGCCAAAACTTCAATTGCTGTTGATGATCAACCCAACGGCAGCTATTGGCCGGTTACCTGCCTCACACTCGACGCT